>VFQT010002060.1_pt1 | contig 21659 bp, 12 predicted proteins | sample 3512381 | NCBI WGS metagenome assembly VFQT01 (sample SAMN10412376, study PRJNA504923) | tailings metagenome | isolation source: Relicate 2 Philex TSF3 active mining site | place: Philippines: Tuba, Benguet | collected 2017-08-29
AAATACGTCGATCGCGTGTTGGCCGAGAGCGAAGTGACCGTCACCAAAAATGTGCTGTATGCCAGCAATTACACCGTTCTGTTGGGTGGACCTCCTTTCACCTTGGAGCCCTTGTACATGGACGTTTATGCCCCCAATGATGGCGTAACAAGCCGTCCCTTGGTCATCTACACCCACACTGGAAGTTTCCTTCCCCGCTACATCAACCAAACTCCCACTGGAGCTCGCGATGACAGTGCAACGGTAGCCATTTGCAAAGACTTGGCTCGCCGTGGTTACGTAGTGGCTTCCATCAGCTACCGCTTGGGTTGGAACCCACAAGGAGCTACCGAGAGCATTCGTAAAAACACCATCATCAACGCCGCTTATAAAGGTGTGCAAGACTTGTCAGCTGCCATTCGTTTCTTCAAACAATCAGTTGACAAGGGTGGAAACCCCTACGGCATTGACCCTAGCAAAATTGTTTTGGGAGGTCAAGGTACAGGTGGTTACATCGTTTCGGCTTTCGCCAGCTTGGATCGGCAAAGCGAAATCAAGATCGACAAGTTCCGCGACCCCAACACGGGAGTTGCCTATGTAAACGACACCATCTGGGGAGATCGCCACGGTTTGGGCGGATACCCTGGATTTGGCAACGAGAGCAACACCGGTTATAGCACCGATGCTCAAATTGGTTTCTGTATCGGCGGTGCCTTGGGTGACAGCGGTTGGTTGGAGAAGGGCGAAATGCCTTTGATCTGGGTTCACAGCATGATGGATCCTTTCGCTCCTTACACCACCGGTATGGTAAACGTACCTGGTACCACTTTGCAGGTAGTTGAAGTTTCTGGCGGATACGACGTCATGAAGCGCGTAAACGATTTCGGAAACAACGCATCCTACAAAGGCAAGGTTATGGACGACTACACCCGTCAGGCCAACTTGTTGAATGGTGGTTTGGACGGTTTGTACCCCATTGCCGGTTTGGTGAACGCTTCTGGTCCTTACGAGTGGTGGGATACCACTGCGATCAAGAAGTTGCCCAGCCCTCCTTATAACCCCACCGTTATTTTGGCCAGCGGCAAAGCCACCAACCCCTTCATGAGTAAAACCCGCGCCATGACGTTCATTGATAGCATCTGCGGATACATCGCTCCTCGTTTGGCGGTGACCTTGGGTTATGTCAACTCTGTAGGCATCAACCCCGCTGAGTTGTCTAGCAACGTGACTTTGTCTCCCAACCCCGCTCAAGACCGCGTGGTGATTCAAAGCAACTGGACCAACAACAACTTGAACGCTGCTGTGGTACGCGACTTGAACGGCCGCACCTTGGCTCATTTGACTGCCGAGAACAACCGCATCGACCAATCAATCGATCTGCCTACTGGTATCTACTTGGTAGAATTGCAGTTCGATTTCGGAACCGGAACCAAGAAACTCATCATCGAATAAGCCGAGTAGCAATTCGATTTTGTAAAAGGGGCGGCCATTCGGCCGCCCCTTTTTCGTGTGTCTGGGCCCAAAAAGCCCTATTTTTGCCCCTTTCCAAAGAATCTGGCATGTATCCCACCCTCAAGCAACTGAATTGGCCCCAAATCGAGGAAGAAATTCTGGCCTTCTGGAAGGAGAACGGAATTTTCGCCCAAAGCGTGGAACAGCGCGACCCCTCGCGGTCCTTTACCTTTTTTGAAGGCCCTCCCAGTGCCAACGGTATGCCCGGCATTCACCACGTTATGGCCCGCGCCATGAAAGACATGTTCTGCCGCTACAAAACCTTGCAAGGGTATCGCGTAGAGCGAAAAGCCGGATGGGATACCCACGGTTTGCCCATCGAATTGCAGGTGGAAAAGCGCCTGGGCATTCGCAAAGACGACATTGGGGTGAAAATCTCCATGGAAGACTACAACAAGGCTTGCCGCGAAGACGTCTTCATGTTCAAGGACCGTTGGGATGCCTTGACCGAGCGCATCGGGTTCTGGGTCGATTTGGAAAACCCCTACATCACCTGCGATACGGAGTATGTCGAGACCTTGTGGCAGTTGCTCAAGCGCCTTTACGACAAAGGATACCTGTACAAAGGCTATACCATTCAGCCCTATTCACCTGCTGCAGGAACCGGATTGTCCAGCCACGAGCTGAACCAACCCGGTACTTACCAAAACGTCAAAGACACCACTGTCGTGGCACAATTTGCCAAGGCTGACAAACCCGGTGAATACTTCTTGGCTTGGACCACCACGCCTTGGACCTTGCCTTCCAACACCGCCTTGGCGGTGGGGGCCAAAATCGATTACATCGAAGTCGATACCTACAATGCATATACGGGCCAAGCCATTCGTGTGACCTTGGCCGAAGCTTTGTTGGGCAAACACTTCCAAGCCGAGGCCGAATGCGAAGGCGAATTGCCCGCCTATGACCCTGCCGCCAAAGTACAAGCTTGGAAACGCGGCAATACGGTAAAAGGAGCCGACCTAGAAGGTCAATCCTACGAGCAATTGTTGCCCTATGCCCAACCGAGCGATGGCGATGCCTTCCGCGTGGTCTGCGCTGACTTTGTGAGCACCGAAGACGGTACGGGTATCGTTCACATTGCCCCTTCCTTTGGTAGCGATGACTTCAAGACGGCCAAAGACAATGGCATTGGATCCCTGACCTTGGTAGACAAGACGGGTCGATTCGTGGCTGAAGTCAGTGATTTTGCTGGAGAGTTTGTCAAAGAGGCCTACCTGACTCAAGAGGAGAAAGTGGCGGCCGCAGCGCAGCAAGGCCGCGACAAATACCTGAGTGTAGACGAGCGCTTGGCCATCAAGCTCAAACAAGAAAACAAGGCCTTTAAGGTCGAGAAATACGAGCACAGCTATCCCCATTGCTGGCGCACTGACAAACCCATTCTCTACTACCCCTTGGAGAGCTGGTTCATCAAAACCACAGCGGCCAAGGACCGCTTGGTGGAGTTGAACAAAACCATCAACTGGAAGCCTAAGAGCACCGGTGAGGGGCGTTTCGGTCACTGGTTGGAAAACCTGGTCGATTGGAACTTGTCTCGTTCCCGTTTCTGGGGAACCCCTCTGCCCATTTGGAGAACCGAAGACGGCAGCGAGGAAATCTGCATCGGCAGCTTGAACGAATTGGTGGCTGAAATCGAAAAGGCCAACGCTCAGCTGGGTTTGAATCAATCGATTGATCGCAGCCAATTTGACCTGCACCGTCCCTATGTGGACCGAATCACCTTGGTGAGCGCAACTGGCAAGCCCATGCAGCGCGAGGCCGATTTGATAGACGTTTGGTTTGACTCAGGAGCCATGCCCTACGCCCAGTGGCACTATCCCTTTGAAAACCTCGAGCAATTCGAAAAGAATTACCCTGCCGACTTCATCGCCGAGGGGGTAGACCAAACCCGCGGATGGTTCTTTACCCTTCACACCCTGGCTACCTTGTTGTTTGACCAAGTGGCCTTCAAAAACGTGATCGCCAACGGCCTGGTTCTGGACAAACACGGCAACAAGATGTCCAAGCGTCTGGGCAATGCCATCGATCCCTTTGAGACCGTTGATCAATACGGTGCCGACGCGGTGCGTTGGTACATGACATCGAACTCTCAGCCTTGGGACAACCTCAAATTTGACCTTTCGGGTGTTCAAGAGACCCAGCGCAAATTCTTGGGGACCCTTTACAACACCTACGGATTCTTTGCCCTGTATGCCAATGTCGACGGGTTCCAATTCAAGGCTGATCAACAAATTCCCTTGGCCGAGCGCCCCGAATTGGACCGCTGGATTCTGTCTCGCTTGAATTCCTTAATTGCCGAAGCCGAAGCCGCCTTTGACGATTATGATCCAACACGAGCCGCCCGTGCCATAGAAGATTTTGTCACCGAACACCTCTCCAACTGGTACGTACGTTTGTCGCGTCGCCGGTTCTGGAAAGGCGATATGAACCGCGATAAACAAGCGGCTTATGAGACCTTGTATACCTGCTTGGATGCCGTTTCGCGCATCATGAGCCCAGTGGCCCCTTTCTTCAGCGATTGGTTGTTCCGCAGCCTGAATAACGACAACACTGTGTCGGTGCACTTGTGCGATTGGCCTTCTTGCGACCACTCGGCTCGCAATGCCGATTTGGAGGCCCAGATGAATGCCGCTCAAAACCTATGTTCCCTGGTCTTGTCCTTGCGCAAAAAGGAAAAAATCAAGGTGCGCCAACCCCTTCAGAAGTTGTTGGTACCCGTGAGCAGCCAAAAGCAACAAGCCGAAATCGAGCGTGTACGGGACTTGATTCTATCTGAAACCAATGTCAAAGAGTTGGAGTTTGTGGGTGCTGACAGCGAAATGCTGGTCAAACGCATCAAGCCGAATTTCAAAACTTTGGGTAAGCAATTGGGACCTGACATGAAAGCCATGAGCAACGCCGTTCAAGCGTTTGACCAGGATAAAATTCGCCAATTGGAGCAAGAAGGCAGCATCAGCGTTGATTTGGGAACCCGAATGTTTGATTTGAACCTCACTGACGTCGAAATAGGCACCCAAGACATGCCCGGTTGGTTGGTGGCTTCTGATGGGGCTCATACCGTGGCCCTCGACATCAGCATCAGCGACGAACTGCGACTTGAAGGAATGGCCAGAGAATTGATCAACCGCATCCAAAATTTGAGAAAAGACTCCGGATTGGAACTGACCGACCGCATTGCGGTAGAATTTTCCGGTTCTGAGGAACTTCGTGAAAGCGCCATTGCTTTCAACGATTATATTTGTGGCGAAGTTTTGGCCAACTCACTGCATTACAGTGAACAAGACCATACTTCTACCGACGAAATCGATGGTGCATCCATCGGCTTAACATTGAGAAAGGTATAAACCATGGAAAAGACTCGCTACTCCGAAGAAGAACTGCAAGAGTTCAAAGAGATTATCCTCAAGAAGTTGGACAACGCCAAAAGCGAATTCAAAACCCTGTCTTCCCAAATTCGCGACGAAGACGAAACCGGCGATAGCTCAAATAACAACTATTTGACCTTGGACGACGGGGCAGACACCTTTGAAAAGGAAAATTTGAACCAGCTGGCGGGCCACCAAATGAAGTTCATCAAGAACTTGGAAGCCGCCTTGGTACGCATTGAAAACGGTACGTACGGAGTTTGCAAAACTTCTGGCAAATTGATACCCAAAGAGCGTTTGCGCATTGTGCCCCACGCTACTCAAACCGTAGAAGCCAAGCTCAAGCGTTAATTCTTGGAAACTCCAGAAATCAACAAGCGTAGCCCGCTATTTTGGATGCCCATAGCCCTATTGGCCTTGGGCATTATCATTGACCAAGTCATCAAGATTTGGGTCAAAACCCATTTTCTATACGGCGAAAGTGTGCCCGTATTCGGCGATTGGTTCAAGCTGTATTTCATTGAAAACAACGGCATGGCCTTTGGCAAAGAACTCTTTGGTGGTTCCCGCATGGGCAAATACATTTTGACCTTTTTCCGAATCGGCGTTTCCGTATTTGGATTCTGGTTTTTGTGGAGCCAAATGATCAAGAAGGCCCCCAAGGGCTTGTTGATCGCCATTGCTCTGATCATGGCCGGCGCGGTGGGCAACATCATCGACTCCATTTTTTACGGAGTCATCTTTCATGGACACAATGCCTACAGCGGTTCTTGGTTCGAAGGACAAGTAGTAGACATGTTCTACGCCCCTATGTGGGAAGGCCATCTTCCCGAGTGGTTGCCGCTATGGGGAGGAGACTTTTTTGTCTTCTTTAGTCCCATCTGGAATTTCGCCGATGCGTGCATCACCGTAGGGGTAGCACTCATGATTCTGGGACAGCGGCGCTTTTTTGGCTAATTTTGCGCTTCAATTCCCATGGAAGCCTCTTTGAATGAGCAGCAGCTGCTGCGCCGTCAATCGCTGGAAGAGCTGAAAAGCCTTGGCATCGATCCTTTTCCCGCTGAACTGTATCCCATTAGCCACCAGGCTGCCGACATACGGGCTGAATACCCATCCAATCCTGAAGCCTTTTCTAAGGTTGTGATTGCTGGGCGTTTGATGACCCGACGCATCATGGGAAAGGCGGCCTTTGGTGATATTTTGGACAGCACAGGCCGCATTCAAGTCTACGTTAACCGCGACGAAATTTGCCCAGACGAAGACAAAACCCTGTACAATACGGTTTTCAAAAAGTTGCTCGACATCGGGGATATCATTGGCATTGAAGGCCATGTATTCACCACCCAAACCGGCGAAATTTCGGTGCATGCCAAATCCATCAAAGTCTTGGCAAAATGCTTGAATCCGCTGCCATTGCCCAAAGAAAAAGATGGCGTGGTGTACGACGCTTTCACCGACCCTGAGGCCCGCTACCGCATGCGCTATGTAGACCTGATCGTCAATCCCCAAGTTCGCGAGACCTTTATCAAGCGTACCAAAGTGGTGCAAAGCCTTCGAAACACCTTCAATGCCAAGGGTTATTTGGAAGTAGAAACGCCCATTTTGCAGCCCATTCACGGGGGTGCAGCGGCCCGTCCCTTCATCACCCACCACAATGCCCTGGACATTCCCTTGTACCTGCGCATTGCCAATGAATTGTACCTCAAGCGCCTGATTGTCGGCGGATTTGACGGTGTATACGAATTCGCGAAAAACTTCCGCAACGAGGGCATCGACCGCACCCACAACCCTGAATTCACGGGTTTGGAAATCTATGTAGCCTACAAAGACTACTACTGGATGATGGACTTCGTGGAAGAAATGCTGGAAACCTGTGCCATGGACGTGGCAGGCCAAACCAGTGTCAAGGTCGGTGAGCGTGAAATTTCATTTGCTCGCCCTTACCAGCGCTACACCATGGCTGAGTCCATTCTCAAGTATGGCCACTTTGATATTGAAGGAAAGTCAGAAGCCGAATTGGGCGAATTCGCCAAATCGTTGGGTTGCGAAGTGACCGGTAAAATGGGATCGGCGAAGCTGATTGACGAGATTTTTGGCGCCTGCGTCGAGGAGCATTTGATCCAGCCCACCTTCATCATCGACTACCCTGTTGAGATGAGCCCCTTGACCAAAAAACACCGTTCAAAAGCTGGTTTAGTGGAGCGATTTGAATTGTTTGTTAACGGCAAAGAAATTGCCAACGCTTACACCGAGTTGAACGACCCCATCGACCAAAAAGAGCGTTTTGAAGATCAGTTGAAATTGGCCGAACGCGGCGACGAAGAGGCCATGGCCATGGACCACGACTTCGTACGCGCTTTGGAATACGGCATGCCTCCCACTTCTGGTTTGGGTATAGGAATTGACCGCTTGACTATGCTACTGACCAACCAGGTCAGCATCCAAGAGGTCTTGTTCTTCCCTCAAATGCGCCCTGAAAGAGGTTCGGCTGCGGCTCCCAGCGAAGACAAGTAATGGACATTTTGGCGAGCGAAAAAGCGGTACTCGGTTGTCTGATTCATCCTGAGAAGCTCGATACAGTCATGCAGGAAACGGGTCTTGCCCGACCTGTGGCCGCTGACATACTTCGCCAATTGCATCACCATGGTTACATCAAATGTTTGGACGCCAAAGGAAAACCCGTTTTGAACTACGACGCTGACCGCTTGGCCAGCGTTCGTTTCACTCTCTCGGCCAAGGGTTTTGACGAACTTTAAAAAATCAATTCAACCTCAAAACAATATGGCCGCATTGTCGTTTGATTAGCAGAGCTAATCCGGCAAAATCGCTCGGCCTGCTCTATATTCGCAAAACCAAAATACCAAGAGGCCAAGGCGTCATGTCAGAAACTGTAAAAATCATCATCGAAGGAAACGAGTACGAACTACCTGTTATTACAGGATCTGAAAACGAAAAAGCCATTGACATCTCCAAATTGAGAGACCTTACAGGCCACATTACCCTTGATATTGGATTTAAAAATACCGGATCTACGACCAGCAGCATTACCTATTTGGATGGTGAGTTGGGCATTTTGCGCCACCGCGGGTACTCGATTGAAGACCTTGCCGAACATGCCACTTTCTTGGAAGTTTCTTACATGTTATTGTACGGGCACCTTCCCAATGCAACCGAGTATGCCAACTTCGAAGACCAAATTCGCGAACACACCTTGGTGAACGAAGGCTTGGAGGGCATGTTCAAAGCCTTCCCTACCGGCAGCCACCCCATGGGTCAATTGGGCAGCATGGTGAATGCCTTGAGTTTGTTCTACCCAAAGAGCTTGGATCCCCACCGCGGCGAAGATGCCATTGGCCGCACCGTCATTCGTTTGATGGCCAAAATGCCAACCATTTGCTCCATGATTTACAAGAAGCGCAATGGGCATCCGACGGTGTATCCTCAGAACAAGTTGGACTACGTTTCCAATTTCTTGAATATGACCTTCGGGCAAGTCACCATGGATTACGAAATCGACCCTGTGTTGGTGGACGCCATGAACAAGTTGCTCATATTGCACGCCGATCACGAGCAGAACTGCTCGGCTTCAACCGTACGTGTTGTGGGTTCTTCTCAAGCCAACCTATACAGCAGCATCGCCGCCGGTATCAATGGCTTGTGGGGTCCTTTGCACGGGGGTGCCAACCAGGAGGTTTTAGAGATGCTCGAGAAGATTCGCCAAGACGGTGGAAACGTTCAAAAGTGGATCGACAAAGCCAAAGACAAAAACGATCCCTTCCGTTTGATGGGCTTCGGTCACCGCGTATACAAGAACTTCGATCCTCGTGCGAAAATCATCAAAAAGAGCTGCGACGAAGTGTTGGCCAAGTTGGGCGTAAACGACCCTGTTTTGGAAATTGCCAAGAAGTTGGAAGAAACTGCCTTGACCGATCCTTACTTCGTAGAGCGCAAGTTGTTCCCGAACGTGGATTTCTACAGCGGTATCATCTACCGTGCCATGGGCTTCCCCACCGACTTCTTCACAGTCTTGTTCGCCATGGGTCGTCTTCCAGGTTGGGTAGCACAGTGGCAAGAATTGCGCCGCGAAAAGCAGCCCATCGCTCGTCCTCGCCAGATTTATACCGGAGAAGCCGCCCGCGCCTTCGTTCCGATGAATCAGCGATAATTGGTCGGATTTTCACTTTCTTAAAACGAAGCGGCCGCTCGGCTGTTATACCCCTGTGTACTTTTGCAACTGCATGACGGCTTACCTCCGTTCCCTTTTCTTTTTTGCCTCATTTTGTCTGCTTGCCACTTCGGCATGGGCCCAAAACACGGTCATGCTCTCGGGCTATGTGCGCGATTCTGCCAGCGGGGAGCGATTGAACCAGGCTCAAGTACTCGTATCCTCTGATTTGGGTACGGCTTCTGTGCAAACCAATAACTACGGATTTTATAGCCTTCGTTTAACGGCCGGCTCTTACCTTCTGACTGCCTCAGCCTCTGGACATGTCACCCGGCAGTTGGCCATCAAAATATCAGCTGATCAATCCTTGAACATCGATTTGGCTCCTCAAGCCGAAACCATACAAGAGGTCTACATCGAAGCCAACCGAAATGCCAATACCAAAGGTTTGAACATGAGCACCCAAACCATCAACGGGCAAACGATTAAGAAGATTCCGGCACTGCTAGGCGAAGCCGACGTGGTTCGCAGCATTCAAATGTTGCCAGGCGTGAGTACGGTTGGAGAAGGAGCGACTGGCTTTAATGTGCGCGGTGGAGGCATTGACCAAAACCTGATTCTGATGGACGAAGCTCCAGTCTTCAATTCGGCTCACCTCTTTGGGTTCTTTTCCATTTTCAACCCTGACGCTGTTAAGGACGTGCAGCTCATCAAGGGTGGCATCCCGGCCGCCTACGGCGGCCGTCTCAGTTCCACCCTGGACGTCATCATGCGCGATGGGAACGAGAAGGAATTCAAAAGCAGCGGCGGTGTTGGCACCATTTTCTCCCGCTTTGCCGTTGAAGGACCTCTGATGAAAGAGCGCCCCTTGGCCAACGACTCCACCAAGACCGAAAGCGCCAGCTTCATTGTCGCCGGCCGTCGCTCGTACATCGACTTTTTGGCCAAACCCTTCCTGCCCGAATCGCTGTCGGGCAGCCAATTCTTCTTTTACGATTTCACGGCCAAGGCCAATTACGCCCGAGGCAATGACCGCTTCTACTTGAGCACTTATTTGGGTGATGACGTCTTCAACGCGGTCGATGCCTTTGGTTTCAAGTGGGGCAACAGCACGGCCACCGCGCGCTGGAACCACGTGTTCAACCCACGCCTGTTTTCCAATACCACCTATTACTACAGCCGCTACCGTTACAACTTCATTTTTGATGTGGGGGGTAACCGTTTTGATTGGCAAAGTTACATCGTCAACAACAGCGTAAAAAGCGATTTTCGTTTGTACGCCAATTCCAAAAACGAGGTGTCGTTCGGCGGTCAAATGACCTATTACCGCTTCATTCCCGGCGAGGCCGAGGCCAACAACATCAGCGGGAGAACGGTGTTTGGTTTGCCCGATCGCTTCGGTCTGGAAAATGCCCTTTACCTGTCTGACGATATCAACGCGAACGGCAAATTCTCGGTACGCACAGGCCTACGGGTTTCCCAATTCCTGTATTTGGGTCCTGGCAAAGTCTACACCTATTACCCGGCTTGGGAAGTGGGCCAACGCCGCTTTGTCGAAAGCATCACCGAGAGCCAAAAAGGCGAGGTCGTGGCCCAATACATCAACCCCGAACCCCGTTTGGGTCTGAAGTACGAATTGAGCAAATCCAGTTCTTTGAAGGCAGGCTACAACCGCATGGCTCAGTACCTGCACCTGATTTCCAACACGGCCGCATCGGTCCCCTTGGATGTTTGGCAGCCCTCAACCAACAACATCAAACCCCAGTTGGCCGATCAGGTTACTTTGGGCTATTTCAAGAATTTGGTTCTGCCCTTGAAGTCCAAACCCGACGCTGCCATAGAAACCTCTTTGGAGGGCTTTTACAAGACCCTGCAGAACCAAGTCGATTACATCGATGGCGCCTCCTTGCTCTTGAACGAATTTTTGGAGGGCGAACTGCTCACAGGCATCGGTCGAGCCTACGGCTTGGAAGCCTATGTGCGCAAAAACAGCGGTGCCTTCACCGGTTGGATATCCTACACCCTGTCGCGCAGCGAACGCCAGGTAGCAGGCATCAACAACGGCGACTGGTACCCCAATCGATTCGACCGCAAACACAACCTGAACATCATCACCCAGTACCGCTTGAACCCCGAGTGGGATTTTGCGGCCAACTGGGCTTTCAGCAGCGGCACTCCTACGACTTTTTATTCCGGTCAATACACCGTTCAAGGCTACTTGGTTCCCGATGCCGGTTCCAAATCGCGCAACAACGTGCGCAACCCCAATTACCACCGCTTAGACCTGTCGGCCACCTGGACCCGCCGCAAAAGCGACAAATGGGAGCGCAGCTGGGTATTCAGCGTCTACAACGCCTACAACCGACGCAACCCCTTCTCCATTTACTTCGACACCAATTACAAGGACTTGGGACAGAATGCAGCCATTCGCTACAGCATCATTGGCAGTTTTGTTCCCGCCGTTAGCTACAACTTCACATGGAATTGATCAAACGACTTCGCTTTCTCCTTCCCCTTTTGGTCTTCGCTTCCTGCGAAGACGTCATTCAGGTGAATGTGGATCAGGGCCCTCCCAAATTGGTGGTTGATGCCTTTGTAAGCAACATCATCAAACCCCAAACCATTCGTTTGACCCGTTCAATCAACTACTTTGATTCCAGCGGCAGCGAACCTGGGGTAGAAGGAGCCACCGTCTTGTTGGTAGACACCAGCAACTTCAAAATATTTCCCTTCACCGACCAAGGTCAGGGAAATTATGTGTTCAACCCTAACCCTTCGACAGGCGATACCTTCACCATCGGGCGTTCCTACACCTTGTTGATTGCTTCAGGCTCCGACACCTTTGTGAGTTTCTCGACCTTGCACCGAACCACTCAAGTAGACTCCCTGATGAAAATTCCGGTTGAAGGCAACGGCCCTCCCTTCATCACAACGGGTTGTTACTTGGATATGATCGCCTACGACCAACCCGGTCCTGGTGATTTCTGGTGGGTCAAAACCTACCGCAACGATACCTTTCAAAACCGCATTGACCAGCTGAATTTAGCCGCCGACATGGGAAACACCAACAATGGCTTGGATGGCGGTATGTTCATTTACCCCGTGCGAACGGGCATCAGCGACCGCACCCGTTCCTTCCAAGCGGGCGAAGAGGTTCGCGTGGAAATTCACTCCATCAGCCGCGAAGCCTACTATTGGTTCTTGTTGGTACTAAATGAGAATTTCAACGGCGGATTGTTCGCCACACCCCCCGCCAATATTCCCACGAACATTGTCAACATCAATCCGTCCAAAAAGACCCCTCTGGCTGGATTCTTTTGCATGACAGCGGCCAAACCTTACACCTACTTGGTGAAGGAGTAAGTTTAGGACTTCTCCGCAATCATCTGCTTGAGGGCTTCCACCTCGTCGCGCAATCGCGCCGCCTCCATGTATTCCATTTCTTTGGCCGCGCGCATCATTTCTTTTTCGGTGCGCTGCAAGGCTTTTTTCAATTCTTCTACCCCTGAATAAGCCAATACGGGATCGGCTGCCAAAGGCAAAGCATCCTCTTGAGGAACTGTCAAACTGCCTGGATCTTCGCCTTTTTTGGCATCGGCCACGGCGGTCTGTTTGAAGATTTCCTCCCGGCTCTTGCGCACGGTTTTGGGCACGATGCCGTGCTCTTGGTTATAGGCTTCTTGCCGCTCGCGGCGTCGATTCGTTTCATCAATGGTCTTGGCCATGGAATCGGTAATTTTATCGGCGTACATGATCACCTTGCCTCGGTCGTTTCGGGCGGCACGGCCTATGGTCTGCACCAACGAAGTTTCGCTGCGCAAAAATCCTTCTTTATCGGCATCCATGATGGCCACCAAGCTCACTTCCGGCAAGTCCAAGCCCTCCCGAAGCAGGTTCACGCCCACCAACACGTCGATGCTACCCAATCGCAGGTTGCGCAGAATCTCTACGCGATCCAAGGTTTTGACTTCCGAGTGAATGTAGCTCACCTTAATGTTTAGGCGCTGCAAATACTTGGTCAGTTCCTCGGCCATGCGCTTGGTCAAGGTGGTCACCAAAATGCGGTCGCCCATTTCGATGCGCTCGTCAATCTCTCCAATCAGGTCATCCACCTGCGATCCGCAAGGGCGAATTTCAATCACCGGGTCCAAGAGGCCGGTGGGGCGTATCAACTGTTCCACCACCACGCCTTCGCTCTCGCGCATCTCAAACTCTGCCGGCGTAGCCGATACATACAAGGCCTGGGGCACAATGTTGTAAAACTCCTCAAACTGCAGGGGGCGGTTGTCCATGGCGGCAGGAAGGCGAAATCCGTAGTCAACCAAATTGGTTTTTCGGCTTCGATCCCCCCCATACATGGCCCGAATTTGAGGCATGGTCACGTGGCTCTCGTCGACCACCAACAAGAAGTCTTTGGGGAAATAATCCAGCAAACAGAAGGGGCGTTCACCCGGGTTGCGGCGATCGAAATAGCGGGAATAATTCTCAATGCCGTTGCAATAGCCCAACTCCCGAATCATTTCCAGATCAAAATTCACCCGCTCTTCCAAGCGCTTGGACTCTAAAAAGCGTCCTTGCTGCTGGAATTCCTCCATGCGAATGATCAAATCGTCTTGAATTTGGTGAATGACCGATTGCAAACGCTCGCGGGGCGACACGTAAATCTGCGCCGGGTAAATGGCCACATCCTGGTGCCTTTCGATGCGGTTTCCGGTCTCGGGATCAAAGCTCCAGATCTCTTCGATCTCGTCGTCAAAAAAGGATATGCGGTAGGCAAAATCGTTGTAGGCCAAATGCACGTCAACCGTATCTCCCTTAACCCGAAAGGTTCCACGCTTGAACTCAGCCGTGGTGCGATGGTACAAACTCTCCACCAATTTGAACAATAGGGTGTTTCGGGAGATGATTTGACCCTGACTCAGTCGAATAATGGTCTGTTCATAGTCACTGGGATTCCCTGCACCATATATGCAACTCACCGAGGCTACGACGATCACATCGCGGCGACCGCTCAGCAAAGAAGAAACCGTCTTTAAGCGAAGCTTTTCAATCTCGTCATTGATGTTCAGGTCCTTTTCGATGTACGTATTCGATTGGGGAATGTAAGCCTCCGGCTGGTAGTAGTCGTAGTAACTGACGAAGTACTCGACCGCGTTGTTGGGAAAAAACTGCTTGAATTCCCCGTACAATTGGGCCACCAGAGTCTTGTTGTGAGACAAGACCAACGTTGGTTTTTGGGTCTGGGCAATCACATTGGCCACCGTAAAGGTCTTTCCCGATCCGGTCACACCCAAGAGTGTCTGAGCGGGAACGCCTTCCTTCACTCCTTCGACCAACTGAGCTATGGCTGCCGGCTGATCGCCGGTTGGCTCGAAGGGTGCATGCAACTCAAATTTGGCCATCCCGCAAAGATACAATTCTCCAAGTCCCCCTCCTGCACCCCCTTCGGCTATTTGCTGTATCTTTGCACCCGATGTCAGCAGCCAAGAAATCCACTTCCCCGAAGCGCGCTGAAGCCTTCATTCAGGAAGTGTTGAACGACTACCGCATTGCTTTTCAAAGCCGTCATGCCAGCTTGATAGGACGCAAAGAAGTCCTGACAGGCAAAGCCAAATTTGGCATTTTTGGCGATGGCAAAGAAGTCGCCCAAGTGGCCATGGCTCGGGTATTCGAACCCGGTGATTGGCGCAGTGGCTATTACCGCGACCAAACCTTCATGTTCGCCAAAGGCATTTCATCGGTCAAAGAATTCTTTGCCCAGCTCTATGCCAATCCAGACGTGGAGAAGGAACCCGCTTCAGGGGGACGCAGCATGAACGGGCACTTTGCTACCCGTTTGCTGGATGAAAACGGCGAATGGTTGCCCCAATCTGACCGCTTCAATTCCAGCGCCGACATCAGCCCCACGGCCGGTCAAATGCCCCGATTGCTGGGCTTGGCCTTGGCCTCCAAACTCTACAAAAACAACCCCGATTTGCACGGCATGACCCAGTTCAGCCAGCAAGGTCGAGAGATTGCCTTCGGCACCATCGGCAACGCTTCTACTTCAGAAGGCATCTTCTGGGAAGTCATGAACGCCGCTTGTGTCATGCAAGTTCCCATGCTCATGAGCGTGTGGGACGACGGATATGGAATCTCTGTACCCGCCAAATACCAGACGGCCAAAGAGAACATCTCGGCCATCATGGGTGGGTTCCAAAGCGACAAAAACGGCATCGGTTTGGAGATTTTCACCGCCCGTGGCTGGGATTATGCCGAACTGGCTACCACCTACAAAAAGGCCGCCGACTTCTGCCGCGAAAACCACCGACCCGTTCTGGTTCACGTGAAAGAAGTGACCCAACCTCAGGGCCACTCAACCTCGGGTTCGCACGAGCGATACAAGAGCAAAGAGCGTCTGGATTGGGAAAGCGAATACGATTGCATTGCCCAAATGCGCCAATGGATCTTGGATCAGCGATTCAGCACCTCTGAAGACCTCGATGCCATGGAAGCCGATGCACTGGCCGACGTCAAACAAGACCAAAAACAAGCTTGGATGGATTTCTCTGGAACCATCAAGCAGGAAGTGGCTGCTTGTCTTCAGACCTTGGATCAATTGATCGCTCAAGGCGTTGACTTGAGCGCCATTCGTGAAAACTTAAGCAGCAGCCTGGATCCCGGCCGCAAAGGCATCGGAAACGCCTTGCACGCCGCCCTGCGGGCGACCTTGGGCCTAGCCGCCGACAAGCGCCAACCCCTTTTGGATGCCCTGGCTGAATTTGAAGCCTTGAACGGCGCTCGATACAGCTCGCATTTGCACAGCGAAAGTGCCGGCTCTGCCTTGAAGGTTCCTTCGGTTGAACCGATTTTCAGCGACGAAGTCGTAGACGGTTATCAAGTAGTACGAGGCTGCTTCGAAGCCAATTTGGAGCGCGATCCCCGCGTGTTTGCCTTCGGTGAAGACGTAGGTAAAATTGGCGATGTGAATCAAGGCTTCTCGGGTTTGCAGGAGAAGTTTGGCGAGCTGCGCGTCAGCGATAAAGGCATACGCGAATGGAGCATTTTGGGCGAGGGAATCGGAACCGCCATGCGCGGTTTGCGCCCCATTGCCGAAATCCAATACTTGGATTATTTGCTCTACGCCCTCGAACCCATGAGCGATGACTTGGCTACCTTGCAGTACCGCACCAAAGGCGGTCAAAAGGCCCCTGTGATCGTGCGCACCCGCGGGCACCGCTTGGAGGGCATTTGGCACTCCGGTAGCCCCATGGGAATGATCTTGAACTCGGTTCGCGGCATGCACGTTTGCGTTCCCCGCGATATGACCCGCGCCGCTGGCATGTACAACACCTTGCTCAGAGCCGATGAGCCTGCCTTGGTGGTGGAATGTCTCAACGGATACCGCATCAAGGAAAAAATGCCCCAGAACATTGGTGAGTTCACCCTGCCTTTGGGCCAGCCCGATGTACTCCGCTTCGGTGAAGACGCTACCTTGGTCACCTACGGCTCCTGCTGCCGCATCGCCATGGAGGCCTGCGACCGCTTGGCCGAACACGGCATTCGTTTGGAAGTCATCGACGTTCAAACCCTTCTGCCCTTTGATCTCAATCACCGCATCGCCGAAAGTTTGGCCGAGACCAACCGTTTGGTCATCCTTGACGAAGACGTACCCGGAGGCGCTTCTGCCTTCATTCTGCAGCAGGTTTTGGAGGAGCAAAACGGCTACCAGTATTTGGATAGCGCTCCCTTGACCATTGCTTCGAAAGCCCACCGTCCCGCCTATGGCAGCGACGGCGATTACTTCTCCAAACCTAGCGTTGACGAGGTTTTCGAGCGCATCTACCAAATGATGCACGAAAGCAACCCCCAGCGTTGGCCATCTTTGCGCTAAGTTGAGCGACGCGCCTCACATATCGCCCCTGCTGAGGCTCAGCGGATTGGAGCCTTTCACGCTAACGGCTAGCACGAACTTTGTCAATATTGGCGAACGAACCAACGTCACCGGTTCCAAGGCTTTTGCTCGTTTGATTCTCAACGGCGATTACAATGCCGCCTTGGACGTAGCCCGCCAGCAGGTGGAAAACGGGGCTCAGGTGATTGACATCAACATGGACGAAGGCATGCTCGATGGCGTTCAAGCCATGACCACCTTCCTTCAATTGCTAGCCGCCGAACCCGATATTTCCCGGGTACCTGTCATGATCGACAGCTCCAAATGGGAGGTCATTGAAGCCGGACTTCGCTGCATTCAAGGCAAAGGAATCGTGAATTCCATCTCTTTGAAAGACGGAGAGGAAGCCTTCTTGCAAAAAGCCAAAATCATCAAGCGCTATGGAGCGGCTGTGGTGGTGATGGCCTTTGATGAAACGGGTCAAGCCGATAGTTTTGAGCGCAAAATTGCCGTTTGCCAGCGCAGCTACGAACTCTTGGTTCAGAAAGCCAAATTCCCGGCTTGGGACATCATTTTCGACCCCAACATCCTGACGGTCGCCACCGGTATGGATGAGCACAACAACTACGCGGTTGACTTCATCGAAGCCACGCGCTGGATCAAGCAAAACCTGCCCCACGCCAAAGTCAGCGGGGGTGTTTCGAATATTTCCTTTTCGTTTCGGGGCAACAACCCCGTACGCGAAGCCATGCACTCGGCCTTTTTGTACCACGCCATTCAAGCCGGAATGGACATGGGCATTGTCAACGCGGGAATGATCGAGGTTTACGCCGACATCCCTTCCGACTTGTTGGAACGGGTGGAAGACGTTTTGCTAAACCGACGACCCAATGCCACCGAACGCCTGATCAGCTTTGCCGAAACGGTCAAGGGTAAAAAAACAGACGAGGCTAAGGTGTTGGAGTGGCGCGAGGCCCCTGTGGCCGAGCGCTTGACCTACAGCTTGGTTCGAGGCATCACCGAATTCATCGAATCCGATACCGAAGAGGCCTACCAACTGTTGGGCGACGGATTATCGGTCATCGAAGGCCCCTTGATGGACGGCATGAACCATGTCGGAGACCTGTTTGGAGCCGGCAAAATGTTCCTGCCTCAGGTAGTCAAAAGCGCCCGGGTGATGAAGCAGGCCGTGGCCTATTTGCAGCCCTATTTGGAAGCCCAAAAAGCCGCCGATCCCAATGCCAAGGCTCAAGGAAAAATTCTCTTGGCCACCGTCAAGGGCGACGTGCACGACATCGGTAAAAACATCGTTGGGGTGGTGATGGCTTGCAACAATTACGCGATCAAAGACCTGGGTGTCATGGTGTCTTCTGACACTATACTTTCGGAAGCCCAAGCCTGGGGAGCTGACATCATTGGCCTATCCGGCTTGATTACCCCTAGTTTGGATGAAATGGTGCACGTGGCCAGCGAAATGAAACGCTTGGGCATGAAAACCCCCTTGCTCATTGGAGGTGCTACCACCAGCCGAGTCCACACTGCTGTTAAGATTGCTCCCGCCTATGACGGTCCCGTCGTTCACGTATTGGACGCCTCGCGCTCGGTACCCGTGGCGGGTTCTTTGCTCAGCGAGGGCAACCAAGGCGAGTTGGCCACCCGCATTCACAGCGAATACCAAACCTTGGCCACACAGCACGCTCAGCGCCAAAGCCAAAAAAGTTTGCTGCCCTTCGAGAAGGCTCAAGCCAACCGCTGGGTTCACGACGGTCAAATCGTGGTTCCCAAACAGACGGGATTCTTCTCCTTGACCGATGTCAGCATTGCCCGGTTGAGACCCTACATCGATTGGACTCCCTTCTTCCAAACCTGGGAGTTGGCCGGTCGATACCCCGATATTTTGCAAGACTCAGTGGTGGGCCAAGAAGCCCAATCCCTGTTCAACGACGCTCAATCCATGCTCGACAGCTGGGAGGCGGCCGCTCCGCTTCGCTCCGCGGCCTCCCTCTTCCTACTCCCCTGCCGCAAGCATGGAGAAAGCGCTCTTGTTTACCGCAGTCCCGCCGACGCCGAATCAGGCGCTCAGCCCATTTCCCAGTTCCACTTCTTGCGTCAACAGCGCGAAATGGCGCCCGGTATTCCCAACCTGTCTTTGGTCGACTACCTGGCCGATGAAGGAATCGATTACTTAGGTGGCTTTGCCGTCACGGCCGGGCTCGATCTCGAAACGTTGATTGCCCAGTACGAGGCCCAGCACGACGACTACAATAGCATCCTCGCCAAAGCCTTGGCCGATCGCTTGGCCGAAGCCTTGGCTGAATACGCCCATTTGCAGATTCGCCGCCAGTTCTGGGGCTACGAAGAAGGCCCCGAGTTGAACAACGAGGCGCTTATTCGCGAGCAATACCAAGGCATTCGCCCCGCACCCGGCTATCCCGCCTGCCCCGATCACAGCGAAAAAGAAACCCTGTTCGCATTGCTGAGTCAAGCCTCAGAATTGGAAATTCAACTCACCGAAAGCATGGCCATGCTGCCTGCCGCCAGCGTATCAGGATTGTACTTTGCACACCCCGAAGCCAAGTATTTTGGTTTGGGAAACATCGGCCAAGACCAAGCCGAAGCGCATGCCAAGGCCAAAGACATGGCCATAGAAGAAGTTCAAAAATGGCTTCGCCCTGTTTTGCTGGGCTAAGCGCAGAAAGTACTCTTGACGGTTCTGCAGATAGATTTATAAACCCCAGGCGCAACGCTACGAACCCATTCCTTTGAACGGCTTCGCCCTGTTTTGCTGGGCTAATCTCGAGTCTTAATTCTATAGCCCGCGGCTTTGCATCAGATGAACTTAGCAGCAGTCCTGCAAGTACCCTTAAAACGGATTGCTGTACGCCGGATTGTTGATGAAAGTCGTATCGGTCATGGTCTTCAGGAAGGCCACCAAATCAGCCTTTTGCTGGGCCGATAGGTTCAACTGACGACCGCCGTGCGCACTGAGCATGGGGCTGATGGTTGGGTTGTCGTATTCGATTCCATCGCTATAGTGATCCACCACTTCTTCCAAAGTTTGAAAACGACCATCGTGCATGTAAGGAGCCGTCAAGGCAATGTTCAACAAGCTGGGGGTTTTGAAAGTGCCCAAATCATTGGAGTTTCCAGTGATTGCCCCGAAACCTTTGTCCGTAATGACCGGATCCAAGCCGTTGTTCGAAATGCCTCCCATATTGGGATTCTGTTGCTGAGCCAAGGCACCCCCATGGCAGTGAAAACAATCTGCCCCCAAGGTTACACCAGTGATTTTATCAAAATCAACCAAGCTGTTGTACAGGATGGCTCCACGCTTTTCCTCCTCCGATAAGATGGAAAACTTGCCTGGGAAAAAGTCGTTGAATTTGGAGTTTTGGCTGACCATGCTGAGCAAGAATTGCTCCATGGCTTTGGCCATGTCCATCACATTGGGTTCGTGTTGAAAGGCCTTGTTGAAGGCGTCCTTGTAAACAGGCGAAGCCTTCAGTTTCTGCTGCAAGAGGGGCAGAGTCATGGCCATCTCGTTGTGCGCCTGTATAGGTTCAAAGACCAGTTCCCGCAACGTATTTTGTCGTGCATCCCAAAAGAACTTTCGGCTGTAGGCCAAGTTGAATAAAGAAGGGGCATTGCGTCCCGTTTTCAAGCCAAAAACCCCAGTACTAAAGGTGTTTGGATCCCCAAAGGCAACCTGCTGAACATGGCAGCTGGCGCAGGAAACGCTACTGTCAATCGACAATATGGGGTCATAAAATAACTTGCGACCCAGGTAAATCCCTTCCTCTGTGAAAGGGTTGTCGGCCGGCAAAGCGGGCATTCCAAACTTCTCTGGAAAAATATCAGAAGGGTCGACTGCAGTGGGCTGATACGCACTGGTTTTGCCCCCGGGAGGCAATTCCGGGTCAACGCGGCAGGCCGACAAGGCCAAAGCCGCCGTGGCTATGGCTAAGAATTTCCTCATCGCTTGCTAACGGAAGTCACGGTCATTACCTGACTCATGTTCTCCAACAATTTGTTCATCAACACGATTTCATCGGCACCGGCTGAGTGAGAAACTGCCCCGTTTTTGAGCACGATGCTGTTGACACCATCAAACAGTTTTTCTGCTTTGAACTCCACCTTAACCTCCGCGCCATTGGCACCTAGCTCAACCGTTGAGGGAAATGACCATTCAAAATCACGCACCATGGGCATGGTCGCGTCGTGAAAACTGAAACCGCTGGTTTTGGTTTCGCCGGTGTTTCTCCAATTGCCATCTATGGCTTGGAAAATGTATCCGCCTGACCAACCCCAGTGAAGGCCGCTGACAAACCCGTTCAAGGGGTGACCGGCAGGCCACTGCGTAGGATCTCCATGGTTCACCGCAGAATCCAATCCCAACTTCACGTGAACGGCTTTGTAGTTTCCTGCGGGAATGCTTTGGTCGTAATCAAAAGAGGTACGACCGCTTTTGAAATCTACCCAGAGGTATCCGTCGCCTAGCAACTCGCGGGTATCGTCTTCACGCACCAAAGAAACCTCAGACAAAATCAAGCCCCAGTTGGTAAACATGATGTCTTCATTGTCCCCTTTGGTATAGAAATCTTTGTTGTAGGAAATAGGGGCTCCAGCAAACGAACTTGAAAAAGAAAGATTCACGCCAGACACTGCTGGAGGGTCAGGCGTTGGAGGAGTTTCTTCGCAGGCCGACAATAGGGCCATTAAGGGTAGTGCGAATAGAAATATGCGGTTTTTCATGGTCGTTTGATCAATT
>VFQT010002061.1_pt1 | contig 21657 bp, 18 predicted proteins | sample 3512381 | NCBI WGS metagenome assembly VFQT01 (sample SAMN10412376, study PRJNA504923) | tailings metagenome | isolation source: Relicate 2 Philex TSF3 active mining site | place: Philippines: Tuba, Benguet | collected 2017-08-29
TGAGGGCGCACAGCAGCACCATCGAGCGTTGCAGGATGTCGCCGTGCAGCCATTTGCAGGCGGAGAATCCGGCGTAGATCATGGCTCGCTTACCGGCCTTAGCGAACTCGCGCGCCACTGTGCGCATGGCGTTCGCGTTGAGACCGGTTTCTGCCGACATCTTTTCGGGGCTGTGTTCGGCCGCGCGTTTTTTGAGTAACGCGAATACGGTGGTGACGGTCACCTTGCCCGTGCGTGTCTCGACGGTCCAGCGACCTTCGAGCGCAGGTTCGATGTTGCCAAGCGCGATCGTTTCGAACTTACGTCGTCGACGACCGACCGGGGCTTCAGCCGCACCCGTTCCCGGCGCCTGAACCATGCGACGGGTTTTTTGATCCCAAAGATAAAAGACGTTCTCGCGCACCGCGAGCATGTCGACGAGGTTCAGATCTTCGGCGCGCAGGAATTCACCGTTGTCCTCGCGTACGAGGAAGGGGAGATCCGTCTGCTCGCGGATGTAAGCTGCGTCGTACAGCTTCTCTTCGATGATCGTATTGACCATGGCCATCGCGAGCGCGGTGTCGGTGCCCGGCTTGATGTTCAACCACTTCGACGAGTGCATCGCCGTCGGCGTGAACTCTGGCGAAATGGTGACGACCTCGGTGCCGTTGTATTTCGCTTCCCAGAAAAAGTGAGCATCGGGAATGCGCGTGACGGCGGGGTTGGCCATCCAAACGAGGACGCATTTCGATTTGAATACGGCCGCCATGGTGTCACCCAGATAGGTGAGGCCGGTGGTCATGTAAAAGCCGGTGGGGAGATCGCCCACACCCGAGTAGAACTCGGGCACGGTGACGCCCGTGATATTTGAGAATCGCGCGAGCGCCGAATAGGAGGCCATCTTCACCGCGAGCTGCGTACCGCTACCCAAGGTGATGGAGTCGGGGCCGTGCTTGACGGCGACTTCAATAAATTTCGCGGCGATTTCGCGCGTGGCCTGATCCCAGGAGATGCGCTGCCATTTGCCTTCGCCGCGCTTGCCGACCCGCTTCATCGGATAGAGCACGCGCTGCTTGCCGTACATGTAACGCGCGTGGCGCAGACCCTTGTTGCAACCGCGCGGACCGTAGTCGGGTACATCAGGCGTGCCCGAACGTTCGTACTCGGCCTGTTGTTCCTCGCGCCAGACGACGCCGTTACGAATGTAGACGTTGAACGCGCAGGTACCGGCACAGTTAGTACCGTGCGTGCCGTGCGCGACGCGATCCCAAGTCCATTTTTTGCGCCAAATGTCCTCGATACGCCGGTAGGGGCGCGTCAATGCATCCGCGAGCGCATCGCCATGCTGCAACGCGAGTGCGGCGCCTGCGAGCGTAGAGTGAGCAAGAAATTGGCGACGGTTGACTGACATAAGACCCCCAAACCGAAGGCTAGTGCAGGGGTGCTGTCGCGTTGAGGATGGGGGGTAACGCGCGCCGCAGCGCGGTCATTCAGGCGAGCGCGACTCCGAGCCAACTGCCGACCAACCAAGCGATGACGCCTGCGCCACCGCCGATCGCCACCATGCGTGCGGCGCCGAGCCATGCATTGCGACCTGTGAAGAGACTGATCAAAAGACCAACAGCGGCGAGCGCGACGGCGGTCACGCCGATCGTCCAGCCCATGACTGACGGCGCTGATAGGCCAACGATAAAGGGCAACAGCGGGATCACTGCGCCTAAGGCAAATGCGAGAAATGACGATGAGGCGGCACCGAATGGCGATCCAAGGTCATCGGGGTTCAGACCCAGTTCTTCGCGAGCTAATACATCGAGCGCATGATCGGGATTGTCGAGCAGCGAGCGAGCGAATACACGCGCTTGCTCGAGATCCATGCCGCGCGCCTCGTAAATCAACGCGAGCTCTTCGGCTTCTTCTTCGGGGTATTCAGCGAGTTCTTCTTTCTCGAGCGCGATTTGGTACTCGTACATGTCACGTTGCGATCGCACCGAGACATATTCGCCGGCTGCCATCGATAACGCGCCTGCGAGCAAACCGGCGGCGCCGGTCATCAACACGATCGAGGGTGCCGCGCCTGAACCGGCCACACCCATGACGAGCGCTGCATTCGAGACCAAACCGTCGTTGATCCCAAAAACGGTCGCGCGCAGATTGCCGCCCGAGACACCGCCGCGGTGCCGCTCGCCCACTTGAGCGACTGAGGTCGGCATCACATGGCCCGGCGCGCTCGTTCCCGGTGCTTTGGTTGCGGTGTAGACCGACAAGCCGCGCAACTTCATCGCAGCCAGTACGCTGCGAGCGGCGCGCGGACCGATTCGATCGACTAGACCTGCGACGACGCGGGCACGCATCGACGGGTGGAATGCGAACTGTCGTTGCGGCTGCAACGACTCCCACTTGCGGGCTTGATCCTCGGCGGCGTCGCCGAGTTTGCGGAACAGCTGGCTCTTCAGCGGGTCGGATTCGCGATCCGCAACCCGCCGATAGAGCCAGGCAGACTCTTTCTCGTGGTACCAGCTATCGAGGCCGTCACTCACGAGCGACGATTACCGTTCGCGACCGTCGTCGTCTTCCCAGTCGTCATCCTCGTCTTCGTCCTCGTCCCAGTCATCGTCCTCGTCGTCGTCTTCCTCTTCGTCTTCTTCTTCGTCCCAGTCTTCGTCATCCTCGTCTTCGTCCGACCAGCCTTCCGGCTCTTCGGTCAGTTCGAGGTCGAGCTCATGCCACTCTTCGAGATCGAGCTCCTCGATCTCGCCGTCGAGATATTCGATCTCGACGATCTCGGCATCTTCATCGACGGACAGGACACGAAAGGTCTCTTCCTCTTCGACGTTCTCGTACCACTGGCCCTTGACGGGTTCGTTGTCTCTGCTCACGGAAATCACCTCGGCGCGGAGGAAGTGGATCTAGGTTGCGGATTTTACTTCGAGTCTCAACTATAGTGCCACGCGATCAGGAGCCCTTCATGGCCGTTCGTTCCCAAAACGCACCGTCCACTTCGCCCTTGACGCGCGCTCGCCGTGTGGTCATCAAGGTCGGTTCGGCATTGCTCGTCGATTCGGCGACCGGGCGTCTCAACCGCGCTTGGCTCGAGACGCTCGTGGCGGACGTGGTGCGGTTGCGCAAACAGGGGAAGGAGGTCGTCCTCGTCTCCTCGGGCGCCATCGCCCTCGGACGTCGGCATCTTGGGCTTGCCAAGGGTCCGCTGCGACTGGAGGAGAGTCAGGCGGCGGCGGCGGTCGGCCAGATCCGCCTCGCCCATGCCTACAAGGAGTTGCTCGAACAATCGGATTTGCCGGTCGCACAGATCCTCCTGACGTTGGAGGATAGCGAGCAGCGCCGTCGCTACCTCAATGCTCGAGCGACACTCAATGCCTTGCTCGAGCGTGGCGCGGTGCCGGTCATCAACGAGAACGATACGGTTGCGACAGCCGAGATTCGCTATGGCGACAATGATCGACTCGCTGCGCGCGTGGCACAAATGATCAGCGCCGATTGTGTGCTGTTGTTGTCAGATATCGATGGTCTTTATACCGCCGACCCGAATCGAGACGCTTCGGCGCAATTCATCCCCTTGGTGCGCGAGATCACACCGGCCATCGAGTCAATGGCGGGCGGTTCTGCCTCGGACGTTGGTAGCGGGGGTATGACCACGAAGATTCTCGCCGCGAAAATTGCCGTGGCCGCGGGTGCGCATTTTTGTATCGCAGCCGGCGCACCCCGACATCCGGTGCGTCGCATCGAACAGGGCGCGCGCTGCACGTGGTTTAAACCTTCGGCGACACCCGTCGCCGCGCGCAAGCAGTGGATCGCAGGTGCTTTGAAACCGGTTGGCGCCGTGTTGATCGACGCGGGTGCCGAGCGTGCGCTGCGCTCGGGTAAGAGCTTGCTGCCCGCCGGTGTGACCGCGCTGCGCGGTCGCTTTGAGCGCGGTGATACGGTGAGCGTGCAGAACAGCGACGGTCGTGAGGTGGCGCGCGGGATCGTTGCCTACTCAGACGCTGACGCCGCGCGCATCATCGGTCGACGCAGTGCCGACATTCCAGCGATTCTCGGCTTCACCGGCCGCGACGAGTTGATCCACCGAGACGATTTGGTAATGCCATGAGCGAGACGACTCCACTTGCATCGATGATGAAGAGCCTAGGTGAGGCCGCATTGGCGGCTCAGCCGGTGCTCGCTGCGGCGTCGCGCGAGCAAAAGGATCAGGCGTTACTTGCCGCGGCAGCGGCGTTGCGCGACAACGTCGCAGGGATACTCGCGGCGAATGCGATCGACATGCAGGCCGCCGAGCAGAAGAACCTCAGCGCCGCGATGCTCGATCGACTGCGCCTCGATGTTGCGCGAGTCGAGGCCATGGCTCGCGGCCTCGAAGATATCGCACGCTTACCAGACCCGGTCGGACGAGTGTTAGCGGAGTGGGATCGCCCCAACGGGCTTCGCATCTCCCGAGTTGCTGTGCCGCTTGGTGTGATCGGCATCATTTACGAGAGCCGGCCGAACGTGACCGCCGATGCCGGTGCCTTGTGTTTGAAATCGGGCAATGCCGTCATTTTGCGCGGGGGCTCTGAAAGCGTGCACTCGAGTGCGGCGATCCACGCTGCATTAGTGACGGGTTTGACCGCCGCTCGCTTGCCCGAGGCGGCGATTCAACTCGTGCCGACCACTGATCGCGCAGCCGTGGGATATCTGCTGTCGGAGATGGTCGACTACATCGATGTCATCGTGCCGCGCGGCGGCAAGAGTCTCGTGGCGCGTGTTCAGCAAGAAGCGCGGGTGCCGGTGATTGGTCATCTTGATGGCATCTGTCACGTGTACGTCGATCGAGATGCCGATCTGCCGATGGCTATCGCGATTACTTTGAACGCTAAGTTGCGTCGCACAGGGGTTTGCGGTTCGGCCGAGACGTTGTTGGTCGATTCGGCAGCAGTCGAAACGCATCTAGCACCGCTCGTGACGGCTTTGCTTGATGCGGGTTGCGAAGTGCGTGGCGATGAGCGCGTGCAGCGGGTTGATCCGCGGGTGCGAGCGGCCACAGAGCAGGATTGGTATACCGAATATCTCGACGCGATCATCGCGGTTCGCGTGGTTGACGGCGTCGATGCGGCGATGGCGCACATCGTGCGTTATGGCTCGTCGCACACCGAATCCATCATTACCGGCAATCCGAAAACGGCTGAGCGGTTTTTGACGGGCGTCGACAGCGCCATCGTTCTGCACAACGCCTCGACCCAGTTCGCCGATGGCGGTGAGTTCGGGATGGGAGCGGAGATCGGTATTTCCACCGACCGCTTCCATGCGCGCGGCCCGGTGGGTGTGGAGCAGTTGACGAGCTACAAATACGTCGTGCGAGGCTCGGGTCAGCTGCGGCCTTGAGCTTCGCTCAACGCCTGAGCGCCGCCGCGTAGCGAGTACACATCACGGATGCCGCGTTCGCGCAAGGCGAGGCAGGTTGCGAGACTGCGTTTGCCGCGACTGCAGATCAATAGGTAACGCCCTTCATCCGGCAGGTTTCGGCCACTCAAAAGTTCTTGCATCGGAATCGCGAGCGACTTGGCGATCGACAAGGGCGCTGCCGGCAGCGGCTCGCGACGGATTTCATCGGTATCACGAATGTCGATGATGACGAGCTGATCCGCGAGTGCCGAGTCGAGATCGGGATACTCCATAGACTCGTCTGACGCTGTCGATAAGGTCGCCGGCGCTCGTTCACAACGGGTCTGACACTGCGCTGCGCGTTTGGCTTTGATGCGACGCACGCCAAGCGTCAGCAGATCGATCAGCACGACCTCGTCACGCAAACGACCGGGTAGTGCGAGCAGGTGTTTGAGTGCTTCGAGAGCCTGTAGGCTGCCGAGCACGCCCGGCACGGGCCCGAGCACGCCCGCTTCGGCACAGTTGCCGACCAAACCATCGCGCGTGGCTTCCGGCCATACGCAGCGTAGACAACTCGTCCCCTGTGCTGGGTCGACCAACTGCAGCTGTCCCTCGTATTGGTGCACGCTGGCCAGAATCACGGGTGTACCGAGTCGATGCGCCAGATCGTTCAGCAAAAATTTGCTGGTGAAGTTGTCGGTGCAGTCGAGGATGAGATCGCAACCCTGAAGCAGAGCATCGGCGGATGTCGCGGTCAGACGCTCGGGGTGGACGCTGGTCTTGACGGTCGGGTTCAAGGCTTGGACGCGCCGCGCCGCGAGAGTCGCTTTCATTTCGCCGCAATCGGCGAGGGCGTACCAAGTTTGCCGGTGTAAGTTCGACGCCTCGAGCCGATCACCATCCACGATGACGAGTTCGCCCACCCCGGCGCCTGCCAAATATTGCAGCACTGGCACGCCAAGACCGCCCGCACCGATCACGGCGACCTTGGCCGAATGCAAGCGATGCTGTCCGTCGGCGCCCACCTCGGGCAGCGCCATTTGGCGCGAGTAGTCAGGGTTTGCAGTTTTGGTTGGCTGCGCGTGTTCGTGGTGATGATGGTGCCCGTGCCCGTGCGCGTGCGCGTGCCCATGCGATCGGTCATCCGGCTTGGCGGTCGTTGCGTCGGCTGCGCAGCGTTCGCAGTTCACCCAGCCGGAATCACCATCCACGTAATGTTCTTTTTTCCAGATCGGGACTCGGTGCTTCACCTCGTCGATGATGTAACGGCAGGCCCGAAAGGCTTCGTCACGATGTGGCGCGCTAACGCCGACCCACACCGCGATTTCGCCGAGTGGCAGATCGCCGATGCGGTGTACGCAGCGCGCGTTGGTGACGCCGAATTTGCTGCGCGCTTCGTCGATGATTCGCTCGCCTTCGCGGACGGCCAAAGATTCGAAGGCTTCGTACTCGAGGCGTCGAACCTCGCGTCCTTCGTTGAGATTGCGCACCCAGCCCTCGAAAGCGGCATAGCCACCGCAGGCAGGGTCCTCCAGCGATCGCCGCAAGGCTAGGGCATCGAGATTGACAGAGCTGAACTCGAAGTCCGCCATTCGAGCGATCAGCCTCCCGCGACTGGTGGGATGAACACCACCGAATCCCCCGAGAGCAGGGGTTGCTCCCAAGAGCCGAATTCTTCGTTGACAGCAACGCGCAGTGAAGCGCGATCGAGCGTAAAGCCGTGACGAGCGCGAAGCTCTTCATATAGCTCGCCTGGATTGCGGGCGCGCGTTTGGAGTTGCTCCTCGCGCAGCCCCGACTGTTCGCGCAAGATGGCAAAGTATTGAACACGCAGGTCGCGCGCTTGCTGAGTATTTTCCGGGGCTAGCTGATCCATGGTTTGCCAGTATTCCGCGCCAGTGTTGACGTTGTCGAGAGCGTCGCTGTGTGCGAGGTCGAACAGTGCCACGTCGTGGTTCAACAAGAACTTTCGCGGGCAGCGCCCGCCGCTGGCGGCATACGCCGCGATCGCCGGTGCGGAGGCGGGCTCGTATAGCGCGCAGAGCGGCTCGGGAAGCCCGTCGCTACTTGAGCGGAACGCCGTGGCGAGGCGTTGTGTGTCGCGTTGCTGGATAAGTTGCGCGAGGGTGTCGGCATTCAAGCGCGGCAAATCACAAGCGACGACGAGCCATGCCGCCGTTGGCGAGTTGGCTTGTGCAGCCAAGATACCCGCAAGAGGTCCAAGTTCCGACTCTTGATCGACGATCTGCGAATAGCGGGCGCGTAGCGGATCGCTTGTTTGGTCAGCTCGGACTGATACGTAACTCTCGCTGCAGAATGGCTCGAGCAGGTCCATGGTTCGCTCGAGCTGGCTGCGCCCGTGGTAGGCGAGACTCGCCTTGTCACGGTTCATGCGCGAGCTGCGCCCGCCAGTCAGCACGAGACCTAAAATCGGCGGGGCACTCATCGTCGATGGAAGTCGCGCTTACCACCGCGCTTGGTAAGCAGCCGTATCGGGCCAATGCGAATGTCATGCGAGAGTGCTTTGCACATGTCGTAGACCGTAAGCGCGGCGACCGTCGCGCCGGTCATCGCCTCCATTTCGACGCCGGTTCGGTGCACTGTTCTGACCGTGCAGCGAATTCGCACGATGCCGGTCTTGACCGAGTCGATGTCCACATCGCAGTGGTCGATGGGCAGCGGGTGACAGAACGGGATGAGCTCGTGCGTGCGTTTGACTGCTTGGACGGCGGCGATGATGGCGGTATCGAAAACGGGGCCTTTGTGTGTTCGATGACCGCTCGCGGCGAGCGCACTCGCCACCGCTTTTGGCAGCGTGACCACGGCTTCGGCCGTTGCTTCACGCGCTGAAGCGACTTTGTTACTGACATCAACCATGCTCGGCCGATCATCGGCATCGAGATGAGTCAGCCCGCTGGGTGAGTTTTTTTTCTTTGCGCGTCGAATTGCCATGTTGATCTCGCCGTGTTCATCCGCCTACGTGGAACATCTCCACCTTGTGCTCGGGTCGAGCGCGCAGCTCGGCTCGTTGCTCACTGTAACGGTCGCGACGATTTTCCCAAATTCCGCGCAGTAGCGTCGCGAGTTCTTCGTCGCTCGCTCCTTGACGCAATGGCGTTCGAAGGTCTGTACCCACGCTCGCGAAGAGGCAGGTATACAACTTGCCATCGGAGGCGAGGCGCGCACGCGAACAAGCGCCACAAAAGGGTTGTGATACCGAAGAGATGAAACCGATCTCCCCGGCGCCATCAGCAAAAGCGCGTCTTTCGGCGACTTCACCTGAATAGTTCGCCGGTAGCGGCGCAAGCGGCCAGCGCGCGTGGATGCTCGCGGCTAGCTCGGCCGACGGCACGACCAGCGATTGATCCCACTGGTTCCGGTTGCCGACATCCATGAATTCGATCAAACGAACGATGACGCCGGTGCCTCGAAACTGCTCGATCAGATCGAGCACGGTATGGTTGTTGACGCCGCGTTGTACCACCGTGTTGATCTTGATCGGCGTGAGACCGACGGTGCGAGCGGCCTCGATCCCCTCCAACACTTGCGCTACACCGCCAAAGCCGCCACTCATCTGGGCAAAGACCTCAGGATCGAGACTGTCGAGGCTCACCGTGATCCGGGAGAGTCCAGCGGCCTTCAGTTCAGTGGCGTACTTGGCGAGCAGAATGCCGTTGGTGGTGAGCGCGATATCGTCGATGCCTTCGATGGCGCCGAGATCGCCGATCAAATCGGCGAGGTTAGGTCGAAGCAGCGGTTCGCCGCCGGTGATACGAATCTTGCGCAGACCGAGGCCTGCAGCCACTCGAGTGATTCGCAAGATCTCATCGAAGGAGAGGCGCTCTTGCGAGCCGAGAAATCGATACCCGTCGTGAAAGACACTTTGCGGCATGCAATAAGGACAACGGAAATTGCATCGATCCATCACGGAGATGCGCAGATCCCGCAACGGTCTTCGCAATCGATCAAGCGGTTCGGTGTTGTTCATCAACGTCATCATCGATCATCACCATCGATAAACGCGGGTGACGAAACCTTTCGGATACTCATTGGGGCCCGGTGGCAATTCGACGAAGCCATCCGTGCCGCTAAGTGCCGCATAGTCGCCGGACCCGTTCGTCGGACGAGGCTCTGCCCACGGGCGACCCCACTCGTCGATGCCGATTGAGACTGGCATGAAGTAGGTGAGTGGCGGTGCCACTTTGACGCTATCAGCCAAGGCAATTTTTTCGACGGTACGAGAGGTCTCGCCCATTGCGGTGTAGAGACCGGGTATCACGTAACGCCCAAGACACACCAGCGTCGAGACGGGATTACCGGGCAAAGCGAAGACGGCCGTGCCTGAGGGCGCGATTCCGAACCACATGGGTTTGCCGGGGCGCTGTGAGACTTTATGAAAGACCTCTCGCACACCGAGATCCGCCAAAGCCTGCGGCACGAGATCGAACTTGCCCATCGACACGCCGCCAGAAAGGATCACCACATCATGCGTATCGAGATGTACGCGTAGTCGTCGTCGCAGCGCGTCGAGCTCATCGGGCAAATGGTCATCGGCAATGCGCTGAAAGCCACGGCGTCGCAGCGCAGCGACGATGCCGTAGACATTCGAACGTCGGATCTGATGGGGCTCGATGGGGTCGCCTGGCTCGATTAGTTCGTTGCCAGTCGAGATCACGCTGATGGTGGGCTCCGCACTGACGCGGATGCGCGCCATACCCGCTCCGGCGGCGATCGCGATCTCGGGAGCGCCGAGTCGGATGCCAGAGTGCAAGAGGGCGGTTCCTTGCAGACAGTCAGAACCGCGAGCATGCACGTTGGAGCGCGCGGCGACTTTGAAATCTCCCGAGATAGCTGCTCGTCCTGCGGCTACACGAAGCTGTTCCACCGGGACGATGGCATCGCAGCCTCGCGGCAAGACGGCGCCAGTCATGATTTCGATCGCATGCTGCGAGCTCGTGAGCGTCAGCGGCGGATCGCCGGCTGCTTGCACGCCCTGAATCACGAACTCGCGCTGCCCTGTTGTGACAGCCGAACTGTCAATCGCGATTCCGTCCATGGAGACCCGATCGAACGGCGGGTGGTCGCGTTCGGCGTAAATGTTTTCGCGCAGCACGGCGCCGACACATTGCACGAGCGGCAACGACTCGATCGGCAGGCAGGTTAGCTGCTGCTCGATCAGGTGTTCGGCTTGGGAAGGGGAGATCATGCCGGGAGTGTATCCCGGCACGTATCCACGGCAATCCGCCCAGTGGCGGACACCATTACTTCTTCGCGTTCTTTTCCTTGTAGACGCGAATCTGCGCGTTCAGACGATCAGCCCAAGACTGGGCATCATCGACGGCGGCATTCTGCTTCTGAGCCAAAATTTTCAGACGCTCGTTCTTTTGCTCGTCGGTCAATTCCGGGTTGGCAGCGAGAGCGGCGTTATGTTCCGCCTCAAGGCAGCTCTGGTAAGCGGTGATCTCCGCGTCGAAAGCTTTGACGGCCTTCTGGGCGGCAAGCATCTCTTCCAGCTTGGCAGCACCGCCGTCAGGGATGGCAGTCGGCGCTTTCGGATAAGTGCAAGCAGCGTAGGCGGGAGCCACCGACAAAGCGGCAGCGATGGCGAGCGAAACGATCGTCTTCATGATGTAGAACCCCTCGGCGACCCCGCGCCGGACGCGATCGATTTTAAGGACTCGGCGTCACAGGTGCTAGACTGCACGCACGCGCCCGTAGCTCAGTTGGATAGAGCATCAGGCTTCGAACCTGAGGGTCGGGAGTTCGAATCTCTCCGGGCGCGCCATTTTCCTGCCAGGGTTGCACGCTCCGGGAGACGCATGGGACGGTTCATCCGTCGGCAATTCGCCTTGTTTTGGCTGGGGCTGGTGTCGCTTGGTCTCGCGGCGTCCCCCGTTGTCCTCGTCGCGGCAGAGCGCATCCTGCACCGCGTCGGCACCGACGATCCAGCGACGGTCGACCCCCACAAAGTGTCTCTCCCAGGCGAGCAGCTGATCGTTCTCGATCTCTTCATGGGCCTGACGACGCCCGGGATGAACGGTCGACCGATGCCAGGTAGCGCCGAGTCTTGGACGGTGAGTCCCGACGGCAAGACTTACACTTTCAAGTTGCGCCCGAACACGCGCTGGTCCGATGGCCGACCGCTGACGGCGACGGACTGGGTTTGGTCTTTCCAACGCATGCTCGATCCCAGAACGGCGTTTCCCTTGGCGTCTCGGCTGTTTCCGATCAAGCATGCTCGCGCCGTTGCCACCGGCGCCATGCCGGTCGAGCGGTTGGCCGTGCGTGCGATCGGAGCCGATACGCTCGTCATCGAGCTTGAGAATCCGACTCCGTACTTCACCGATGTGATCATGTCATCGGCGATGCCAGCGCCGCGGCATGCGATCGAAAAACACGGGGTCGCCTGGTTGCGCCCCGGAAACTTTGTGGGCAATGGAGCCTTCGTCTTGAAGGACTGGCGACCCAACGCGCATGTCGAACTGGTGCGTAACCCGAATTTTTGGGGCGCTTCGCGAGTGCGTCTGGATGGCGTTTTTCATTATCCGCTCGGCAACCCCGCAACCTTGGTGCGGCGATTCGACGCAGGCGAGCTCGATCTCATCCTCGTTGTTCCGCCCGAGCGTACCGCAGAGTTACGTCAACGACATGGGGAGTCGCTGCGTCTAGGTCGCGGGATCGCCAACGAAGTCGTCGTGTTCAATGTGAAGCGCGGTCCGACTGCCGACGTACGGGTGCGACGTGCTCTCGCCATGCTGATCGAGCGCGAGGTGATCGCTCGCAACATCATTGGTTTCCCGGGCGTTCAAGCGTATTCCTATGTGCCGCCCGGCGTGCTCAATTACAGCTCGGCGGCGGCACCGGATTTTGCAAAATGGCCCGAAGCGCGTCGCGTTGCCGAGGCGCGCAAGCTGTTGAGCGCCGCGGGCTACGACGCGGGCAAACCATTGAGTCTGCGGCTGGCGTTTCCGAGTACGGATCTCAATCGCAAAGTCGCCGTTGCCATCGGTGCGATGTGGTCGCGCGCCGGTGTGAAAGTCGAACTGCAGTCCAAAGAAACCAAAGCGCTGTTCGCAGATGTTGGCGTGGGTAATTTCGACAGCACACGCTCGGTCTGGTTGGCCGCTGCAAGCGATCCGCATGCCTACCTCGAGCGGCTTCTGTCGGCGGGTTCGGCGGTCGGCGTGAACACCTCGGGTTACGCCAACCCTACTTTTGATGCGCTGCTCGCGGCGGCATCGGCCGAGGTCGACATCGAGCGACGCGCGGCGAAACTGCGCGAGGCGGAGGCGCTTGCACTCGCCGACATGCCCGTTGCACCCGTGTACTATCTGGTTGGACGTCGGCTGGTCTCGAAGCGCGTGCAAGGTTTCGGCGACAACCCGCGCGGGCTTTATCCGAGCTGGCTGATGACGGTCACACCCCGCTGACGGAGTGCACCTGACGTGAGTACGCAAACTTTATACACCCCGAATCGTGATGAACTGGCGAGGCAGCAGTTCGTACTCAGTCTCAAGTTGCTCGCCAACGGCCGGGCACAGCAGCAAGTGCGTGACGCGTATCGAACAGACGTTCTGCCTACTGTCGTCGCGGCTCAGGCGGGTGAACCGACGCACCGTCGTGAGGTGGCAACGCCTTTGGCGCAGCGCAACGAATTCAAACTCTGGGCGGTTCTGACGCACCATTCGCAGACCATGATGTGGGATGCGATCGAGCGCACCGTGGCTCGCGTGCTGCCCGATGTCGAGCGCCGATATGCAGCGCTGCGGTCGTCGGATGCGAGATGCGGCTCGCTGACGCTTAACCCCGCGTTAGCTGTGCCGCCGCCGATCGGCAACACCGAGATCCATCGCCAGCCGGGTGGTTTCGTCGGTCGCACTGATGTCGAGGACGTCGCGCCGGGTCTGCGCTACTTCGGCGCTTCAGCAATCTATGCCGTCGGCAAGGGTCAAAAAAATGCGACCGGGGATGGGCGTGCCGCACCCTTGCTCAATCAGTTGCAGGAGCGCTTCGGTGCGTTGTCGCCGCGTCGCATCCTTGATCTCGGTTGCGGGATCGGTGTGCACTCACAAGCGATCGCCCGCGCTTTTCCGCAAGCGGAGTATCACGGCGTCGATGTGGCGGCCGGCTTGCTTCGCGTCGGACACTTGATGGCCGAAGAGCGGGGCGTGCCGATCCACTTCCATCAGCAAGATGCGGCCAAGACGTCCTTCGAGGCTGGCAGCTTCGATCTCGTGTTGTCGAATATTTTGTTCCACGAAACCAATTCGGCGCGACTGCCGCAGATTCTGCGCGAGTGCCGACGTTTACTGCGACCCGGTGGCGCGATGCTGCACCTTGATGTACCGACGCAGATCAGTCGCTTGGGGTTCGACGATCAATTGATGAACGACTGGCAGGTCCGATGGAACGGCGAGCCCTTTTGGACGGGGTTCGCTGAGCGGGACATGCTCGAGGAAATTGTCGCCGCAGGTTTCGAGCGCGAGCGTAGCTTCGCTGAGCTCGTAGGTGCCCACGGCAGTACCGTCTACGTCTTTGGCGCGAGCGCGTAACTCACCGTCACGCGAATCATTTGCGAGTTATTGCGGCGCGCCCGTCTCGATCAGCTCGATCAACTCACCGGCGGGTCCACGCAACGTGCCCGCCCGTTTGCCTTGATACGCCAAGCCTTCATGGCGAGCCGGTGGTGCCAGCCAATCGACGTTGAGCGCATCGAGGTCGGCGACGGCAAAGGTCGCCGAGACGATGCCCGGTGGCAGCTGGCCGGGTTCGACCGGGCGTGCCCGAGTGCGACTGGAATAACCATCGAACTCGATCAGATTGCCGCGTTCAGCGAGACGCGCAGTAGCGAGTGGTGTCAATTCACCATCGGCCAAGGTTTGCGCGCGCTTGATGACGCCTACCGCCAGCATGCGGGCAGGGTTGCGCACCAAGTTGAAGCGACTCGAATAAAAATCGAGCAGAGCATCGATATCGGGGCCGCCGACGACCATGATGAAGATGCGTCCCACCGGGCCACCCGGTGGGGGCAGGATGGATTTACTGCGATCGCCCGTCTCGGCGGTCAGATACAACACCTCGCCGCTTGGGCCGACGACTTGAAATGCTTTGATGGTGGGGAAAGCGCCAAGTGGCGCTGGTTCGCCGATCACTCGAAAGGGTGAGTCGCGCAGCTGCTCGCGCAGCGCTACTGGATCATCGATGATGATTTCGATGCCGTTCCAGCCCCAAGTGGTCAGCGGCTGCAAGTCTGCGGGCGGCGCTTTGCCTTCGATCACCCGAACGAATACGTCCGGTGATGGCTCGGCGCTCAGCAGCAGGTAACGTTTGCCGGCAGCACCGGGCGCTGCCCACGCTTTGGCAAGCTCAGTGCTCACGACACCTCGTTCGCGAACCTGATAACCAAGCCAGCGCGCATAGTCGCGTTCGACACCTGCCAAGTCCGCCGAGGTGAACGTCGCCATCGTGATGCGCTTTAAGGCGGGACCTTCGGCGAGTGCAGGGGACACATCCAGACAGATCAGCGCTGCGATAGCGACGAGTGCGCTACGGAAAATCGATCGACGAGTGTTCATGATTTTGCTGTTCATGTCGCTGCGGCTCACGTGAATTGTCCTGAGCATGGCATCGTATCAACTCGACGCTATGATGCGCAGCGTTTGCGGCTAACATCGGTCTTCGCGTGACTACTCCTTACCCAAACTTGTTTTCGCCGCTACGTTTGCGGCATGTGACGTTGCGTAACCGGCTGGTGCACGCATCCATGTCCACCCGCTACGTGGCCGGCGGTAAGGTCACCGATAAACTCGTGACCTACCACGCCAATCGCGCGCGCGGCGGCGCTTCGATGCTCATCACCGAGCCACTCAACTTGTTGCCGCGGCAGCGCAACCTTCAAAAGGTGATGGTGCGTGATCCGGATAATCGTGAGGGCCTCGCCCGTTGGGCTGCGGCGGTGCGTGCGCACGATTCGCACTTGATGGCGCAGATCCAAGATCCCGGTCGCGGGCGTCACCAGCCCGGGCGCTCGCATGATGCGATCGGGCCGTCCGCCTTGCCGGACGATCTCAGTTGGACCGTGCCGCATGCGCTCGAGACCCATGAGGTCGAAGCGCTGATTCAGGATTTTGCAGACGCAGCGCTCATTTTGCGGGATGCGGGTTTCTCGGGCGTCGAGATCTCCGCAGGTCACGGCCATCTGTTCCATCAATTTTTGGCAGCGCGTTCGAATATTCGTCGTGATCGATTCGGCGGTGATCTTGAGGGGCGAGCGCGGCTGCTCACCGAACTTTGCTTGGCGCTGCGCGCGCGCTGTGGCGATGAATTTTTGATCGGTGTCAAATTGCCGGGCGAGGACGGCATGCCCGATGGCATCGATCTCGAGACGGCGGCCGCAGTCACGCGTCTGATCCATGCGACGGGTGTCGCCGACTATCTCACTTGGTGTTGGGGTGCACACTCCAACACGCTCGATTGGCATCTACCCGATCTGCATGGCCCTCGATCACCTTACATCGACAAGATTGCGATGCTGGCGAAGGAAGCGCCGGGCACGGCGATCGGTGCGCTGGGTCTGATCACCGATCCGAACGAGGGCGAGAGGTTCGTGCGCGATGGTCTCGCTGATCTCGTCATGCTCGGCAGACCGCTCGTCACCGATCCTGCTTGGGGTATCAAAGCCGAGCAGGGACGCGAAGCGCAGATTCGGTATTGCGTTTCCTGCAACACCTGTTGGGGTGCGATTGTCGGAGGCAGCACGATCTCTTGCGACAACAATCCTCGCGTCGGCGCTGATGACGAGACGGATTGGCAGCCCGCGCGAGTGGCGAAGCCACGCCGCGTCGTTGTGGTGGGTGCAGGTCCGGCGGGTCTCGAGGCTGCGTGGGTCGCTGCGGCGCGAGGGCATGAGGTGACGGTGTTTTCGGCAAGCTCCGACGTCGGAGGAAAAACCCGACTGCACTCGTTGCTGCCGGGTGCAGAAAACCTCAGCAGCGTCTACGACTATCAGCGCTTGCGCGCCGACGAGTTCGGCGTGAAGTTTCATTTCGATCATCGGGCGAATGTTCAAGATGTGTTGGCCCTGCAGCCGGACGCCGTGATTCTGGCTTGTGGCTCAAGCCCCGCTTGGCCGCACTGGTTGCCCGACGACTATCGTGATGCGGAGTTCTTCCCTGATGTACGTGCAGTCGCAGCACGATTCGCGGCGCGTCGTGCACGCGAAGCGGGTACGGCAGTGATTTACGATCAGGATCACACTGCCTTCACTTACGCGACGGCGCAGTTGCTGGCGCAGCGCTACGATCGGGTCGTCATCGTCACGCCGCGTGAAGGCGTGGCCGCGGAAGAGCCGCTCGTGAATCGTCAGGGCATTCATCGGCGTTTGCCAGCGCTTGGTATCGAGGTGCAAAACTGGTGCGAGCCCATTTTCGATGAGGGCTTGTTCGAAGGACGTATGACTTTGCGACCGGTGATCGCGGGTCCATCGCGCTACATCGATGACGTCGCGCTCGTCACGCACGCGACACCGCGTGTGCCGAATGACGAGTTGGTCGCGCCGCTAAGAGCCGCGGGTATCGAGTTGTTGCAGGTGGGTGATTGTCACGCACCGCGCTCTTTGCTGGTCGCGACGGGCGAGGGTTATCGCGCCGGTATGGGGGTCTGAAGAGTATGAGTACGGAAGCGGAAAAGCCGTGGCCGAATCGCGCCTATGCGTGGTACGTCGTCGCACTGTTGGTCATTTCGTATGCGAGCGGTGTCGTCGATCGCATCGTCATAGGTTTGCTGGTCAAGCCGATCAAAGAAGATCTAAATCTGAGTGACACCGAGATCGGCATCATCCAGGGACTGGCGTTTGCGCTCTTCTACAGTCTTTTTACGTTGCCTATCGGCTTTCTCGTCGATCGCTGGAGTCGCAAGGCGGTCGTGTGGGGCGGCTCGTTCATCTGGTCTTGCGGCACGATCGCAGGCGGCCTGTCGAACTCGTTCTGGGGGCTGTTCGGTTCGCGTGTGGTCATGGGTGCCGGTGAGGCGACGATCACGCCGGGCTCGTCGTCGCTGATCGCCGATTACTTTCCGCCCAAGGATCGACCGCGCGCCTACGGCGTGTTCGCAATGGGCGGCTCCATCGGCATCGGTATCGCGTATTTATTAGGCGGTGTTGCGATCGGATTCGCCGACACGGTCCGCAGTTGGATGCCGTCATTACTCGGCGGCTTTGCGGACTGGCACATCGTGTTCTTCATCGTGGGTGTTCCTGGGTTGCTGCTGGCCATCCTGATGGCTTTGACGATTCGCGAGCCCGAACGCCGCGGAGGATACGTACCGCAGGGGACCAAGATTTCTTTGGTGCCGCTGTGGCGTGAATTGTCCACCAATCGAATTGCATTGATGGCGGTGATGATGGGCACGATCATGAACGTCATGATCGTCAACGCGCAGCTGGCGTGGTTCCCCACCTTGTTCGTGCGCGTCCACGAGTGGGAGCCCACGCGTATCGCGATGGCGCTCGCACTTGTCGGTGTGCCTTTTGGCATCATCAGCGCCATCACGGCCGGTTGGTCGCTCACCTGGCTCGCCAAGCGTGGTCGAACGGACGGGCCGATCCTCGTGATGATGTTGCAGTGTGCAGCTTGGGCTGTTTTCGGAACGGCCAAGTGTTTGATGCCGACGCCAGAGTTGGCATTGATCGGCCATGTCGGCACGTCGCTATTTGCAACTTGGGCGATCACGGCCGCATTGACCGCGCTCAACCAAGTCACGCCGAATCAGTTGCGAGGGCAAGTCGTCGCCGTCTACACACTGTTGACGGGTCTGGTCGGTATTGCGGTGGGTTCGGGCGCCGTGGGTTTACTCTCGGATTACGTCTTTAACTACCCGACCGGCATTGCGCCAGCGCTGGCGCTGGTCTGTCTGACCGGTGGCCTCGCCGGCATCGCGATGTTGGCCTATGGTCGCAGCAGCTATAGGGTAGCGGTGCAGAGAGCCGCCAATTGGGGCGAAGGTAACTGATCCATGCGCAACAAACCCTGTCTGACCCACGACGATGTTCGTCGTATCGCCGAGGCGGCTAGAAATGCGGCGCTCGCCGAAAAGGTCGCCATGAGTATCGCGATCGTCGACGATGGTGGACATCTGCTGTCGTTCGAGCGTCTCGATGCGCGTGCAAGCACCGTCACCGTTGCTACTGGCAAGGCGCGAACATCGGCGCTCATGCGCGGCCCTAGCGGTGCGCTGGAGGGCCGCATCGCGACTCAGCCTGCCTTGCTCGCGCTCGATGCGATGCCTTTACAAGGCGGGCTACCGTTGATGGTAGACGGTGATTGCGTCGGCGCCATCGGTGTCTCCGGTGGTACCGGTGAGCAAGATGAGCGAGTCGCTTCGGCCGGGTGCCGCGCTCTGTGAAAAAACTCGGGGTTCTTTGGCTCGTCGTTTTCATCAGCCTCGCGGGTTTCGGAATCACCACGATCCCGTTCCCACTGGTCGCCGAGTCGATGGGCGCCTCGGACTTTTGGAAGACATTCGGTGGCTCGGGCGTCTTTTCTTTGTTCCAACTGATAGCCACTCCGATCTGGGGGCGATTCAGTGATGCCTACGGTCGCAAGTCGATTCTGATCATCAGTTCTGCCGGCACGGTTCTATCGTTTATTTGGCTTGCGTTTGCATCGAGCTTGGAGTCGATGCTGTTGGCACGAGCATTCGGCGGCATTGCTTCGGGAAATCTCGCTGCCGCGTTCGCGTATGCCACGGATGTCACGGATCCGAAGGATCGCGCCAAGGGTTTGGGTATCGTCGCGAGCGCGTTCGGTGTCGGCTTTGCGGTGGGTCCACCCTTGGGCGGTGTGCTGGGCTCGCTCGATGGTGTTCCGAGCATGTATTGGGCGGGTCTCGCCTCGGCTGGCCTATCTTTGGTCGCTTTTTTCGGGACTGTGTTCTTTTTGCCCGAGAGTTTGCCTGCCGAGTCGCGCAAGCCTTTGCGAGAGGTCGTTGTCGAGGGAAAAGCAAGCGCGCCGGCGACGTCCGTGCTCGGATCGCTACGTGCCCGTCCGGTGTTACTCGGCTTGATGACGGCGTCGCTGCTCGTCGGAGTTGCCGGTGCCGCGATGCAGTCGGTATTCCAGTTTTGGGGTCGTGATCTGTTCGACTACTCGCTGCGCGATGTCGGTTTGCACTTTGCCGCCTTTGCGCTGTTGTCCGCGGTGGGGCAGGCGGGACTCGTCGGTCCTTTGGCAAAACGCTTCGGCGAAAAGCATGTGGCGGTGGGTTCCATCATCGGTGTGACGTTTGGACTGGGCTTGTTTGCCGTGGCACAGAGTGACGCCATGGTCTGGGTTGCGATCTCCGTCTTTGGACTCGCCAACGGTTTGTTCCTGCCCGCGATCAGCAGTCTCGTCTCCTTCGAAACCGATGCGGGTTCGCGCGGTGCCGTGATGGGCATCTTCAATGCCTCGAGCAGTGCCGGGCGGATTCTGGGACCGGCGATCTCGGGCCCGCTGTACTTCAAACTCGGTCCTGCCGCGCCGTTCGTATTCTCCGCCGCTTCGACGGCGCTCGGTGCGCTGATGCTCAGTCGTGCTCGCGCTCGCAAACCTGACGAGGCAAACTGATCCTGATGCGGCGGCGCTCGTTTTTATCTCGATCATTGGCCACTTCGTTGGCAGTCGCGAGCGCCACTGCAACTGTGCCAAGCATGCTCTGGGCTGCAGATCCGACGGTGGGTGGTGTGTTGCGTCGCTCGCGCGGCGGTACGCTGACGACACTCGATCCGCATCGTGCGCTCTCTTCGGTCGATCTCGAGGTAGCGGCCGATTGTTTCACCGCTCTGACGCGAGTCGACGCCGACGGTGTGATCGTGCCGGCTTGCGCGAGTCGCTGGCAGATTTCGTCTGACGGGCGGCGTTACGATTTTTTTCTGCGTAGCGGCCTACGCTGGTCCAATGGCTCGGCGATCGAGGCGGCTGATGTCGTCGCGAGTATTCGCCGGCTCTTGCAACCGGAAACGGGCGCGCTGCTCGCGTATCGCTACGACGCCATCAAAGGCGCGGCCAACTATCGCATCGGCAAGGCCGCTGCGTCGGCCCTCGGTGTGTCGGCGCCGGCGCGTGATCGAGTAGTTATCGAGCTTGAGCATCCCGACACCGATTTGTTGAAGCTGCTCGCTTTGGCGTACATCGTCCCCACTCGAGTCATCGCCGAGCGTGGTGCGGATTGGTCGAAGCCGCCCGCGATCGTCGTGAGCGGCGCTTACCGGCCCGTCTCGTGGGCACAGAACGGCAGTCTCGTTCTCGAGCGACAACCGCATGTGCTGACCGCGGTTCACGGCGTGGCGGCGATTCGTCGCGTCGACTGGGTGATGGGTCTAGATGACACGACGCGATGGCGTTTGTTCAAATCGGGTGAACTTGATCTCATACAGATCGGTGAGCCGTCGGTGTTGGCGACGGCGCGCCGCGAGTCGCCCAAAGCGCTGCGTAGCACGCCTTTCTATGGTGGCGGCTGGGTCGGCCTCAATGTGCGCAAAGCGTCGATCCGCGATCTCAAATTTCGACGTATGTTGGCGCTGTCGATAGATCGGCAAGTCCTCGTCGAGAAGGTCAGAGTCCTTGGCGAGCGTGCGACCGAGAGTCTCGTTCCTGAAGCGGTGCGCGACTACCCGGATCGCGCGAGTCCATCGTACGCGAGTTGGCCGATGTCGCGTCGGATGATCGAGGCAAGAGCGCTCGCGGAATCTCTCGGTTTGTCGCGCAGCAAGCCACAGCGACTGTCGGCGATTTTCTCCTCCAACAATCTCACGCAGCGTACCTTCCTCGCCCTCGATGCAATGTGGTCGCCATTGGGTGTGCGGGTCGATCTGCGAGGCTTGGAATCACGCGCTTACAGTCTCGCGCTCAATCAGGGTGACTTCGACCTGATGGACTACTCACCGTTCTCAGCCGTGCAAAGCGCCACGAGCTTCATCGGTCGCTTCCAGAGCGGTTCGTTTCTCAACTATTCCGGCTATTCCAATGCCGAGGTGGATCGGTTGATCGCTTTGGCTGAACAGCAGCAGGTAGCGATGGAGCGGTCGCGCTACTATCGAGATGCCGAAGCGCTGCTGTTGCGTGATCTGCCGGTGATCCCCCTGTATTCAGGTATCACGCATCGCTTGATCGGAGCGCGGGTGCGAGGTTGGACGGCGAGTGCGGCTTTGGCGTCGCCCTCGGCTTATTTGTCGATTGTTTAAGGTGAGGAGAACTACATGACGATACTCGACGTGTCGGCGAAAACGCTTGAAGGTGAGGAGCGTTCGCTCAAAGACTGGCAGGG
>VFQT010002062.1_pt1 | contig 21651 bp, 15 predicted proteins | sample 3512381 | NCBI WGS metagenome assembly VFQT01 (sample SAMN10412376, study PRJNA504923) | tailings metagenome | isolation source: Relicate 2 Philex TSF3 active mining site | place: Philippines: Tuba, Benguet | collected 2017-08-29
GGCCCAGGAGCGTGACTTCCTCGAACCACTTGCGCATCTTGCCTTCGGCCATCTTTTCGGCGATCTGGGCCGGCTTGCCGCTGGCGGTCGCTTCGGCGGTGGCCTCGGCGCGCTTCTGCGCAAGCTGGTCGGCCGGCAGTCCGGTCTCGTCGATGGCTTGCGGGGTCACCGGCGACGCCACGATGTGCTGGCAGATGGCCGCGCCGGTCTCGGCATCGAGGGTGCCGGTGAACTCAAGGATCGCGCCCTGCTTGTGGTCGTGGTGCAGGTAGGAGGCGTACGACTTGCCCGCCATCACCTCGCCGCGCGCGAACTGGACGTTCTCGCCGGTCTTCAGGCGCACGTCATCGACGCGCGCCGTGATCGCGGCGGTGGCGGTGACGGTGCCGGTGGTGGCCTCGAGCGCCATCTTCGCAACGTCGGCCGCCATGGCGCGGAACTCGGCGTTCTTGGCGGTGAAGTCGGTCTCGCTGCGGATCTCGACGATGGCGATCTTGCCAGCGCCGGTGGCGATGGCCAGGCAGCCTTCGCCGGCGGGACGGTCGGTGCGGCCGTCCATCTTGTCCTTCATGCGCTCGCGCAGGAGCTTCTCGGCGGCATCGAAGTCGCCGTTGGCCTCGACGAGGGCATCCTTGCAGGCGCCCATGCCGAGTCCGGTCTTCTGGCGCAGCTTCATCACGGTCTTGGGATCGATTGCGGCGGTGCTCATGGTGGTGCTCCGTTGGTGTGCTGGTGCGTGGGATCAGGCGCCGGCGGCGGGGCTGGCGGCTGCACCCTGCCCGTCGTCCATGCGGAAGCGGCTGCGGGCGCTGCGGCGGCGCGGGGCCTGGGCATCGCCTTCGCCAGCGGGGGCATCGGCATCATTCGAGGCCGGGGCCGACGTGCGGTTGCCCTTGCCTTCGGTGGCTGCGGCGCAGAGTTCGCGCACGACGATGTCGATCGAGCGCATGCTGTCGTCGTTGCCCGGGATCGGGATGTCGGCCATGTCGGGATTGCCATCGGTGTCGATGAGGCAGATCGTCGGGATGCCGAGGTTCTTGGCTTCGTTCAGCGCGTTCATCTCGCGCTGCGTGTCGATCACGACGAGCGCGCCGGGCAGGCGGGTCATCGAGCGAAGGCCGTTGAGGTTGCGGTAGATCTTCTTGTGCTCGCGAGCGAGCTGCGCTTCCATCTTCTTCGAGTAGTTCTTGATCTCGCCCGTTTCGACGAGGCGCTCAAGCTCCTCGAGGCGCTTCAGGCGCTCGCGCACGGTGCGGAAGTTCGTGAGCGTGCCGCCGAGCCAGCGCTCGGTCACGTAGGGCATGCCCGCTGCGCCGCAGTGGGTCTCGACGGCCGCGCGGGCCTGGCGCTTGGTGCCGACGAAGACGACGTCCTTGTTCTCCGACACGCACTTCGCGATGAACTTCTTCGCGAGCAGGATCCCCTTGATGGTCTCCTTGATGTCGATGATGTGGATCTGGTTCTTGGTCCCGTGGATGAACGGGCCCATCTTCGGGTTCCAGTTGCTGCGGCGCTGGCCGAAGTGGATGCCTGCTTCGATGAGTTCGTTGACGAGCGATGACATGGTCGTTTCCTTTCGAACAGCGACACCGACGGCCTGGCGCGATGGTCGCCCTGCCGCCACAAGGGCGCTTCAGGGTTGGGCGGAATGCCCTTCGAACGGTGAGTTCGCCGCGCGCCCATCGTGCGCGCCGCGCTGCCGCGTGCAGAGGAGGACGCGTGTCCGCCAGCCGCTCGGGGCAGACGGGCAAGGCTACCGGGACCGTCGCATGGCGGCAAGCAGCGTCGACGCGGATTATCGCTGCAGTGGCCGATAGGATCCGCCGCCATGCTCGATCGATGCTTCAAGGCCTACGACGTTCGCGCGACCTATCCCGATCCGCTGGATGAGGAGGGCGCCTGGTCGATGGGGTACGCCACCGCACGATTCCTGTCGGATCGTGCGCGGGAGCAGGGCCTCGACAGTCCCGGGATGCGCCACATCGTGGTTGGCCGCGACATGCGACGCAGCAGCCCGTCGCTCTCGCGAGCTCTCATGGATGGGATGCTCGATTTCGGTGCCAACGTGATCGACATCGGCCTCGTCGACACGCCCGCGGTGTACTTCGCGATCAATCATTTCGGCGCCTCGGGCGGCGTGCAGGTCACGGCCAGCCACAATCCTGCGCAGTACAACGGCTTCAAGGTGAGCCAGGTCAAGGCGCGCCCCGTGGGGCAGGGAACCGGGCTTGAGCGAATCAAGGAGCAGGCCAGCGGCGCATCGCGCTCGACCGCCGAACGCGAGGGCGGCATGCACGACGAACGCGACATCTGGCAGGCGTACCGATCGCACCTGCTGCGGCTGCTCGATCCGTGCTACCAGGACGGTTCGCGAAAGGTCCGCATCGCCATCGATGCCAGCAACGGCATGGCGGGCGTGGCCGTGCCGAAGATCTTCTCGGGTCTGCCGGGCCTCGAGATCGAGGCCATCAACTTCGACACCTCGCGCGGCGAGTTCGTGCACGAGCCCAATCCTCTCGTCGAGGCCAACCTCGCGCAGGTCCGCGAAGCGGTCGTGGCAGGGAAGGCCGACTTCGGCGTCTGCTTCGATGGGGATGCCGACCGATGCATGGTGATCGATGAGCGCGGCACGCCCGTCGGCTGCGATCTCATGCTGGCCGCCATGGTGGGGCGCGTGCTGAAGCCCAATCCCGGCGCCGCGGTGGTCTACGACCTTCGCTCATCACGCAGCGTTGCCGAGGCGATTCGCGAGGCTGGCGGCGAGCCCGTGGAGAGCCGCGTTGGGCACGTCTTCATGAAGGCCGCGCTCGCGCAGACGGCCGCGCCGATCGGCGGCGAGCTCAGCGGGCACTTCTACTTCGCCGACCTGTGGAACACCGACAGCGGGGTCCGCGCCTTCATCGAGGTGCTCAACCTGCTCGCGTCGAGCGGCCGCCCGCTCTCGGCCTGCGTGGCGCCGTTCAGGCGCTATGCGCAGTCCGGCGAGATCAACTTCGAGAACGCCGACACGGCCGGCACGCTCGAGCGGCTCAAGGCGCGATACGCCAGCGCACAGATGAAGGAACTCGATGGGCTTTCGCTCGACACGGGAGCGTGGTGGGCGAACATCCGTCGCTCGAACACCGAGCCGCTCCTGCGCCTGAACCTGGAGGCGCGCGATGCTTCGGCCGTGGCAGCGGCGCTCGCGGAACTCGAGCCGATCCTGGGCCATCGCGTGGATCACTGATGGAGCGCGCGGCCTGGCTCAGGTCGTTCGGACTCGCGCGCGATCCTTTCGAGGCTCCCGACGCGCGCCGCGACGAGGTGCTTGCCCTTGAGCCCATGGGCATGCTGCATGTGCGCTACGCCGAGGTGCACGGCGCGACCGAGGTGCCGCACTCCTGTCTGGTCGAGGGCGTGACGGGCAGCGGCAAGACCACGCTGTGCATGCAGCTCGTCGCCGAGGACGAACATGCGGCGCTGCACCGTCCGGGCCTGGGGCGTCGCGTGGTGCCGATCGACCGATTCACCGAGGTGGCCCGTGGCGTCGAGGAGCGTCGCGGCGCAACGATCACCGCGAGCGAGGCGCTCGACCTTGTGCTGCACCGGATCGTGCCGGAAATCGTGGATGAGGTGCTGGGGATCGCGAACGATGGCACCCGGCCGCGCATGCCGGTGTCCGATGCCGCGGCGGCCATCGAGTCGGCTGGCCCATCGGTCTGCCGCGACCTGGTGGTGCTGCAAGCGCTCTATGACCGGGCTGACGGTGCACCCAGCAGGACGATGCTGCTTCGCGATCGATTCGCGCTCAGTGGCGGCGTGCTGGCCGAGGCGTCGCGATCGTGGGGGATGGTCCTGCTTGGCTCGTGCGTGTCGATCGGCATCGTGCTCGTGGCCTTCGGCGATCGGCGCGATGCTGCCCTGGTGCGGGCGCTTCCCTCGGTCGCTCCTGAATGGGCGCAGGCGTTGCCGTGGATCGGACTGGGGCTCGTGCTCAGTGCCAGCCTGGGATTGCTCGGTCGCTGGGCGGTGGCGGGCCTGTACGCGCGCAGTCGCGTCCGCCGGGCGATCCGATCGATCGTCGTCACCGACCGCGATGCGGACGACCTCGCCGCCTGCCTGAACGAATGGCGGCCCGTGGACCTGCGGCGCGTTCCCAAGCGAGGCGCGATCGCACCGCGGCTCGACCTGCTCGATCGCCTTGAGCGGATCGTCCGGCTGCTCGGTTGGCGCTCGATCGCCGTGGTCGTCGATGGGGTCGGCGACGATGCCATCTCCCAGCGAGCGATCAAGGCCCTGCTCGATGAGCGCATCGTCCAGCGATCGGGAACGTCGGTGGTCCTGGCTGCGCCACCCGCTGCCGTGAAGGATGTGCGTGTGCCGTGCTCGCGCGTCATGCTCGAGTGGCCGGCGCCGGCACTTCGGCGCCTGATCCAGTCGCGCCTGGACCGATGCGCCGATCGACCGGTGGCGGCGCCGTCCCTCGATGCGCTCTTCGAGCCCGCCGTCACGCGCCGGGAGATCGACGCGTGGCTGGCGCAGTGGGGCACGCCACGTGCTGCGCTGGATGCACTGCACCGCCTGGTGGACGCCCAAACCGCACCGACGCCGCTGCGCATGCCAGCGGTGGAGAGCGTTGATGACCTCGATGCTGATCAGCCGCCGCCGGTCGCCCAGCCGATCACGCGGGCCACGTTGGAGCGCGTTCTGGGTCGACAGCGTCCGGCCTAGGACACCCCGCTGCAGTCACGGTGGGCAGCGTCGCGTGTTGCCGCAGCTGCTGGGAAGGCGATGCGTGATGCGAAGCCCGGGCCTGCGAGTGGGGTTCACTCGCCCGGGATGTGCGTGATCACGCCTTCCCACGGGCTGCTGGCGGTGGCGAACTTCCTGCGCGGGATGCGGCCGCTGCGAGCGCCATGCCATCCGGCTTCGAGGGCAAGTCGCATCGCATGCGCCATGCGCACGGGATCCTTGGCGTGCGCGATGCCGGTGTTCAGCAGCACGCCATCGGCGCCAAGCTCCATCGCGATCGTGATGTCGCTCGGCGTTCCGACGCCGGCATCGACGATGACGGGATAGTCCGGCGATCCACCGTGCGCCGGATCCTTCAGCAGCTCCAGGATGATCGCGATCGCGCTTGGATTGGCCACGCCGCGCCCTGAGCCGATGGGGCTGCCCGCGGGCATCACGCTGGTGGCGCCCGCATCGCGCAGTCGCACGGCCATGATCGGATCGTCGCTCGAATAGCAGAGCACCTCGAAGCCGTCCTTCACCAGTTCACGGCATGCCTCGAGCGTGCCGACGGGATCGGGCAGGAGCGTGGTGCGATCACCGAGCACCTCGAGCTTCACCCAGCGCGCGCCCGCATTGCCCAGTTGTTCCAGCAGCTCGCGCCCCAGACGGGCGACGCGGATGGCATCGTCGGCACTGAAGCAGCCGGCCGTGTTGGGAAGGATGGTGTACCGCTCGGTGTCGAGGGCATCGAGGAGCGAGCGCCCATGCGCATCGACGAGGCGTTCGCGCCGCACGGCGACCGTCACGGCGCTGCAGCCGCTGGCGTCGAGCGCGGCGTTCATCGTGGCGTGGTCGGGGTACTTGCCGGTGCCGGTCACGAGCCGGCTGCGCAGCGAGAACGATCCGACGGTGAGTGGGGGAGGGATCATGGTCGTGGCGTGCATGGCATCAGCCTCCACCGACCAAGGTCACCACTTCGACCCGGTCGTCGTGCTTCAACGGCGTCTCGCCGTGCAGCCGCTTGGGCACCAGGGCGCGGTTCACTTCGACCGCGCAGATGGAACGCTCGAGTCCGAGCCGCCCGAGCAGGTCGGTCACGCGCTCGCCCTCGGGGAGTTCCATCGATTGTCCGTTCACGGTCACGAGCATCGCTCCTATCCTAGTGCCGTGCGCCACGCCGTCATCATGCTCATCTCGTGCGCGGCGCTGGTCGCCTGCAGCAAGCCGGCGATCGACACGAGCACGCCCGAGGCCCTGCTCGAGGCGGTCCGCGTGGCGGTCGAGGATGGCCGTCCCGAGATCCTGCCTGAGCTGATCGACGTTCCCGTGCGCGAGGTCGAGTTCGCCGACGGCGTCACCGAGGCCAGCGCCGTCGAGGATGTGCGCGGCAAGCTGAAGGACATGCTGGCCCAGCTCTGGCGCGTCACGGTCAAGCTGCGCGACCGGTTCCCCGGGCAGGTCACCAAGGAACTCGCGGCGGCGCAGTCGGATCTGGTCCCGAAGGACTTCCGCGAGGGCTTCGCGCGATTCTTCGCCGACCCCTTCGGCGAACTCCAGCGCGAGCGGGTCAACCTGAAGGCCGAGGACCTTGGGGATGGCACGGCTGCACTGCTCTGGAAGGACGAACCGCTTTGGGGCGGCGCCATCGCGATCGAAGAACGCTCTGGCGGCTGGCGCTTCGTCGTGCCGGTCGACCTCCTGCGGTCGAACGAGTACTTCCCAGACACGCGCGAAGAATGGGCGATCCTGGCGAGCATGATGCTGGGCATCGAGAACTCGCTCTCCGACTTCGAACGGGAACTCGACGAGGGCAAGTTCCGCGATCTCAAGGCCGCGAGCACCCGGGTGGGTCGCCTCGTCGGCGAGAGCGTCATCGTGCAAAGCGTGATCTACGCCATGATGAAGCGCGATGATCAGGCCGACGCGGCCAAGTGACGGGTTGCGGCCAGCGCTCCGCCGGCCGTTCGCCAGGCCATGATCCAGCCGTTCAAGGCGCAGCGATGAAGAGCCGCGAGGCCAGATACAGCGTGGGCAGCAGCACCAGGCACGACCAGGCGAGGTAGCCGAAGAAGCTGGGCATGCGCACGCCGCGCTGCTCCGCGATCGCCTTGACCATGAAGTTGGGTCCATTGCCGATGTACGTCATGGCGCCCATGAAGACCGCTCCGAGGCTCACCGCCGAGAGCAACGGCTCCGAGACCTGGCCCAGGTCACCCACGGCGATGAGGGGCGCCCCCTCGATCGGCGTGGACACGGCCGTCTGCAGGAAGACGAGGTAGGTCGGCGCGTTGTCGAGGACCGCACTCAGGCTGCCGGTCGCCCAGAAGTACTCCATCGGCGTCGTGATGCCGAGCGCCGCGCCCTTGGACTGGAGCACCATGAGCGGCACCTGCATCGTGACGAAGATGCCGATGAAGAGTGCGGCGACTTCGGCGATCGCCCCGAAGTCGAATTCGTTCGCCTTGCGCACCGCATCCTTCGTGAAGGCCATGCTCAGCGCGCAGAGGCCGAGCATCATGAGCTCCCGCAGGTAGATGAAGGGCTTCCACTCGGTGCCCGGGAGCGGTCGGCTCGGATCCACCGTGGCGACGACGATCACGACCAGCACCAGCCACAGGATGTTCAGTCGCCCGTCGATCGAGATCCGGCGCCGGGCATGCTCGTCGCGCGAGATGTCCTGGCGCCGCTCGGCCTTCCACTCGTGGCGATCCCAGAGGAAGTACAGCACGAGCAGGATGCCGTTCACGGTAGCCCACTCCTGCCACAGCGACGTGGTCCACAGGAAGGGCACACCCTTCAGATAGCCCAGGAACAGCGGGGGATCGCCGAGCGGCAGCAGCAGGCCGCCGCAATTGCTGACGAGGAAGATGAAGAAGACCGCGGTATGCGCGACCTTGTGCCGCTCCTTGTTGACCGACAGCAGGAAGCGGATGAGCACCATGCTCGCGCCGGTGGTGCCGATGGCGCTCGCCAGCACCGCGCCGATCGCGAGGATGGCGGTGTTGGTGCCGGGATGGGCAGGCAGGTTTCCGCGGATCGCGATCCCACCGGAGATCACGTAGAGGGAAAACAGCAGCACGATGAACGGGATGTACTCATCGAGAACGGCGTGACCGGTCAGGGTGGCGGCCTGCCCAACGCCCAAGGTGGCTGCGATCCAAGCGAGCGTGGCCACCCCGCAGGTGGCGGCGACGGCGAGTCGGCTCACGTTGCTGTGCCACCAGCCGGCGATCGCGGGGATCAGAGGGAAGACCGCGATCGCCAGGAGCAGGAAGGCGAACGGCGCGGCTCCGAGCGCCCATGATTCGGGGACATCGGGCCTTGCATGGGATCCATCGTGGTGACCGAGCAGGCCGCCGACGAGGGCGGCCACGATCACGAGGCAGCCGATGACGGCGATCGAACGGACCACGATCGATGGTCCTCGGTGATGGGCGGCGTGGCTCATGGCGCGAGGATAGTCAGGGCCGCAGCGGTGCTGCGCGATACGCTGTGCGCATGATCGTTGACTGCCCACAGCATGCCCAGCCCGTGGCGCAGGTCGAGGACCTTCGCGGCGCCTGCAGCGTGGCGTTTGTCAAGACTGCGTTAGCGCGTTCGCTCGGACTGCCCGAGGGTGTCGAAGGCATGATCGTCCTTGAAGCGGAGCGCGGCACGCTGCGCATCGTCGGCGAGACGGGGGTCGGAGCGGAACTTCCGATGACGCCGCCCTTGCGTGCGCCCGTCGCCATCGCCGCAGATGACGAGGCGCTGCTTGTCGCTGAGCAGGCGCCTCCGCGGATCCGCATCGTGCATGGCGCATCGACCAGCTTCATCGGTGATGCAGTGCTTCGTGAACCCGTGGCGGTGGCGGCCCACGGCACGCGGGTCGCGGTGGCGGACGCGGCGTTGCGGCAGGTGCTCGTGTTCGATCTGTCGGCGCCTGCGAATGCCGTCGTGGCGCGTGCCGATGGCGTTGTACCCGCTGGGGTGGCGTTCGATGACGCAGGCCGGCTCTGGTGGACCGATGCCGCGTCGCACAGGGTGCATCGGTGGGTCGTCACCGAGCCCGGACCGGGAACGGCATTCGGCGAGCGTGGGGCCTTCCCCGGCCAGTTCACCGAACCGACTGGGATCGCGTGCCGCGATGGCTGCGTCTACGTCTGCGATCACCTGAACCACCGCATCGCGGTGCTCGATCAATCGACCGGACGCATGGCCGGTTGGTGGGGGATGCACGCCGTGATCCCCAGGCAGGGCAAGGGGCGCATCCACTATCCCGATGCCTTGGCGTTCACGCCCGATGGCGCGCGCGCGATCGTCTGCGAAGGCTTCGAGGATCGCGTGCAGATCCTTGCTCCCGGCGGCCCGGCGCCCATCGACGACGGGCTGTCCGTGCCGCGTGATGCCGTGAGCAGCCACTTCGGACCCGATGCCAGCGCGCTTGGCCCGATCATGGCGATGACGGAACCCGAAACCGGCTCCGTGATGATCTTCAACCTCCTGGGCGCCTCGCCCGCGCCAGCCCACATCGCCACCTTCGGCGGCAGCGCGGCGTTGCCGGGCCGATACCCGTCGCTGTCGTCGGTGTGCGTGCTGCCTGGCGAGCGCGTGGCCGTCGTCGATCGGGTCAATGCCCGACTCGATGTCGTGACGGCCTCGCCTGATCGCTCGAAGCCCGTCGCGTTCGATCCATTCCTGCCGCGGCTCGTTCGATCGACGGATCTGGTGGCGATGGTCCGATCGCTCGGTGGCAAGCCGCCGCTGGTCGAGGACTTGGCGTGGGACGGCTCCGAGCTCCTGGCGCTCGACGCGGCGAACCGTTGCATCTGGCGTTTTGATCGAAGCGGTGCTCCGGCGCGCTACTCCACCGGCGAACCGAAGCGAACCGACCTGCCCGAGGGACTGCGCGAGCCGGTGCAGTTGGCCGCCGCGAAGGGCGAGCTCGTGGTGACCGACCGAGCCGGTGGCGCCCTTTGGCGCGGAGGGGAGGATGGTTCATGGGCACGCATCGCCGAGATCTCGGGTGGCGACGCGCGTGGCCGCACGAGTGGCGGCGCAAGCGTGAAGCTCGTGCGTCCCTTTGGCGTGGCGATCGCAGACGATGGATCGCTGGCCGTCACCGATGAAGCGATCGATGGGCTGCATGTGGTGCGGCTTGAGCCGGGAGGCGGCACCACGCTCATGGCGTCGACCGCAGCGCGGGGCATCCTCGACCAGGAGTTCTGGCTTCCGCAGGGCGTGACGGCACTGCGCGATGGCGTGCTCGTGGTCGATCGCGGCAATCACCGGTTCCAGGCGTTCGGTACCGATGGTGCGTGGCGATTCACCGGATCGCTGGGCAAGTTCTACACCCGCAAGCGCACGCAGGTCAGGCAGAACGAGTTGCCGCCCGTGGCGCCGCCGAAGCCGCTCTCGTCACCCGCAGGGGATGACTCATGACGGGCGCGGGGCTAGCCGTGCGCACGGCGCTCGCGATGCTTCTCGTCGTCAGCGGCTTCGCGAGCGTCGTTCCCGGTTGCTTGCCGCAGCCAGCCGAGGCGATGTGGCAGCGCAAGGCCGTGACCGAAGATGGCGCGTTCACCGTCTGGTGGCGTGTGGCGGGTGAGCGCGATGCGCTGCCCGACAGCGATCCGTTCGATCTTGAGGTCCGCATCGATGATGCGAACGGCGCCCCGGCCGACGTCTTGCTGGAGCTGGACGCCGAGATGCCGCACCACGGCCATGGCATGAATGTCCGGCCGGTGGTCGAGCGCGTCGGTCCGGGCCGGTTCATCGTCAAGGGCGTGCTGCTGCACATGAGCGGTCGATGGGAACTCGCCTTCGATCTGGGCGATCCTGACGGAGTGCAGTGGCGCCGCGCACAGTGCACGGTGGAGGCCCCGTGACCGGACCGCGCAGGCTCGGCATCGCCACGCTGGTGGTCATGCTGGGATTGGCCGGCTGGTCGTGGCGAGTGCTGCAGCAGGGTGCATCCAACGATTCACCGGCCGCGCAGGCGCCCACGGCGCGGGTGTCTGCATCGAGCCTGCCCAGGGCGCTCGCCGTGCACACGCAGGCGCGCCCGCCCGTCCCCGCCGACCCGACCAATCGCTTCGCTGATGACGCCCGGGCCGTCGCGCTGGGCGAGCGACTGTTCTTCGACGAGTCCTTCTCGGCCAGCGGCACGGTGAGCTGCGCGACCTGCCACGATCCAGAGCGCGCCTTCGCCGATGGGGAGCGTGTCGCCAAAGGGGAGGGCGCGGGCTCGCGCAACACGCCCACCATTCTCGGCGCCGCGCGCCGTCGATGGTTCACCTGGGACGGTCGTGCGGACACGATCTGGTCGCAAGCGGCGGAACCCATCGAGCAGCCGACGGAACACGGCTTCGACCGCACGAGGTTCGTGATCGCCATTCGCGATGATCCCGGCGTGCGCCGACTGTGGGAAGCCGCGTGCGGCGCGCTCCCGACGGCGCTCGATGCGTTGCCCAAGGATCTGGCCGCGCGACCTGCGCCGGTGGAGGGTGGTCAGGACGACGAGTGGTCGCAGGCGTGGGATCAGCTGACCCCAGAGCAACGCGCGGCCATCGATCTGGTCTTCAGCAACTCGATGAAGGCGCTTGGGGCGTACCAGCGCACGCTCGACATGCCGCTGTCGGCGTTCGATCGCTGGGCCGATGCGATCGGCCGAGGCGTGGTGTCGGTGGACGATGAGACGGCGGCGGGGATCATCACGCCGGCGGCTCGCCGAGGGTGGCTGCTCTTCTCCGGCAAGGCCAACTGCATCCAATGCCACGGAGGTCGTGAGTTCACCGATGGCGAGTTCCACAACCTTGGGCTGCCCGGGCCCGACGGTCGGCTAGGAGGCGATCCCGGCCGGCGCGGGGCGATCGCACGGCTCAAGGCCGATCCCTTCTCGAGCGCCGGGGCCTTCAGCGATGATCGCGATGGCCCCGAGGCGCGCCTGGCTCGATCGCTGAAGGATGATCCCGAGACCTGGGGGCAGTTCCGCACGCCCAGCCTCCGCGGGGTGGCGCTCACGGCGCCCTACATGCACGACGGTCGCTTTGCGTCGCTGGGCGATGTGATCGCGTTCTACGACACGCTCGAAGGAGCCGTCGCCCTCGATCACCATCGCGAAGCAGTCTTGCAGCCGCTCGGGCTCACCGTCGGCGAACGAGCGGATCTCGAGGCGTTCCTCGTGGCGCTCAGCCCCGAATCGATGCCGCACCCAGCGGATTCCGCCCGGTAATCCCCGCTGTTCGTTTCCCTGTCCTCTGAATCAGGCTACAGTCCAACGAGTCTCGATCCGACCAAGAAGGAGAACCGATGCGCGCTACCACGACCGCGACCCTTGTTGCTTGCACCCTGCTCTCGGGCATCGCACTGACTGCGCTCGCTCACGAGGATGATGGCAAGGTCCGTGATCGGGAGGCCGCGGTGATCGCTCCCGCTTGGCGTGAGGCCGATGGCGGCTTGGCTGGCGAGACGTTCGATGCCCAAGGCATCGTGCTCAAGGCTTGGTTCCCGCTCGCGTCGATCGATGCTGGTGCGACGAGCGGCAACGACTGCTGGGGCTACGTCAGTCCCTCGGGCCGTGAGTACGCGATCATGTGCGTGAGCAACGGCACCGCGGTGTACGAGGTGACGAATCCCGCGGCGCCGACGAAGTTGGGCTTCATCCCCGGTGCGCAGAGCCTTTGGCGCGATGCCAAGGTCTTCGGGAATCGCGCGTACGTCGTCACCGAGGGTGGCGTGGGCATCCAGACGATCAACCTGTCGCAGGTCGACAGCGGCGTCATCACCCTGGAAAGCACGGTCACCGCAGGTTCTGGTGGCTTGGCGACCCACAACGTCGCCATCAACGAGCAGAGCGGCTACCTGTATCGCTGCGGCGGTGGATCGAGCGGCCTGCGCTTCTACAACCTGAATGTGACGCCCGGTTCGCCCCAGTACGTGGGCGAGTGGGCCGCGTATTACGTGCATGACGCCCAGATCGTCAGCTACACCAGCGGCCCCTACGCCGGCAAGGAGATTGCGTTCTGCTGTGCGGGCCTGAACGGCGGCAACGTCGAGACAGGCCTGTACGTCGTGGACGTGACGAACAAGTCGGCGCCTGTGCTCCTGAGCCGGATCCTCTACCCGAACGCGCGGTACAGCCACCAAGGTTGGCTGACGGAGGATCGCAAGTACTTCCTGCTCGGCGATGAACTTGACGAGGGTGCCAGCCAGCCGTTGACGACGACGTACGTGATCGATGTTCAGAATCTGGCGTCCTTGACGTACCTCGGCCAGTTCAACAACAGCACCCCGGCGATCACGCACAACTGCTACACGCACCAAGGGAAGATGTTCGCCGCCAACTACCGCAGCGGCATGCGCGTGTTCGATGTGAGCAATGCGGGGACGCCCTCCAGCGTGACGGAAGTGGCGTACTTCGATACGTACCCGGGCTCTGACGCGGCGCAGTTCAACGGTTTGTGGTCCTGCTATCCGTACTTCCCCAGCGGCACGATCATCGGCAGCGATCTCGAGCGTGGGCTGTTCGTGTGGCGCTTGGGCGAGGACGCCGTGCAGCTCTCGTTCCCCAATGGAGCGCCGTCGCTCGTTTCGCCCGCGGGGCAGGCCGTCACCTTCGATGCCGTGATCCAGCCGGGCGTGACGGTGACCAACAAGCGCTTCTACTACAACACGCCCAGTGGTACGCAGGGTCTGGCCGTCACGCCGGTGGACGCCGACACGTTCTCGGCAACCCTTCCTGCGGTGACGTGCGGCAGCGCGGTCGGTTTCGCGGTTGAGTTCACCACGGCCACCGAGGTGTTCCGACTTCCGTCGACCGGATTCCTGCCGGCCACGGCTGCGTTCGGCGTCGCCACCGGCTTCACGGATGAAATGGAGATCGATCAGGGCTGGACGGTCGGTGGTGCCGGCGATGCCGCGACGGCCGGTCTGTGGGTGCGTGCCGATCCGGTCGGCACGGCGGCCCAACCCGAGGATGACCACACCGTGGCCGGTGTCCGCTGCTGGATCACCGGAAACGGGGCGGTCGGCGGGGGCGTCGGTGCAGCCGACATCGATGGCGGCCAGACCACGCTGACCTCGCCGATCTTCGACGCGACCGTGGTCGACACGCCGTACATCAGCTACTGGCGCTGGTACTCGAACAACGGCGGTGCGGCCCCCAACGAGGACAGCATGCCGGTCGAGATCTCCAACAACGGCGGCACCACGTGGGTGCCGCTGGAAGTGGTGAGCGAGAACGCGGGTGCGTGGGTTCAGAAGAACTTCCGCATCGCGGATGTGCTGGCGCCCACGTCAACCATGCGCATCCGCTTCCGCGCGAGCGATCTGCTCAGCGGGTCGGTCGTCGAGGCGGGCGTCGATGACGTCAAGCTCTACGGCTACGACTGCACGGTCGCCCGACCGGCTGACCTCAACGGTGATGGCACCGTGGACGGTGCCGACCTGGGCATCCTCCTGGGCAACTGGGGCAACTCCGGTGCTGGCGACGTCGATGGCAACGGCCAGGTCGACGGTGCGGACCTGGGTGCGCTGGTCGCCGACTGGGGTTGATCGGTCAGGACCCGAGAGGCGCGCCGGCCTGCAGTCGTGACCCCGTCGGTCCACCGACGGGCATCGGATGGCGTTGATTCACGTGGCGCCATTCAAGCCGTACACTCGGGCGCATGCGGATCACTCTGCTTGCGTCGATGGTGCTCGCGGGCGTTGCCTGCATGATCGGTGAGCTGGCAGCGTCGACCGTTCTGGCCGACGGCGCGGCCGCGCCAGCGGGCAAGGCCCCCGAGTCGCGGAAGGAACCCATCGCGGGCACGACGCTCGAGATCGAGCTCGTCAAGGTGCCCGGCAGCGCCGATGGCAGCGTGAAGCCGCTCTGGGTCGCGCGCACCGAAACGCTCTGGGACTGGCAGGACATCTGCATCTACAAGCGCGACCAGAAGGACGGGGCCTCGGGCAACGCAGCGGCGGACGCCTGCACGCGGCCGACCAAGCCCTACACCGCGGCTGACCGCGGCTTCGGTCACGCGGGTTTCCCGGCCGTCAGCATCAGCTTCAACAGTGCGAAGGCCTTCTGCGAGTGGCTGAGCGCGAAGACGGGGCGTCGATACCGATTGCCGACCGTGGCTGAGCGCAAGCACCTCTGCGCGCGGTCGGGGATCACGGCCGAGTCGATGAAGGACCATGCGTGGACCTTCGACAACGCGAAGGACGCGACGCGCAAGGCCGGCTCGCTCAAGCCAGATGCGAGCGGGCTCTTCGATCTCTTTGGCAACGTGCGCGAGTGGTGCGTGGCGCCCGACGGTACCGGCGTGCTCATGGGCGGTGGCTTCGAGGATCCAGCCGCCTCGATCACCTGCGACACGGCGCTCGCCGACACCGAGGACTGGAACGCGAGCGATCCGCAGTTTCCCAAGAGCATCTGGTGGCTTGCCGACGGACCGTGGGCAGGCTTCCGCATCGTCTGCGACGAGTGACAGGACCGAATCCGACCAACCCCCGAGGAGATTGCCATGATCGAGCACGCATCCGTTGACCGTCGGACCTTCATCCAGGGCGTGGCTGCAAGCGCTGCCGTCATGGCCGCGCCGGGCGTGCTCGCCGCGGGCCGGCGCGCCGAGGCGCTCCGCGTGGGGGTGATCGGGTGCGGCGGACGCGGCACGGGAGCTGCCTTCAATGCCCTCGAAGCGGGCGAGGCCACGATGGGCGCCGTGCGCATCGTGGCGCTTGGCGATCTCTTCCCCGAGCGCGTCGAGGGTGCACGCAAGGGCCTCGCCGAGAAGGGCGAGATGGGCATGGTCCCCGAGAAGAACTGCTTCACTGGGTTCGATGCCTACAAGGGCGTGATCGCGACCGACTGCGACGTGGTGATCCTGGCGACGCCGCCGGGTTTCCGGCCGAGCCACTTCAAGGCGGCGGTCGATGCCGGCAAGCATGTCTTCATGGAGAAGCCGGTTGCCGTCGATGCCCCCGGCGTGCGCATGGTGCTGGCCGCAGCTGCCGATGCGGAGCGCCGCAAGCTCAGCGTGGTCGCGGGCACGCAGCGTCGCCATGAGCAGTGCTACCTCGAGGCGATGGAGCGCATCCACCGTGGCGACCTGGGCAAGGTCGTCGGCGCGCGATGCTTCTGGAACCAGCAGGGTCTGTGGGATGTGGAGCCACGCGCCGACCGCAGCGACATGGAGAACCAGGTCCGCAACTGGCTCTACCACGCCTGGCTCTCCGGCGACCACGTCGTCGAGCAGCACGTGCACAACATCGATGTCGTGAACTGGGCGTTCCAGGCGGTGCCCGAGCGTTGCGTCGCGACCGGCGGTCGCCAGTCGCGCACGCAGTCCAAGTACGGTCACATCTACGACCACTTCGCCTGCGACTTCACCTATCCCGGCAACCGCTTCGCGCTCTCGATGGCGCGTCAGCAGGAGGGGACCGACGGCCGCGTGCAGGAGTTCATCCACGGCAGTGACGGCGTGGCGGAGCTCTCGTCCGGCAGCGCGGCGATCGTGGGCGCCAAGGCGTGGAAGTTCGCCGGCAAGCAGCGCAATCCGTATGTGCAGGAGCACATCGACCTGCAGGCGAGCATCCGCGGTGGTGCGTACCTCAACGAGGGCAAGCGCATCGCCGAGAGCACGCTCTGCGCGATCATGATCCGCATGGCGGCGTACCGCGGCAAGGAAATCACCTGGGAGCAGGCGATGAACGACACCGAGGACCTGATGCCGAAGGTGCTGCAGTTCGGGCCGAATCCGCAGGCCCCCGTGGCGATCCCCGGCCAGGGCGCCTGATCGCGGCAGCGTGAGAGCTCAGCGTGGCGGCGAGCCCGCGGCGACGGGATGGGTGTCCGCATTGGGACCGGTGATGGCGCCGGAAGCGGTGATGGTGTCGGCGGCGCACGGCGGTCCCTCGGGGCCGGGCGAGGTGGACCACGTCCGCCGTCCGTCCGATTCGATCGTCGTCACGCTCGCGCGGTAGCCCGCCAAGGAGCGCATGAGCGCCGCGGCGTCGCGAACGCCGGCCACGCAGAGCGCGGTCGCCAGAGCATCGCAGGTCGCGCCATCGGGCCCGCGGACGCAGGCTGCCGTGCGTTCGCGCAGCGCACGGCCCGTACGTGGATCGATGATGTGCGAATGGCGCACGCCGTCGATCTCGATGAACTGCTCAAGATCGCCGCTCGTCGAGACGGCCTCGCCCAGCAGCACCATCTCGACCGGCTCGCCCAGCCCATCTTCCTTGCGGATGGTCCAGCCCGGCTTGCCGGGCGGTGCGACCGGACCGGCAACGAGGTCGCCTGCCACCGCCACCAGATGACATGGCTGACCCGAAGCCACCATCACTTCGCTGGCTCGCTGCGCGGCGAAACCCTTGCCGATTCCGCCGAAATCAAGTGCCATGCCGTCGCGACCGAAGGTGATCGTGCGGGCGGAGTCGTCAACCTGCACGTCTTGCCACGCCACGTGCGCGAGGGCTGCGTCGAGCGTGGCGGCGTCGGGCAGCGAACCTTGTGCGCGGGCGCTGCGCCACGCTTGCACGATCGGCGCGATGGTCGGATCGAAGCGACCGCCGGTCAGCCGCGCGAGATCGATCGCTCGATCGGTCGCCGAGAACAGCCGCTCGCTGACGATGGTGGCCGTGCCGGCCGTCCGCGGCAAGCGGCTGCGTTCGCTCGAGGCCTGCCAGTCGCTGAGCGCCTCATCGCAGGCGCGCACCTCGGCCATGGCCAGACGCGCCGCAGCAAGGCGTGCGCCGGTTTCCGGCGCGGCCAACGTCACGGTGACGTCGACGCCCATCGCGATCTCGGAAAAGACTTCGACGTCGCTTGGCCGGGCGGGTTGTTCACCAGGGCCGGCACAGCCCGTCAGGGCAGAGCACGCAAGCGACGCACCCATCAGCACGCTTCCCACGGAAGAGGTCATCGTGTGGAACGCGCCCAGGGATGCTTCGATGGTCGGTGGAGGTGAACCATCCGGCGTCACATGCGCGCACGGCCGGCGAACCATCGCTCAGTCCGGTTCTTCGGGGCTCGCCGCGCGGATCGCGCGCAGCTCCGCCAGGCGATCGAAGAGGATGTCGATGAGCTCCGGATCGAAGGCCCGGCCGCGCTCGGAGCGCATCTGGTCGAGGACGCGCTCCTCGGGCCAAGCAGGCTTGTAGCAGCGCACGCTCGAGAGGGCGTCGAAGACATCGCAGATCGCCACGATGCGCGCGAAGACCGGGATCTCCTCGCCGCGGCGGCCGCGACGCTGCCCGCCCTCCAGGATGCCGGGGTAGCCGGTGCCGTCCCAGCGCTCGTGGTGCATGAGCGCCACCTCGCGTGCGGCCTCGTCGTAGTCGGTGGGCATGTCATCGAAGAGGTCGCCCCCGATGATGACGTGGCGCTCGATCTCGCCGCGTTCATGCTCGTCGAGCAGCCCGGGCTTCTTGAGCACGCGGTCGCTCACGCCGACCTTGCCGACGTCGTGAAGCTTGGCGGCGATGCGCAGGCGATCGCGCTGGCGCTCGAGGTTCGCGCCCTCGAGCCCGCGCCGGCGCGCCCATTCCTCGAAGAGGATCGCTGCGTAGCCCGACACGCGCTCGACGTGCGGCGTGGTCTCGCTTGGATCGTGCACCTCGGCCATGCGGATCATCCGCATGATGATGCTCTCGGTCAGGTGCGTGCGCTCAAGCGCCACGGTCGCGATGCTCGCGAAGTGCTCGATGAGCGCCTGGTCCTCATCCGTGAAGCCGCCGTCGCGCGGGCGACCCTGGTCGTCGCGCGCGTTGATGAGCTCGATCACGCCGAGCACCCGGCCGAGCCGGTTCTTCAAGGGCATGGCGAGCATGCTCCGGGTGCGGTAGTCGAGCAACTGGTCGAACGAGTGGTCGAATCGGAAGGGGAGGCTCGGATCGAGACGGTCGGTGTCGGTGATGTTGACGGCCTGGCCGGTCAGCGCCACCCAACCCGCGATGCTGCGCTCGTTGATCGGGATGCGGAAGGTCTGCATCGGCGGGGTCTCGCCGCTGCGGGTGCGCCGTGCCAGGGTCTCGTTCTGGAAGAAGGCGAAGCGCAGCCGGTCGCCCTCGCGCACGAAGATCGTGCCGGCATCGGCATTCAGGAGGTGCCGGCTCTCGTCCAGGATGCGGTCCATCAGCGTGTGGAAGTCCTGAACCTGGTTGAGCTCGATGCCCACCTGGAGCAGCCCGCTCATGCGCGTTCGCCAGCGCTCGATGGGTGCCTTGTCGCCCGCGTCGCGGGCCGCGCGGGAGCGAAGGTCCTCGTTCTCGCGCAGCGCCTGGCGCAGCTGCACCTGCACACGCTGCAGCGCGGCAAGCGCATGGTGCCGCTCGACGCTGGCGAGGTAGGCGCGTGAATGGAGCAGGCAGCGCGTGCGCAGCTCGGCCGGCGGGACCGGGCGCTCCAGGTAATCGCTCGCGCCGAGCCGGAAGGCCTCCGCGCGATCGGTGTTGAGATCGCTGCCGACCACCAGCACCGGCACACCTTCGGTTTCGGGGGCGCGGCGGAATCGCTCGAGCACCGCTTGCGATTCCTCGCGCCGCTCAAGGTCCAGCACGATTGCCGTGGGTGCCACGCGCATGGCCTGGTCGTAGGCGTCGTAGCCGCGCGAGCATCGATGCACCGTCGTGTCCGGAGCCTCGGCGATGACCGCGACCAGCGAGGCTGACTCAGGCGAACCGTCGTCGATCGCCAGCACGACATGCTGGGCGAAGCTCGGCGCTGGTGCATTCATCCGCGACCTCCACGGCGTGGGTTACGCCCGCTGGGCCCGGCGGGTTCCCGCAGCGGGGCACCTTCGGCGCCGGCGCGCTCCTGGCCGGTGGCGGCGTCGGCGAGTGACTGCGCCGAGCCCGGATCCGGGTCATGGCGCGCAAACACCAGTCGCCCGGCGGCCGTCTGCAGCGTGTTCGTGACCGCCACCCAGATGTCCTGGCCGATCAGGTGCTGCGCATCCTCGACGACCACCATCGTGCCGTCCTCGAGCCAGCCGACCGCCTGCTGTCGCTGCTCGCCGGCCTTTTCCAGGTGCACGCGAAGGCGCTCGCCGCTCGAGCCCGTCCCGCGCATCGAGGCGGCGAGGTCGTTCAGGTTGATGCTCGCGACGCCGCGGATCTGCGCCACCTTGTGCAGGCCCGCATCCGTGGTCAGGATGCGGCCGCCGTCGCGCTGGGCGGCCTCGATCAGTGCGGCATCGACGCCGCCGCCGTCCTGCGTGCGCGTGCCGTCGACCTGGACTTCGACCAGCGGCACGGCCTGCAATCGAGTGAGCGTGTCGAGCCCGCGCCGCCCGCGCGATCGCTTGCCGCGATCGTCGCTGTCGGAGAGCGTCTGCAGCTCATCCATCACGAATCCCGGCACGATGATCGGCGCATCGATCAGCCGCGATGACGCCAGGTCGAGCACGCGACCATCGATGAGCGCGCTGGTGTCGAGGAGGTACGGCTGCTCGCCACGCCGCTGCTTGCTGAACTCGACGTAGGGGATCACCAGGCGGAAGTCATCCTTCGTCGTGATCACCATGCTCACCGACAGGTAGCACAGGGTGAGTCCAAGGGTCATCTTCGCCAGGCCCAGGTAGAGCGCGCCCGGACCTTCCTTGCCCAGTTCCCACGAGTCGGCGATGGTGTCGAGCAGCGAGCCGAACGCCAGCGCAGCCACCAGGCCCAGGCACAGGCCGAAGTAGACGGCCGCCACGCTGGTGATGCGCTTGTTGGGGGTCAGTGCATCGAGGATCAGGACCAGCAGGCCGAAGCCGCCGGCGGCCACGATGATGCCGACCACGGTCGTGAACGAGAACTCGTTCGCCTTCGACGTACTGGACAGGGTCAGCATGACGCTGACGACCAGGAGCACCACAAAGAGCAGGCGCGTCGCCAGCAGCACGGGCGACGATCGCTCGCGGCGTGGTGCGGCGGGCGCGGTGCGTTCAGAGGCGTTCGAATCCGATCCCGGCTCCATCGACGGAGTGTACGGGGGCGTGGTGGGGTCGCTACCATTCCCGACGGTGTCGCCGAGGACGGCCGGGCCCGAGGGACGGGCGTCCCGTGAACCTGGTCAGGGCTTGACGGCAGCAGCCATAAGCGAAGGCGTTCGGGCCTTCGGCAACCTGGCCGTCCTCGGCGACACCCACCGGAACCGCCCGCGCGACGTGCGCGGCATCACAGCACCGCGCACGAGGGCACGACCGTGGCAAGGAAGGCGAGAAGCGAGCAGGAGGCGCCGGCTGCAGGCGGATCGGGCTACGTCGTGCTGGCGCGCCGCTACCGCAGCCGCGACTTCGGCGAGGTGGTGGGGCAGGAACCGATCGCCCGCACGCTGCAGAATGCGATCCGGCTCGGCCGCACCGCGCACGCCTACCTCTTCTGCGGCACACGCGGGGTGGGCAAGACCAGCATGGCGCGGATCTTCGCGCGCGCCCTCAACGCCACCGAGCAGCTCACCGAGCGCACCCAGGTCGAGGACGCCATCATGCGCGGCCAGGACATGGATGTCATCGAGATCGACGGTGCGAGCAACCGCGGCGTCGACGATGCGCGCGACCTGATCGCCGGCGCGGGCATCGCGCCGACGCGCAGCCCCTACAAGATCTACATCATCGACGAAGTCCACATGCTCACCCAGCCCGCGTTCAACGCGCTGCTGAAGACCATGGAGGAGCCGCCGTCGCACGTGAAGTTCATTCTCTGCACGACCGAGCCGCACAAGGTTCCAGCAACGATCCAGAGCCGCTGCCAGCGCTTCGATTTCCGCAACATCAGCGCGCAGCGGATTGCGGGGCACCTCAACGAGGTGTTGGCCAAGGAAGGCATCGCCGCCGACGAGTCGGTGGTGCTGCAGGTCGCACGACTGGCCAACGGTTCGATGCGCGACGGGCTGAGCCTGCTCGATCGCCTGGTGGCGGCGAGCGATGGTGCGCTCACGCAGGAGGTGGCGCGCGATGTGCTGGGGCTGCCTGACGACGAGGCCCT
>VFQT010002063.1_pt1 | contig 21627 bp, 20 predicted proteins | sample 3512381 | NCBI WGS metagenome assembly VFQT01 (sample SAMN10412376, study PRJNA504923) | tailings metagenome | isolation source: Relicate 2 Philex TSF3 active mining site | place: Philippines: Tuba, Benguet | collected 2017-08-29
GACGACGAGGATGCTGGTGATGCGCCATTGCTCCATCATCTCGGCCGCTTCGACGGCCAACGCGTCAACCCGGATGGTGCGGGGGTTGGCGTGCATCACATCGCGTGCCCGCAGGCTGCGCAGGTCCGCGCCTTTTTCGATCAGGCGGCGCAGGTCACCATCGGTGAACACCCCCAGCACGCGGCCTTCGGCGTCGGTCACGGCGGTCGCGCCCAGGCCCTTGCTGCTCATCTCGCGCATGAGGGCGGTGAATTCGGCATCCGGTCCGACCTGCGGCACATCGCTGCCCTTGCGCATCACATCGTCCACATGGGTCAGCAGTCTGCGGCCCAGTGAACCGCCGGGATGCGAGCGGGCAAAGTCTTCGGGCTTGAAGCCCCGGGCATCGAGCAGGGCCACGGCCAAGGCATCGCCCATGGCGAGTTGGGTGGTGGTGCTGGCTGTGGGCGCCAGGTTCAGGGGGCACGCCTCTTTGTCGACCGAGCAGTCGAGCACCACGTCGGCATGGCGGGCCAGCGAGGACTGCAGGCCGCCGGTCAGTGCGATCAGGGGCACGCCCTGGCGTTTGAGGACCGGCAAGATGGCCACCAGTTCATCGCTTTCACCACTGTTGGAGATGGCCAGGACCACGTCGATGCCCTGGATCATGCCCAGGTCACCATGGCTGGCTTCGCCGGGGTGGACAAACATCGCCGGGGTGCCGGTCGATGCCAGGGTGGCGGCAATCTTGCGACCGATGTGCCCGCTTTTGCCCATGCCGGTGACCACCACGCGCCCTTGCACGCCCAGCACCATGTTCACGGCCTGGACAAAGCGCTCGTCCAGGCGGGCTTTGAGTTGCAACAAGGCTGTGGCCTCGATGTCGAGCGTCTCGCGGGCGAGTTGCAGGGTGTGGGCAGAGTGGGCGAGCATGGTGGGCATTTTATCGGTCGGCGGGCCGTGTCACGAAACAGCAGTGCTCAAGCCCACATCGGGTGGTGAACGGATGGCCCGGATCGCCGAGAGGGTCACATGCGCTTGTTACCATTGAAGCATGAGCGCTTTGGAGTTGACCCTGTTGTATTTGCTGGCCGCGGTGTTGGGCGTGGTGGGCTGCCGCATGCTCAAGCTGCCGCCGATGCTCGGTTATCTGGCGGTGGGCGTGGTCATAGGCCCCAACGCATTGGCGCTGGCGCAAAACTCCGAGGGCGTGAAACACCTGGCTGAGTTCGGCGTGGTGTTCCTGATGTTTGTGATCGGGCTGGAGTTCAACCTGCCCAAGTTGCGTTCCATGCGCAAGCACGTGTTTGGCCTGGGCCTGTTGCAGGTGTTGCTGACGCTGGTGATCGTGACGGTGTTTTCCTTGTTTGTCGCCACCATGGCCCCCACGCTTTGGAAGATGGAGTGGCAAACCGCGCTGGCGCTGTCGAGCGCCATGGCCATGAGCAGCACGGCCATCGTGATCAAGCTGGTGGCCGACCGGCTGGAGCTGGAGTCCGAGCACGGCAAGCGGGTGGTGGGTGTGCTGCTGTTTCAGGATTTGGCGGTGGTGCCTCTGATCGTGATGATTCCGGCTTTGGGCGCACCGGCCGAAGAAATGTTCTCGGCCCTGTTGTTGGCGGCGGCCAAGGCCACAGTCTTGATTACCTTGCTCATGACCGGTGGGCAGCGTGTCATGCGCTGGTGGCTCACGCTGGTGGCGCGGCGCAAAAGCGAAGAGCTGTTTGTGCTCAACCTCCTGCTGGTCACCCTGGGGCTGGCCTGGATCACCGAGATGGCGGGCCTGAGCCTGGCGCTGGGTGCATTCATCGCGGGCATGCTGATTTCCGAGACCGAATACAAGCATCAGGTGGAGCTGGACATCCGGCCCTTCCATGATGTGCTGCTGGGCCTGTTTTTCATCACCATCGGCATGATGCTGGACTGGTTCATTGTGGTGGAACGCTGGCCACTGGTCTTGCTGCTCACCACCTTGCCTGTGTTGTTCAAGCTGGTGTTGGTGACGGCGTTGGCCAAGCTGACCGGCGCGCCCAACGGGGTGGCCCTGCGCACCGGCTTGTACCTGGCGCAGGCGGGTGAGTTCGGTTTTGTCTTGCTCACACTGGGGGCGCAAAGCAACATCATCCCGCCCGCCTTGCTCAACCCGGTTCTGGCCAGCATGATGCTGTCCATGTTGGCCACGCCGTTCATCATCATGCACAGCGACCGCATCGTGCTCAAGGTCGTGGCCAGCGAGTGGTTGCAACAGTCCTTGCAGATGACCACCATCGCCCGCAAGTCGATCAACACCAGCAAGCACGTCATCATTTGTGGCTACGGGCGATGCGGCCAAAACCTGGCCCGCATGCTCGAAAAGGAAAACATCCCCTACATGGCGCTCGACTTGGACCCCGACCGGGTGCGCCAGGCCGCTGCGGCCGGAGATTCGGTCGTGTTTGGCGATGCCGGACGTTTGCAATCGCTCATGGCCGCAGGCCTGGCACGCGCCAGCGCGGTGGTGATCACCTACCTGGATGTGCCCGCGGCCATGAAGGTGCTGGACCACACCCACAGCCATGCGCCGCAGGTGCCGGTGATCGTGCGCACACAAGACGATCTGGACCTGGAAAAACTGCAGCTGGCGGGGGCCACCGAGGTGGTGCCCGAGGCGCTGGAGGGCTCGCTCATGCTGGCCAGCCATGCACTGGCGCTGGTGGGCGTGCCCATGCGCCGCGTGATCCGTATCGTGCAAGACCAGCGCGATGCCCGCTACAACCTGCTGCGTGGATATTTCCATGGTGCGGACGACGACACGCTGGACGAAATCGACCACGAGCGTTTGACCACCGTGGGGCTGCCCCTGGCCTCGCCCTGGTTGGGTAAACAGGTCCAGGACCTGGCTTTCCATGCCATGGGTGTGCGTGTGGTGAACCTGCGCCGCGCCAATGGCCAGTCAGAAAAAGTGAGCGATGACACCGAGCTGTTCCCGGGCGACACGCTGGTGCTGTCGGGCAAATCCCAAACCTTGGCGGTGGCCGAAGAAAAACTTTTGCGAGGTTGAGGCATGGACGATCTGAACGTCAACGACTATTTGAAAAGCCATATCCGCACGGTGCCCGACTGGCCTGCGCCGGGCGTGCAATTTCGCGACATCACACCGCTGCTGCAAGACCCGCGCGTGTTCCGCGTGCTGATCGATGCCTTTGTGCACCGTTACATGCACCCGGCCTTGCGCCCTGACGTGGTGGCGGGGCTGGATGCGCGGGGCTTCATTCTGGGCTCGGTGGTGGCCTATGAGCTGGGGCTGGGGTTTGTACCCATCCGCAAAAAGGGCAAGCTGCCCTTCACCACGGTGGAAGAAACCTACGAGCTGGAATACGGCAGCGCCACGGTAGAGCTGCACACCGATGCCGTCCAACCCGGCCAGCGCGTGCTGCTGATCGACGACCTGATCGCCACCGGCGGCACCATGATGGCGGGCAAAAAGCTGCTGGAGAAACTGGGGGCCACCGTGATCGAGGGCGCCGCCATTGTGGATTTGCCCGAGCTGGGGGGGTCCGAACGGATTCGGGCTACAGGTTTGAAGCTGTTCACGCTGGTGTCTTTCGAGGGACATTGAGGCCAGCGGGCTGTCGCGCACGGCGCTGACAAGGCGCCTGGACCGCTCTAAGCTGGGTGTTTTCCACTTGCCCCGGTCCACCCATGAGCTCCAACCACACCCCGCCAGCGGCCGCCGACGACCGCGTTCCCTATGCGAAACCCCAACCCTGGGGCATGGCGCCCGACATGGTGGTGCACAACGTGCAGACCGAAGACGAACGCCTGTGGGCGCCTGTCGCCCCGGGCATCTGGTCTCGCCCCCTGCACCTGAATGTGAGCGGCGGCTTTTATGTGCACCTGCTCAAAGTCAAGCGCTCGGGTCTGCTGCAGCGTCACCGGCATTCGGGCATGGTGCATGCGCATGTGCTGCGCGGCAAATGGCTGTATCTGGAGCACGACTGGGTGGCCGAAGAAGGCAGCTATGTGTTCGAACCGCCGGGCGAAACGCACACCCTGGTGGTGCCCGACGACTGTCAGGACATGGTGACCTTGTTCACCGTGCATGGCGCGTTGATGTATGTCGACACTCAGGGCAACGCCACCGGTTACGACGATGTGTTCACCCGCATCGAAAAATACCGTGCCCACTTCGAAGCCGTTGGGCTGGGCGCAGATTACGTGAAGAACTTCATGCGTTGAAGTGCTGATTCCGGACAAGAAAAAACCGCCTGTCAGGGCGGTTTTTTCTTGGGGCCTCACTGTCAGGCGAGGACCGAACTCAAAGTGGTTTCTTGAGCCAGTTGGCGATCTCGCCCACGATGCCGCGGCGGAAGGCCAGCACGCAGATCACGAAGATCACACCCTGGATGATGGTGACCCAGGCACCCAGCTGGGCCAGGTAGTTTTGCATGCTCACGATCACAGCCGCGCCGACCACCGGGCCGAACAAGGTGCCCAAGCCACCCACCAGCGTCATCAGCACCACTTCGCCCGACATGGACCAGTGCACATCTGTCAAAGAGGCCAGCTGGAACACCAGCGATTTGGTGGCACCCGCCGTGCCGGCCAATGCGCCAGAGATGACAAAGGCGATCAGCTTGTAGAGGTCGGTGTCATAGCCCAGCGAGATGGCGCGATCCTGGTTTTCGCGGATGGCTTTGAGGATCTGACCAAAAGGCGAGTGCACGATGCGCCAGATGAAGGCAAAACCCGCCAGGAAGATGGTCAGCACAAACAAGTACATGTTCGTGTTTTGTTCGAGGTCAAACACGCCAAACAGTTTGCCGCGAGGCACGCTCTGGATACCATCTTCACCGCCTGTGAAAGGCGTTTGCAGGTAGAAGAAGAACACCATTTGCGAGAACGCCAAGGTGATCATCGCAAAGTAAATGCCTTGCCTGCGGATGGCCAATGAGCCTGTGACCAGGGCCAGCAAGGCCGAGCAGCCTGTGGCAAACAACACGGCCAGCTCGGGGTTCCAGCCCCAGACCTTGGCCGCATGCGCGGCGGCATAACCGGCGGTGCCCAAAAACATGGCATGGCCGAACGACAGCAGGCCGCCAAAGCCGATGAGCAGGTTGAAGGCGCAGGCGAACAAGGCAAAGCACATGACCTTCATCAGGAAGATCGGGTAGACCCAAATGGGCGCGATGACCAGAACCGCCACCATGATGGCGAAGGCCACCCACTGGTGCGTGAAAGACTGGGTCTTGAAGGAGGGCGTCGAGACAGTGGTCATGGTCTTACTTCTGGGTGCCGAACAACCCGGCAGGCTTGATCAGGAGAACAATGGTCATGATGATGAAAATCACCGTGCTGGAAGCTTCGGGGTAGAAGACCTTGGTCAGGCCTTCGATCAGGCCCAGACCGAAACCGGTCAGGATGGCCCCCATGATGGAGCCCATGCCGCCAATCACCACCACCGCAAACACCACGATGATGATGTCAGCGCCCATGGTCGGGTTGACCTGGTAGACGGGTGCGGCCATGACGCCAGCAAAGGCGGCCAATGCCACGCCGAAGCCATAAGTCAGGGTGATCATGCGCGGCACGTTGATGCCGAACGCCTGCACCAGGCTGGGGTTTTCGGTGGCCGCGCGCAGGTAGGCGCCCAGCTTGGTGCGCTCAATCACGTACCAGGTGGACAAACACACCACCAGCGAAGCCACGATGACCCAGGCGCGGTACTTGGGCAGGAACATGAAGCCGGTGTTGTAGGCGCCCTTGAACACCTCGGGCACCGGATAAGGCATGCCCGACGAGCCGAATTCGTGGCGGAACATACCCTGAATGATCAGCGCCAGACCAAAGGTCAGCAGCAGGCCATACAAATGGTCGAGCTTGTACAGCCGTTTGAGCATGGTGCGTTCAATGACCATGCCGGTTGCGCCCACCAGAATCGGCGTGACGATGAGCGAAACCCAGTAATTGATGCCCAGTTTGGTGAGCGAGAGGTAGGCCACGAAGGCGCCCAGCATGTACTGGGCGCCGTGGGTGAAGTTGATGATGTTCAGCAAGCCGAAAATCACGGCCAGACCCAGTGAGAGCAGTGCGTAAAAAGAGCCGTTGATCAGCCCGATCAGCAATTGCCCGAACAGGGCTTGCGAGGGTATGCCAAAGATTTCCATTGTGATGTTTCGACTTGCTTGAACTAAGGGGAGGGATTACTTCTTGACCAGAGGGCACTCGCTCTCGGCCAAGGGGCGGAAGGCCTCGTTGGCAGGGATCGTGGCGACCAGCTTGTAGTAGTCGTACGGGCCCTTGGACTCGGAAGGCTTCTTGACCTGGAACAGGTAGGCGGGGTGCAACTTGCGGCCATCGGGGCGCACGCTGCCTTTGCCGAACAAGGGGTCATCTGTGGGCAGCTCTTTCATCTTGGCGGCCACTTTGGTGCCGTCGTCGGTCTTGGCTGCATCCACGGCCTTCAGGTAGTGGATCACGCTGGAGTACACACCGGCTTGCACCATGGAGGGGTATTTGCCGCCGTTGGCTGCAGCAAAGCGCTTGGTGAAGGCACGTGTCTGGTCGTTCAGGTCCCAGTAGAAGGTTTCGGTCAGCATCAGGCCTTGTGCGGTGTTCAGGCCCAGCGAGTGAACGTCGGGCAGGAAGACCAGCAGACCTGCCAGGTTCTGGCCGCCTTTGGTGATGCCGAACTCAGCCGCTTGCTTGATCGAGTTGGTGGTGTCGCCACCGGCGTTGGCCAAACCGATGATCTTGGCCTTGGAGGCTTGCGCCTGCAGCAGGAACGAAGAGAAGTCCTGCGATGGGAAAGGTGTGCGGACCTTGCCCACGACCTTACCGCCGTTCTTGACCACCACAGCTTCGGTGTCGCGCTCCAGGGCGTGGCCGAAGGCGTAGTCGGCGGTCAGGAAGAACCAGGTGTCACCACCGCTTTTGACAATCGCTTTGCCGGTGCCGTTGGCCAGCATCCAGGTGTCATAGGCCCAGTGGATGGTGTTGGCGTTGCAGGCCTTGCCGCTCAGGTCGGCAGTGGCCGAACCGGAGTTGACGTGCAATTTGCCCTTGTCCGCAGAAATCTTGGCAATCGCCAGACCGACCGAGGAGGTGGGCACGTCGGCGATCATGTCCACCTTGTCGGTGTCGTACCACTGGCGGGCAATGTTGGAGCCCACATCGGGCTTGTTCTGGTGGTCGGCACCGACCACCTCGACCTTGAGCTTGCTGCCGGAGGCCTTGATGTAGTCCTCCACCGCCATTTTGGCGGCGCTCACCGGGCCGGGGCCGGTGATGTCGGAGTACAGACCCGACATGTCGTTGAGCACGCCGATCTTGACGATGCCGTCAGAGATCTGGGCTTGTGCACCGCCCGCAAAAGCGCAGGCAGCCATGGCGGCGAGGGAAAGAAGTTTGCGTTTCATCGTGTTGTCTCCAGTTAGAAAAAAATCAGACGCCCAGGTACTCGTTCAACATGCCCATCTTGGAGGACAGCTCCTGTGAGGTAAAGCTCTCCACCATCTGACCATGTTCCATCACGTAAAACCGGTCGGCCAAGGGCGCGGCAAACCGGAAGTTCTGCTCCACCATGATGATGGTGAAGCCCTTGGCCTTGAGGGCCGTGATCATGCGGGCCAGGGCCTGCACGATGACGGGCGCCAGGCCTTCGGAAATCTCGTCCAGCAACAAAAAGCGAGCACCGGTGCGCAGAATGCGACCCACAGCCAGCATCTGCTGCTCACCGCCCGACAGGCGGGTGCCTGGGCTGTTACGGCGTTCCTTCAGGTTGGGAAACATCTCGTAAATCTCATCGACCGACATGCCGTTGGGGGCAATCACGGGGGGGAGCAAGAGGTTTTCTTCGCAAGTCAGGGCCGAAAAAATACCCCGCTCTTCAGGGCAATAACCCAGACCCAGTTTGGCGATCTGGTGCGGTGCCCAGTTCACGGTTTCCTGGCCCTTGATGGTGATGGAGCCGGTGCGGCGACCCACCAGACCCAGGATGGACTTGACGGTGGTGGTGCGGCCCGCGCCATTGCGCCCCAGCAGCGTCACCACTTCGCCTTCGTTGACCGTGAGGTCCACACCGTGCAGGATGTGCGACTCGCCGTACCAGGCTTGCAGGTTGCTGATGCGCAGGAATTCTTTGGATTCAGCCATGGGCCCCCTCCAGCTGGTTGTCGGTGGTGCCCATGTAGGCTTCCAGCACTTGGGGATTTTGCGAAACCACGGCGTAAGGTCCTTCTGCGATCACTTGTCCACGTTGCAAGACACTGATGGTGTCTGCAATTTTGGACACCACACTCATGTTGTGTTCCACCATCAAGATGGTGCGGTTGGCGCCCACCTTCTTGATCAGCTGCGTCACGCGGTCCACGTCTTCGTGGCCCATGCCCTGGGTGGGCTCGTCCAGCAGCATCAACTCGGGCTCCATGGCCAAGGTGGTGGCAATCTCCAAAGCGCGCTTGCGGCCATAGGGCAGCTCCACCGCTGTGAGGTCGGCCATGCTGCCCAGGTCCACCTCGTCCAGCAAAGCCATGGCTTTGTCATTGAGCTGGCTCAGGCTGCGCTCGGAGCGCCAGAAATGCAGCGAAGTCCCGGTGGCACGTTGCAAACCAATACGAACGTTTTCCATCACCGTGAGGTTGGGAAAAGTCGCCGAAATCTGGAAAGACCGCACGATGCCGCGCCGCGCCACCTGGGAGGGTTTTTCAGGCGTGATGTCGTGCCCGTTGAACAGGATCTGTCCACGGGTCGGAATCAGGAACTTGGTCAGCAGGTTGAAGACGGTGGTCTTGCCTGCGCCGTTGGGGCCGATCAGCGCGTGGATGTGACCACGCTGCACATTCAGGCTCACGCCGTTGACGGCAACGAAGCCCTTGAACTCTTTGACAAGCTCTCGGGTTTCAAGAATGAAATTGCTGGACATCTGGACTGCTCTGGTTCATTGTTCGGCGGTTAAAAATTCTTAGCATCTGGATTGTGCTGGGCTCTTGTCAGTTTTGCGTCATGGTTATCCCGGGGGGTTGTCTCGCACGTGTCTGCATCCCACGGTGCCAAAGCGCTTTTGCACACTTCAGGTCTCATTGCGCCGTCCAGCCACCATCAACCGGTAGCGACACACCCGTGATGCCTGCGGCCGCATCGCTGCACAAAAACACGGCTACATCTCCAATCCGTCCGGGCGGCAGCAGTGTTTGGTTGGGCTGCTTTTCACGCAGCAAATCACGGATCGCCGCATCGCGGTTGCCACCCAGCGCCTGCGCCCGTGCCTCAATCTGGGGCGCGATGATGGGGGTGTCGGTCCAGCCCGGGCAGATGCAGTTGACGGTGATGCCATCGGTGGCAGTTTCGAGCGCAACACCTTTGGACAGGCCCACCAGGCCATGCTTGGCCGCCAGATAGGCGGTTTTGTTGACCGAGGCCACCAGCCCGTGCACCGAGGCGATGTTGACGATGCGGCCCCATCCTTGTGCACGCATGGCGGGCACTGCCGAGCGCATGGTCATGAACGCTGCGCTCAGGTTGATGGCCAAAATCGCGTCCCAGCGTTCGGTCGGAAAGTCTTGCACCGGGCAGGTGTGCTGAATGCCCGCATTGTTGACGAGGATATCTGGCGTGCGCAGGGCTTTGGCCGCTTGCGCCCACAGCGCACTGGCCGCTTGCGGGTCGCGCAGGTCGGCTGGCACATAAGCGGTTTGTTGTCCTGTGCGTTGCGCCAGAGCGTGTGCCACCGCCTGACCTTCGGACAAGGACTCGATGCCATGCAGCACCACGTCGTGTCCGGCTTCCGCCAGCCGTGTGGCGATGGCCAGGCCAATGCCCTGCGTGGCACCGGTGACCAGCGCGCAGTGTGTGGTACTCATCACGTGTTTCCTTTCAGGCTTTGCGCATCCAGTGTGCGCAGTTCGGTTTTCAGCACCTTGCCGTAGTTGTTTTTGGGCAAGGCCTCGACAAAGTGGTAATGCTTGGGGCGTTTGAAACGCGCGACCTGGGCCAGGCAGTGCGCATCCAGCTCGGCCACGCTCAGGGCTTGCCGACACACCACAAAGGCCACCACCACCTCGCCCCACTCGGGGTCGGGTCGGCCGATCACCGAGACCTCGGCCACCTGCGGGTGCGTCAGCAGCGCTTCTTCGACTTCACGCGGGTAGATGTTGGTGCCGCCGCTGATCACCATGTCTTTGGATCGGTCGAGCAGGCTCAGGTAACCGTCGGCGTCCAGGCGGCCCACATCGCCGGTTTGCAGCCAGCCGTTGCGGATGGTTTTGGCGGTGGCTTCAGGGTCGCGCCAATACCCGGCCATGACCAATTCGCTGCGCACACAAATTTCACCCACCTCGCCCACAGGCAGTTCGGTGCCCGCCTCGTCACAAATCCTCACCTCGACCATGGCCTGCGCATGACCCACCGAGGCCAGGCGTTCCCGCCAGCGCGGGTGGTCGGTGTCCAGCACATCGCTCTTGGGCAAGACGCTGATGGTCATGGGGCATTCGCCCTGGCCATAGATCTGCGCAAAATGCGGGCCGATCACCTGCAGGGCTTCTTCGATGTCGGCCAGGTACATGGGGCCACCGCCATAGACGATGGTGGCCAGGCCCTGCGGGCGCTCCGGACCAGTGCGTGCCGCATCGACCAGCCGCCGCACCATGGTGGGCGCTGCAAAAAACGAGGCCCGTTGCCAGTGCGCGGCCAGCGCCAGGGCCTCGTGCGGGTCAAAGCCATCCGAGCGGGGCACCACGTTCAAACCCGCGTTCAGCACATAGGGCAGGTGGTACATGCCGCCGCCGTGCGACAGCGGCGCGGGGTGCAGCATGGTGTCGCCGCGCTGCACCGATTGCACCGAGGCCAGATAAGCCAGCGCGCAGCCGCGCAATTGGCGGGCGCACAGCACCACGCCCTTGGGCCTGCCCGTGGTGCCGCTGGTGTAAAACAGCCAGGCTGGGTCATCGTCTTCGCGAGGCTGCAAAGCCAGCTGCGGGCCATCGGCTTGTTGCATGAAAGAGTGGTCAGCCTGTACTTGCGTGGCGGCGTTCAATTCCCTCAAGGCCTGCTGCAGGCCGCTGGCACGTTCGTCGTCCACCAGCGCCAGACGCGCTTCGCTGTGCCCGGCAATCCAGGCCGCTTCGCGTTCGTGCAGCTTGGCGTTCACCGGCACAGCCACGGCACCACACCACCAAATGCCCCACATCAGGGGCAGGTATTCGGGTGCGTTGTGCATGAACAGCACCACCCGATCACCGGCCTGCACGCCTTGTGCGCGCAACCAGTGGGCTGTGCGTGCGGCCCGGCGGGCAAACTCGGCGTAGTCGCACCAGACCTCGGTGCCATGGGCGATGGCCGATTGTTGTGGATAACGTTCGGCGCTGCGCGCCAACCAAAGGGCGATGTTCATCTCAGTTCAACCTTTCCAGCACCGAGCTACACGCGGGCCAGCCATGTGCGTAACCCATCAGGTCAACCAACATCAGTGAGTGTCCAATGAGCAAAGGGTTTTCAGGCGCGTAAAAGGGATCACGCTTGCAGCTATATTAGGTGGCTCATCATGCTTTGTGCAGTCGTCAAAACACGCCCGGACTAACCCTTGCGTAAAAATACCCCTCCTTCTGATTCATCCAACATGAGCACCGATTGGGGCGATTTGGCCTCGCTCAGTCCCTTGGGTTTGATGATGTCTTCTCGTCGCCAGATCGTGCTGTGCAACACCGCATTTGCCCATATTTTTGGCCACGAAATTCACGAAATGCAAGGCGCCAGCCTGGCCATGCTGTACCCCAGTCAGGACGAATTCGAGCGCATTGGGCAACGCGGCTGGCAAGTCATGGCCACTCAGGGGCAATACCAGGACGAACGCCTCATGCGCCGCCGCGATGGCTCCTTGATCTGGGTGCGTGTGCATGGGCGTGCGGCAGACCTGACCGATCCGTTTGAGACCGCTTCGTGGGTGTTTGAGCCCTTGTCAGCTGTGGCAGATGCCGAACGTCTGACCCCGCGTGAGCGGGAAGTTCTGGCCGGCATGGCCAAGGGGCAAACCTCCAAGGATTCGGCCAAAGAACTGGGCCTGAGTCCGCGAACAGTGGAAAAACTGCGGGCCAGTTTGCGTGCGCATTTCGGTGCCCGCAATGCAGCCGAACTCATGTCACGCATTGGTGGCATGCCCGCCTGAGCGCCGTGCTTTCACTGCGATAGTGACAGCAGGCGCTGTCGGGGCATCTGCTGCTCAGATCATGGCCCCGACCTTGCGCTGGTGAGCGCCCGGGTCGTCGTGGGTTTTGGCGGTGGCTTTGCGCAGCACCGCCAGATAGCCGGGCGCCAACTCCATGCGCGGCCCAAAGCCTTGCGCGATCAGCATGCGGTGCGCCGCAGGCAGCTTCCAGCAGGGGGTGAACACAAACAGGTGGTGCTCCAGGTGGTAGTTGACCCAGTACGGTGCCAGCACCATGCGCATGCCCCAGTTCGCCATGGTGGTGCGGGTGTTGCGCAAACGGTCGTCGTTGTCCCCCACCACCGCGTGCTCGGCGATGTTGCGGATGCGGCTGATCACCTGATACCAGCTCAACAGGGGCAAAAGCCACAGCGCAAAGTAAGCCCACCACACCCCGGCCGCAGCCGTGACGGCGAAGATCGCCAGATTGGTGAGGAAAAAGTATTTTTCTGCGGCGATCAGGTTTTTCAGCCGCTGCCAGCGGCTGGGACTGTCGCCCATTTCCATGCGGAAAAACTCCATGCGCCGCTGGTAACCCGTGATGCCCAGAATGTCGCGCCGCATCTTGCGCCAAAAGCTTTGCTTCGTGATCGGAAAAGGTGCGGACAAAATCAGGTCGGGGTCTTCGGCTTGCTGGGTGTGGCGGTGGTGGCTCAGGTGGTAAGGGCGGTAGAGCGTGAGGCTCGCCCCCACAGGCCAACCGCATAAAAACGCGCCCAGCGTGTCATTGAGCCGGGTGTTTTTGAACAAGGCACGGTGCGCCGCATCGTGCATCAAGATCGCCAAACCCAGCTGCCGTCCGCCAATGACGACCACAGCCACGATAAAGCTCAAGGGGTTGGGCCACGCGATGAAAAACGCCATGGCCAGCGCGATCACCCCCCAAGCGTGCAACACCAAATACGCACCCATCCAATCCGAGCGTTCGCGCAAATAGGCGTCTTGCTCGGGGCTGAGGCTGGGCTGGGCATCGGTGGTCATGGCGGGTGTGTTCGGCAAAAGGGTTATCTTGTGCTGGTTGGCGCCCCAAAATAGTCACGGGCGCGACCATTCTGGGGCTTTCCCTGAGCGCTTGTGGCTTGTGTCTGTCATGCCCCTGCCTGTCATGCCCGCGCGTCATGCCCTTACCTGTCATACCCGCGCACGCGGGTATCCACGGCAGCCGGAGGCATGGACACCCGATCAAGTCGGGTGTGACAGATGCGCGCGCGTCGTGCCACTGCCTGTCATACCCGCGCACGCGGGTATCCACGGCAGCCGAAGGCATGGACACCCGATCAAGTCGGGTGTGACAGATGCGCGCGCGTCGTGCCACTGCCTGTCATACCCGCGCACGCGGGTATCCACGGCAGCCGAAGGCATGGACACCCGATCAAGTCGGGTGTGACAGATGCGCGCGCGTCGTGCCACTGCCTGTCATACCCGCGCACGCGGGTATCCACGGCAGCCGAAGGCATGGACACCCGATCAAGTCGGGTGTGACAGATGCGCGCGCGTCGTGCCACTGCCTGTCATACCCGCGCACGCGGGTATCCACGGCAGCCGAAGGCATGGACACCCGATCAAGTCGGGTGTGACAGATGTGTGCGTGACGTGCCCCTGTCTGTCATGCCCGCGCATGCGGGTATCCATGACGGGCGAAGGCACAGGGCCTGGCTCACTTCGATGCAGAAGCTAGCAAACCGGCGTAACGTCCCACCGTTGCTTGATTCTTGAATTTCTTTCAGCGCTCATGGGCACACATCTGGGCACACAAGTTTGGAAAACAGCTCAAAGGTCAAAAACAACAACCTCAGGCGCCACCCCCCAACGAACTGGCAGCACAGAGGTGCCTACGCCCTTGGACACAAACAGGCGACAGCCCGGCACATCGTAAAAGCCCGTCACGAAACGACCACTGCCCACAGGCCTGAAAGGTGCCCACCCCCAAAAAGCGATCTGGCCACCGTGGGTGTGCCCTGACAGGCACAAGTCAAACCGGCTCATTTGCATACGCTGGCCCACCTCGACTTTGTCGAAAAAACCTGGCGAGTGTTGAACCAGAAGGGATACATCGGCACCCCCGCCCGGCGACAGCAGTTGCAGATCCGGGTGGCCCGCAGTGAAATCGTCCAGTCCGATCACTTCAACGGTTCGACCGGCATGATTGAACGACCAGCGCTCGTTTAGAAGTAGCCGCCCGTCAGGCCGGGACTGAAATAGTGTTTGTAAGGCTACGAAATCCACCTCACTCCAGTGCTCCCAGTTGCCCGGAACGGCAACAGTGCGCACAGGTCCTACCGCCTCCAAGAATGCAGCCAGCACAGGCAAGGCATCTTTCCGATCCACCATGTCGCCAGACAGTACCAAGAGGTCAGGCCGCAGCGCCTGCACTTGCTGAACAACCTTTTGTTCATCTGCCCCTATGGACTTCAGATGGAGGTCTGACAGCTGAACCACTCTCAGACCCGAACGCTGCTGATCAGACCGAAGATCGTATCGATTCACCTCCAGCCTTGCAGTATCTACAAATGCAGCCATGCCCAGCAGGGTCATTAATGCAAGAGTCGAGATGATCCAAAGACGCGTGGGCATGAGACTTCATTCGGAGGAGCAGGACGCGTTGACGCCCAAGATGATGCGGGATACGATACCCAAATATAGAACAACACTTGCCTCAAAAATTTCGGTCAGGCAAGGGCGTTGTATGACCCGCAAATTCTCATGAATTTCCACCAAAAGACGCTGTTAGGTTATTTCCTGACGAACCTGGTTCTCATTGTTTTCGGGTACCTCCAGCTTTATGCAACGGACACCGCCACGATGACAGATCCTGATTTGATCTCACATGGCTCGGCCAAAACGTTCTGGCCTGTGATTTCTCTTTTCCTGACGGGAATCGTTGCAGTTGCCGTGTACGCCTTGCGCGGCCTGTGGTTGCTGGGGGCTTGGGCATTTCGCAAGTTGGCGTAAGGAAGTAGAACATTGTCCTACGACTCATATCACGAAGATGTTCAAGACGAACTGCGCAGCATACGTCGCGAAAATAAAGAAAGCCGTCAGGCCATATGGATTATTTTGCCTGTCGCATTCATCGCAAACTCATTAGCATTGATGCTAAGTGTTTGGTTGGTCGGTTGGCTATTTGGTAGCACCACCACTGCAATTGTGATCACCTGTGCGGCTTACACCTGCGCAATCTTGGGAATGTCAGTGAGTCGAGTTCAACAGAGAGTAAACCAAATGGCATTGCATGCAACATCAATTCACGACGAGATTCTGACGATCAAAGAGTTAGGCCAGAGTGAACATAAATCGTTTTTGCGGTAGCAGTCAATGGATGCTTTGAATAATGAGCGGCCCAAAAAACAACCTAAAGAAAAGTTTATCGCGATTATTCAAGCGACTACTGTATGGGGTAATGATCCTGTGGGCACTGGGTGCAATTGCTCGATTGCTGAAACGCTTTTTGATTGAGTGAAAACATGCTCGGCACCTCGATCGGCGACATCATCGGCTCGCCTTACGAATTCAAGAACCTGCGCCGCAAAGACTTTGAACCGCTGTTCCACTCCGAGGCCCGTTTCACCGACGACACGGTCTGTACAGTGGCCATCGCGGACGCCCTGACCCGAGGCACCGACCCACAAACCACTCTAATTGAGTGGTGCACCCGCTACGCTGAAAATGGCGGCTGGGGTAAAAGCTTTGCCGAATGGTTCCTTGACGACAAGCCCCAGCCCTACGGCAGCTGGGGCAATGGCGCGGCCATGCGCATCAGCCCTGTGGGCCTGCTGGCCAGCAGCGAGGAAGAAGCCATCGCCTGGTCAGATTCCGCCACTGCAATCACCCACAACCACCCCGACGGCATCGCTTCGGCCCGGGCCGTGGCCCTGGCCATCTTCTGGGCGCGCCACAAGACTGACCCGCAAACTATCGCCGCCCGGCTGACAGAACGCTTTCGCTATGACCTGAGCGCTACCCCTGACACCATCCGCCCGACCTACAAACGCACCGAAAGCGCGGCAGGCTCGGTGCCCCAGGCCATCATTTGCGCCTTGCAAAGCACTAGCTATGAAGACGCCATCCGTAACGCCATCTCGATTGGCGGTGACAGCGACACCATCGCTGCCATCTCAGGCGGGATTGCCGAAGCCTTGCATGGGGTGCCACAGGACATTGCGAGGCAAGGCTGGGCATTCTTGCCAGCGGACATGAAGCAGGTGATGCAGGCGCTGTACGGGGTGGCATAAGCATGAAAGACCATCTTGTTCTAGAACTGGGCACGAAGACGCCTCAGTTGGTGAAAGCCACCAACAGTCACGCCAATGCGCGGAATATCTTCCAGGGTTTTCGCTTTGAGTCTATGGGAGCTAGCGAATACTGGTTAGACGGGTTTGATTTTGATCGCCAAGCTCTAAAAGCTCTTGTAGTCACTGCTCAGGATGTGCTGTTTGTTGTTCACGCTGATCGTGCGCATGAGGGTGCCACGATGGTGACATTTGCGACCGAATACGCCGTGAGCCAGAAGATTTCGGTCGATGTACTCCTGAGCAAGCCTTACAGCTGGGAGGGAAGCCGAAGGACGAAGGCGGCAGATACTCTGATAGAGAATCTGAGGGCTTTAGGAGTGAAAGTCACCGTAGTGGACGCCGACCCGCTGGAGACCACTGAATTTGATTCCGCCACAGAAGCACTCGCGGCGCTCGACGCAGCAATAGCAAAAGAGGTGAACCGCTGGGCTGCGTCAGCGAAATAGATCGTTAAAGCCCCGCTGCCACCAGCAGGGTTGATGGCTTGACCTGCAGGGCTTCAGATATGCGGCACAGGTTCATCAGCGTCAGGTTGTGCTCGCCGCGCTCAATGCCGCCCATGTAGCTGCGGTCCAACGTGGCATCCGTTGCCAGTGACTCCTGCGACAAACCGGCTTGTTTCCTTGCTTCGCGTATAGCGGCTCCCAAGGACGCGAGTTCCCTGTTTCCGGCGAATTTTGGTGAAGGCTTGGCCATGACCATGATGGTCTGCCGTTGACGCCTTTGATACCACGGGATAAGATACCCATGATTAAAGGTATGAACAAAATTTGACCTCTTTAAGATTACCGGGAAAGACAAGATGCAACTTCGAATAGTCGTATGGTCTCTCGCATTGATAGGACTGACGGGATGCCATACGCCACGCGACGTCGAGGGGTTTTCTGATTACAGGGTTTGTCGATCACACATTCTGCGGCCGCCATTGGCTAGTCGAGATGCGTTGCTAGAGGCCGATCGACAGGTTCGCGTACGGGGACTCGATTGCTCTCGCTACGCATCCGCAATCATGCAAGAAGATGCAAATAACACGCAACTGCTCCAGCAATTGAGCCAGCCTCAACCTAAAACGACCCAAACACGCTGCTGGGGTAGTGGAATGTTCGTGCAGTGCACAAGCAACTGATGTGGGTGGATGATGAACACTTGGTCTTACATCGCCAGCATCCTTGGCCCTGGCCTGCACTGGGGCCATTCGGCCGAAAAACTCCAATCAGCCATTCGGCAGGCAAAAGCAGACCACCAGCCAGATGCTGCAGAGCACCTGCGCATCATCCTTGAGTTACGAAACCGCGTGATGTGCGAGGACCCCGATAAAAAACCGTTTGGGCGTCCCCAAAAAGGTCAGCCCGAATCGCTAATTAAAAAAATATCGACTGCCTATAAATTTTGGTGGGACAGTTCCGCACCCGAGAATTGCTTGAGATTTCTACTGATAATTTTGGCTTGCTTGATTTGGGGATCATGGTGGGCTATTCCGGTGGGAATTCTTGCCACCTTCTTGTGGTTGAAATAGCGTAACGGGCGCAGAACAGCGCTATCAAACGCAAATCCCACATCTCCGTGCTACACCCGTAAGTGAGTGGTTGACATGGGCATCGTGTTCCACACAAAGCCGCTCAAACGTACTCCAATGCATTCCCTTCGGTTTCTTGCCTGAACCGCTCAAAATCCCAGCCGACCACCCCAATTTGTCTCGCAAGGCATCTGCTCTGCGAGTGGCGCGGTCATAGTCCACTTCACGCTGACATCGGTACGCCAATCGAAGGCAGTGTCTACATGCATACAGCCTGCCCCCGTACAGCACCGCCACGCGCCTCACACAATCCACAGTGGGACATCGCCACCAAACCCGCTCTCCACCCATGTGGCACGCTGTCATTTCCAGACTCACGGGGTAGCACATGTCCTCCCACTCCCCCCCGCGTTCGCGCTGTTTGTACTGAAGCCACACAAGGTCAACTTGAACGGTTAGATTGATAGATGCAATCGTCACGCCGTTGCTTTGCCATTGCCATCGAAAGGCATTGCCGGGCTTAAGGTGTCCACCACGCGCCAAGCATCGGACATCCAAGCGCCACATCGCATCGGTGGTGGTCTTACCCCACTTACGGCCACTACCAAAACCGCCCATCGTCAGACCCCTTGCGCAAAAAGATTTTCCGAAATCATTTGGAAATTTGTTGCAGAAAACGCTGCAACTTTGAACCCACCACATCGCTGCATCAATTGCACCAGATCAAGTCCCAACCCTTCCCGTGACACGGATGCCAGTTGCCAGTTGCCACAGCGCCAGCGGTGAACGCCTTGCAGGTACGCGCATTCCAAACACAGTCTCCGGTCATCGCCATCACGGTCCCGGATTACGAGAGCATCGGCCAGACGTTCGGCATCGTCATGGCTCAATCCCTTGTCGGTGAACCGCGATAGTCGTGCCATAAAGGTGCCCAGCTCAGTGGCGTTCATTACCCGGGTATACGGCCAACACCAGAGATCAGGGGCAGTCACCGGCGCTGGGGGCACCGGATCGTTTGCAGCACATGGCATTTCTTGATGCCATGCGACGCTGACAGTAGCGACTCTTGCGACAGTTGGAGTCTTTACCCCCTCATGTGTCGCACTTGTCGCAACTGTCAGCGTCGCAACCTCTCGGTTTTGTTTTTTGGCCCGAAGGGTTGCGAGCAGGCTCATGGTGCCGTTGCCTCCCTCAATGCCGGGTTGATTTCCACCAGCTTGCGTTTGCCCTCAGTGCGCAGCCTGACGTGGTGGTGGGCCTGCAACTCCCGCAGCGCAGCGTCCAAACGGTCTTTGCTGCGCACTGGCCCGAGTCGCTGAAGATCACGCGTTGCCACCGTGCCCCCCTGGGTCCGGCCAACCTCCACCGCCCAACGGATCACGCGCATGGCGTCTGCCATTTCAACCGGCACAGCGATTTCCCCAAAGAACCGCCGTGACTCTTGCAGGTGCCACACGGCCACCATGCACCCGGCTTCCATCGCCTCCAGGCCAATGGCACCGCCGCCGCCATTTTCAAAGATGTGGAACAGTGCCGCCAGCCGAGCCGCGTTGTCTGCCGACTTGGATGCGACGTCCCGTACGTCCGCGTAATCGCCCCCCACGGCCAGCCGGGTTTCCACTTCGTCGTGGTACTCCACCCACATCGCCTTCGCCTCGGCACTCAGCGGGATCAGGCTCGGGGTCAGTGCGCCGTCGTCATCCATCGGTGTCGGCACACTCAGGATGCGCTCGATCCGCTGGTGGTACGCGGCCAGCTTGGGCCACTGGCCTGGGGCATCCTTGAACAGCCGTTTGCCCTGGGTCGATTGCGGCCACGCCACCAGAAACCGGGCCAGAAACCCAGTGCCCCTCGCTAGCCCTGCCGACTTGTCAAAGAACGATCGCAAAGTGGATTCCTGCACCTGCAACCCCACGGTCAACCGGGCACCACGCGCCACCCACGATTCGGACGTCCGACGGTCGGAACTGATTTCCTGCCCGCTCCACAGATCGTTCAGCCGAGCCATGTTGCGCATGGCACTGTCGCCGGTCATACTGTGCCCGCCCAACACTGTGCCGCCCTCGCTGGCCGTGATCGCAGCAGACGGCCACCGCTTCGCCAGTTGGTAGCCCAATTCTTCCGGGGTGATGTCGGAGTAGATCAGCCTGGGCACCCGTAGGGGGACGGGCTTTTCGGCTTGCAGGTCGGCCAGATCGCGTTTGAGTGCGTCCGTCGGTTTGCCGTTTTTGCTCAGTTCCTTGATCTTCGCCACGATGCCTTCCCGCTCAGCGTTCCAGGCGTCCACAGCCGCTTCGTGACTCTCGATCTGGGGGCGCATCACTTCCTCTTGCGTACGCTGCCACTGCCGGATCTCAGGCATAAAGAAATCGTCGCAGGTGGTCTTACGCTCCCCGGAATCGGCCAGCACCAGGGTGAACAGGCCAATCGGTCCGGTAAGTTTTTCGGCACGCTTGACGTCGTGCAGGGCTTGCGCGGCCATGCTCAAAGCAGACAGTGCCGAAGTAGCCACCATTGCCATAGGTGCCTGGGCAAACCCCTGCACTTCCAGAACCGCTTCGCGCATCGCGGTGGGCAACGCATCCAGCGGGTACGGATCGGAGGTGATGCTGTCGATCAGTGGCAACGGCTCGGGCCATTGGTCGCCCACCGGATCGACCCCATCGGGGAAGGCCGGGAAGGTCTCTACCGTCTTGGGTTGCGCCCCATCGATGCACGCTCTCACCGCGTCCAATCCGGCCAACTGGTGCAGGTCGTTAAAGTCGGTCGCCTTCACGGGTCGATCAGCCGGGAACGTGGGCACAGCCACCCACCCGCCCACCGCCCGCGCCGCTTGCGTGGCCTTGGTCATGCCGGGGTTGCCTGGGGTTTTCCAATCGTCATCAGCGGCCAGGATCAACCGCAGGGCCGGGTATTTTTGGTGCAGGGCCAGGGCAACCGATTCCAGGTTACCCGCGTTGAAGGCCACCGCCACCGCGTACCCCGTGGCCTCATGGATGCTTGCGCCCGTGGCGTACCCCTCGCACACGATCAGCACGCCCTCAGGCTTGCCAATGGCGTGATAACAGCCCTTGATGCGCCCGCCCGATTGAAAGCGTTTGCCGCCCTCAGGGTCGATCACTTGCAGACTGTGCAAGGTGCCCACCGTGTCCCGCATGGAGATCAGCAGGGCCTCGCCTTCAAGCTTCACGCCGTGGTCTTGCACACCCTTGGCAGTTAGGTAAGGGTGTTCGGTTGCTGGGGTTGCGGCCTGCCAGCGTTGCAGCGCAAATTGCCCCGCTTGTTGTTGACGTTGGGTCTTGTCAGCCTCACGTTGCTGGCGCATGGCTTCCACCTTTTGCCGGTGGGCTTCGCGCTCAACCGATGTCATGGCCTGCGAGGTCTTGCTGCACCAATGTTGAGTCAGCCCCTCACGCCAGCAACCGAACGCGCCAGCCGGTACGCCGTCGGTGTGCACCACGTACCAGCCGGAATCATCACCGCGCCTCTCACTGCTGGGGAAGCGGTGCAGCTTGCCATCGGCGTGAATTTCATCAGGCGGGGTCAGGCCAGCGGCCAGGATAGCGGCCCGAAATTGTTCGTTGGGGTCAGTCATCACGATCACAGCCGCCCCCCGATCTGCGCCAAGAACAGCGCCGCATCGTGCAGGGTGTGCAGGTGCC
>VFQT010002064.1_pt1 | contig 21624 bp, 15 predicted proteins | sample 3512381 | NCBI WGS metagenome assembly VFQT01 (sample SAMN10412376, study PRJNA504923) | tailings metagenome | isolation source: Relicate 2 Philex TSF3 active mining site | place: Philippines: Tuba, Benguet | collected 2017-08-29
TGGATCTCCGCGACGACATCGGAGATGTGTACACGCTTCAATGTACCAACCTGTCCGCCGACGTTGCGATGACCGCGGCGCAGGAAGATGGCGTTGCCTGTATTGAAGGCCCGAACCCCGCGGATATCGATGTCCTCGAGGATGCCACCATCCACCGACTCAAGTGCGATGGCGGAGCGATAGGTATCGAATACCGTCAGATTGCGCACAGTGATGTTACGAAACCCGCCGTGTCCGGCCGTTCCGAGCTTGAAGCCGCTGGCACTGGACCGAACGATATTGCTGTCGATATAGATATTTTCACAGAGGGCGCGCGGGTTTTCAGACTTGAGGCAGATGCCGTCATCCGTGGCATTGATGAAACAATTCGTGATGCGAACATTCCGCGAATCCGTCACATCCAATCCATCGTTGTTCCAGTAGGCCGTGCTCTGCACTTTGATCCGGTCGATGAACACACTATCACATTCGCGGTAATCCTGCACCCAGTCGGAGGAATTCTTGATCGTGACGTCCGTCACCCGCACATTGCGGCAGTTGAAGAACCAGATGTTGAGCGAACGGCCACCCGGACGCTTGTACAGCCAGGCAGAATCCTGTTGCTCCTCTCCGCTCCTCAGGCGACGAAACAGGTCGAGCATATACTCCTGCCCCTGGCCGTCGATGATGCCTTCGCCGGTGATGGAGATATCCCGCTGGCCCTTCGCATAGATGAGTGCCGTACGCCCATCGTATCGTTTATACGTGGCCGTTAGTGGGGAACCCAGCAACCGGGCGCCTTTCCGAAGGTGCAGTTCCACACCGCTCTTCATCTCTATGGGTCCCGTCATGAAATTTCCGGGCGGAATGACGATGCGACCACCTCCCCTTGCAGACACTTTGTCGATGACCGACTGCAGGAGGACGGCGTTATCCGTTTCACCATCCGCGATGGCACCGGCTTTGGCCAGATCTGTCTCATAACGTCGCTGTGCCCGGTTCTCGGAAAACGTAAACAGCAAGAGGGAAAACATCATCAACCTGAGCACCATGACATGAGGGGGATTCATATTTATATTTATATTTATTTATTTGATCAGGGTTTCAATGCAGGATTCACCCGCCGTATGTAATCAGACAGCATCTTATCCAGGACCTTGGTGCGTTCGGGATCGATGGCGGACAGATCTTTCAATTCTCCGGGGTCTTTTGAGAGGTCAAACAGCTCAACCTTTCCCGATTTCCAGAAGCGGATCAGTTTGTGATCATCATGTATGACGGCAGAATGTCCGTAGCCTTTGTGAAATCGATGGAAGTACAGGGCGACTGTGGTACGCTGCACGCGGGCATCGGGCCGGCCAAACAGCACCGGAACAAGGCTGCCACCATCCAGGTCTTTGAGTTTCCCGGGATCTCCACCGGCCAGTTGCGTGATCGTGGGGAGGATATCCCATCCGATCGCCGGCACAGTGGTCTGCCCGGGCTTGATGCCGGGACCTGAGACCATGAACGGCACGCGGATGCCGCCCTCATACAAGGTCCATTTCCCGCCCCGCAGCGGAGCGTTGCGCATGGGGCGATCGAATGTGGAGGGATGATCCATGCGGTTGCTCACCGGCGGAATGAATTCCACGCCGCCATTATCGGCCATCAGGATCACATAGGTATGGTCTGAAATACCCAGCCGGTCGAGTTCTTCCATCAACTTTCCGACGGCCCGATCCAGATCGAAGAGCATACCTGCCCAGGCAGGGTTATCATGTTTCTTCCCGCGTGGCTTGCCTTCGAAACGGGCGAGGCCGGCAGCAGATGTCTCGATGTTTGCATGCGTCGCGTAATGGGAGACCTGCAGATAGAAAGGATGGCCTTCCTGCTGTTGACGGCGCATGAAATCGATGGCCCGGATGGTGAGCGAATCGGTCTGCTTGGCATTGTCACGCGTCGTATACTGGGTCCATTTTTCTTCCTTACCGCTCACCACGTTGCCTTGTCCATTACCGGTATCCCCGTCTCCTTCATCATATCCGTAGGCGTCCGGCCCCTTTCCGTTGCGGAGGTCCCATTTCCCGAAATGCGCCGCCCGATACCGCGGCTGAATGCCCTTCAATACCTGTGGGATCGTCTGCCAGGGCAGGTCCGGCCGAGGAGCGTATCGGGAGATGAATGGCTCATCATCCTGACGGATCGATGACTGTCCGAACTGCAGACTCCGGCGAGTGGGCGAACAGATGGGATCAGGCGAATAACCCCTTGTGAAACGCAGCGAACGGGCCGCCAGCCGCTCCATTTGTGGGGTTTCATGAAAATCACTGCGCGATCCATCAACCTGATCATCCATGCGGAGCGACAGGCTGCTCCAACCCAGGTCATCGGTCAGGATGAAGATGAAATTCGGCGAACGCTCCCGCATGCGGCCCGAGATATTGCGCTCGTCAAGGTGCGTCGTGAATGACATACAGGCCATCAAACAGAGCCAACTCAATGAACGCAATATGTGTTGGGTATGATCCATTTATATTTATATAAATATGAAATCTATTCAGTCACATTTTATACCGGACATCGTTTCAGTCCCATCATTTGATCTCAGGGATCCCCCAACGTTCGCCGATAGTGATCACGGGTTTCCCTTTCTTTACCTCCAGCAGATGCGGAACGCCGGGATCCGCGGGCGCGTAAGTTTTCCCACGATGGGTGAAGCCCGCGCCGGTCGCAGAAAATACCACCAGGCCGTCATCTGAACGGATATCCAGCGAAGCGGGCCGCTCACTCTTCAGACCGGCCTGAATATCCCATCCATCCACTTTCACCTGCAGGATCCCCTGATCATTGAACTGTCCCCGGATCTCACGGATGACGTAATCTGGCGTCACCCGGATCACGGACAGAAAACGCGTTTTCCGGACAGGGTTTACACTCACGGCCTTAGCATGCCACTGGTCATCAGAATATTCAGTGCGCAGTTTTCCGCGGAGGTCGCGGAATCCGACGGCCGGCACGTCGAACTTATCGGTCAGCCTCCAGCGCACAGGATGTTCCGAAAACAGCCTGCCCTGTCCTGTGAATCCTGGTACTTGAGCTTTGAACATGCCCGTTGCCGCATCAAGTTGCATTGGTTCTATGCTGTGGATCAGCCAACTCCAGACAGCTTCCTGGCGGGCCTCCAGTTCGTCGTACACGACCACCAGTCCGGGTCGCAGGAATACCAGATGCCGGATGAACCGTCGCATCCCGTGGTCTTCCTTCGACTCCTCGCTTCGATAGGCGCCGGATGCGTCGCCGGCCACATAGGCCAGTCGATCGCCCTGTAGTTGTGCCTGTAAGTATCCGTAAGACTCCGCATTATAGGGCTGCCCCTTATCATCGATCAGGATGCCGTTCTGCGATCGTGTGTGCTTGCTCCAGCCCACCCGGTGCGGATCGTCCATGGCCACTTTGTAACCCGTCCGATAGAAGAGCCGGTGACCGCCTGCCAGGATATTGAAGGTATTCTGATCCGCCAGGATATGTCCATAGGCACCGATCGGTCCGGAACGGAAGGCCACCATCACATCCTTTTCAGGCACTTTATGATCGGAATGCACTGCAGCCAGTCCGACATCCCTGGAAACCCGCATCAGGGGCAGATCCGTTGTACTGGAAGGTGCAGGTGGCGCCGCGTTGGTCCCTTCGATCAGCCGCTGCCACCGAAGGATGGGCTCCTTTGCCAGATCACCCCCCTGAAGTTTGCTGAATTTTTGGAGATACCATGCATAGATCGGTGCCCCGTTCCGCCGGCTCATATATTCGGCGAAAACCGCATAGGCCGGGCGGGCGATGTATTCTTCGGCATTGTCGCCATATCCGTCCGACATCGAGCCGGGCGGGATATGATAGGTCATCCACCATCCCTGCTCCCGGTACCAGGGATGCTGACGGATCAGATCGAATCCCGTGAATCGCCGGATCTGTTCGGGGATGTCCACCAGCATGTCCATATTCATGGTGAAATAATGCGCTCCTTCGGACCAGCCGCCGTCGATCCCGCCGAGGACGGGCATCCGGGCGGTGAACAATTCATAGGCATAGGAAAGCCAGGTAGCGGCGTCGGGGTGATGGCCCAGCAGGGCCAGGGAGGTATGGAAGAACTCGTTGAGGATGTATTGCCAGACATGTCCGCTGAGGACCTTGGACTCGATGTTATTGACCCAGGCCTTATGAAAACGCCCGGCCCGATGGGCGATGGCACGTACCAGGCTGTCACGCTCAGCGGGACTCATCCGGTCGTGAAAACTGTCAAAGGCCAGGGCCATGGCGTACATACAGGCGCCGTCGGCAAAATCACTGGACTCCGTTACACCATCGGCATCCCAGCCTGCGATCGCCAGGGCCTGGGCCACAGCATGTTGCCGGTAGCGGTCGTCCGGCCGGAGCCTGTCCGCCTGGCTGACCAGCGTGACACCGGTCAGCACCCGTTCTCCAAGGTACACGATGACATCCTGACGCAGTTTTTTCAACTGTGCCGGATCCGATGATCGTCGCAGCGGTGTCACGGAATCGGTCGTGATCACGCCCGAAGCCAGGATCGAATCTGCTTCCATAAAGATGGCGGTCGCCAGCGGGTCCGTCAGCCGCGGCTTTCCAAGCCCTGCAGCAGGCAGATGCAGGATCCTGGGATGAGCAGAAGGCACCGCCCGGATCAACCGGTCTGCGGTTGGAGCGGCATTGGGGATGGAGGTGGTTGTGATCTGAAAACGGAATGTCGACGACCAGGGTTTGCCGGAAACCCGGTGACGCCAGAACCAGCGTCCCTCCGGTAATATGCGGTGCGGTTGGAAGATCGCCCCCGGGAGTCCCTGAATGCGGATGGTGGACTTATCCAGGAACAGACTGTCGGCGGACAACTCAACATCATATTTAATGCCTTTGCCTTTCTGATAGGGCCAGCGGAGCACCGGCGCATTGAAGGCCGCCACGGATCCGTCTGCCGGCACGACTTGCCGAAGGAACATGGCGTGGGGGGCCGGAGGCTGTGCCCATGCGCATGTGATTGCGAGGCCGATCGCAAGTCCGCCTGAAATTATCCGTTGCATCATGACCTTGAGTTGTCGTATGGAATGACAAGTTACCACATACCGGTCGGCTCTATACGGGATGCAAGAGGTAAATATGCGAAAAGGTTTTCGGAGGATATCCACAGATCAGAAAGAATTTTCATATATTCACTCAAACCCCTGTCTTGTCAATTGCCGCCAGTCAGGAAAAGTTATTTTCAACCGCTTTCCGAACAGGTTTCGGAAGGGTCATCCTTTATATTGCCATCCTGTCCTTCCTGACCCATCTGACCCTTTGTTTCATACATCCCTTCGTGCCGGCCATCAGCGATGCCCATCTGCTCGCCAATCCCATCAATGCCATATACACACCATTTTCGTTCCTGCTGGTCTATGAAGCCTATCTGTTGCTGTATTACCTGCCTAAATCCACATCGGTTTATATCGGAAAGCAATACGAGATCATCTCACTCATCCTGATCCGGGGGATCTTCAAGGACATCACCTATCTCGACTTGGGGATGAACGTCCCTGACCCTGGAAAGACCAAGTTGTGGTTCGATCTGATCACGGTTTTGCTGGTATTCGGATTGATCTATCTCTTCAACCGAATGAGCAGGAAATCAACATCAATGCAGGTCATCAGCCCGGACATCGCTCAATTCATTTCGGCGAAAAAAAGGCTGGCCGTTATCCTGCTCTACACATCCGTCCTGCTGGCCGGCTACTCACTCATCCACTGGATAATCCATGTGACGAGTTATTCTGATATTCAGACCGCGCTGGACATTAACAGCATCTTCTTCGATCATTTCTTTACCCTGTTGATCATCAGCGATGTGATCATCCTGCTGGTGTCCCTTTTTCATACGGATGATTACGCCCTGATCATCAGAAATTCCGGATTCGTGATATCGACCATCCTGCTGAAATTATCCTTTGCCGCGACCGGACTCATGGAACAGATCCTCATCCTGGCCGGTGTACTGTTCGGAGTATCGATCTATGCGTTGGCAAACCTCTACTCGAATCTGAAAGATACGCCCGGTCCCGATCTGAAAAGCTGAACATTGCTCCTCAACGGTTGTACACGCCCTGTTCCCGGAATCCCGGGAACGGACGCATCCCGCCAAACCTCGGATAGGTTTCAAACACATCTCCCCGACCGGTGACCCTGGGATCCCCCTGTGCCATCAATACTGAATCGAGCCGTGCGGCCATCTTATTCTGAATGGCACGATGGCTCCGATGGCCCGCCAGATCCCGCGTACAGCCGGGATCTGCGATGATGTCGAACAATTGTTCCGCAGGTCTTTTCGTGTAGCCGAGACCGTAAGCTTCGGGGAATGTCGTTTTATTGCGCAGGATATGTGTCTTCACCGGTGATGCATCGATGTCTTCATAACCTTCCACAATGGGTTTCATTCCCTTGGATAAGGGGCCGGCTGCCCCTCCCTCCGGCGGCGGATCTCCGGCCGGCCAGCGATCGGGCTTGAAATTTCTGATGTACAGAAAACGTCCGTCTCGCAAGGCGCGCGCAGGATATCCGACATTATCAGGCCGGGCATGGGTATGTCGCTCGCGACCCGTCACCACAAATCCGCGGGCGGTATCCGGCTTCGCATCTCCCTGACGAGAAAGTATCGGTATGATCGACCGGGCACTCATCCCCGGCAAGGGCGAGACACCGGCGGCCTCCAGTACCGTGGGCGCGATATCCGCGAGGCTCACAAGATCCTGCACCTTCCGACCCCGTCCCTGCACAAAAGGTCCGCGGATGGCGAGCGGAACATGGGTACCGAACTCCTGCAGGTTCGCCTTGGCATAAGGATAGGCCATTCCGTTATCTGCCGTGACGATGATGATGGTATTGTCGAGTTCGCCGCGTTGTTCAAGCATCTCGATCATCCGACCGAGTTGCCGGTCGAACCAGCCGATCTCCAATGCGTAATCCTCCATATCTCTTTGTATGACGGAATCCTTGGGCAGAAAGCCCGGGATCTCAGCATCCTCTGTTTCGAAACCTCCTCTCTGCCCACTGCCCGCCTCATACACCCGATGAGGCTCATGTGCACCATACCAAAAAAAGAAAGGCTTATCAGCTCAGCGTTGTGACAGGAAATCTTCAAAGTTGGCGGCATAGTCGATGGCGCTGATACCCTTGGCGGGCACCGATGAAAACCGTTTCGAATTGTATTCCGGTCCTACAGGATTGCGCGTCCGGCCTGCATCGATCCAGTTACCCGGACCCCAGGGTTTACCTGTAAATCCAATAGCGTAACCACCCCCTTCCAACGCATCCGTAAAGACCGGAAACTTTGACGGGAAATAACTGGAATGTGTACCGGCCTCTTCGAGTTGCCAGATATTCCGGCCGGTGAGGATGGAAGCCCGCGAGGGACTGCACTGCGGAGCAGCGACAAAGGCATTGTAGAACAGCACCCCCTCCGATGCGACCCGATCGAAATTCGGAGTGCGGAACATCCGGCTGCCATAGACCGAGGCATGCGGGAAAGAATGATCGTCTGCAATGGCGAACAGGATGTTCGGACGACGCTGACGTACCGGGACGTCCGACTCCGGCAACAAAAAAGACATTGGCAGGATCCCGCAGAGCAACAAAAGGAGTTTGGTCATGTCGGAGGGTTGTCCCATGAAATTAGGACAAAGCGACAAATCCCCCGCTACTATTCAGCGAGAAGACCTTGGTCATTTGACCCTCAACGTCCCCTTCCAGCGGATATCTTTGGATGAGGCACCGACCATGATCCGGAAATCCCCGGGCTCGATGCGTTCCTTCATGTCCGCCGTCCACATCGAAAGCATCTCCGGCGTGATGGCCATCCGGAGATTCGTGGATGCCCCCCTCCGGAGTGATACGCGCTGAAAGGCTTTCAACTCCATGACGGGTCGTGACACCGACGCCAATTCATCACGCAGATAAAGTTGTACCACTTCATCACCGTCGAACGCACCGGTATTTGTGACCGTCAGACTGACCCATGCCGTATCCCCGGCCTTCATAACGGTGTCGGATAACCGAAGATCAGTGTACTCAAACCTGGTATAGCTGAGTCCGAACCCGAACGGGAACAGCGGTTCCCCGCTGAGGTTGTGATAATCATCGCCCCGGCCGGTAGGCAGGTGCCAGTAACTCAGCGGGAGTTGCGCTTCATGCACAGGGAAGGTCACGGGCAGACGACCTGCGGGCGATACCTTGCCGGTCAGCACATCCGCCACGCCTCTGCCACCCTCTTCACCCGGGTACCAGATCATGCCAATGGCATCGACCCGATCCATCCAGCCTGACATCGTGATGGCACTGCCGCCGACGAGCAGGACGGTCACCGGCTTTCCGGTAGCGGCCACTGCACGGATCAACTCCTCCTGGCCGTGATCCAGCCCCAGCATCGCACGATCCTGGAACTCACCCTCATGGATACCCGAAACCACGATCACCGCATCACTGGAAGCCGCCAGGGCTGTGACTTCCCGGCGCAGCCGCTCAGATTCATCCCGAACGCCACGATCCCAGATCAGCCGCACATGTGCATTGCCGACCGGTTCCCGGAATTCAACGCGCAATTTGACCGGTGCCCCTTTCACAAAATCGAAAGCGTTCATTCGGGTGGAGTAACTGCGCTTCTCCCAAGCATCCACGACCAACCGATCGTTGAGCCAAAGCCGGAATCCATCATTGCCATCCAGGCCGATCCGATACCGCCCGGTGGAATCCGGCGTGAGAATGCCTGACCATCTGACAGCATAGAAATCACGGGACAACCGCTCATCCGGAGGGAAAAGCGTCCAGTGAAAATCGATGCGTTCATCGGTCCGTTCAAAGACCGGCAAACCCGACAGATCCGTATTTGAAAAGTAGGCACCGTGCAGACCGGGTGCCGTGCGGTCTCCATTCCGATGTGACAATAACGCGGCCGGCACGACCTTCCAGGCACGTGCTTCGCGGTCATAACCGCGGGCATAACGGATACGGCTACCCGAAGATGCAAGCGCCTCCTCAAGTCCCTGCCGGATGGAGATCTTACCATTGCCGGGGCCACTATAGCCCCCGAGACGGGCCGTCACGGCATCTTCACCGATCAGGGCGATGTTCCGGATATTATTCTTCAGCGGCAGCATGCCGCGGTTCTGCAATAGCGTGAATGAGGCTGCGGCCGCTTTGCGGGCGATGGCCTTGTGACGGTTCACATCCACCAGTCTTTCGACATCGGCGATATCGACATATGGCTGCTCAAAGAGTCCGAGCTCAAACTTGGCGCGGAGCACGCGTCGCACTGCGTCATCCAGTCGTTTCGCATCGATCCGGCCGTCCAGGAAGGGCGGCATGAAGAGTTTGTTATGATCGTAATCCGTCTGAAAGATGACATCCAGTCCGCCGTTCATGGCAGCCGCTGAACTGGCGGGATAATCCGCTGCCGTCATGTGCAGGACATTGGCCCCGCCCGTGGCACTGGCATCAGAGATCACAAAACCGGTGAAGCCTTGTTCGCGTTTCAGCCAGTCGAGCAGCCAGCGGGGATGCCCCGTCGCCGGCGTACCATCCAGGCTATTATAAGACGTCATCACACTGCGGGCACCTGCCAGCTTGAAGGCCGCGCGAAATGGGACGAGATGCGTCTGACGCAGGTACCATTCACTTTCGTGGATGGGCCAGCTGTCGCGCCCGCCTTCACCGACATTCGCCAGGAAATGCTTGGGGGTGGCCACGATGCCCATGCGTTCGAGTGCCCCCATGTAGGCGACGCCCATCATGGAAGATAAATATGGATCCTCGCCATAGGTCTCCTCGGTGCGTCCCCAGCGCACATCGGTGGCCAGATTGATCACCGGCGAAAGGATCTGCCTGATCCCCCTGGCCCTGGTTTCTCGGGCGATGGCATGGCCCACTTCAGCCATGAGGGATGTGTCGAAAGTTGCCGCCAGCGCGATGCTTTGCGGAAAGGAAGTGGCTCCGGCGCGGACCAGTCCGTGCAGGGCCTCATCGAACGGGATGATGGGAATACCCAGCCGTGACTGCTTCAGGAAGTACAGCTGCATCCGGTTGATCTTCTCGGCGACGGCCTGTGCCCGTTCCGTCGCGTTGTACTGCAGCATCTGTCCGGATGCGCCGCCTGACTGCCCCGCGGCACTCACCTGAAATCCAAAGATCCCGTGGCGATATTTTTCCTCCTCCCCCGGCTTCACTTCGCCGGGGATCATGAACAGTTGCCAGAATTTTTCCTCCGGTGTCATGCGCTGCAGAAGATCCTCCACGCGGGCGGAGACGGGCTGAGTGGGATCCTTATAGATCGGAGTTTGGGCGTAGAGCGACAGATGGCCGCAAAAAATACAAAGGGCGCAAATGAGTCGTTTCATGTGATGGCGTTCAGGGCTCCGAATGTACGAAGCGGATCCCAACGAAGAGGCTAACCTGGAAGACAGAGAGAAAAAAAGGTAGGCATGACCGTTAGTTTCTCACTGAACGTTGATCCTAAAGGTCGATGCAGGCAATCCCTGATCATTGATCAAATTCCCCATGCTCCATGACTGCCAGCCGTAACTCACCATGCGGGGTCTTTCTTTCGCCTCGATCAAGATGGTCTTCCCGTTGATCCGCACCTGATCGGTATTCGTGCCATCAAGCGCAAAGCCGCGCAGATCAGACAGGTCGGAGGTCTTCAGCCGGCTGCCGGTGTATTGAAAATGGACGATTACGGCTCCCCTTTTCCATTCCGCCCGCACCGGCAGGGGACCTGAAGGCAACGATGTCATGCCATGAACATCGCGGAGGATCCACTGGGCCAGTCGCTGCCCGACGAGTCGCTTTTCGGTGGGATGTACATCATCGCGGGCACCGATGTCACTGCAAACGGCCATGCCGGTATGCGGAATACTGTCGAGCATCCGGCGTTGTTCGTCGCGAAATTCCGGCCAGAGATGCCCTTTATATTTAATTGTGTCGATCGACGAAAGTTGCACGAAATAAAAGGGCAGGTCGGGGGTCATCCATTTACGGCGCAGGTCGTCCACCATCAGGCGGGTCAGCGCCCCGTATTCCGCCACCCGTGCGGGTTCCTGGGCATTGCTCTCCCCCTGGTAGCACAGGATGCCCCGGATCGCGACCTTCAAAAGTGGTTTGATGCCTCCCTCATAGGCAAAACCGGGACGAAAGGGATGAGCTTTGCCCAATGGGCCGGTTGGTACGCCCGGGAGTTCACCCACATTCTGCCGGCCCCGAACCTTCACCCAGTCAGGCAGGTCCGGATTCTCCAGCCAGTCGCCCGATACCTTGGAAGCAAACCGCGGATCGGCTGCCATCACCGACGGATCGATGAAAGTCTCCAGCTGCGCACCGCCGATGGAAAGATTGATCAATCCCACCGGTATGCCTGTCCGATCCGTCAGGGTCCGGCCGGCATAGTAGGCCACCGCACTCATAGGGGGCAGGGATCGTTCATCCGCCCTTGTCCAGTCGCCCTGATAAAAACTGTCTGCCTGCAATCGCCGAACCACCTGTGGAGTGAATGGCGTTCCATAAAAACCTTTCCCGGCATAGTCGGGATTGCGCCAGCGCAGGATCGAAGGCATGGGACGTACGCGCTCCTCCGCGAAATGCGCCTCGCGCTGCATGGGCCATTCCATATTGCTCTGTCCGATGCAGAGCCACACATCCCCGATCAGCAGATCGCGCAGGATGGCGGTATCGCCTCCGGCTACCAACCTCATGTCTCGGGAAGAGGTATCCGCTTTGCGTGCCGGTACTTCGATCACCCATCGGCCATTGGCATCAGCGTTGGACACCCCCTCAAATCCTGAAAACATCAACCGAACCATGGTGCCGGATCGGGCCGTTCCAAAGATCCGGATGGGCCGCTCCCGCTGCAGCACCATGTGATCCGAAAAGACCGGATCGAAGCGCAGCTGGGCATCTGAGGAAAAAGAGGCCAGCACCGAAGTAATCAGCAGACATGCACGGATCAGTGATGCAGAGATGATGGAACGGATCTTCATCGGGTCATGTGTTGAAGCAGGATGACATACCCGATGGCCACCATTACCGATACCAGGTTGCCCACCAGATAGAAATCATTGTACGCTGCCAGGTCTTTATCATCGGCATCCTGGCGCTTTAAGCGGGTGGCCACCTTCAGGGCACCGAACAGGGTCAGCGCATGCGCGAAACCCTGACTCAGGCAGATCAGCAGAAAAACACGTTCGATCAGCCCCTTGAAGATCGATCTAAAATCCAGCCCCATCTTTTTATAGAACACCTGCGCGATGACCGCAAAAATGAACGCGAGGATGATCTCAGAGATCATCATCAGGATCAGGAATCCGATCAGGCCGGAGGATATAGTTTCGGACATGCCAGGATGATATTTCGAATGGAAAAATAGGATTGCATATTCAAGGTACGCGCACGTTTCCACATTTGAGACCTCGTTTTCCCGAGCGCTTCCGCCACCTCCTTGTAATCCAGATACTTCAGAAATGCGGCGACAACCGGGTAATCATCCTGAGGATCCCAGCCGGAAATGAAGTTCTGATATACGACAAATGCTTCCTCCAATATCTGTCCCGCTACCGGGTGTCCGATCGACACCCTGACGGGCAACTCCTTTCTTTTCGCCTCCTGCAGCATCTCCCGGGCATCCGTCAGCCCCTGCCCCATCATCCCCCAGGCCAGTTCCGGATTCAACGGCGTGGCAATGTCCCCTTCGTGCAGGACGTATCGAAGCGAGAAGGCCAGCGACCGCTCGATCCGCTGTTCCTCCAGCCACAGGATCATCTGACAGGCCGTGGAAAATCCATCCGGGACCCCCTGGAATTCATCCCCCAGGGTGATCGTTACCGGGGAAAGAAGCCTGCAGGAAAACGAGGCATTCAACTCTTTCACCAGGTTGTGGAAGGCCTGCATCATCGCCACCGGCTCATGATCCCGACTCTTTACCACATCCGCCATCAAAATGAATTGTTTCATAAAATGTGAAATAAACAATTTTATTTCATATTTTATGAAACAAATGAATATTTTTCACTTTACATGAAACAAATACATTTATGTCAGCTTTTGTGACATATCGACTATTCCTTCACCAGTTCTTTCTCCAGCCTTTCCAGGGAGACGCCCTTGGTCTCGGGAACCCGTGTCAGCACCCAAACAAGTTGCAGCACCATCATCCCGGCGAAGAAGGCGAAGATGGGCCATGGGTTATCCTTGAAGATCCCGTCTTCCGCATCCAGGAATACCGGCGTGATGAGGGTGATGATCGCGGCGAATACCCAGTGTACGCTGGCGCCGAAGGCCTGGCCTGCCGCCCGGATGCGGTTGGGGAAGATCTCGGAAATGAATACCCAGATGACGGCCCCCTGCCCGATGGCATGCGACGCGATGAAGAGCAGCAGACTCATCAGCAGGAATTCAGGGGATGCGCCCGCGTAGAAGGCCCAGGCAACCAGCGACAGACTCAAAATATATCCAAGGGAACCAATGATGAGCAGGGTTCTGCGTCCCAGCCGATCGATCAGCCGGAGACCGGCGAAGGTGAATATCAGGTTGGCCCCGCCGATGGCGATGCTGTTGAAGAGAGAATCCTTCGCCGCCAGACCAGCCCGCTCGAGGATCTCGGGCGCGTAATACAGGATGAAATTGATCCCGCTCCACTGGTTGAAGAAAGAGACCAAAAAGGCCAGGCCGATGATCCGGCCATGCTTCGATTGGAAAAAGGCGGGTTGCTTCTCCCCTTGCTTGCCCGACTGTTCGGAGATGGACTGCATCTCGGCTTCAATATCCGATACGCCCAACCGCTGCATGACAGCCCGTGCACCGTACGCATCTCCTCTGACAGCCAGCAGCCAGCGCGGGCTCTCCGGGATGGAGGTCACCATGAATGTGTACACCAGCGAAGGGAGGGCCATCACCCCAAGCATCCAACGCCAGTCGTTATCGCCGCCAACCCCTTCCAGCCAGTAGTTCGACAGGAAGGCGATCAGGATGCCAAAGACAATATTGAACTGATACATCGCCACGAGCCGGCCACGGGTGGAAGGCGTGGAGATCTCGGAGATATAGGTCGGAGCGGCCACTGAAGAGACGCCTATGCCTACGCCGCCGATGAACCGAAAGAAAGAAAAGGTATAGGGATCCATCGCCAGGGCGGATCCAATGGCAGACACGCTGAAGAGAATACCGATCCAAAGCAGGACCTTCTTCCGACCGAATTTTTCGGTGGGTACCCCGCCGTAGATCGAGCCACCGACCGTGCCCCAAAGTGCCATCGACATGATGAAGAACCCATGGAACCAGGGACTGGTATCCCATAATTCCTTGATGGGGAGATTGGCACCGGAGATCACCACGGTATCGAATCCGAAGATGAAGCCGGCCAGCGCCGCGATCAGGGAGATGCCGAAAAGTCCGTTGCCGGAGGAGTTGGTTGCGTTGGGTTGCATAAATAAACGTGATTATGATAAATATATGGAGGATTTCAATACGGAAAACCAATCTGTATGGGCTCAACCAAATGCTGAATTGACGTGCCCTTACAAGATGCTTCTCGATTTCGCGGTAAAGGCTTCACCGCCAGGAAACGAAGACACGATGAACAGCCAATACAAGGTCCTTCGGAGGCCTCAGGATGACAGCCGATAGTGTTCTGTTTTATTAAAAAAATCAAACATTAGATGACAGTTCCACCTCCACTTTGTCATTCCGAGCGGAGCGAGGAACCTTGCCCTTTTCATACCGAATCATTATACGTTTTTACCGTTTCATACCCACAATATCTTCAAAGGCAAGGTTCCTCGGAGGCCTCGGAATGACAATGTGGGGGGGTACGTTTAATTTGAAATGGAAACAAAGGATGACAGTACGGGGGAGTTTGTTATGTTTAAAATAAACCCAGGATGAGACCACGGTGCGGTTGTGTTCTAGTGATATAAAAACGCCGGAACCAATGGCCCCGGCGTTTTTATATTTATTTGATCCCGATCATTTGGAAGCGCTCCATTTCAACGAGGAGATGCCCAGCTGACGGGTCTCCGCCTTGTCGAGCTTCTCGATCTTTACGACCAGCCTGAACGGTCCGGCGGGGATCTGTTGCAGCGGTACTTTCACGGTTCTCACCTTGGGATCAGCATCCTTTCCAATGGTTACTTCACCGAGTTTGGTGCCGCCGGCCTCTTGTGCAAAGAGACTGATCACATAGCCGGAAGCAGGGGCTGCCTGCAGCTGGTAGTTCAGTTCAACGGCATTCACATGTCGGAGATTGAGCCCGTCGAAACTCATGGTTCCGGAAGGACCGTTGGCGATCGCCACCTTGTTACCGCCCATCTCGCCGATGTTGATGCCCTGACGAGCCGTAGCAGATTCTACCGACAGGATGGGTGCTTTAAGGGTGAGTACGCCTACCCCACTCTGCGGACGAAGGCCCGGTCCGCCGCGATCCGTGTAGGTCGCCGTGATCTGCATCATATTGTTGCGACCCATGTTCTCCGCGGTCGGCGTGATGGCTCCTTTCTCCGGCAGCGAAGGTGCTGCCTGTTTGTTCATGCCCAGGATCCAGTCGACGATCATCTCCGCATCAGCCGGCTTGAGGTCCGGATGGGCCGACATAGCCGCTTCGCCCCAGACGCCACCGCCACCTTTGAGGATCTTACCCGTGAGATAGGCCTTGGCCTTGGGATCCTTTTCGTAGCGGGCGGAGATGGCCTGATAGGAAGGGCCGATCGATTTCTCGGATTCTTTGTGGCAGGCCTTGCAATCGAGGGTGGCGGCCAGGTTCTTACCTTCCATCGCCGCGGTGATCACCTGATGTCCGACCACCTGTGCACGATCCGGACCGCTGAGGTAATCAACCTTAACATACACAGACTTGGGATCGATGCCGCCCTTTTCACTGCTGCCATCTTCCCGGTCGTTCACCGTCACGGCATATGGAACAGGTACGCCCGGGAGATAGAACGCGTTATCCTCGAGGGCTTTCACGCTCACCACCGGTTCTTCGTTGCCGGCATACACCTTCAGGACCTGGCTCCTGGTGACAGCCCCTTTGTTATCCTTGACCTCTACATAGATCGAATACTCACCCGCCTTGGCGAAGGTGAAAGAAGCCTCAGGCTTGGCAGAGGGCTTGACCACCGACCCGAAATGAAAGACATAGGTCAGCGGGTCCTTGTCGGAATCCACGGATCCTTCCGCACTGGCTTTTACGGTGAAGGGCAGCGTTCCGGTCCGCTTCGAAACCGTCAGCATCGCCTTGGGTGCGCGGTTGCCAGGGTTGTAGTCGATGCGGGACAATCCGGCATCCTTGTTCTTGGAGAACCAGCCCGATCCGTATTCCAGCACATAAAAACGTCCGTCGGGACCGACCTCAAAATCGATCGGACTGGCGAAGCGCGTGCCGGCCATGAAGGGTTCCATCTGCAGGTAATCGCCTTGTTCGTTCATCGACACCATCTTCACCCAACCGCGGATCCATTCGTAGAACACGAGTTTCCCGTTGTAATAGTCGGGATAACGTGTGGCCTTAGGATACATGTCGGTGTAATACACCGGGCCGGCCATGGCATTGCGACCACCCGTACCCACTTCTGGAAATTCCGGTGAAGCGGCGTAAGGATAATAAATGAACGCCGGGCTCACCGGGGGAAGTTCCGTAAGGCCTGTATTGTTTTTAGACAGGTTCAGTGGTTTGGCCGGATCATAGTATGGACCAGCAGCACCGGTTTCGTAATCGAACTGGCGGTACGGGTAATTATTCCCCACAAAGAGCGGCCATCCGAAATACCCTGCCTTGCGTGCCTGGTTCAACTCATCATAACCGCGGGAACCGCGAATGGAATCATTGTCGCGCGCGTCAGGTCCCACATCGCCCCAATAGAGATATCCGGTCTTCTTATCGACCGATAGTCTGTAAGAGTTGCGGGTGCCCATGGCATAGATCTCCGGTCTGGTCTTTGGCGTACCGGGCGGGAAGAGGTTCCCCGCGGGGATCGAATAGCTGCCATCTTCGTTGACCACGATGCGTACCACTTTTCCGCGGAGGTCATTGGTATTGGACGAGCTGCGGCGGGCATCATACTGTTCGAAACCCGGACGGTTGTCCATCGGGCCGTAGCCATTGAGTTTGTATTTGGAGTTCGGCTGATCGAAGGGAGTGGCATTATCGCCCGTGGAAAGAAAGAGTTCACGACCCTTTCCGAAGGACAACGAACCGCCTGTGTGGCAACAGATCAGGCGGGTCGATCCCACATCCAGGATCTTTTTTTCCGATTTCAGGTCCAGTACGCCGTCCTTGAAAACAAAGCGCGAGAGGCGGTTAGCGGCAGTATCCGTCGTCGCGTAGTACATGTACACATAATGGTTCTTCGCGAAATCCGGATCGGCCGTGATTCCCATCAACCCTTCTTCTGCGTTGACACCCGGCACGCCGGACTTATGATACAGATCGAATTTGGCGACCTGCTTTACTTTGCCGGTGGCGTGGTTATAATACATGACCTCGCCCTTCCGCTGGGTCACGAGCACATCAAGGTTGGGCAGGATGGCCATTTCCGTAGGTTCATCGAACGCTCCGGATACCAGCGGCGTCTTGGTGAAACGATCTTCATCCGGCACATTCTGCGTCCTGGCTTTTTTGTAATCCGGCTTCTTTCCGTCGCCGATGGCATAGCGGATGCCACCCAGGATATGTTGCAGGAGCAGGGGCTCTGCAAAGGACTCGTTGGTATGACCGAGCTCGGTGTAGAATGCGCGACCGCCGTCGTATTCGTGATACCAGGCCATCGGGTGGTTATCACCGTTCTGACCGCCTTCATAGGATTTCTCGTCGATGCTCACCAGTACGTTGACACCCTCGGGGGCTTTTCTGAAATTATACCACTCGTCCACCCGCTCCCAGGATTCCGGGAGGTGTTTGGTGCTGATGTGGTTCCGGTCGTTGATGACCAGCCGGGCCTTCTGTGTCTTCGGGTGGCTCTTGAAGTAGGCGCCCACCAGTTTCCCGTACCATGGCCAGAAATACTCGCAGTCGGTCGCGGCATGAATGCCCACGAACCCGCCGCCAGACTGGATGTACCGCTCAAAGGCCGCTTGCTGGATGTGGTTCAGCACATCGCCTGTCGCGCTGAGGAAGATCACGGCATTGTATTGCGCGAGGATAGCGTCCTGAAATACACCGGCATCCTCCGTGGTATCCACAGAAAATCCGTTTTCAGCACCCATCGTCATCAGGGCCTTTTTCCCATAGGGGATGGAACTGTGGCGGAATCCGGCCGTTTTGGAGAACACCAGGATCTTCGTCTGGGCGAAGAGTTCGCCGCCCAGCAGTGCGGACAAGAGCAGGCCCAGCACACTGATTCTTTTGAACATGGACATTTTGCTTTTGGAATGGGAAAAAGACGCCGGTTTAGGGCAGGCTGAAGATAACGAATTCGGGGAAATATCGGGACCGTTCATCCATTATATGAACGGGGAGCTGGTGGAACTTATTGGGTCAGGGTGGCCTGGAAACTTAGAGATGCTTACCTATGTACGCGTGATGCGCAGTCAGTTTTTCCGACGCTTCAATCTTGTATCAAAAGTCAAAGGGATCGCACGTTTGACGGATATTTTTTTCGCGTCCGGATGATTGGGATTGATCAGATAATTGAATTCCTGATGCACGATGCTGCTTGGCACTTTTAACACCGCGGCATCGTTGTCATGCACAAAATCATCTCCGATGATCTGAGTCGTTAATGCAGGAGGTTTGGCATCCCAATCGGCAGGAAGATCTTCGATGTTGACTTCCATGATCGTGATATCATCCGGAATATCGATCTCCACGTAAAACCTGTCTGAAGGAAGATCTTCACTTAGATCTAAATGAACAGACACCTCAAGTGTGGCCAGCGCTCTGCTTTCGGATGTGTACACGAGTTTTGTGTGCAAGCTGTTCCATCGATATCCTCTTGCCATGGATGCGCCGACGCCACTTAGGGTCGTAGTAAGGTATTTTTCCCTTTCGATGCGAAAGACTGTCATCATGCGAAATTTCCAAACTCGATCCTATTGAGGCAATACAACACTTCGTCGATCCCGGTTGACGTATCCAGGAGGCTCTCCGGTGTGTTTCCGCCCAATGAGAGATTGGGCTTTTTCAACCATCTTTGAAATTTCTCATTTTCATGATTGAATACCTTTTGACCAAAGTCAATGAGTTCCGTGATGAGTACGATCAATTCGCTGTCACGACTGTCCAATAATGAATGTTCACTTTTCTTCTTATTGTACGTTGTTTGAGGAATGCCTACCATGGATAAAATTGATTTTACAGGCCGATCCAGTTTTTCGCTGATCGTTTCGATCGTATCATAGGGAATCCCCTGCCTGATCACCTCTACCCGTTCCATCTTATTGGACCAGGCATATCTTTTACCACCGGAAATGATCACCCATTGGGTAGAACCTTCGCTTGTAGCAGCCTTTTTGACACTTTTTCGGGTATCAAAAGGCTTGATCTTCAGTGTGCTATTTTTCACAAAACAACAATTATACTGTAAATATACAACAAATCTGCTGCCATTTCAAGCACCCGTCAACGTGATTGGTGTGAGGTAATACTTTATCACCTACGAATGACCGGATGAATATTCTTACCCATTATTCGTCAGCAAATACAAGAGCCAGATCAATGATTGGATGAGCACTAACCGCAATCCTATTCCATTATCCCCCAAACTGCCGCCGGTAATCCCTCGGCGACAAGCCTGTGATCGACCTGAATACCCGGTTGAAATAGGACAAACTCTCAAAACCACAGGCATAGCAAACATCCCCCACCGAAGCCACCGTCAACAGTAATCGCTTGGCCTCATTGATGCGGTAGTGGTTTAGGAATTCCGTAAACGTCAGGCGGGTCTGTTGTTTGAAGTATCGACAAAAAGCCACTTTCGTCATGTGGCAGAGACTTGCCGCCTCTCCTACCGTGATCTCGCGCCCATAATTGGTTTCGATGAAATGCATCAGCATAGCCTGGCGCTCTACCGCCTTCCGGGAAAAGGCACTGCGGACGGGGGCTTCATGCATCAGTCGGGTTTCCCCACTTTCGGCCAGCCGTTGAAAGATCCGCAATACTTCCAGGAACTGATCGAAGGGCTTTTGTGAGGCCAGGCCTTCCAGCATGGCACCGATGGCGGTTTTTGTTTCCCCCTCCACCAGGATCCCGTGTTCGGATCGGGCGATGAGTCCCCGCAGGGCAGCCATTTCCGGAACATCCTCGGAGATTCGCTCCAGGAAACCGGGCTGGATATGCAGGACGGTCTTCTGATAGTCCGTCTTCACTCCATAATCGACATTGAGGTGCGGGATGTGAGATCCGAGCAGCACCAGGCTGTCGTATTGATACCGGGAAACATGACTCCCCACATGCCGGGTCCCATCCGCTCCGCGGATATAATTTAACTCCCATTCCGGGTGATGATGCCAGTAATAGAAGTCGTTCATCCGCGAATCCAGCAGAAGCCGGAAGGAACTGCCTTCATCGGGCCGAATGTCTTCGAACTGGATCTTCATACCAGATTCATCAATGATCGATCAATTTGAATCACAAAATATCAATACAGTACAAATATCTGCATATCTGGCAGTAGTCAGCCCCGGATTACCTGTTTAATTTCACTTTCTGAAAACAAGGCATCCATCAATAAAAAATCATCATGTTATCCGCACAAGAGATCGAATTCCTCGACACCCATGGATACCTGAACCTTGGCCAACTCCTCTCCCCGGTCGAAGTGGAGGCCGTGAACGCCCGGTTAGAGGGCATCATGATGGAAGAAGGAGATCGTGCCGGCGCCGAACTGGCCGAATCAAAACATATCCGGCATCCGAAGGAAGAGGGGGCTGACCGGCTGGCGGACCTGGTCAATAAGGGATCCGTATTTGATGTGTTTTATACCCATCCTCGGGTACATGCGGGCATCGAAGCTGTGCTGGGGGCAGCATACAAACTCTCTTCCCTGAACTACCGGGCCGCCAAGGCGGGCAAGGGATTGCAGAAGCTGCATGTCGACTACCGCAATGCAGTGGCGACGGATGGCTTCAAGGTCTGCAACAGCATCTGGCTGCTGGATGACTTCACGGCAAACAATGGATCGACGCGGATCGTTCCGGGCACGCACAGATCTGAACACCTTCCGGAACAGGTGATGGATGATCCCTTTGCCACCCATCCCGATGAGATCAAGATCATCGCGCCGGCAGGATCCGTGTTCATCTTCAACTCGCATGTCTGGCACGGGGGCACGACGAATTTGACGAGCCGCGACCGGCGGAGCATCCACAGTTATTTCTGCACGCGCGACCAGCCCCAGCAGATCGACCAGCGGCGGTATATCAAGGAAGAGACCCGGCAACGGATAGGCGAAAAGGGTTGTTGGGTACTGGATGTCTGAGAGATACCCGATCAGTGCTTCTTCGGCAATCGAAAGGCGATGTAACTGTCGCCTTTTTTCATGCCCAGCTTCGTACCACCCACCGCCAGGGCGATGTACTGCACCCCGTCCACCTCATAAGTGCTCGGCGTCGCAAAACTCGACGTGGGCAGGATCTTCTCCCAGAGCAGCTTGC
>VFQT010002065.1_pt1 | contig 21622 bp, 22 predicted proteins | sample 3512381 | NCBI WGS metagenome assembly VFQT01 (sample SAMN10412376, study PRJNA504923) | tailings metagenome | isolation source: Relicate 2 Philex TSF3 active mining site | place: Philippines: Tuba, Benguet | collected 2017-08-29
CCGTGATCACTTCTCCGTCAGTCGACGGGCGATCACCTTCAGGCACAAGGTCTCGTCGGCGCCCTCGAAGATGCTCAACACGCGCGCATCCACGAACAGGCGGCTCACCGAGTACTCCTCGGCGTAGCCGTATCCACCATGAATCTGCATGGCCTCGCGGCTGACCCACTCGGCGGCCTTGCACACGTAGGCCTTCACCATGCTGGCCTCGGTGGTGCCCTCGCCCTTGGCCATCAGGCGCGCCACCTGGTAGCCGAATTGACGGCCGGCCTGGATGAGCACCGCCATACGGCCGAGCTTCACGCGGGTGAGTTGGTACTCGGAGATGTTCTTGCCGAACACGTTGCGGTTGTGAGCGTGGTCGTACGCGGCCTCGTAGGCGGCTTGCATCACGCCGACGGCGCGTGCCGCGGTCTGCAGACGGCCGTTCTCGAAACCTTCCATCTGGTAGTAGAAGCCCTTGCCCAGTCCGCTCTCTTCGCCGATGAGATGGGTGGCCGGAACCCACCAGTTGTCGAGGGCGATCTCGTACGAGTGCATGCCGCGGTAGCCGATGGTGTCGATCGGGCGACCTTCCATCTTCCCGGAGGAACCGTCGGCGCGGACGTTCTGCGTGAACTCGAAACCGTGGGCCTCGCCACGGGGCTTGGGCACGATGAACAGGCTGAGTCCCTTGTGGGTCTTGCTGCGATCCGGGTCGGTGCGGGCCAACAGCATCAGCACGTCGGCGCGAGCGGCGAACGTGCACCAGGTCTTCACGCCGTTGATGACGTAACCGGGCGCACCGTCGGGGCCCTCGGCGGGAGTGGCGGTGACCTTCAAGCCGGCGACGTCGCTGCCGTAGTCGGGTTCGGTCACGGCCACGGCGGCCATCACCTCGGCGGTGGCCAACTTGGGCAACCACTCGGCCTTCTGGGCTTCGGTGCCGCCCTTCACCAGCGCGCGGGTGAGGATCTCGGGACGGGTGATGAGGGATCCGCCGATTCCGAGGCTGGCGCGGCTGAGCTCCTCGGTGGCCACCACCATCGCGACGTATTCGCCCTCTCCACCCTCGGAGAATCCGCCGTACTCCACGGGCACCGACAAACCGAACGCCCCCATCTCGGCGAGGCCGCTGATGATCTCCTCGGGAACGTCCTCGTTGTAGCGGTGCACGTGCTCGGCGCGCGGCGTGATCACCTTCTCGGCGAACGAGCGGAAGGTGTCCTGCACCATCTCGAAGTCGTCGTCGAGGTGACGCGGACCCTGTACGTCGGCCAACGAGGCCACGAACTCCGGGTCGCGGTAGGTGGAGACGAAGGGAAGCGCCGAGGCCAACGGGTTCGGCTCGAGACCCCAGAGCGATTCGCGACCGAGGAGCTTCGACATCAGATCGTGCGCCATGTCGGCGGTGTAGGCACAGGTGATCAGACCCTCGTGGTCACCCTTGGCGCCGTAGTCGAGCAACGAACGGGCGGTTTCCACGGCCGAGGCGGCGTGCGCCAGGTCGTAGGCCAGAACCTGGTGAACGTCGGCGCCCCCGATGGAGGAGAGATGGCGCAGGGACTTGCCGATGCAACGCGAGGCGAGGTCGATGACCTCGGCGGCGGTCTGCAGGTCGGGGGAGATCTGGGGGCTCTGAGTTCCGGTCACGCCGAGAACGCTACCGATCACCCCCATGGCCACGGGAAGTCGGGTCGGTGGGTCGGGCATTGTCGGGACGGTCAATCGTCACCCGTGTGCGACGATGGTGGGGTGAATCCTGCGGACAGTTCATCGTCGACGCCCGTGACGTCTGGCCCGGTGTCGTCTAGCCCGGTGTCGTCTGGCCCGGTGTCGTCTAGCCCGGTGTCGTCTAGCCCGGTGATGTCTGGCCCGGTGTCGTCTGGCCCGGTGTCGGTCTGCGTCTATTGCGGTTCCAGCTCGGGGGTGGACCCCCGCTTCGCCGCCGCCGCCGTCGATCTGGGTCGGGAACTGGCCGGTCGCGACGTGGGTCTCGTCTACGGGGGTGGCCGAATCGGCTTGATGGGGCTGGTGGCCGACTCCGTGCTCGATCACGCCGGACGCGTGCACGGGGTGATCCCCGAACACCTGGTGCGGGCCGAGACCGCTCACGTGGGGCTCGATCGCCTCGACGTGGTGTCCTCCATGCACGAGCGCAAGGCCCGCATGGACGAGTTGTCCGCCGGTTTCGTGGTGATGCCCGGAGGATTCGGCACGCTGGACGAGGTGTTCGAGATCCTCACCTGGAACCAGTTGGGCCTCATCGCCAAACCGGTGGTGTTCCTGAACGTGGCCGACTACTTCTCTCCGTTGGCGGTGATGATCGACCACATGATCGAGGCCGGCTTCGTGCGCGAGACGTTCCGACCGCTGGTGAACCTCACCGACGACGTGGCGCGCGCCGTCGACATCGCCACCGGTCCGGCACCCGAGGTCGACGGAAAACTGCGGGACCTCGACGTCACGGCCAAGAGGAGCGCGTTGTGAGCCGTGACGCGAACGAGTTGGTGTTCCCGGGTGACGACTGGGAGACCGCCGAGCCCGACGCCTCGGTGGACGTCGACGTCCTCGATGCGTCACTCGACGCGTTGTTCGGAGTGGGCGAGGAGCCGCCGGGAACGTCGCTGGCGTGCGTGGTGGTGCACCGCGGACGCGTGGTGCGCGAGCGTTACGGTGACCAACCCGACACGGTGTTCGGTCCGGGTGGTCCCGTCGGTCGTGACACCACCTTGATCTCGTGGAGCATGGCCAAGAGCATCACGCACGCCCTGGTGGGCATCCTGGTGAACGACGGGCTGATGGACGTCGACGCTCCCGTGAAGGTCCCCGAATGGGTCGACTCACCGCGTTCCCTGATCACGTTGCGCGACCTGATGTGCATGCGCGACGGACTCCGTTTCGTGGAGGACTACGTGATCGACGAGTCGGGCAACGCCGCATCCGACGTGATCGCCATGCTGTTCGGCGAGGGTGCCGACGACGTGGCGGGTTACGCGCGTTCCCGTCCGGCCCGTCACGAACCCGGAGCCGTGTGGTCGTACTCGTCGGGGACGACCAACATCGTCTGCTCCTTGATCCGCGACCGTCTCGGAGGCGAACGCGAGGTGCGCGACCTGTTGGAGAGTCGTCTGTTCGGTCCCTTGGGTATGCGCTCGGCGACCGCGAGGTTCGACGCCGCCGGAACGTTCATCGGTTCGTCGTACGTGTACGCGACGGCGCGCGACTTCGCGCGATTCGGACATCTGTACCTGTGTGGTGGCCGTTGGGGCGATTCGTCGGTGGTGCCGGACACCTGGGTGTCCACGGCTCGTGACATGCACGTCGTCGATCCCGAGAACGGCCATGGGTACTCGTGGCACTGGTGGAACTGGAACGGCCGTTCCGACACCATGGCCGCACTCGGGTACGAGGGCCAACGCACCATCGTCGATCCGACGCGTGATCTGGTGGTGGTGCACCTGGGCAAGTGGGTCGCCGACGTGCAGCCCCGACTCGATGTTCACCTCACGTCCATCGTCGAGTCGTTCGACGTCTGATCGGTTGCCGTCTGATCGGTTGCCGTCCCCGGTGAGCCCCGGGAGCGATGTACGCGGGCCACGACCCCGAAACTGCTAGGAATGGTGCATGTTCGGAGGGGCTCGTGACGTCGTCGACGACGACTCCGGGTCCCTGCGCCGGCGGGTCCGCCGCACGGCCATCATCCGCACGCTCAAGGTGTTGGCCTCGCTGGCGGTCGTCTACTTCCTCATCCTCAACATCCCCGGACTGCGCAACGCGGTCGATCAGTTGAGTGAGGTTCAGCCGGGCTTGCTGGTGCTCGGTCTGGCCCTCGAGTTGGTGGCGCTGTTCTGTTATTCGGCCATGACCAAGGCGGCTCTCGGGCCGGTGGCCGATCACCTGCCCACGTGGCGCTTGTTCCGCATTCAACTGTCGACGCGCGCGCTGTCGAGTCTCGTCCCCGGTGGTAGCGCGGCCGGTTCGGCCCTCGGTTACCGGCTGCTCACCGTGGCCGGGGTTCCCGGTCCGGACGCCGGCTTCGCCCTGGCCACCTCCGGTCTGGCCTCGGCGGTGGTGTTGAACCTGATCTTGTGGTCGGGGCTCATCATCTCGATCCCGATCCGCGGGGTGAATCCGGTCTATGGAACGGCGGCCGTCGCCGGCATCATCCTCATGGGCATCGCCGTGGCCATCATCTTCGGCCTGATCGAGGGGCAGGAGCGTTCCGAGCGAATCCTGCGTGCGGTGGCCCGTCGTCTGCACCTGAACGAGGATCGCGCCGGCGAGGCGGTGCGGCACATCGGCGGGCGCATGCAGGAACTGTCGGCCGATCGCGCCATGTTGCGGCGATTGGTCGGATGGGCGGCGGCGAACTGGTTGATCGACGCCGCGGCGCTGTGGGTGTTCCTGCGTTCTTTCGGTGGCTCGGTGTCGGTCGACGGTTTGATCGTGGCCTTCGGGTTAGCCAACGTGTTGGCGGCCATTCCGATCACCCCCGGTGGCCTCGGTGTGGTGGAGGCCACCTACGTGCCGGTGCTCGTCGGTTTCGGTCTGCCCCGTGCCACCGTGGTGGTGGGCGTGTTGTCGTATCGCATCGCGCAGTACTGGTTGCCGATCCTCATCGGTGGTGCCATGTATCTGTCCCTGCGCGTGGGGCCCTGGGCCATCTCGCGCCAACAACTGGAACCGTTGCGCGACGTGGTGGCGACGGCCGGGGTGCAGGACGAGAGCATCCTCGACTTCTCCGAGCGCTATCCGGCCAAGGAGCGCACCGGTCAGATCATCGCTCCCACCACCGCGGCGCGCGACGAGGCCCAGACCGAGCGCATGTTGGCCGAACGGCGCGAGCGTGAGGCGCGTGAACGCGACGAGTTGGAGGCCGAGTCGTTGTCTCCGTGGGCCGCCGGCGCCGATCCCGGGATGTACGAGCACGACGACGATCCGGTCGCGAGCGACGAGCCCGGCGACGAGCCGGGTCGTGACCCGTCCGTCGGGTGACGGTAGTTTCGGTGCCATGACCGTTCACGAACGCCCCTTTGGCCGTCATCTCGAGGATTTCGTCGTCGGTGACGTCTACCGACACTGGCCCGGCAAGACCATCACCGAGTACGACGATCATCTCTTCTGCATGATCACCATGAACCATCATCCGCTTCATACGAACGACTGGTTCGCGGCCAACAGCGTCCAGGGTCGCAACGTGGTGGTGGGCAACCTCGTCTATTCCTTGGTGTTGGGCATGAGCGTGCCCGATGTCAGCGGCGCCGCCATCGCCAACCTCGAAGTGGAGACGCTTCAGCACAAGTTCCCCACGTTCCACGGCGACACCATCCACGCCGAAACGCGGGTGCTCGACGTGCAGGAAAGCAAGTCCAAGAACGATCGCGGCATCGTCACCGTCGAGACCAAGGGTTTCAACCAGGACGGCAAGGAAGTGTGCTACTTCCGTCGTCGCGTGATGGTCTGGAAGCGTGAGTTCGCTCCGACGCGTCAGCGCCCCTACGACGGTGACGGAGCCTGGGGCGACGCCTGAGTTCACGTTCGAGAACTGATCCGTGACCTGATTCGTGAACTGATCAGTGACCGACCTCCACGAGTCCGTCTTCTCCTGGATCACGCCGCGATTGCGGCAGTTGCCGTGGCGCGACACCCGTGATCCGTGGTTGGTGCTCGTCAGCGAGGTGATGTTGCAACAGACGGGCGTTCATCGGGTGCTCCCGAAGTGGCAGGCCTTCGTGACCGAGTTCCCCGATCCCGGAGCCTGCGCGCGGGCACCCCTCGGTGACGTGCTGCGGTTGTGGCAGGGACTCGGGTACCCCCGTCGGGCCCGCAACCTCCACGAGGCCGCCAAGTCGATCGTGAGCGCGCATGACGGTGTCGTGCCGTCGACGCTGGAGGGTTTGTTGGGCTTGCCGGGTGTGGGTCCGTACACCGCACGCGCCGTGCTGGCGTTCGCGTTCGAGGCCGACGCCGCGGTGGTCGACACCAACATCGCCCGCGTGTTGGCGCGCCACCACGGGCGAACACTGAAGGCCCGCGAGGCCCAGACGCTCGCCGACCGCTGGGTTCCCTCGGGCGAGGCGTGGTTGTGGAATCAGGCCCTGATGGATCTGGGCGCCTCGGTCTGTCGACCCCGACCGTCGTGCGACGAGTGTCCGTTGTCGGCGACCTGCGCGTGGCGCGGAACGGGGGACGACCCCAGTGTCGGTTCGGCCGGGGTGAGCGTGGCCCAAGCACGTTTCGAGGGATCGGACCGGCAGGCCCGGGGACGTCTGATGAAGGCCCTGACGGATCGTCCGGTCGCCGAGGCGGACGTCGCGTCGGTGATGGATCGACCCGCCGACGTCGCGCGTCGACTGATCGAGGATCTGTCGCGCGAGGGATTGATCACGCGCGTCGGCGACGAGTTACGCCTGCCGTGAATCACCCGACGTGAATCACCCGACGTGAATCACCCGCGGGTGACGGCGGCGACGATCGCCTCGAGGGCTTCGTCGGCGTAGGCCCGCATCTCGTCGTCGGTGCGGTCCTGAATGGGGTGCGGCGTGTAGACCCGGGCCACGTCGGGGAAACCCAACGCCGCCGACTGCACGTCGGCCGCCGACACGAACTCCGAGGAGGCGACGAAGACCCCGGGGATCCCCCGTCGCTCCAGATCGACGATGTCGTGCACACTGCACGACGTGCAACTGCCTCAATCGGCGAGTGCCTCGATGACCACCTGACAATGCGTGGCGATCTCGTGACGAAGGTCGACCGGTGCGGGTTTGGTGAACGTGGGCTTCTTGTACCGACGCACGTCGGCACCCATCTCGCTCAGACGCTCCTCGAGTCGGTCGATGAAGACGTCACCGCGCGCCTTGGAGATGTCGAGGAGTCCGACCGTGAGTCCGCGCAACGACTCGGGGCGCCCCACCCGCTCCATGGTGGCGACACGACGTTCGTTCGTCGGATCGAGCAGAACCGTGTTCTTCGTGTTCACAAAACTCAGCGTCTCCGTCATTGTCATCGCGAGACCGTCATCTCGAGACCGGCATGGTCACCGGTTGGCTGCCGATCTCGCCGTTGGCCCAGCCACCAATGATGGCAGAGAACAGTCCGGCTCCGCCGCCGGCGTGCACCAACAAAATGCCACCGGGTCGGAACTTGGGCAGGGTCAGACCCCGCAGCCGTTCGGGGACACCCTCGGCGATGCCGTGTGCTCCCCGAACCAGGTCGTCGCCCGGAATCTGTAGACGGGCGTGGAGCTCCTCCAGGACCCGCTCGCGATCCCAGCCGGCCTCGGCGTACACGCGGGCGTGCTCGGGGCCCATCACCACGATGGCGTCGAAGGCCAGGATCGACTTGGGGTTGTGCAACGTGCGCAGACAGGCGGCAAAGGTGTTGCTCAGGCTCTCGGGATCGCGCGCCAATTGGTCCACCACGCAACGCGGGCCCTCGCCGGGGAACACGGTCAGGGCGTCGGTGTCGGGGTCGATGCCCCGACTGACGGCCAGGGAGGTCCAGGGCGAACCGATCTCGTCCTCGGCGAAACAGAACGAGATCTTGCCGGGGTTTCCGTGCGTGGCGCGGTCCACCTCTCCGGGTCGACCTCCGCCCACGTTGCGGATCACCAACTGGATGGCCCGGCCGATCGTGAGATTGGCCCGGTTGCCCTGACCGAACACGTTCATCCCGCTGTTCATTCCGATGGCGCGGGTGCCGGGACCGTTGCACACGATCACCGGACCGACGGGCATCGTGGTGGCGAGCACACCGTGGATGTTGAAGGTGTCGTTGCAGACCGCCTCGATCCCGGCGATGACCCACGGGAGGTACTCGGGTCGGCAGCCGGCCATCACCGCGTTGATGGCGATCTTCTCGACGGTCACCTCGACGAGGTCCGGGGGAACCACGGCCACCACGTCAGAGGGTGCGCGCGTGGTTCCTTGCAGCATGCGCATCACGCGTTCCTCGGTGGGTGGCACCACCGGAAGACCGTCGGTCCAACCGCGATCGAACATCGCTTCGAACTCGTCCTCGAGATCGGCGACCTCCACGCGTCGCGCACCCAACACCGAGCCCCCGAATCGCACGCGTAACCGGTCGACCAGATCGGGGTCGACGCTCATCGAACCGCATCCGGGTCGGAACGACGGCAGATCCGGACCGAGTCCCGTGGTCGCCGTGACGCGTTCCCACTCGTCGCGCACCCAGCCGACGGTGCGTTCGATCTCGACTCCACCCGCCACCCGGATCACGGTCGGCACCGTCTCCACCTCGTGGTGCCAACTCACCGCCAGATCCGCGTCGTGGACGACGTCGACGCCCTCGGGGAAGTTCGGGTCGTCCTGCACGTAGACCGTCACGTCGTCGCGCTCGGACGCCAGTCGTTCGACGACCGGTGCCACCATGCGACACGTCTCGCACTCGCGCTTCACGACGATCACGAGTCCGTCGGGAAGAACGGGTGCGCTCACGTCATTCACCGAGGAAGTCGAGGATGATGTCGTTCACGTGATCGGGTCGCTCGAGGTGCAGGAAGTGCCCCGCCCCGTCGACGAATTCGGCGCGCGCGGTGTCCGGTAGTTCGGCCGCGGCGAATCCCGCCACCTCGAGTCCCATGCAGCCGTCGGTGACGCCGTGCAGATACAGCAGCGGTTGCGACGGGATCACGGCCGACTTGGCCTGCACGTCCTGCAGCGCCGGGTCGTTGTACCCGGCTCCGATGGTGGCTCGGTAGTAGCCGAGCGCGGCCTGGAGATTGGCCGGATCGCGCAGGCTGGGCTTCAACAACGCCAGTTCCTCGGTGGCGTCGAATCCCGGCGACCAGTCGTTCCACAACATGTCGATGTAGGCGAGATCGTTGGCTCCCACCACCATGTCGGCGAGCGGGTGTTGGAAGAAGAACATGTACCAACTGCGCTTGATCTGGGCCAGGTTGGTGACGAAGGCCATCCCGACGGCGTTGCCCGGCGGAACGGCCGACATGACCACCTTCGACCACAGATCGGGACGGTGCGCGGCGGCGATGTTGGTGATGATCGACCCCCAGTCGTGGCCGATGATCACCGCCCGGGAATCCCCACCGAGCGCGGAGTGCAGCCCGATGGCGTCGAGTGCCGAGGCGGCCGTCTGGAACCGACCGTCGGCGGGGACGGCGCTGGGGGCGTAGCCGCGCAGGAACGGAGCCACGGCACGGTAACCGGCGTCGGCCAGTCGGGGCAGCAGATGACGCCACGTGTGGGCGGAATCCGGGAATCCGTGCAGACACAGCGCGAGCGGGCCGTCGTTGTCGAGGCCGGCGGCCAGATAGGCGATCTCGAGACCGTCGATCGTCGCCGTGTGGGTCGTCGAACCGGAGGCTGGGGCGGACATGGCCAAACCGTACCCCTCGCGGGTGCTCGCGGAACACCCCGACTGCGACCAACGTCACCAGCCGGTCGGGACACCTCCCGTTCGGAATGCACCCGTCCGTCATTTAGCGTTCATCCCATCGAGGGGGTCAACGAGCTCTTCGTCACGTTCTTTGGGGTTCGCGGCTCGACGCCGTGCCACGGCGATGACACGAGACGGTACGGCGGCAACACGTCGTGCGTGGGTCTCGTCGTACCCGGGCAGGACCCGTTGGTGTTCGACCTGGGCACCGGTCTGCGTTACTGCGGTGATCGCATCCCCGCCACCGGACCGTTCACCGGCACCTGCCTGTTGACGCACATGCACTGGGACCACGTGCAGGGTCTGCCCTTCTTCGTGCCCACGTTGCGCGACGGCGCGAACTTCGACATCTACGGCCCGATCCAAGAGGACGGCCGCTCGGTGCGCGAGGTGTTCGAGTCGATCATCAAGCCGCCGATGTTCCCGGTCAGCGTGAATTCGTTGCCGGGCACCTTCGTGTTCCACGACGTGGCCGACGACGACTTCTCGATCGGTGGACTCGACGTCAAGAGCCGTTTGGTGCCCCACGTCGGCAACACCGTCGGGTACCGCGTGACGCATCGCGACACCAGCGTGGTGTACCTGCCCGATCACCAGATGCCCGAGGACGGGTCGATGGCCATCACCGCCGGCGCGCGCGAGTTGTGCGAGGGGGCCGACCTGCTGATCCACGACGCCCAGTACACGCCCGAGGAGTTCGCGGGCAAGAGCAACTGGGGTCACTGCACCATGGAGTACGCGGTGTGGGTGGCCATCGAGTGCAAGGTGAAGCGTCTCGCCTTGTTCCATCACGATCCGGTGCGTGGTGACGACGCTGTCGACGAGTTTCTCGACCGCGCGCGACGCGCGTGCGAGCCCCATGGCATCGAGGTCATCGCCGCCGCCGAGAATCAGACGTTGTCGATTCCCCTGAATTCCTGAGACGTCACCAAAGCCCGAAACCGCGTCGGCTTCAGCGCACCGCGAGCAACGGGTCGCTCACGACCGTGCTCTCGAAACCGTCGGGGCCGACGGCCTTGCCACCGCGGATGGTGACCCGACGCATGCGACGTTCGGCGTTTCCGTAGTCGTCGGTGGCGTAGTGCATGGTGGCGCGGTTGTCCCACATCACCACGTCACCCGGGCGCCAACGATGGCGCAACACGAACTCGGGTTGGGTGGCGTGTTCGTACAACAACTTCAACAGGTTCTCGCTTTCGATGCGCGAGAAGCCGGCCACGTGGGTGGTGAAGCCGGGGTTCACGAACAGACTCGGGCGACCGGTGCTGGGATGGATGCGCACCATGGGGTGCACCACGGGCGGGACCTTCGTCGCGTCGTCGAACAACTTCTGGGCGTCCTCGCGGGTCAGTGCCGTGTCGAAGGGCTCGCCCCAGTAGGCGAGGGGAGCGATGCGGTGAACCGCCGCCAGCCCCTCGACGAGACGGCACAGGGCCGGGTTGAGATTGTCGTACGCGCCGCGCATGTCGGCCCACAACGTGTCGCCACCGAGCGGCGGCACATGATCGGCCACCAGCACCGAAGCCGCCGGGGGAGTGGCCACGAAGGTGACGTCGGTGTGCCAACGCGCGTTCTTGCCCCCCTTGGCCGCGTCGAGTTCGAGGATCTCGGGGTGATCGGGGTGTCCGGGCACCACCGGGTGCGCCGGGGTCGGCTCACCCAACGTGCGCGCCAGGGCCACCTGGTCGGCGTGCGACAGGTGTTGATCGCGCAGTACCACCACCAGATGCTTCTCGAGCAACGCCAGCAGTTCGCCGGGCTCGAAGTCGGTGCGGGCGTTGCCACCCTCGAGTTCGGCCCCGAAGGATCCCGTGATGGGGGTGAGTTTCCAGGTGTCGATGGCAGTGGTCATGAGCGGCGCTTCCCTGTTCCGGATTCCCGACCAGAATAGTCGGGAATCGTCGGGTTTCCACCGTCGGGCTCCCACGCCTTCGGACCTAGTGTTTGGCCATGACCGCGCCCATCGACCCCCGCCATTTCCGCGACGTGCTCGGACATTTCCCCACCGGGGTCACCGTGGTGACCGGCCTCGACGCGGCGGGCGCGCCCCACGGCATCACCATCGGCTCGTTCGTGTCGGTGTCCCTCGACCCGCCCCTCGTCGGTTTCCTGCCCGGGCGCTCGTCGCGCAGTTGGCCCCTCATCGCTGGATCGGGATCGTTCTGCGTCAACATCCTCGGCGCCGGTCAGGACGAACTCTGTTGGCGATTCGCCAAGGAGCCCGCCGACGGCGAGGCCGGACGGTTCGGCGGACTCGACTGCGCGGCGGCCGGTTCCGGTTCGCCGATCCTGCCCGGGGTGATCGGCTGGATCGACTGCGACATCGACGCGGTGCACGAGGCCGGTGATCATCAATTCGTGGTGGGTCGCGTGCGCGAGATGGCCCACGCCGACGCGGTGTCCGACGCCATGGTGTTCTTCCGTGGCAAGGTGGCCAGCGTCAAGACCCCCGCGAGCTGAGAGATGATCGGCCTCGTCGCCTCGATCGTGCTCGGGGCACTGATGTGTCTGGCCGGTGGAGCCAAGGTGGTCATGGGCAAGCGCTGGCCGGTCGAGGCCCGCGAACTGGGGGCGCCCTCGTGGGTGTCGCCCGTGGTCCCGTGGTTCGAGATCGTCCTCGGTGCGCTGCTGATCGCCCAGGTGGGTCGGGCGCCGGCGTCGATCGTGGCGTTGCTGACGTTGCAGGCCTTCACGTTGTTGTTGTTGGCGAACCTGGGTCGAGGTCATCGTCCGGTGTGCGCCTGTTTCGGTTCGTGGAGCGCCAAGCCCATTGGCACCGGTCACGTGGTGCGCAACGTGGCGATGATGGTGCTCGCGGTGGTCGCCCTACTCGTTCGCTGAGGAGACGCTCGTCGACGCGCTGTTCGACGCATCGGTCGTCGCGCCGAGTGCGACCAACAAGAATGCGCTGATGGTCGCCTCCTCGCGCCAACGGTCGTAGCGACCGCTCGGGCCACCGTGACCGGCGCCCATCTCGGTGCGCAGCAACAGCGGCGCGTCGTTCGTCCGCAGTTGGCGGATGCGGGCGACCCACTTCGCCGGTTCGTGGTAGGCGACCCGCGGGTCGTTGAGTCCGGCGGTGGCCAGGATCGCCGGGTAATCGCGCGCGACGAGGTTGTCGTAGGGCGAGTACGCGAGCATGCAGGAGGCGAACGGTTCGCTGCGGGGATCGCCCCACTCCTCCCACTCGGTGACGGTCAAGGGCAACGTGGGATCGCTCATCGTGTTCACCACGTCGACGAAGGGAACCTCGGCCACCGCGGCGGACCACAGGTCGGGTGCGGTGTTGAGGCAGGCCCCGACCATCAGCCCGCCGGCGCTACCACCGCGAACCGCCAGTCGATCAGCCGCGGCCCAGCCCCGCGCCACCACGTCGCGGGCCACCGCGTTCACGTCGGCGAAGGTGTTGGCCTTGTTCGACAACTTTCCGTCGAGATACCACTGGCGACCCATCTCGCCGCCGCCGCGCGGGTGCGCCAGCACCCACGTGAAGCCCCGATCGACCAGACCTAGTCGGGCCACGCTGAACCACGGGGGCATGGAGGCCTCGTAGCTGCCGTAGGCGTACACCAGACACGGTGCCGAGGAGTCGTCGGCCGCGTCCTGACGTCGAACCACGTCGTAGGGCACTTCGGTGCCGTCGTCGGAGACCGCCCAGGCGCGCACGGTTTCGTAACGCGAGAGATCGACGTTGGGTGTCGGCGAGGTCTTCAGAACGGTGCGCGCGCCGGTGAGCAGATCCTGTTCGTGAAGCGTGGACGGCGTGACCATGCTCTCGGTGGAGAACCGCAACGTCGTCGATTCCCATTCGGGGTTGGAGTCGAGGTCGCAGTCGTGGGGCTCGTCGCCGACGACGATCGGTGTGAACGAGCCGTCGCGCCGCATCACACGCAGGCGCGGTTGGGCCCGATACCACTCGTGCACCACCAGGTGCGAGGCGAAGCAGTCCACGCGGGTGATCCGCCGACCGGGTTCGTGTTCGACGAGTGGTTCCCAACGTGACGGCTCGCTCACCGGAGCGGTCATCACCCGGAAGTCGACGGCGTCGAGGTTGGTGAGCACTACGAACCGATCGCCCCAATGGTCGAGGTGGTACTCCACGTCGTCGCGTCGAGGCACCACGCACACCGGATCGACGTGAGGGGCCGCGGCCGGTACGAGCCAGGTCTCGCTCGACGTCTTGGAGTCGGAGTCGATGATGATCCACTCGCCACTGCGGCTGAGGTCGACCCCCACGTAGAAGCGCTCGTCCTCCTCGTGGAAAACGCGCACGTCGGACGATTGTGACTCGCCCAGACGGTGGCGCCACACGCTGCACGGTCGTTCCTGCTCGTCGTAGGTCACGTAGAAGAGGTGGGTGGAGTCCGCGCTCCACGCGGTTCCGGCCCACGAGGTGTCCTCGATCAGGTCGTCGAGATCGTGCCCGCTCTCGAGGTCGCGCACCCGCATCGAGAAGTGCTCGCTCCCGTCGGTGTCGAGGCTCCATGCCAACAGGCGCGAATCGGGGCTGACGTCGAAGGTGCCGAGGGCGAAATACTCGTGTCCGAGGGCCTCGAGGTTCTCGTCGAGCAGAACCAGTTCATCGTTCAGTCCTCCGTCGGCATCGCGTTCGCGACCCCGACAGTGGATGGGGTACTCGCGACCTTCCTCGGTGCGCGTGACGTACCACCAGCCGTCCTTGAACGTGGGAACCGACTGGTCGGTCTCCTGGATGCGCGACTTGATCTCGGCGAACAGCGTGTCGACCAAACCGGTGTGGGGCGCGAACCACTGGTCGGTGTGCTCGTTCTCGGCCTTCAGGTAGGCGATGGTGTCGGGATCGTCGCGATCGGTGAGCCAATGGAAGTCGTCGGTCACGTCGCCGGTGGGTCGATGGTGAACGTGGGGCACGCGTTTGGCCGAGGGTGCGGTCATCGCCCCGAAGGGTACGACCGTTCGCGGGCGACCGGCGCCGACGATGTGCCCGATGATCGCCGGTGTGCCCGATGATCGCCGGTCCGCCTCGGCACGGGGTCGGGGGAGGGCGTTAGCGTTCGCCCGATGCGGGTGTGGATCGATCAGGACTTGTGCACGGGCGACGGCTTGTGCCTCGACCACTGCCCCGACGTGTTCGTGCAGTTGGAGGACGGCATCGCCTATGTGGCCGAGGCCGGTCAGGCACTGAACGATCCCGGTGGGGCGGGCAGCTTGGCCTGGGTTCCCATGAAGAACTACCAAGCGGTGGTCGACGCCGCCGAGGCCTGTCCGGGGGAGTGCATCTTCATCGAGATGCCCGCGGTGGCCGCCGGCGAACTGCGCGCCAGCGCCTGAACGAAAAGCCCGCCCGACCAGCCGGAACCCGTCGGGCAATTGTTACTATGGCGGTAGTGGAAATTCCGCCCCACCCCCGGGGACGGCGTTCTGACACTTGGGAGCCACGGTGACCTCTTTCGATCTCGACCTCAGCAAGTACTCGCTCGGTTGGAGCGACGACGTCGAATACGCGTTCAAGCCCGAGAAGGGACTGAGCAAGCCGGTCGTCGACCAGATCTCGTGGTGGAAGGGCGAGCCCAAGTGGATGACCCAGTTCCGCGAGCGGAGCCTGCGCCTGTTCGAAAAGAAGCCCATGGCCCCGTGGTTCGCGCAGAACATGCCCGACATCGACTTCCAGGACATCTTCTACTACCTGCGTCCGGCCACCGATCAGGTGGACGACTGGGACGATCTTCCCGAGCAGATGAAGGCCACCTACGAGAAGTTGGGAATCCCCGAGGCCGAGCGCAAGTACCTGGCCGGTGTCACCGCGCAGTACGAGTGTCTGCGGGGCTCCACCAAGGTTTGGACCACCGAAGGCATGCGCACCATCAAGGAACTTCAAGCGGGCGATGAAGTGTTCGCCTTGAACGAAGCCTCCAAGAAACTGGAGGTCGCTCGTGTGGTGGGAGGCGGCGAGTCCGGCGACAAGGAAGTATTCGAGATTCGTGCGGGTAGTCGCTGCATCGGAGCCTCGGCGAATCACCCGTTCCTCGTGTTGCAGGATCGTCGTCGCGACGGTTCGTCGAAAGCGCGATACCGTCCCGAGTGGACCGCCGTCGAGAATCTGCGCGTCGGAGATCTGGTGGCGGTTCCCGGTCGTCTTCCGGATTTCGGCCACGCGGTTCCTCTGGTGAATCGGAGCGCGCACACCGGTCTTGGTTTCACCAACGACGATCTCGCGTGGTTTTGCGGACTGTGGTTGGGCGACGGCTACTTCAAGAATTCCGATGGATACGCGACGGCTCAGATCGCGGTGGACGCCCGCGATGCGGCCCTGCTCGACGAGATCATCCGGGTCGGCCGGGAGCAATTCGGGCTCGAGTTCAGATTGTCGGCGGATCGCTATCGGTTGTCGGCTTTGGGAACGGCCCCGTTGGCGCGGTTCCTCGATGCGAACGGTCTTGGAGGTCGGTCGCTCACCAAGCGGGTGCCCGAATGGGTGTATGCCATGCCCACGCGTCAACGGCTGAACTTTCTGGCGGGGTTCATCGACGCCGACGGCACGGTCCGGGCGCACCGCTCGGCGAAGAATCCCGTCATCACCTCGGCGAACGAATCGCTCCTGGCGGACATCCGTGACCTTGCGATGTTGTGTGGTATCGGAGTCAGTGCGATCCGGGCGTTTACTTCCGTGCACCCCACCGATCCGAACCGAACCACCACGGGTTACCGCCTGCACCTTTCCGGCGATTTCGATGTGCTGCCGTTGCGTTGCACCGAGAAAATGGCGCGCTTGGGTCGACGCCGGTACGCCCACTCAAACACCTCCGCCCAGGGCACCACGTTCCGAAGTCACACCTCGGACATGTTGGGATTCGTCCGCATCGAGTCGATCGAGAGCGTCGGAATCGAGACGACCTACGACATCGAGGTGGAAGGACACCACAACTTCGTCGCCGAAGGGTTCATCGTTCACAATTCCGAAGTGGTCTTCCACCGCAACCGCGAGGATCTCGAGGCCCAGGGAATCCTGTTCTGCGACATGGACACCGCCTTGCGCGAGTACCCCGAGTTGGTGAAGAAGTACTTCGGCACCGTCATCCCGCCCGGGGACAACAAGTTCTCGGCGCTCAACAGCGCGGTGTGGTCCGGTGGTTCGTTCATCTACGTGCCGCCGGGTGTGGAGTGCGAGATGCCCCTGCAGGCGTACTTCCGCATCAATAGCGAGAACGCCGGGCAGTTCGAGCGAACGCTCATCATCGCCGACGAGGGCTCCAAGGTTCACTACATCGAGGGCTGCTCGGCGCCGGTGTACACCAACGACTCGCTGCACAGCGCGGTGGTGGAGATCGTCGTGAAGCCCAGCGCCCGCGTCACCTACACCACCATCCAGAACTGGTCCCCCAACGTGTACAACCTCGTCACCAAGCGCGCTCGCGTGGAGGCCGAGGGCCACATGGAATGGATCGACGGCAACATCGGTTCCAAGCTGACCATGAAGTACCCGAGCGTGTACCTGGTGGGCCCCAAAGCCACCGGTGAGGTGCTGAGCGTCGCCTACGCGGGTGCGGGTCAGCACCAGGACGCCGGCGCCAAGATGGTGCACGCGGCCCCCGAGACCACGTCGAAGATCGTGTCCAAGTCCATCAGCAAGGACGGCGGCATCACCACCTATCGCGGCCTCGTGCGCGTCGACGAGGGCGCCCACGGTTGCAAGAGCCACGTGCAGTGCGACGCCCTCATTCTCGACGAGAACAGCGAGAGCCGCACGCTTCCGTACATGGAGGTGGGGGAGAAGGACGCCCAGATCGGTCACGAGGCCACGGTGTCCAAGATCGCCGACGAGCAGTTGTTCTACTTGCAGAGTCGCGGCCTGTCGCAGGAGCAGGCCATGGGCATGATCGTGAACGGCTTCATCGAGCCCGTCACGCGCACGTTGCCCATGGAGTACGCCGTCGAATGGAGTCGTCTCATCGAACTGCAGATGGAGGGCTCCGTCGGCTGACGTGCCCGCGCGACGGCGACGACTTAGTCTTCCGTCATGCCCATGCGACAGGAATGCCGCAATTTCGAGAGTCGCACCTACGCCAACGGCGACACGGTGCGAAAGTGCAATCTCGATCTGGCCCCGGACGCCCCGTGGCGTTGTCCCGACAACTGTTCGGGCTTCGCCCCGCGCATGGACGCCGGTTGGAGCTACGGCTCGATGGTGACCCCGCCCACTCCCGTGGAGCCACCCGGTCTCGACGACGGCTCGGCCGCGGCGGTACTGGACGAGGCCGAGGACATCTTGAACTCCATCGGGGCCCAGGTGTTGGCCGAAGTGCAGGCCGAGCGGAACGCTCCCAAGGGCTGGCGTCGGCTCTTTCGCCGTCGTTCCTGATCGGTCGCCTCCGCCCCGTTCCGTTCGTGGGGTCCAAGGTGAATTTCCACTATCTCGGTAGTACTATTTCGGCGTGCCCGTGCTGACCCCCGACACGGCGCGCAGTACCTCGAACACCTGGCCCCAGGTGCGCGACGCCGCTCTGAAGCGGGCCACTGCGTTGCCCTTCCCCACCGCCGACGAGGAGATCTGGCGTTACAGCCGCATCGCCGAGTTGGATCTCGCCGCGTTCCGTCCCGTCCCGGTGGTGTCCACCGTGTCGGGGGTGTCCGAAGGTGTCCGGGTGACCACGGTGGCCGCCGGCGACGCGGCGGTGGACCCCGCGTTGGGTGACCTCTTCGTCGACGCCCGTGGCAACGATCTCTTCGGCGAACTCAACCTGGCCCACATGGACGTGATCGTGGTGTCGGTGGCGCGCAACACCGTGGTGTCCACGCCCATCGTGATCACCCACACGGCCGACGTCGAGGGGGCCATGTGCTTCCCCCGACTCGTGATCGACGCCGCCGAGAACAGCGAGGTGACCGTCGTCGAGCGATTCGTCAGCTCCGACGGAGTGCGCTCGTTGGTGGTTCCGGTGCTCGACGCCCGCACCGCGCAGGCGGCCCGCGTGCGTTACCTCGGCATCAACGAGTTGGGCACCGACTCGTGGTTGATCGGGCAACACCAGTCCGTCGGACAACGCGACTCGGACACCTTGTTGGCCACGGTCGCCCTCGGTGGCGACTACGCGCGCGTGAGCACATCGGCACGGCTCGAGGGCCAGGGGGGCAACACGCGACAGGTCGCGCTCTACTTCGCCGGCGGCACCCAGATGCACGACTTCCGCACCCTGCAGGAGCACGCGGCACCGCGCACCACCAGTGACCTCCTGTTCAAGGGAGCGGTTCAGGACACGGCCAAGAGCGTGTACACCGGTCTCATCAAGATCCACAAGAACGCCAAGGGTTCGGCGGCCTTCCAGACCAACCGCAACCTCACCCTCTCGCAGGGGGCGTGGGCCGAGAGCGTGCCGAACCTCGACATCGAGACCAACGACGTGAAGTGCAGTCATGCCTCGACGGTCGGCCCGATCGACGAGGACCAGTTGTTCTACCTCGAAAGCCGTGGCGTGAACCCCGACGTGGCCCAGCGTCTGGTGGTGCTCGGCTTCTTCGACGAGGTGCTGGCCCAGTTGCCGGTGGGCGATCTGGCCGCACCACTGCGCCGTCAGGTGGCGGCCAAGCTCTCCATCGGAGGTGCGTCATGACCGTCGTCGCGCGATTCGACGATCTCGTCCCCGGCACGGCCACCAAGGTCGACGTGAACGGAACCGCCGTGGCCCTCGTGCGCATCGGGGACGAGGTGTACGCCATCGGGGACACGTGCAGTCACGCGAACGTGTCGCTCAGCGACGGCGAGGTGTGGTGCGACGAGAAGCAACTGGAGTGTCCCCGCCACAGCAGCGCGTTCGACCTCCGTACGGGCGTGCCGGCCACGTTGCCGGCCACCCAACCGGTGCCGGTGTTCGACGCGAAAGTCGTGAACGGCGACGTCGTCGTGGAGGCCCGCTCGTGAGCACTCTTCGCATCGTCGACCTCCACGCCTCGGTGGGCGACAAGCAGATTCTGAACGGCATCGACCTGACCATCTCGTCGGGTGAGGTGCACGCGGTGATGGGTCCGAACGGAGCGGGCAAGAGCACGCTCTCGGCCGTGGTGATGGGCAAGCCGGGTTACGAGGTCACCGCCGGCTCGATCCTGCTCGACGATCGCGAGATGCTGGGTCTGCCCACGTGGCAACGAGCGGCGGCGGGTCTCCACCTCGTGATGCAGTATCCGACCGAGGTACCCGGGGTTCTGTTGAACGACGTGTTGTCGGAGGCGTTGAAGGGTCGGGGTCGCGACGGCGATCTGGGCCGTCTGGACGCGTTGCTACGAACCGAGGCGGCGCGCATCCACTTCGACGAGAAGTTCCTCGACCGTCCGTTGAACGTCGACTTGTCCGGAGGAGAGAAGAAGCGCAACGAGACGTTGCAGATGTCGATCCTGAAGCCGGCCATCGCCATTCTCGACGAGTTGGACTCGGGTCTCGACGTGGACGCGTTGCGCGACTGCGCGCGCCGGGTGATGGACGCCACGCGCGAGGACGGCCTCGGTGCGTTGGTGATCACGCACTACAGCCGACTCCTCGAGGAGCTGAAGCCCAGTCGGGTGCACATTCTGGTGAAGGGCCGCATCGTCGAGACCGGGGGGCCCGAGTTGGCCGACGTACTCGAGCGCGACGGCTACGAAGCCTTCAAGAACGCCTGAGAACGAACCGACGGAAACGTCAGGCGACGAAGGGGGAGCGGGTCCAGAGCTCGCCGGTGTCGTTGGTGCCGCTCAGCTTCTTCGGTGCGGTGAGCGACACCACGTCGATGGTGCCGAGGCCGCGCAGTTCGACGGGGGCGTGGTTGTTCTCCACCACTCCGTCGGGCAACTGCTTGATGTCGGCCCGGGCCATGAGAACCTCGTTGTGATCGGCGACGTCGCACAGTCGTGAGGCCTGGTTGACCGAGGTGCCGATGTAGTCCTCGCCCTGGAACATCAGTACCCCGCCGGTGGCCAGACCCACGCGCACGGTGAGGGGTTGGCACACTTCCTCGCAGCTCTTCTGCAGATCGAGCGCGAAACGAATGGCCTTGTCCTGCTCGACGGACACGATCATGCATCCGTCACCGAGCCACTTGTCCACGCGAATGCCCCAGGTGGCCGCCACGTCGCGCACCTCGGCGCGAAAGCGCGTCAGGATGTTGCCCGCCGCCACGTCGCCGTGGGCCGCGGTGTACATGGTGAATCCGGACAGGTCCACGAAGACGAAGGTGCGCTCGACTTTCATGTCGGAGGTCAGGCTACCCCCTCGGCCGGACGACGGTCGGTCGCAATTTCGGGACTAGCGTGCGGTCATGGCCGGTCGATTCACCTATTCGCGGTGGGACGGAACCCAGACCGGGTTCGACATGGAGACCAGCGATCTCTTCGACGAACTGGCCGATGATCTGCTGAACAACGGCGACCTGCGCGGCGCGTTGCGGCGGTTCATGGAGCGCGGTGCTCGCGACGCCAACGGTGAGAAGTTGCAGGGTCTGCGCGAGATGCGCCAGAAGCTGAAGCAGGCCCGACAGGACCTTCTGGACAGCGGCGACCCCAACGGGGTCTTCCAGGAGATCGCCGACGCAGTGGACGACATCCTCGACGAGGAACGGCACGCCGTGGATCAGTCTGTTCGCGACGCCGAGAAGAGCGGCGACGAGCGACGCACGGAGAACGCCCGCAACGCCGCCATGGAGCGCAACTTCCGGCTCGACATGATGCCCGACGACCTGGCCGGCAAGGTGCGCGAACTGCAGGCGTACGACTTCGAGTCGGCCGAGGCGCAACAGCGGTTCGAGCAACTCATGGACAAGCTCCGTCAACAGTTGATGGAGAAGCAGTTCAACCAGATCTCCGAATCCATGAAGAACATGTCGCCCGAGGACATGGCGCGCATGAAGGAGATGATGAAGGCGCTCAACGAGATGATCGAGCGTCACAACAACGGCGAGGACGAGAAGTTCGAGGAGTTCATGGAGAAGTTCGGTGACTTCTTCCCCGAGAACCCGCAGTCGTTCGAGGAGCTGATGGAGCAACTGGCCCGTCAGATGCAGGCCGCCCAGGACATGTTGAACTCCATGACCCCCGAACAGCGCCAGCAGCTTCAGGAACTCTCGTCGATGTTGCTCGACGACATGGAACTGCAGAACGAGATGGCGCAACTGAGCGCCAACATGCAGTCCATGTTCCCGGGCCTGGGTCAGGGCGAGGGTTACGAGATGCAGGGCGAGAACCCCATGGGGTTCGAGCAGGCGATGCAGGCCATGAAGGATCT
>VFQT010002066.1_pt1 | contig 21616 bp, 14 predicted proteins | sample 3512381 | NCBI WGS metagenome assembly VFQT01 (sample SAMN10412376, study PRJNA504923) | tailings metagenome | isolation source: Relicate 2 Philex TSF3 active mining site | place: Philippines: Tuba, Benguet | collected 2017-08-29
GGGAAAACGAGCTATGAGAAGTGCAAAAAAGGTGCCGTGCCTTCCCTTCGCAGGAATTACCCTGTTCAGGTTCAACGGGTGTTATCTCAGCTTTTTATAGCACCCCGAGGACGGCGCAAAAATAAATAGATTTTCTGGTATGTACAACTGTAACTTTATGCTACCATTTTCGTTTTAAGAAATAAATAACTCTTATGAAAAAAATACTTTGTTTTCTTTTCTTGTCCCTTAGCTTCCATGCAATGGCTCAAAAATCAGGATTGATTTATGATGCACATGCACAAAAAAGGTCTGTAGGCTCATTTAATGCCATTAAAGTTTCTAGTGCTATCAATTTGTACTTAACGCAGTCTAATGTAGATGAAGTGGCTGTAAGTGCCTCTGATGATGAAATAAGAGATCAAATTGTCACAGAAGTGGTTGGCGGTACCTTGATTATTAGATTGGGAGATTCTGGCAATTGGTTTTCTTGGAAGAAATGGGGTAATTACCAAACAAAGGCTTACGTAAGTATTAAAGATATCAATGCGCTTTCTGCCTCAGGTGCTTCTAATGTTCATGTAGTGGGTACCATCGAGTCTCCTAAAATGAGAATTAAAATGACAGGGGCAAGTGATTTAAAAAATGCCCAGTTCAATATTGGAACTTTATTGATGGAGGTTTCAGGTGCATCTACCTTTAAAGCTAATACACAATCTACTAATGTAACCATTGATTGTTCAGGTGCAAGCAGTGTTGAACTTAATGGTTCAGCGGATGATTTGGCAGTAGAATGTTCAGGAGCAAGTAATGCTAAATTGGGAAATTTAAATGTAAAAGGTGCAGTGGTGCAATCTTCAGGTGCAAGTGATGTTTCTGTGCATGCTTCACAATTGTTGAAATTATCTGCTTCTGGAGCAAGTACTATTCATTATGCTGGAGAAGCAAAGATTTCGGAGACACATTCTTCTGGCGCATCATCTATTAAGCGCAGAAACAATTGATCTATTTACATTTACCAATTTTTTTTCATAACAAAGAACCACTTAAAAATACACCAAGTGGTTCTTTGTTATTTTGCTGATTAAACATTAGGAATAAACATAACATGAAATGGATTAGAATGAATTGAATTGTTTGACAATTATACTTTAATCACCCCTATTCCATTAACAAAACAAAAATTAAAATTAGATTTTTTGAGAAAAAATCCTAGTTTTACATGATAAATTGTCAAGTTTATTTGGCAGGATTTTGTGATTAACTTAAAACTATAAATATGATGAAACAATTAATTGTGATGTTTTCATTTTTATTATTTACCGTAAGTGTTTTTGCGCAAACAAAAGTAGTTACAGGTAAAGTAACAGATGAAAATGGTGCCCCAGTTTCGAATGTAACTGTATTTGTAAAAAATACAAGTATGGGAACAACAACCAAGGCAGATGGAACCTATTCAATCACTTTGACACAAGCTGCAAAACAAATTTCTTTTTCAGCTGTTGAATACAAATCTGTAAACTTTGCTGTTCCTGCAGGTAATGTATTAAATGTGAAACTTGCTGCTTCAGAGAACAATTTAACTGATGTTGTAGTAGTGGCTTATGGTACTACCAAGAAAAGCAACTTTACCGGTAGTGCAGCTACTGTAACAGCGAAGGAATTTCAAAACAGACCTTTAACCAATGTGGCCAATGCTTTAATTGGTGCTGCACCAGGTATCGCGACAACAAGTTCGAACGGTCAGCCAGGTTCTTCTCCTGCAATTAGAATTAGAGGTTTTGGCTCTATTTCAGCTTCTAATGACCCATTGTATATTGTTGATGGAGTACCTTTTACATCTAATATCAACAATTTAAATATGGATGATGTGGAGAGTTTGTCTATATTAAAAGATGCTGCTACTACTTCCTTATATGGTTCTCGTGCAGCAAATGGTGTGGTGATGATTACTACTAAAAAAGGTAAAGTAGGTAGAAACAATGTAACCTTTAAATATAATTCAAGTATAAGTTCTAGAGCGATCCCTGACTATGATAGAGTAGATGCTGCAAATTATTACCCATTAATGTGGGAGTCATACAGAAACTCTTTAGTTTACAGAACATCAAATCCTCTAACTCGAGACAATGCGAGTAATATTGCCTCTGGTTTGGTTGCAGGTCAAAATGGTATTGTGGATTTATTGGGTTATAATCCATACAACCTGCCAAAAAACGCTTTAATGAATCCGGACGGAACTTTAAATTCAAGTGCTGTTATGATTTATAATAAAGAGGATTTAAACTGGTTTAATCCAATCACTAGAAATGGTATTCGTAATGACTATAGTTTAAATTTTAGTGGTGGTGCAGATAAGTCTGATTACTTTGTTTCTTTTAACTATTTGAAAGAAGATGGATATATAAAAAGATCAAATTTTGAAAGATTTAGTTTAAGAGCAAATGTTAATTCTCAAGTAAAAACTTGGTTAAAAACTGGTGCGAATGTGAATTTCACCAAAAGTGGAGGCTTGTTTGCATCTACTGATGGTAGTAACTCAATTGTAAATCCATTCTTCTTTGCTGCAAGAATGGGTCCAATTTTCCCTGTTTACATGTATGATCCTGCAAATCCAGGTAAATACTTATTGGATGCAAATGGTAATAGACAATATGACTATGGTAACTCAACTGGCTTTACAAGACCTGCAGGAGCATATGGTGGTCGTCACACTATTGCTGAGAATGAATTTAGTAATGATGGTTTTAACCGTAATGTATTTAATGGGCGTACTTATGCCGAGTTCAAATTGTACGAAGGCTTAAAATTCACTACAAATTTTGCTGCTGATATTCAAAACCGAATGGATTTGACCTATCAAAATAAGATTATTGGTGATGGTGCACCTGCAGGAAGATCATCTAAGAGTAGCGAACTACTTACCAATTATACTTTTAACCAATTGTTAACTTACAATAAAAAAGTAAATGATCATAATTTTGATGTCTTATTAGGTCATGAAAATTATAGCAATAATTTAGATTACTTATATGGAACAAGACAAGGTCAAGTTGTGGATGGTAATTTTGAGTTAGTTAATTTTACGACTACTACGGACTTAGGTTCATACCAAGATAATCACAGAATTGAAAGTTATTTTGGTAATTTGAAATACGACTATAATTCTAAATACTTTTTCACATTAGGAGGAAGAACAGATGGTAATAGCCGTTTTGGACCTAATGTAAGATGGGGTCAATTCTGGAGTACCAGTGCTGCATGGGTGATAAGCAATGAGAAGTTTATGCAAAAGTTTAAATTTGTAGACTTCCTTAAATTAAGATCTTCATATGGTACTACAGGAAATGATGCAGGAATCAGCTATTATGCATCACAAACTTTATATACAATTGGTCGTAATAATGGTTTAAATCCAGGTATCTTACAATCTACTAGTTTAGGTAATGATTCTTTAACTTGGGAGGCAAATGGTCAATTTGATATTGGATTAGATTTTAATTTATTCAACAATCGAATCAATGGTTCGGTAGAATATTTCCATAGACAAACCAATAATTTATTGTTTAGTGTTCCTTTACCATTATCTAGTGGTTTTAGCTCAATCAGTAAAAATATTGGCGGAATGTTTAACAGAGGTTTTGAGTTAGAATTAAGCGCAGAAGTAATTAGATCTCAAGATTTCACATGGAAAATTGGGTTCAATGCTACCACATTTAAAAATCAAATCACCAAAATGCCACAAAAAGAAATTATTAGTGGTACTAAGAAGTTGATGGTTGGAAAATCGATTAATGATTATTGGTTAAGACAATGGTATGGTGTTGATCCTAATGATGGTGCTGCATTATATGTAGCAGACCCTGCAACTATTACAGCTTCTACTTTAAGAATAGCCCCAAATGGAGATTCCGTAACAACTGATCCAAACAGAGCTTTATATGATTATAGCGGTAGCGCAATTCCGGATGTTTATGGAGCGATCAATACTTCTCTTAGATACAAGAAATATACTTTAAGCGTACTTGCTAACTGGCAAATTGGTGGTTTAACATATGATGATACTTATGCTGCATCTATGCATGCAGGTACTTATGGTGCATCATTACATACAGATATGTTGAAAAGATGGAAAAAGCCTGGTGATATCACTAATGTACCAAGAATGGATAACGGACAAACATCGTTTTTTGGAGCATCAAGTTCGAGATTTTTGACTAATTCATCATTCTTGAACATACAGAATGTTACATTATCTTATGATCACACATTTGCTTCTAAAAAACCATTCAATAGTGCAAGGATTTATATATCAGCTGAAAATTTAAGAATGTTTACAAAGAGATCAGGTATGAACCCTTCTCAGAATTTCTCTGGTGTAACATCAATTGGTTACATTCCTGCTACTGTTATTAACCTAGGAGTAAACGTTAATTTATAAAAATTTTTAAATCAAATAAGATGAAATATAAATTTCAAACCTCATTGTTGCTAGCAATTCTTTTTTTGAGTGCTTGTAAAAAAGAATTTCTTGAAACTAAGCCAACAACCAGTGTAGATGCTGGTTCGGCAATCACAACCGTTGAAAATGCAAAAGCATCTTTAAATGGTATTCATAGATCTATGTTCATGCGTTACTTTGATCAAGGTACATTTGGTCAAGGAACCATTATGCTAAATGCGGATGCATTAGGGGAAGATTATGTATTTAGCGGTCAAGCCAACGGATGGTTCTTAACTTCATATAGATGGATTGACCATAGAAATGTGAATGGTGGTACTTCTTTTCCTTACACATTCTATTATAGAATCATTTCCAATGCAAATATTATCATTAATGGAATCGAGAAAACACAAGGTTTGCCTGCTGATAAAAACAATATATTAGGGCAAGCTTTAGCATATCGTGCTTGGTCTTACTTTAACTTAGTGCAACTTTATGGGAAGCGATTTGTTAAAGGCGCGGCTAATGACGGGTTAGGGGTTCCTTTAGTTTTAACTAACACTACAGAACCTCAAGCTCGTGCAACAGTGGCAGAAGTGTATGCACAAGTAAATAAGGATTTAAATGCAGCAGCCAATATACTATCCAACACAAGACCAGATAAGTCCAACCTTAATTTAAGTGTGGTTTTAGGTTTGCAAGCCCGTGTAGCTTTAACGCAACAAGATTGGGCTACAGCTGCAACCAAAGCCGCTGCAGCGAGATCAGGTTATACTTTAATGTCAACTGCAGCGCAATTTGCGGATGGTTCTTCAACTTGGACCAATCCTGAATGGATGTGGGGAAGTAGTCAAATTGATGATCAAACTGAATACTTTACAGCATTCTTAGCTTATATCAGCTATAATTTCAATTCTACAAATATTCGAGGCAATCCAAAACTAATTAGCAGAAGTTTATACAATACCATGGCTTCAAATGATTTAAGAAGAGCACTTTGGGTGGTTTCACCAACAACTGCTAATGCTGTTACCCCTCCAGGAGGAACAAGAGTGGCTTACATGAACCAAAAATTCAAAGCAAAAAGTGATGCGAATTCAGTGGGCGATATACCTTATATGAGAGCAGCAGAAATGTTTTTAATTGAAGCTGAAGCTTTAGCACGCAATAATAATGAGAGTGGATCAAAAACGGTGTTTACTACATTTATGAAAACACGTGTACCAACTTATACAACATCTACCAACACTGGTGATGCCTATATTACTGAGATCATGAATAGTAGACGTGTTGAGTTGTGGGGTGAAGGATTCAGATTCTTTGATTTAAAGAGATTGAACTTGCCTTTAGACAGAACTGGATCTAATCATAACTCAGCATTAGCAGTAGTTACATCTGTACCTGCCAATGACAATTTGTGGCAATGGTTAATTCCACAATCAGAAATCAATGCGAATCCATTGATCAAGCAAAATGATTAATAGAACATATTTCTATTATAAAAACGAAGCAAGCTAACTCCTTGCTTCGTTTTTTTTTTGGATATAATACACTCCCATAACTTCTCTTTCTGTTCTTGTTCCAATTTAACTACTATAAACTTGGTCAAGAAGCAATAAACGCCTATCTTTGCCCTCCAAACATCGCGAGGTAGAGCAGCGGTAGCTCGTCGGGCTCATAACCCGAAGGTCGGAGGTTCGATCCCTTCCCTCGCAACTAAAGTAACCCGCTCCCGATTCCTATCGAGAGCGGATTTTTTTTTCTAGTACCTTTGTATCAACAATGAGCACAAATGAAAGTCGGGTTTGTAAACATATTTGGGAAACCTAATGCCGGTAAAAGTACTTTACTGAACGCCTTAATGGGCGAGAAAATGGCTATTGTTTCTTCCAAAGTTCAAACTACTAGACATAGAATCAAGGCTTTTTTGAACAAAGAAGATGAGTACCAAGTAATCTTTTCAGATACGCCTGGTATCATTGATCCCAAATACAAACTTCACGAGAAAATGATGGGAGCGGTTAAGTCCGCATTGGAAGATGCAGATTTGGGCTTATTGATGGTGGATATAAGGGATAATCTGGAGGAAGTGGATACAATATTTAGCGGATTGAAATTAAATGTACCATGTATAGTGGTGTTAAATAAGTCGGATTTGGCCACAGCACAGCAGGTAAAAGAAGCCAATGCCTTTTTTAAAGAAAAGAAATACTGCAGTAGCTTAATTACACTTAGTGCATTGAATAAGAATGATATAGAAAGGTTATTGAAAGTAATTTTAGCGTATGTTCCCGAAGGTTTTCCATTTTACAGTCAGGAGGATTTAAGTGATTTGCCTACTAAATTCTTTGTGAGTGAGATAATAAGGGAGAAGATATATGGGCTCTTTGGAGAGGAAATTCCTTACCATACAGCGGTATTAGTAAATTCATATAAAGAACAGCCGCTTTTGATTAAGATTCAGGCAGATATAGTGGTAAACAGAGAAACCCAAAAGGCGATCATTATAGGCGAAAAGGGGAAGATGATCAAAGAAATAGGGGTACAAGCAAGAAAGGATATTGAGGAGTTTATTGGTTCTAAAGTATATTTGGAATTGTTTGTAAAAGTGAAACCGAAGTGGAGAGACAATGATTTAAAATTGAAGGAATACGGATATCAATAATAATAAAATAACTTGAATTAAAATATTGATTTTCAATAATTAAACAAGTTTATATGAATATTTAAATGAAATTAATATGAGCTATACAGTAGCCATTGTTGGAAGACCCAATGTAGGCAAGAGTACATTGTTTAACCGCTTTTTAGAAGAGCGTAAAGCCATCGTGGATGATATTAGCGGTGTAACAAGAGATCGTCAATATGGTGTCACTGACTGGAATGGTAAATCATTTAATGTAATTGATACTGGTGGATTTGTACCTGATTCTAGTGATATGTTTGAGACCGAGATCAGAAAGCAGGTGAAGATTGCTATTGATGAGGCCAATGCTATCATCTTTATGGTAGACGCAGCTACTGGATTAACAGATTTGGATGATGCTATGGCAGACATGTTGAGAAGAACTACCAAGCCAGTTTATGTAACAGTGAATAAGGTAGACAATTCAACTAGGGCTTTAGAAGGTACAGAGTTCTATTCAATGGGATTTGAGCATAATTTCTTTATAAGCTCTATCTCTGGAAGCGGAACTGGTGAATTATTAGATGCTGTTACAGCTGACATCAAAGAAGAGCCCAAGTCAGCATTAGCAACAGAGGAATTGCCAGAAGGTGCAGAGCCAGAAGAAGTGCCCTCTATCCCCAAAATTGCCATTGTTGGACAGCCTAATGCTGGTAAGTCTAGTTTATTAAATGCAATGATTGGACAGGAAAGAACTATTGTGAGTGAAATAGCCGGTACTACACGCGATACCATTCATACTCATTACAATATGTTCCAAAAGGAGTTCATGTTGATAGATACTGCAGGTATCAGAAGAAAAAATAAAGAGAAGGATGATTTGGAGTTTTACTCCGTAATTCGCGCTATTAAGGCCATGGATGAAGCAGATGTTTGTTTGTTGGTGTTGGATGCTGAAAAAGGGGTAACAGCCCAGGATTTGAGTATTTTCAGCTTAGCCATCAGAAAGGGCAAGGGCATAGTAGTATTGGTGAACAAGTGGGATTTGATTCCAAAAGAAACCAACACAGCGAGAGACTATGAAAAGAAGTTAAAAGACAAACTGGCACCTTTTACAGATGTTCCCATTTTATTTATCTCTGCAACAGAGAAAACAAGAATTTTTAAAGCCATCGAGCTGGCCTTGGATGTGTATGACAATAAGCATAGAAAAATCACCACTTCCAAGTTGAATGAGATCATGTTGAAGGTGATTGAAAAATATCAAGCCCCTGTTGTCAGAGGTCATGTGATCAAAATCAAATTTGTACAACAATTACCAACAAGAGTCCCCAGTTTTGCCTTTTTTACCAATTTTCCTGATGATATTAAAACCCCATATAGAAATTACCTAGAAAATCAAGTAAGGGCTCATTTTAAGTTTACCGGGGTGCCAATTCGTATCTATTTCAGAAAGAAGTAGTTAGGAGTGGTTTAACTAAGCTTTTGGCCTGTTTTTGAAAAAAATATTAAAAAAATTAGTTAAAATTTGGCCAATAAAGGGTTCATCAATATATTTGCACACGTATTTTTAATACCAAACTTAAAAAAACCTGAAAATGAAAAAAGTATTTGCAATTTTCGCTATCGCTGCTTTAGCTGCTTGTGGTGGCGCTTCTACTGAAGCAACAACTGATACTGCTGCTGCAACTGTTGATACAGCTGCTGTTGCTGTTGATTCTTCTGCTGTAGCTACTGATTCAACTGCTGTTGATTCTGCTGCAACTAAGTAATTAGAAGTATATAACTTCTTGCAAGAAGGTCCCTCCGCATGCGGAGGGATTTTTTTTTGCCCATATTGCTCATTTTGGCACATATATTGCATATATAGTAAACTCATAAATGATTCCCTTTTGGTTTAGGATTATGTCAAATTGGCTAAAACATTTATGCTAATGAATAAATTGATTGACAGTGAATAATATACTTTTTAAGACAGAAGAAGAAAATGAGTTCATACCGCTTTTTTCATTTAATGAGCAGGATATGGAAAATGAGCCAGTATTAGAAATGGAGGAGATGATTCCCATTTTGCCACTTAGAAACACCGTATTGTTTCCGGGGGTAGTGATTCCAATTACAGTGGGTAGAGATAAAAGTATTCAGGCGGTGAAAGCAGCTTTTGGTAAAGATAAATTGATTGGGGTGGTTTCTCAAATGGATGGAAATATTGAAGACCCCACTGCCACAGATTTATGTAAAATAGGAACGGTTGCAAAAGTGATCAAGATGATCAAAATGCAAGATGGTGGAACCACGATTATCATTCAGGGTAAGAAAAGATTTGAACTGATAGAGATGGTGGAAGTGGATCCTTTCTTTAAAGCAAAAGTGGCCATTATAGAAGAAGAAACGATTGGTAAAGAAGATCAAAATTTCCAAGCCTTATTGGCTACTATCAAAGATTTAGCAACGCAGATCATTCAAATGTCGCCAAATTTTCCCTCTGAAGCTGCGATGATTTTAAAGAATATAGAAAGTCCTTTATTCTTAATCAATTTTGTAAGTAGCAATTTAAATGTAACCATCCATGAAAAACAAGCTTTGCTTGAATTAAATGGTATTACTGCAAGAGCAGAAAAATTGATTCATTTTCTACAACAGGAATTACAATTTGTTGAATTAAAGAATAAGGTAGCTAATAAAACTAGAACTGAATTAGATAAGCAACAAAGAGATTATTTCTTACAACAACAATTAAAGAGTATTAAGGACGAATTAGGTGGAGATCCAAATGAACGTGAAATTGTTGAAATGAAAAAAAAGGCCGAAAGTAAAAAATGGCCAGATGCTGCAAAAAAATTATTTCAAACAGGTTTGGAAAAATTGGAACGTATGCATCCAAGTACACCTGATTACTCTGTTGTATACAATCACTTAGATTTATTATTAGATCTTCCTTGGTTAGAGTATACAGATGACAACTACGATTTGAAGCACGCAAAAAAGGTTTTAGACAATGATCATTATGGTATGTCTAAAATTAAAAATAGAATTATTGAATACTTGGCGGTTTTGAAATTAAAAGGGGATATGAAGAGTCCTATTCTTTGTTTCTTAGGTCCTCCAGGTATTGGTAAAACCTCATTAGGTAGATCTATTGCACATGCTATTGGAAGAAAATACACCAGAGTAAGTTTGGGTGGATTACATGATGAAAGTGAAATTAGAGGCCATCGCAAAACCTATATAGGAGCAATGCCAGGTAGAATTATTCAAAGTATTAGAAAAGTAAAAACTTCTAATCCAGTGATGATTTTAGATGAGATTGATAAAATTGGAAAAGATTTAAGAGGTGATCCTTCTAGTGCTTTGTTAGAGGTGTTAGATCCAGAACAGAATCATAGTTTTTATGACAATTACTTAGAATCAGAATATGATTTAAGTAAAACCTTATTTATTGCAACCGCCAATGATATTAGTCAAATACAACCTGCATTAAGAGATCGTTTAGAAATTATTGATTTAAGTGGTTATGCAGTAGAAGAGAAAATTGAAATTGCAAAAAGACACTTGTTGCCTAAGCAAAAAGAAGCACATGGTTTGGATAAAATCAATTTTAAAATCCAGGATAGCGTTTTAGAAAAAGTCATTGAAGACTATACCAGAGAGAGTGGGGTGAGAGAATTAGATAGACAGTTGGCATCAATTATGAGGTACCAAGCAAAAGAGCTTGCTTATAAACATAAATTAAAACCAACAGTTAGCAAAGCAGACTTAACTAAAATTTTAGGACAGTCTAGATACAGCAATGATTTATATAAGACAGTGAATATGCCGGGTGTTGCAGTTGGATTAGCTTGGACTTATGTTGGGGGTGATATATTATTTATTGAAACCTTATTATCAGAAGGCAAGGGTGAATTAAAACTAACTGGAAATTTAGGCAATGTGATGAAAGAAAGTGCAACAACCGCACTTACCTATTTACAGGCCAATTGTAAAAAGATTGGCGTTGAACCTGAATTGTTCAAAACAAAATCTATTCATGTGCATGTTCCTGAGGGAGCAGTGCCAAAAGATGGACCAAGTGCTGGTATTACTATGTTGACTGCTTTAAGCTCAGCTTTTAGCGGTAGAAAAGTAAAACCATACCTAGCTATGACAGGTGAAATTACCTTAAGAGGGCAGGTATTACCAGTAGGGGGTATCAAAGAAAAGATACTTGCTGCAAAAAGAGCTGGTATGAAAGAAATTATTCTTTGCTGGCAAAATGAAAAAGATGTGAATGAGATTGATCAAAGTTTTATCAAAGGTGTTCAATTCCATTATGTTAAAACAATGCAGCAGGTCTTAGATCTGGCCTTGGTTTAAAAAATAATGTAGCTTTGTTATATGTGTAAAAAAAGACAAAGGAATGTTTTAGTATATCTATTCATAACGAGTTGTCTTTTGTTTTCTTTTAATCCAATCGCAGGGCAAGCAATTGGAGGTAATGCAGTGTTCAATTTTATTACCTTATCTCCTTCAGCTAAAACAACTGCACTAGGAGGAATCAATATTAGTCATTTAAATGCCGATTTGGGAATGGCGGTTCATCAGCCTGCTTTTTTAAATAAAGAAATGAATGGTCAATTACATTTAAGTGTAAAACCATATCTAGCCTCCATTAATCAATATAATTTTAATGGAGCTCATTTTATCAAAAATGCAAATACTACAATTGGATGGGGTGTTCAATATATGGACTATGGAACCATTCCGATGACAGATATTGCTGGAAATGAATTAGGAAGTTTCAGGCCCAATGAATATGCCCTACATCTAAGTGCAGCGACTACGTATCAAAAAAAATTCAAAGTTGGAGCTAGTTTAAAGTTCCTTCAATCTAAGTATGGTATTTATCATTCAAATGGGATTGCTGCAGATCTTGGTATTGTATATGCACCATATAATGGATTGACGCAATGGGCTATATTGGTAAATAATGTTGGGGTACAATTAACTAAATTCAACAAAAAAGAAAACCTTCCTTTTAATATTACCGCAGGAGTTTCCAAGAAATTAGCCAATGCTCCTTTTCAATTTTCTTTGACAGCGCAAAGATTAACTGTTTGGGATAATACGTATAATGATCCTTTGTATAATGCATTAGAAGGTTTAAAAAGCCCTAGTAAATACCAAAATATCTTCAATCATTTAATTGTTGCATCTGAAATACATCTTGGTCCATCAGTGAATATAGATTTAGGATATAATTTTTTAAGAAGATTTGATTTAAATATTCAAAACCAAAAAAACAGCTTGAATGGATTTAGTGCAGGTTGTACCTTTTTGGTGAATCATTTACAAATGCAATATGCAAATGCTTTTTTTCAAAATAATTTGAATCATCATTTTACCATCATTTACCAATTAAAAAAGAGGTATTAGCCAATTTTTTTAGGTAAAATTGCTTTAGGTTTTTGTGCTTCTTTATTTGCAGTTGGTTTTTTAGCAGTGTTAGGTATGTTAGACACCGGTTGTGGTGCAGTAGCTGAAGGTGCATTATTGTTAACTTCGTCAGGTAATTCATAATCGGATTCTGCTTTAATATCCTCTGTTTCTAATGGTATATCCGTGTCGCTAGAATCTTGTCCAACAAAATTGATATTCAAATCACCCATACCTGAAGGCTTATCAAAGCTAGCATTTGGATCCAGATTACAAGCCGGATCATTGGCAACTTTTGCCATGAAATAAGCCCAGATCGGTAATGCTCCATGTGCTCCTTGACCAAAATAATTATCGGTGAATCGAATATATCGATCATCTGCTCCTACCCAAGCACCAGCTAATATTTGTGGAGTATAGCCCATAAACCATAAATCACTATTGTCATTGGTGGTTCCTGTTTTTCCAGCTATAGATTGAGCATTAATACCAAAAGAATACATACTTCTTCCTGTTCCTTTTGAAATTACCCCTTGCATCATATTTACCACTGAGTATGCAGTTACTTCATTGATTACTTTTCTTCTCTGAGGAGAGAAGCTTTCCAATACGTTGCCATTTTTATCTTCAATACGATTGATAAAGAAAGGTTGTGCATTATAGCCTCCACCTGGGAACATTGTATATGCTTGAACCATTTCAAATAAAGATATTTCAGCAGAACCCAGCGCAATACTTGGATAGGCGGGAATCTCTGTTTGAACATTACATTTTTTTAAATAATCTACAAATTCTTTTGCAGCTTCATTACCCTTTGGATTAATTTGTTTCATAATAAATCCTGATGCACAGTTTCTTGATTCTGCTAATGCTTGTGCCATTGGCATGGACATTCCTGTGCAAGATTTTGGTGTATTGGGTACCATACCATAACCATCAAAACTTTGTTGTTGGTCTTGAACAATACTAAATGGAGTGAAGCCTGCTTTTTCAATCGCCAAAGAATACAATAATGGCTTCATGGTAGAACCCACTTGTCTTTTTGTATTTTGATTTACATGGTCATACTTGAAGGTCTTGAAGTCAACCCCACCTACCCATGCTTTTACTTCGCCGGTAAATGGATCCACGGCCAAGAAACCTGTTTGTAAAATTTGCTTATGATACTTTAAAGAATCTAAAGGAGACATGGTAGTATCAATAAACCTGTTTTTATTATAAGCGAAAATGCGCATATTGATAGGTTCATCAAAAGATTTACGAATCTCAGATTCATCAATATCTTCTGCCTTCATTTTTTTCCAACGATCTGTTTGTTTGATGGCTAACTCTAACAAATTATTAAAGTCTTTCCAGATAGTGCCGTTTTTAATATTGCTTTGTTGGTTAAATGCTTTTTGTAAATAGGACATATGTCTTGCAACTGCTTCTTCCGCATAATATTGCATTCTTGGATTAATAGTGGTATATATTTTTAATCCGTCTCTATATAAATTATAGTTATCGCCATTGTTCTTTTTATGTTCTTTACACCATTTTTTCATGAATTCTCCCAAGTTCATTCTAAAATAGGGTCCTAAGCCATTGTTCTCATCTAACTTTTTAAAGTTAGTCACTACAGGCATAGCTTTTAATTGTTCCGCTTGCTCGTCTGTGATATACTTCTGTGAAGCCATCCTGTTTAATACAAGATTTCTTCTTTCTAAGGCTAATTTTGGATTTCTATTGGGGTTATATTTAGTAGGAGCATTGATCATGCCAATCAATAATGCTGCTTCTTCCACATTTAATCTATCGGGTTCTTTTTGAAAAAAAGATCTGGAAGCATTACTTACACCAAATAGGTTCTCGCTAAAAGGAACAGTGTTTAGATATAAAGTAAGTATCTCTTGTTTGGTGAAATTGCGCTCCAATTTGATAGCAATGATGCTTTCCTTTATTTTTTGAATGACACGCAAGAGTTTATTTTTTGTACTCCAGTTGTCTGTAAATAGATTCTTTGCAGTTTGCATCGTAATAGTAGAAGCTCCTCCTTGGCTTCCTAGGAAGGCCACTGCTCTTAATAATCCTTCTCCATCTACTCCGTAGTGATCATAAAATCTTTTATCTTCAGTAGCAACCAGTGCCTGAATTAAATAGGGGCTAAGATCTCTATATTTTACACTGATTCGATCTTCTAAATAAAATTTACCCATGGGTGTACCATCCTGCGCATACACTTGACTTGCTAAAGAAGCTGTTGGGTTTTCAATATCATCTAAATCTGGCATGTCACCAATCCATCCAAAATTCAGTAACAAAAGGAAAAGCGCAAAAACACCTCCTGTAATGAAATACCATTTCCAAAATTTTCTGGTCTTTCCAGTACTTTGTTCAGTTTTTTGGTTCACGAAATTGCTTATTTATTGATAAATATATTTTAACATGAAGTCTCTATATAATTGGATGTCTTCATTGGTATTGATTTGCAAGATATTTGACTTCCCAAAAATAAATATTTCATACTGTTTTGTAGGTAAAAAAGAGATCAATTCTGATTTTAATCTTGGTTTTATTTTTTGGGTGTAAGATAGGGCTGCTTTTTGAGTATCAAATGGGCCTACCCAAACAATATAGGTATCTTGGTTAAATTGTACATAGGTGGAGCTTAATGCTAAGCTATTGAACTCTTCAGTATTCACATTATCCATGGCTATTTGAGCTTCTTTTGCGAAGACCTCTTTTGAGCCTTTAATGACGATTCCCCAATAATGTTCTTCAGTTGTATCATTGATGAACTGAATATTGGATATTTTGGTTTGTTTTTGTATGCTATCTACTGGGTTGATCTTAAGGGTACTAACCGTTGGAGCCACCATATTGCTATCCATAGTATTGGTGTAATTGCTTAATGGTACAATATTCAACAATTGGCTTAAATAAGTTTCGGTCTTTTTCCTATTCTTAATTTCTGTAATGATATTTTTTGCTCTTTCCCTAATATTTTCATTTTGATTTTGCAATACGATGGAATCTAAAATGATCAATGCTAAGCTATCCTTTCTTTGTTGAGCAAACATTTTTACTCTAATGAATTGGTAGGGCGTATTCCATTTGGTTTTTTGAATACTTTGACGAATTTTAGGATGAGCATTGGTTAAACTATCCCATTGACCTATTTTTGATAAAAAGTATGCATTTTTATAATTCTCCAATGCGTTTTTAGTATTGATATTTTTATTATTGGCTTCTTTTTTCTTTGTTACATAAAATCCATTAGGATATCGTTTTACGACATTTTCAATGATTGCATCGGATTTTTCTTTTTGATTATCGTGGATGTATTGACTAGCCAAATCCAATAATGCTCTTTCAGTAACAATAGGGTCGATATCTCTTTCAATAATTTTTCTATAGATGGGTAGGGCTTTTTCAAAGTCATTCAGCTGAAGCAAGAACAACTGAGCATTAACTATAGCAGCCTCATTCCACTTCTTCAAAGACAGTTCCTTCTCTTCCGGGGTATTGAATAATTTATATTGCTCAGTGGATATAGTTTTTTCTTTAGAAGTACTATTATTATTAAGAATGGGATTCACTGCTAAGTTTAATGAATTGTTGCTATATGAAATATTTCCACTTGTTTTTCTTCTCCAGTGATCAACGTTGGGTCTTTCTCCCCATTTTTGAATAAATGTCTGTTTACCATTGGATACGAGATTTTTGTTCTGAAAATAAAAATCTGTTATACCCCTGTTATTAAAACTATTGTTTGAAATGGTATTTGTATTGGTATATTTTTCTTCCTTTTTGACTTCATTGGTAAAAATACTAGCTAATTGACGCTCTTCTTTTTTTATCCTTTGTAACCATTGGTCAAATAAAGGCTTCTTAATCTCTTCTGGCTGATTAGATAGATAATGTATACTGTCTTCTCTTTGCATGGATATATCATTGGTGCTGATGGATGACATCCATTTCTTTCTTGCAATGATATTTTCGTAGTTTGGATTAGATTTAAGAAAAACCGTTAAACTATCATATGCCAATTTTGCAATAGCATAGTTGCTTAATTGATATTGAATATTTCCTAATTGTTCAAAAGCTTTTTGTCTCTGCTCTGAACTGTTACTATTTTGTTGAATAGATTGTATTAACCATTCACTAGCTTGTTGATTGTCTTTATTTTGAATAGCAAATTTTGCCATTTCAAAATAGATGATATCGGCATAAGGGAGATATCGATCTCTTTTGGTAAGTTTTTCTAATTTTTCAGTAAGCGTTTTCCAATTTGCATTGCCTTTCTCAATTTCATATTGAATCATATTTATTTTGGCATAAACCCCTAAGATGGGGTTAATGGCCAATTGGCTTGCTTTTTGATACCATGGGTAGGCTGCCCCTTTTTGATCTACCTTATCATATAATTGGGCAATCAAAAAGTACCATCTTGCTTTTGCAATGGCATCTGGTGCATTGGGTAATGCTTTAATTAAATGGTTGGCTGCGTTTTCATATGATTCGCTTAAGTAATATCCATATGCCAATTGTTCATGTAAAAAGGGGAGTAGTCTTTTCGGAAAATAAGCATCAGATTTTAATAATTCTAGTAAGCTAATGCCTTCGTTCAATTGATTCGTTTCAAAATAATTTCTAGCCTGCCAAATCATACTTTCATTTCGGACATTTTCATTTTCCCATATTCTATTTGTTTCTGCAGTTGCAATACTAAATTTACCCTTTGTATTTCTTAGATTACTACCAATGGGAAGATCTGCACCGTTTTCTTTTTCATCAAAAGCGTAATTGATGAATTGAAGTATGCTTCCAGCTGTATCAAAATTTTTATGGAATAAATAAGCTTTGGCCATCAGCAAATAGGCGTCATCTACCCAATTGTTTCTTAGGTCGTGTAATACTATATTGGCATTGGCTCTATAAATGATGGAATCAATACTGCTTTTGGCGATATCATTTAAATCATAATCATAAAAACTTAGTAATTGTGTGTAGTCATCTTGAAACAAGCTTCTTGACTTTGCCAATAATTCGTCTAATTCTTCATGAGCATTAAAGAAATAATTATAATGAGCAACCGTATTTTGATAAGCTCTTCTGCCAAGCGTATATTTTTTATTTAATAGTCTCTCATAGGGAAGTGGTTTTTCAACTTCTTTAGGTAAAGTTGATGAAACTGTTTTATTCAGTCTTGATTTTAAAGAATCAGCTTTATTATTGATGATCTTATTGATCTTTTTTTGATTGGAATCTAATAGCGCATTTACCTTTTTGATCAATTTAGAATTATTGATGTCTAGGAGAGATCTACTGGTATCTTGTGCATCTGCATTGAAATGAATTCCTGAACAAGTGATTAGGAGAAATAGAAGACCTATTGCTTTAATGGAGTTGAATTTAAATGCTTTGTTCATGGATTAATTACAACTTAAAAATACAGTTAATTTGCTTTATTTACGGTAGAATCACCCATTTTTTGTATTAATGTTTTATCTTTAACAAGCATTTATCCTTATGGCAAAATTTGACATCAATAATACCTTTAAAAGGCGCAGTAACACCTACCGATTGGTGATTACTAATGATGATACTTACGACGAAATTTTGGCATTAAGATTATCCAGAAAGTCGGTTTATTTAACTTTTAGTATTAGTTTCATCTTATTGGTTGGTTTAACCATTGCTTTGATCGCGTTTACTCCTTTGAAATATTATATACCAGGATATGGAACCAAAGAAAGTAGAACCGCCTTACAATTGCTTAAAATTAGAACAGATTCACTTGAGCAATCAATTCATTACAAAGAGCAATATTTGGAAGGGTTAAAAAAAGTACTATCAGAAGGAAATTCCAATCAGCTGGATACTATACCATTGCAATTACCAGAAGGGCAACCCTCTTATGACTAAGCTTTCATCTAATTTTCAATGGACAAAGTTTGCAGGCCTAGCAAGTCAATGGGCCATTGCTTTGATTGTATTGATGTATTCTGGTAGATATATTGATCAGAAATTCTTGAGTGCTGGTTCAAAGCCAATGTTTATATGGATCTTACCTTTTTTATTTATTATACTTTCCTTGTTGAGAATAATTAGAGATACTAAAAAGAAATCAGATGATGTTGAATAAAAAGTTTTTACCAGTTACAGCTTTATTTGTGTTGATGAACACAATTGGTTTGTACTGTATATATTTTTTCCCTATCAAAGGGATTAAACTCTCTTTTATTTTAGTAGTGAATCTAATGTTATTTTTTTTGGCTTTGTTCAATTTTTGGAGAATTCAAAAAATGGATCTTAGCAAACCCAATCAAATGGTACAATCTGTGATGATGGGAACTTTGATCAAAATGATGATTTTTGCAATTGCTGCTTTAATTTATTCAAGACAAAATTTAGGGCCAGTAGGTTTGATAACTTTATTTATTTCTATGGGTATCTATTTAATGTATACCTTTTTAGAAATCCAATGGACTTTAAAGAAGTAATTATTTATTTTGGCTAAAATAGAACATCCATTAGAAGCATTAAGGCAGTTTTTGCCAGCTGGAGCTTTTGAGCCGGTGGTTCAGTTAATCAACGAATATAGGGTGCATCTAACCGTTACCAAAGCTAGAAAATCTGTTTTGGGAGATTATAGGCATCCGTTTATGGGAGCCAATCATAAAATATCTGTAAATGGGAACCTTAATCCTTTTGAATTTTTAATTACCTTATTACACGAATTAGCGCATTTGCTTTGTTATGAGCAACATAAAAATAAAGTAGAAGCACATGGACAGGAATGGAAATTAATTTATGGTAATTTATTATTGCATTTTATTCAGATGGATCTATTCCCCTCGGATATAAAGAAATGTCTTTTAAAAACGATTAAAAATCCAGCTGCCACTGCAAATGGAGAAACATCTTTGTTATTGGTGTTGAGAAAATACAATACGCAACAAAAAGAAGGGTATCAATTAGTAGCTAATATACAAGAGGGAGCTTTGTTTGAAGCAATGAAGGGAAAGGTATTCAAAAGAGGGAAGAAGAGAAGAATAAGAATTGAATGTGTAGAACTGTCTACAGGTCATATATATTCATTTAGTGCATTGACCGAAGTTAAATTAATTACCCAATAAATCACAAAATTTGAATAAGAGTCATTTGGCGTATAAAACAAAAATGCCTCGACTGTTCGAGGCATTTTTAAAGTCATCAAAGACTTTTTATAGCCATTATTTTTTCGAAAATGGTTATAAAACTAAGCAACGGCTTTCTTTACTAAATCAGCCGCTTCACTTAATTGAATTGCTGACTGTACTTTCAATCCGCTTTCGTCTATTAATTTCTTCGCTTCAACAGCGTTGGTTCCTTGTAATCTAACAATGATAGGAATATTGATATTGCCTAATTTGTTGAATGCTTCAATCACACCTGCTGCAACACGATCACAACGTACAATTCCGCCAAAGATGTTGATTAAAATTGCTTTTACATTTGGATCTTTCATGATAATTCTAAATCCAGCTTCTACTGTTTGTGCATTGGCTGTACCACCTACGTCTAAAAAGTTAGCTGGTTCACCACCACTTAACTTAATCATATCCATGGTAGCCATAGCTAAACCAGCGCCATTTACCATACAACCTACATTACCATCTAATTTCACAAAGTTTAAATTAAATTCACCAGCTTCCACTTCTGTAGGATCTTCTTCAGTTACATCTCTCATTGCAGCAATATCAGGATGACGCATTAAAGCGTTATCATCTAAACTCATTTTACAATCTACGGCGATGATTTTGTCATCAGCTGTTTTGAAAAGAGGATTGATCTCTAACATAGCACAGTCTAAACCAACATATGCATTGTATAAATTAGTTACAAATTTCATGCAGTGCTTCATAGCTTCACCACTTAAACCTAAGTTGAAAGCAATTTTTCTTGCTTGGAAACCTTGTAAGCCACCACCTGGGTGAACCCACTCTTTGAATATTTTTTCAGGTGTATTGTGTGCTACTTCTTCAATATCCATACCACCCTCTGTACTATACATGATAACATTCATACCTTTAGCACGGTCTAATAAAATAGATAAATAAAACTCTTTGGTAGGTTGAGGACCTTCGTAATATACGTCTTGTGCTACTAAAATTTTGCTCACCAATTTACCTGTAGGACCTGTTTGAATGGTTACCAAGGTTCCACCTAATATATTTTTTGCAAATGTTTCGATATCAGCAGCAGATTTACCTACAGCAACACCTCTTTGCTCTGATCCTTGAATTTTTCCTTTACCACGACCACCAGCATGAATTTGTGCCTTTACAACGGCAAATTTATTATTAGTTTCATTTGCAATTTTGTGGTATGCAGCTACTGCTGCATCTACTGTTTCTACTGCTACTCCCTCTTGAACTGGGACATTGTATTTTTTGAGTAATTCTTTGGCTTGATATTCATGCAGATTCATAAAAAATAAATTTTGGCGAAGATACTAGATTAAAGGCATAATTTAGTGACACAATAAGACTAAAATTAAATTTTGTTGTTTAAACATTGATCTGTATATTTGTAACCTTAAACTTATTAAAAAGTATGAAAAAAGTATTATTCTCATTGACATTATTGGTGGCATCTATTTCGTTAGTTTCTTTCACCAATAAAGAAGTTAAAAAGCAAGGACCAACTTACACAGTTGACGCTAAAAAAAGTAAAGTAAACTGGACTGGTTCTAAGACTTCAGATTTCCATACAGGATATTTCCCTGTTAAATCTGGTTCTTTACAATTAGTAGGTGGTAAATTAACTGGTGGTAGCTTTGTAATTGATATTGCTGGAAATAAAGTAACTGATGAAGCTGGCGATAGATTACAAGGTCATTTAGCATCTGCAGATTTCTTCGATGCTTCTAAATTTGGTGAAGCAACTTTTACTATTACTGCGATTAAATACATCACTAACGATAAAGTAACCATCACTGGTGATTTAAACTTAAAAGGTACTAAAGCTTCTGTAACATTCCCTGCAATTATCAGAAGTGCAGATAGAACAGAAAAAGAAAAAGGTTTCTTTGCTGAAGCTTTCTTCCCATTAGACAGAACTGTATTTGGCGTTAGCTATGGCGTTGGAATGATTGACTCTGAAGTTCAATTAGCTGTGCATATTTATGC
>VFQT010002067.1_pt1 | contig 21615 bp, 15 predicted proteins | sample 3512381 | NCBI WGS metagenome assembly VFQT01 (sample SAMN10412376, study PRJNA504923) | tailings metagenome | isolation source: Relicate 2 Philex TSF3 active mining site | place: Philippines: Tuba, Benguet | collected 2017-08-29
GCGATGCGCGTGTTGCCGAGGCGCTGCGGGATGTCGCGCACGACACCCAGGAACTGCACCTGATCCTCAATGCCGAGTTGTCGGGCGAGCGTCTCAACGGCCTGCCGGTGACTGTCACGCCCCGCGCCGGCCAGATGCACGGGCGGTCGCAGGCCTCGCGCACGCAGCAGCGCAATCGCGCGCAGCAGCGTGGCGTGATCCTTCTGGCGCGCGAAGCGCGCCACCATGAGGATCGCCGGGTCGCGCTCGGTGATGGGGCGCGTGCCGACGGTCGCGAACGGTGCGAGGTTGATGCCGTTGTCGATGGCCATGACGCGCTCGGCGGGAAAGCCGAGCTCGAGAAGGCGCAGGCGTACGCCCTCGCTGCAGCCGACGATGCGCGCGGTGCGGGCCGCGAGCCAGCGGGCTTGGGCGAGGCGCCAGCGTGTGTAGCGTTCGCGCGTGTTGTGTTCGACGTGCACGAGGTACGGCACGCCGGCGAGCAGGCCTGCGTAGCGTCCCCAAAGATGTTCGCTGAAGCCGTGCGCGATCAGCACGTCGGGACGGAACTGCCGGCAAATGCGCACGAGCGCGAGTACCGTGGCAAGGTGCGACCAGCCGGGCACGGTGTCGATGGGCAGGCCCCGTTCGCGCAATTCGTCGATACGGCGCGAGTCGGTGTGGCGCTTGCGGCGCACGACGAGCAGGGCGTCCGCATCACCGCGTTCACCTGCGGCGGTGACGAGCTTCACGGCGACCTGGGTCGCACCCCCCGTGAACCCGCAAGTGACGAAGTGCAGTACGCGTGGCAGTGCGGTCGCGGACATGGCGGTTTAGCGCCGGCGCCGATCGCGGAGGATCTCGCGCGCGGCGTTGCTGCCCGGCACGCCGGTGACGCCACCGCCCGGGTGTGCGCCGGCACCGCAGAGATACAGGCCCTGCACAGGCGTGCGGTAATCACCGTAGCCGAGCGCAGGGCGTGCTGCCCAGAGTTGGTCGAGACCGAGTGCGCCGTGGAAGATGTCACCGCCTGCAAGCCCGAAGCGCTGCTCGAGATCGAGCGGCGAGAGCGCCGAATGTCCCAGCAAACTCGCCTTGAAGTTCGGTGCGCAGGCATCGACGGTGTCGATTACGAGTTGCGCGGCCGCCTCGCGCATCGCGGGGTCCGCCCAGGACCGCTCGGGCGCATCAGGTCGCGCCAGATCGTAGTCGAAGTGCTGGCAGAACAGGCTCGCCACATGTGCCCCGGGTGGAGCCAGCGTGTCATCGAGAGTCGATGGAATCAGCATCTCGACGATCGGCGCACGCGAGATGCCCTGCAGGCGCGCATCGGCGAAGGCGCGGTCCATGTAGCCGAGCGAGGGTGCGATGATGATGCCGGCACCGAGATGCGTGTTGTCGGCGCGGCTGCGTCGCGCGCTGAAGCGCGGCAATTCGGCCATCGCCACGTTCATGCGGAAGGTCGCCGAGCCGACCCGCCAGCGCTCGATGTGTGCGCGGAAATCAGCCGGTAGATCCTCGGCGCCGAGCAAGCCGAGAAACAGCGGTTTTGGACCGAGGTTGGCGACGATGCGCGGCGCGCCGAACACTCGTCCATCGAGCAGCTTCAGGCCGCTCGCCTGCACGGGCACGTGGCCGTCGGTGCTGCGCCCGGATGCGCCGCGTCCGGATGTGCGCGAGGTGATGATCTTGGCCACCGGCGCATCGCACTCGATGTGCACCCCGAGGCGGCGCGCTTCGGCAGCGAGCGCCTGGGTGATCGCACCCATGCCACCGACGGCGTGGCCCCACAGTCCGCTCTTGCCGTTCACCTCGCCGAACGCGTGGTGCAACAAAACATAGGCGCTGCCGGGCGTGTAGGGGCTCGCGTAGCTGCCGACCACCGAGTCGAAGCCGAACAGCGCTTTGAGCGGCTCGGTTTCGAACCAGTGATCGAGCAGTTCACCGGCGCTGCGCGTGAAGAACTCGTGCAGTTCACGTTGCTGGGCGAGGGGCAGGGCACGAAACTCGCGACCGAAGCGCAGCAGTTCCCACAGATCACTCACGCGACGCAGGTCGGTGGGCGGCGTGCGGTGCAGCAGGCTGCGCAGCAGCGCCACCGCACGATCGAGCAGGGCGAGAAAATCGCCGAGTCGTGCCGCATCGCGCTGGCTGTAGCGGCGCACCTCGGCGAGGGTGGCCTCGCTCTGCGGCCCGGCGCTGAAGGAGTCGCCATCGGGCAGCGGAAAGAAATTCTGCATCGGCCGCTCGAGGATGCGCAGGCCATGCTCGGCGAGGCGCAGATCGCGGATCACCGCACTGTCGAGCAGGCTGACCGTATAGCTCGCGCTCGAGTTGCGAAAGCCGGGTACGAACTCCTCGGTGACGGCGGCACCGCCGACGATGCCGCGCCGCTCGAACACCGCCACGCGCAGTCCGGCGCGCGCCAGATAACAGGCGCAGACGAGGCCGTTGTGCCCGGCACCAATGACCAGGGCATCGAAATCAGCAGGGGGCTTGCGACTGGATGTATTCACAGGTACTGTATGGATAAACAGAGGTGCCACATGTCAGATCTCACACCCCGTCAAACCGAAATCCTCCGTCTGATCCAGCGAGCTATTGCAGAAACCGGCATGCCGCCCACGCGGGCAGAAATTGCGCAAGAGCTCGGGTTCAAGTCCGCCAACGCCGCCGAGGAGCATCTGCGCGCACTCGCCCGTAAAGGGGTGATTGCGCTCGTGCCGGGCACCTCGCGAGGCATCCAGTTGAAGGACATCCTGCGCGAGCAGCTCGGCCTGCCGCTCATCGGCCGCGTCGCCGCGGGCAAGCCTATTTTGGCAGAAGAAAACATTGAAGCGCGTTTTAATATCGATCCGGACATCTTTTCGCCCCGTCCGCACTACCTGCTCAAGGTCAGCGGCATGTCAATGAAAGACGCCGGCATCCTCGATGGCGACCTGGTCGCCGTGCATCGCACCCCCGAGGTGCGTAACCGGCAGATCATTGTCGCGCGCCTCGAGAACGAGGTCACGGTGAAGCGCTACAAGCAGGAAGGCCCGACGGTGTGGCTGCTGCCCGAGAACCCCGACTTCGAGCCGATTCGCGTCAATCTGCGCGAGGAGCCCTTGATCATCGAGGGTGTGGTCGTCGGTGTGCTGCGCCGCGGTGCGAGCAATGGCAAGGCTACGCCCGCAGGTCTGATGTGAGCCTTCGTACCTCAACCTAAAGGTTGGTTTCCATGGATATTTTTGAATTGCGCCCCTCGCCGGGCGCAGCGGATGCGCTCGTCCGCAAAAAGGCCCGCTCGGCAGCGGGGCATCGATCGCGTCCCAAGGTCCGTGCCTCGTCGCGACCGGCGGTCGGCACGAGCTTGCAGCGGTTCAGCTGTCCCTGTGGTTGCGGTCGCAATGGCTGGTTCTCGCAGCCGCGCTCGTTGCGCACCGCGACGTCCGATCCGGCGGCGTCGTGAGACCGCCCTGGCCTTGCCATCCGCATGCCCCCCATGGGCCGGACTCCCTCACTCTCTTCAGACATCGCGGCCGACGACCCGCTCGGCAGTCTGCTCGCGCATCCTGCCCTGTGGCGCGGGCGCAGCCTTGCACGCACCGATACGCACAGCACGGGTTACCCCACGCTCGATGAGGCACTGCCGGGCGGCGGATGGCCTGCGAACGGACTCAGCGAAATTCTCTCGCCATACCCTGGGCTCGGTGAACTGCGGTTGCTCATGCCACTGCTGGTGCGCTTCGGGCAGCAACCGCCTGCACGCTGGGTCGCCTGGATTGCGCCGCCCTTCGAACCTTATGCACCGGCCCTCGCCGGGGCCGGCGTGCCGCTGGAGCGCCAACTCGTGGTGCGTACGGACGAACCGCTCTGGGCGCTCGAACAGGCGATCGAGTCTGGTGCCTGCGCCACTGTGCTCGGTTGGCTGAAGTCCCGCCCGGGTGAAGCGCTGCAGCGTTCACTGCGTCGACTGCAGTTGGCCGCGCAGCGCCAGCGTACGCCCGTGTTCCTGTTTCGCGAGGTAGCGGCGGCGCGGTGCGCATCACCTGCCGAGCTGCGTCTCGAGTTGCACTTTCGGGTGGGCGGCGCGCGACTGCAGTTGCTGAAGAGCCGCGGCGGGCGGCGGGGTGCCTTCGACATCGAGTGGAGCGTTGCTTCGGGAGCGGTGCATGGCACGCCGTGAGAGAGCCGCTTCGGTACGGCGTGCGTTCAGCGCCCCAGGCTTCGAGTCTGCGAGTTCCGCTACTGCACCGAGTTCCGCCACTGCACCGAGCTCCGTGGATGCACGGCGCCGCGCGGCGCAGCAAGCACGCGCGATCGCGGACCTGCCGCCCGTGCTCGACTCGCTGTTCGACGAGGTGCTCGAGAGCTGGCTCGCCTTGCAGCTGCCCGCATCGCAGGCCACGCCCGAGATGCTTGGGCGTCTTGGCACGTTGGCGTATCGCTATACCTCACGGGTCAGTCTCGAGGCCGACGCCGTACTGCTCGAAGTGCAGGGCAGCGTGCGCCTGTTCGGCGGCCTTCAGGCGTTGTGTGCACAGTTGCTCGAGCGCTGTCGTGCAGCGGGGCTCGAGCCGCGCTGGGCACTCGCCCCCACGCCGCTTGCGGCACTGGTGCTCGCACGCGCCGGTCGCAACATCATGGTGCGCGCACGCGATCGACTCATGGGCGAGCTTGCGCCGCTGCCTGTGGAGAGTTTGGCCTGGTCGGCCGAGACGTTGTCGCGACTCGACTCGCTCGGCGTGCGCACGCTCGGTGCGCTGCTGCGCTTGCCGCGAGCCGGGTTCGCCAAGCGGTTCGGCAAAGAGGCCTTGCTCGCACTCGATCGGTTGAGTGGAGCGACCGCCGAGCCGCGGCGCGGTTTCCTGCCTCGCGAGCATTTCCACGTACGCAGCGAACCTACCTTTGAACTCATTTCGCAGGCGGCGATCTTGCAGCATGTTGCACCGCTGCTCGATCAACTCGAACAGTTCCTGCGCACACGACAATGTGGCGTCGATCTGCTGAAGCTGCGGCTTGCGCACCGTGCCGGGCGGTTCACGCGACTCGATGTACGACTGGCGGCAGCCGACGTGTCGGCCGAGCGCTTCGCCACGGTGCTCAGCGAGCAGCTGGCGCGTCGGGTGTTGCCTGCCGCGGTCATCGACTGCGAGCTGCGTTCCGGCGTGCTGCAGCCGTTCATTGCACACAGTGATTCTTTGTGGCGCCCCGCCGAGCATGGGGGCGCGATAGGACGAGAGTCGCCTGCACTCATCGAGCGCCTACGGGCGCGACTCGGCAGCGAGGCCGTCTACGGTTTGTGTCTCGTGCCGCAGCACCGACCGGAGATCGCCTGGCGCATCGCCGAACCTGCGCTCGATGCGCCGTCGCCGTGCACTGCTGAAGCGCTCTACCATGTGAGCACGTTGCGTCGTCCACTGTGGCTGCTGCGACAGCCTGCAGCGCTGCCCTGTGCAGTGAGCGCACTGCACTGGATTGCGGGCCCGGAGCGCATCGAAACCGGCTGGTGGGACGGCCAGGACGTGGCGCGCGACTATTACGTGGTGCGCGAGCCGCGTGGTGCTGAGCTATGGGTCTATCGCGAACGCCTGTCACCGCACACGTGGTGGTGGCACGGCGTGTTCGGCTGAGCGGGCCTTAGAGACCGCGGCCTTTAGAGACCACGAAAGGTCGCGAACTCCTCGAGGGCGGCCCGATCGGTGCGCAGTCGATTGACCGGGTGCGACTCATCGCGGTAGCCGAGCGCAAGCCCTGCAAACAGCATCCGCTCCGGCGGCAGACCGAGAAACTCGCCGACCGTTTTGTGCCAGTTCGTCCATGCTTCCTGCGCACAGGTGTGCAAACCCGCCTCGCGCGCGAGCAGCATCACCGTTTGCATGAACATGCCGAGGTCGACCCATTGCGCCGGTCCCATCTGCCGATCGATCAGCATGAACATGCCGACGGGAGCGTTCCAAAACTGGAAGTTACCGGCGATGAAGGCATAGCGCGAGGTTTTGTCCTCACGGCTGATGTTCATCGTGCCGTGCATGTCCTCGCCACACTTGAAACGTCGTGAGCGGTAAGGCTCAGCGAGCTCGCGCGGATAGATCGGGTACTCGGGTCCATCGCCTTTCGCGCGCGGGTCGGCGAGTTTGTCGCGCATGATGGCCTTGAGGCGGGAGAGCTCCTCACCACCGAGCACGATCACATGCCAGGGCTGCACGTTGCCGCCCGAGGGCGACTGCCGCGCCGTCGTCAGGATGCGCCGCACCAAGGCCGGATCAACAGGCTGGTCGGTGAAGGCTCGCGCCGACATGCGGCTGAGGACGGCGTCGGTGACGGTAGTCATGGGGTTCGGCTTCCGGTGGTGTGGGTGTGGGCATTATCGTGCCCGTGCGCCGAGTCACAAGGCCGATGGCTATGTTGGCACGCATAAAGAGTCGGTAGACTCTTTGCCATGACGCTGACGCATCTGCAGAGGCTCGAGGCCGAAAGTATTCACATCATGCGTGAGGTGGTCGCCGAGTGCGAACGGCCCGTCATGCTGTATTCGATCGGCAAGGACAGCGCCGTGATGCTGCACCTCGCCATCAAGGCGTTTTACCCGGCACCGCCACCGTTTCCGCTGCTGCACATCGATACCACCTGGAAATTTCGCGACATGTACGCCATGCGCGATCGGATGGCGAAGGAGGCGCGCATGCGCCTGCTGGTGCACACCAACCAGGAGGGGCTTGCGCGCGGAATCAATCCCTTCAGTCACGGCTCGCAAGTCCACACGACCGTGATGAAGACCGAGGCGCTGAGGCAGGCGCTCGATCTGCACCGATTCGATGCCGCGTTTGGTGGCGCCCGACGCGACGAGGAGAGCAGCCGCGCGAAGGAGCGCATCTTTTCGTTCCGCACCGCCGAGCATCGCTGGGATCCAAAAAATCAGCGTCCTGAGTTGTGGAATCTGTATAACGCGCGTCACCGCCCGGGCGAGTCGCTGCGGGTATTCCCGATTTCCAATTGGACGGAGTCAGACGTCTGGCAGTACATCCATCAGGAAAATATTCCGATCGTGCCGCTGTATCTCGCAGCGAAGAGGCCAGTAGGCGAGCGCGACGGCATGTTGATCATGGTCGATGACGAGCGCTTGCCGCTGCACCCCGGTGAGGTGCCGCAGTGGCGCAGTGTTCGTTTTCGAACGTTAGGCTGCTACCCGCTGACCGCGGCCGTCGAGAGCGAGGCCTCGACCATCAGCGAGGTGATCCGCGAGACGCTACAGACGCGCACCTCCGAGCGCAGCGGTCGTCTGATCGATCACGACACCGCGGCTTCAATGGAAAAGAAGAAGCAGGAAGGCTACTTCTGATGGCTGCGAATTCCGGTACGGCTGACGACGACGTTGCGGCGAGATTCGCCGAGGAAGAACGCAAGTCCTTGCTGCGATTCATCACCTGCGGCTCGGTGGACGATGGCAAGTCCACACTCATCGGTCGACTCTTGTACGAATCCAAGACGATCTTTGAAGATCACTGGAAAACCTTGGCCCGTGATTCGGCCCGGGTGGGGACGCGGCAGGGACAGATCGACTTCGCTCTGCTCGTCGATGGTCTGGCGGCCGAGCGAGAGCAGGGCATCACTATTGATGTTGCGTATCGGTTCTTCTCGACGCAGCGTCGCAAGTTCATCGTCGCTGATACACCAGGCCACGAGCAATACACACGCAACATGGTCACGGGGGCCTCCGGTGCCGACCTTGCCGTGGTACTCATTGATGCGCGTAAGGGCGTGCTCGTGCAAACACGGCGCCACAGTTTTCTGGTGTCGCTGCTCGGCATTCGACATGTGGTGCTGGCGGTCAACAAGATGGACCTCGTCGACTTTGACGAGCGGCGCTTCAATGCCATCGTCGAAGAATACCGGGCGTTTGCTTCCCACATCGGGCTTGCGAGTGTCGAGGCCATACCGCTGGTGGCGGTCGATGGCGACAACATCGTCGAGCGCAGCCTGCGCATGCCCTGGTATCACGGGCCGACGTTGATCCAGTGCCTCGAGCAGATCGATGTCGAATCCGATCCGACGCAACGACCTCTACGGATGCCCGTGCAGTGGGTCAATCGTCCGAACGCGGAGTTCCGCGGGTTCGCAGGCTCCATCGCCGCGGGGGTCGCCCGTGTCGGCGACGGGGTGCGGGTGTTGCCTTCAGGTCGGACAAGTCGCATCCATCGCATCGTCACGGCGGACGGTGACCTGCAGGAAGCGCCCGCCGGGCGTGCCGTCACGATCACGCTCACTGACGAGGTAGATGTCAGCCGCGGCGATGTGATCGCCGCCGCCGAGGCGGCGCCGGAGTCGGCCACGCAGTTTCAGGCGACGATCATCTGGATGCACGATGAGCCGCTGCTACCGGCCCGCTCGTATCTGCTGAAGATCGGCAGCGTCACGGCCAATGCCACCATCATGCCCATCCGGCATCGCATCAACGTCAACACGCTGGAGAAGCTCGCCGCCGAGACGCTGGAACTCAACGATATCGGCGTTTGCGAGCTGCAGGTCGATCGCCCGGTGGTGTTCGAGCCTTATGCCGACAGTCGAACTCTGGGTGGCTTCATCCTGATCGATCGTCTGACGTTTAATACGGTTGGCGCCGGATTGCTGTCCTTCGCCCTGCGCCGGGCGCAGAACCTGCACTGGCAGGCGCTCGATGTCACCAAGCCGCTGCGCGCCGCGTTGAAGGGGCAGAAGCCCGCCGTGTTGTGGCTCACCGGGTTGAGCGGCGCCGGCAAGAGCACCATCGCCAATTGGGTGGAAAAGCGCCTCGCCGCCGAGGGACGGCACACGTATTTGCTGGATGGTGACAACGTTCGCCACGGCCTGAACAAAGACCTTGGCTTCACCGAGCAGGATCGCGTCGAGAACATTCGCCGCGTGAGCGAGGTGGCGAGACTCATGGCCGATGCCGGTTTGATCGTGCTCGTGTCGTTCATTTCGCCGTTCTGCGCGGAGCGCGGCGCTGCCCGCGCGCTCTTTGCCGAGGGTGAGTTCCTCGAGATTTTCGTCGATACCGCACTCGCCGAGGCGGAGCGGCGTGACGTCAAGGGCCTCTATGGCAAGGCGCGTCGCGGCGAGTTGAAGAACTTCACCGGCATCGACTCGCCCTACGAGGCGCCTGAGAGCCCAGAGTTGCGCATCGACACGCAGCAGATGTCGGCTGAGCAAGCTGCCGATCTGATCGTCGAGCAGATGCGCCGACGGGGTTTGCTCAGCGCCCCGTAAAGTCCGAGGTCGGTGCACTGGGGGCGCAGATACTGTATAAATAAACAGTATGCTGCCTCCTGCCTATGCCGAACTGCACTGCCTCAGCAGTTTCAGTTTTTTGCGTGGTGCCTCGCAACCCGAGGAGCTCGCCGCGCGTGCCGAGACGCTCGGTTATGCGGCGTTGGCGCTGACGGACGAGTGCTCCGTGGCAGGGGTAGTGCGTGCGCATACTGCGCTCAAAGGATGCAGTACTCGCCTGATCGTGGGGAGTGAGTTTCGTCTCGACTGCGGCCTGCCGCTGATCGTGCTGGCCGCCGACCGGCGTGGCTACGGCCAGATGTGTCGACTGATCACCCGTGCGCGTCGTGCGGCGCCCAAGGGGAGCTACGCGCTGCAGCGTGCGGATGTCGAGGCACTGCTCGAACCTGAGCACTGTGTGCTGCTGTGGGCGCCGCGTCCAGCGCAGTGTCGCGACAGCGTACGCGCGCGCGTCGATGCCGAGTGGCTGCACCGGCATTTCGCGGGCTCTGCGTGGATTGCCGTCGAGCTGCTGCGCGACGGAACGGAGCGCGCTCACCTCGCCCTGCTGCAGTCGATCGGTGCCGACAGCGGGTTACCGCTGGTGGCAGCGGGTGGGGTATGCATGCACGTGCGGGCGCGTCGTCGATTGCACGATGCGCTGACGGCCATTCGCCTGAACACCACGCTCGATGAGGCGGGGTTCGCGCTGCTGCCCTGCGGCGAGCGGCACCTGCGTGAACGCGAGCGCTTGGCGCGTCTTTATCCGCCCGCGCTGCTCGCCGAGACGTTGAATGTGGCCTCGCGTTGCCGCTTTTCGCTCGATGAGTTGCGTTACGAATATCCACGCGAGCTTGTGCCCGCGGGGCGCACCGCCGCCGAGTGGCTGCGTGAGCTCGTCGAGCAGGGGGCGGCACGACGCTGGGGTGGTCCGCCGCCACCGACCCATGGGCCGGCCGCTGCGACTTCTGCGGCGCGCGATGTCATGCCGCCCTACGTGCGCACGCTGGTCGAGCACGAACTCGCGCTGATCGCCGAGCTCGGTTACGAGCCGTACTTTCTCACCGTGCACGATCTCGTTGCCTATGCGCGTAGTCGAGGCATTCTTTGTCAGGGGCGCGGTTCGGCGGCGAATTCCGCCGTGTGTTATTGCCTCGGCATCACCGAGGTCGACCCCTCGCGCATGTCGATGCTGTTCGAACGCTTCATCTCCCGGGAGCGCAACGAGCCGCCCGACATCGACGTGGATTTCGAGCATGAGCGGCGCGAGGAGGTCATCCAGTACATCTACGCGAAGTACGGGCGTGATCGTGCTGCACTCGCAGCCACCGTCATCACCTACCGTCCGCGCAGCGCCTGGCGTGATCTCGGCAAGGCCCTCGGCTTCACTCCCGTGCAGCTCGATCTGCTGGCGAAGTCGGCGGACGAGTCCGTCGTGATCACGCCGGAGGTGGCCGCACGCGTCGCCTTGCTGCATGAACTCGCCGAACAGTTGCGAGGGTTTCCGCGGCATCTGTCGCAGCATGTCGGCGGTTTCGTGATCGCGCGCGACTCGCTCGAGGAACTCGTGCCGGTGGAGAACGCCGGCATGGAAGGACGCACCGTCATCCAGTGGGACAAAGACGATCTCGATGCGCTGGGTCTGCTCAAGGTCGATGTGCTAGCGCTCGGCATGCTGACGGCGATCCGACGCGCGCTGGTGCTGGTATCGGAGTGGCGTATCCGTCAGGGTGCTGCGCCGCTTGCGCTCGAACAGGTCCCGCCTGAGGACCCGCGGGTGTATGACATGCTCTGCGCAGCCGACTCGGTCGGTGTCTTCCAGATCGAGTCACGCGCCCAGATGGCGATGTTGCCGCGTTTGCGACCGCGTAATTTTTACGATCTCGTGGTGGAGGTCGCGATCGTGCGCCCCGGGCCCATCCAAGGTGACATGGTGCATCCGTACCTGCGACGCCGAAACGGCGAGGAAGCGGTCAGCTATCCGAGCGAGGCAGTGAAGAGTGTGCTGCAGCGTACGCTCGGCGTACCGATTTTCCAGGAGCAGGTGATGCAACTGGCGATCGTCGCCGCCGGCTTCTCGCCCGGTGAGGCCGATCAATTGCGTCGTGCCATGGCAGCCTGGAAACGCCACGGCGGTCTCGGGCATTTCGGCGAACGGCTCATCCGCGGCATGCGCGAACGCGGCTACAGCGAGACGTTTGCGCAGCGCATCTTCGAGCAGATCAAGGGCTTCGGCGAATACGGCTTTCCCGAGTCGCACGCCGCGAGTTTCGCACTGCTCGTCTACGTGTCCGCCTGGTTGAAGTGCCATGAGCCTGCGGCATTCACCGCTGCGCTGCTCAACAGTCAGCCCATGGGTTTCTACGGACCTTCACAGCTCGTGCGCGATGCGCGGGCGCACGGGGTGACGGTACGTGCTGTCGATGTGCTCTGCAGCGACTACGATTGCACGCTGGAGCCCGACGGCACGCTCGCACCCCATGGCGCCAGTGAGCGGCCGGCGCTGCGGCTTGGTCTGCGACTCGTGCGCGGCTTCGGTGCGGCGGCAGCCGAGCGCGTGGTGCAGGCACGCGCAGTGCGCGCCTTCGGCAGTCTGCAGGATCTGGCTGTGCGTGCCGCACTTGATCGCGGGCAACTCGAAGCGCTGGCGGCGGCCGGTGCCTGCGCCACCCTGACGGGCAATCGTCATCAGGCGTTCTGGGCCGTGGCCGGGACGGAGGCAGAACTGCCCCTTGCGCCCGCAGCCGAAGAGATCGCCGTACCGATGCTCGCCCAGCCCACCGAGGGTGAGGATCTCGTTGCCGATTATCGGCATCTCGGCCTCACACTCGGTCGTCATCCCCTCGCGTTGCTGCGCACGTTCTTCGAGCCGCGTCGCGTGCAGCGGGCGAGCGATCTGCTCATGCAACCCAGTGGCATACGCGTACGTGTGGCGGGTCTCGTGGTCACGCGCCAGCGCCCAGGTACGGCGAGCGGCGTCACCTTCGTCACGCTCGAAGACGACACCGGCAACGTCAATCTCATCGTCTGGAAGCAGGTGGGCGAAGCACACCGGCGCGCCCTGTTCGATGCGCGGCTGCTTGAGGCCGAGGGCCGGTTGCAGCGGCAGCAGTCGGTGACGCACGTGATCGTCGAACGGCTGTTCGACCGCAGCCGACAGCTTGGTCGCCTGCTGACGCGTTCGCGCGACTTCCGTTAGCGACCGCGCCCGGCGGGTTTCGGTTTGTCGTCGTCGAGTCCGATGTCGTAATCGTCGAAATCGCTGACGAGTTCCGCGGTGCGCTTGTCCTCACGCAGCCGCTCAAGTCGACGCCACGCCGGGTCACCCCCCTTGGGGCCACCCCCGCGCCGTCGCGCCCGATCGATATCGCGCATGGCCCGATCGACGTCCTCGCCCGAATCGAGGTCATCGTTCTCTTCGTAATCGTCTTGTTCCGGTCTCTCGCTCATGGCCCGAATGCCAGACAACCCCCAACGCCGCGAATTTATTTCGGCGCGCGTCGTCTTGCAACGGGCAGATGCGCTTCAGCGCACCAGAGTGTTCATTTCGAAGATCGGCATGAGCATCGCGAAGACGATGGCGGTGACGAATACCCCCATGGCGACGATCAGCATAGGCCCGAGCAGGCCGACGAGCGCCGTGAGCAGGCCGTCGAGTTCACGCTCCTGGTTGCTCGCGGCGCGCTCGAGCATCTCCTCGAGCTTGCCGCTCGACTCGCCGCTCGAGATCAGGTGTACCGTCATGGGTGGAAAGAGCGCGCCTACAGCCAGCGATCGACCGATGGGCGCGCCTTCGCGCACGCGTTCGGCGGCGCGTTCGACCGCATCACGCATCGGCAGATTGCCGATCACCGCCCCGGCGATCCGCAGCGCCTCGAGCACGGGTACGGCACTGCCGGTGAGGATGCTGAAGGTGCGGGTGAAGCGCGCCGTGTTGAAGCCGCGCACCAGACGACCGACGAGCGGCAGGCGCAAGAGCAGGGCATCGACCTTGCGCCGTGCGGCTGGGGCGCGCACCCAGCGCGCGAAACCGACCGCGGCTACGGCGAGTGCGGCCAGGATCCACGGGCCGAAGGTGGCGAGAAAATCACTTGCGGCCAGCAGTGCACGCGTCATCCAGGGCAGGGTGTTGCGACCCGATTCGAAGACCTCGACCACTTTGGGCACGACGTAGGTGAGTAGGGCCGCGATGATCACGATGCACATGACCGTCAGCACGATCGGGTAGAGCATCGCACCGAGCACGCGCTGCCGTAGTTGATCACGGTTCTCGGTGTAATCGGCCAGACGCTCGAGTACGGTGTCGAGTCGTCCCGATTGTTCGCCTGCAGCTACCGTGGCGCGATAAATCTCGGGGAATACCTTGGGGAATTCGCCGAGTGCATGGGCGAGCGTATGTCCCTCGATCACCCGCGAGCGCACTGCGGCGAGCACCTTTTGCACGGCCGGACGCTCCGACTGCTCGGCGACGGCCCGCAGTGATTCCTCGAGGGGTACCGCGGCTCGCACCAGCGTGGCGAGCTGCCGCGTCAGCAGCGCGACATCGGCCGCCTTGATCGTAGCGCGCCAGGACAACGAGAAACGGCGAGTGCCCGATTCCGTCGGGCTGCCGTCGCGCCGATCCCCACTGACCGGCAGCACCTGCAGCGGCAGCCATTGCTTCTCGCGCAGCAACTGGCGGATTTGCCGCGGGCTGTCGCCCTCCAGCACACCGCGCTGTTCGCGGCCACCCGCATCGAGGGCGGTGTACTCGTAGGCAGCCACCTCAGTCCTCGCGGGTGACGCGCAGCACTTCCTCGAGCGTCGTTTCGCCGCGCAGCACGCGGGCGAGCCCGTCCTCGCGGATCGACGGCGTCGTGCGACGTGCGTGTCGCTCGAGTTCGGTCTCGGCGGCGCCATCGTGGATCATGGTGCGCAGCGTATCGTCGACCATCACCAGCTCGTAGATCCCCGTACGGCCGCGGTAGGCGGCACCATCGCGGCCTGGCCGGTACAAGGTGGGTGCTGCGGCATCGGCTGGCACATTCAACTGGCGGCATTCGAGAGGAGTGGCGGCATAGGCCTCGCGCTGCTCGGGGTCGAGCGTGCGCACGAGACGTTGCGCCACGATGCCGATGAGGCTTGAGGCCAGCAAAAACGGCTCGATGCCCATATCGCGCAGTCGGGTGATGGCGCCGACCGCCGTGTTGGTGTGCAGCGTCGAGAGCACGAGGTGTCCCGTGAGTGAGGCCTGTACGGCAATCTGTGCGGTCTCGAGGTCGCGGATCTCACCCACCATGACGATGTCCGGGTCCTGGCGAAGGATGGCGCGCAGACCGCGTGCAAAACTCATGTCCACCTTGGTGTTGACCTGGGTCTGGCCGATGCCGTCGATGTAGTACTCGATCGGATCCTCGACCGTCATGATGTTGCGGGTCGCATCGTTAAGCCGCGTCAGTGCCGCATACAGTGACGTCGTCTTGCCCGAGCCCGTGGGTCCCGTGACGAGCAGGATGCCGTTCGGCTTATGGATCAGTCCATCGAGCAGCGAAGCGATGCGCGGCTCCATGCCAAGTTGCCCAAGATCGAGTCGACCGGCCTGCTTGTCGAGCAGGCGCAGCACCACGCGCTCGCCATGCCCCGCAGGTATTGTGGATACGCGCACATCGACCGGCCGCCCGGCCACGCGCAGGCTGATGCGCCCGTCCTGCGGCAAGCGCTTTTCGGCGATATCGAGCTTAGACATGACCTTGATGCGTGAGACCACGGCCGGTGCCACTGCCCTGCGCGTTTGCAGCACTTCACGCAGCACGCCGTCGACACGCAGGCGCACCACCAGACGATTCTCGAACGGCTCGATGTGGATGTCCGAAGCGTTGTCCTTGATGGCCTGAGTCAGCAGGGCATTGATCAGCCTGATGATGGGAGCATCGTCCTCGCTATCGAGCAGATCGGCCTGTTCCGGCAGGTCCTGCGCCAAAAAGGCGAGATCCGTGGTCTCCTCGAGACCGCCCGCCGCAGCGCGCGCATCGGTTCCGGCCTCATATGCTTCGCGCAGCAACTGATCGAAGCGTTCGGTGGTGACTTTTTCGAGCGCCAGCGGCACGCCGAGGTGGCGGCGCGTCTCGGCGAGACTGAGGGTCGAGACTTCGGGGCGAACGGTCAGTTGCGCGAGTCCGTTGCTGACCCCGCGCAGCAATACGCCGTGCCGGCGCGCGAAGGCGAGCGGCAGTTGCGAGGGTGCGGCATGACTTGCCGCAGCGGTCGATTCGAGAGGTGGCGCCGGCGTGCTCACGGGGGCGCCTTGTCCACGGCTTGCACGGGTGCGACGGTCTCCACCGACGAAGTCGGGGGCGAGGCCGTGGGCGCCGGAGCTGTCATCGACGGCGGCGGTATGACGTTGGGTGCGGGGGCAGCCGGCGCAGGGGTCTCCGTCGGGCTTGGCGGTGCGGCGGAAGCGGCCGGTACAGTTGTGGGCGCCGGTGAGGGGCTGGCCGCCGGCACGGGCGGAGCCGCGGATGCGGGCGCTGCCGTCGGCAGGGGCGGTAATTCCGCAAGCTTTTCGCCCGGCAGCAGCGGCAGCACTTCTTCGCGCGCGCCGAGACGGCGCTGTTCGTTGCGGATGTAGTTGTACTTCTGGTTGGTCTCGATCGTCGTGTCGTTGCCATCGCGCAGGATGCGCGGCTGGATGAAGACCATCAGGTTCGTCTTGGTTTTCTTTGCGCTGCGGGTCTTGAAGGCTTCACCGAGAAACGGGATACGGCCCAAAAAAGGCACCCGTTGTTCACCGCCCGTCTGCGAATCCTGAATGAGTCCCCCGAGCACGACCGTGCCGCCGTCCTCGATCAGCACGTTGGTGCTGATGGTTCGCTTGTTGGTGACGAGGTCTACTGCGCCGCTGCTGGTCGCCGCGATGCTCGAACTCTCCTGCTCGATCTTGAGCATCACCGCATCGCCCTCGTTGATCTGCGGCGTGATCTTGAGGATCGTTCCCACCTCCTGACGCTGAATCGTCTGGAAGGGATTGAGCTGGTTGCCCGTATTGCCGCCGCCCGTACTCGTGTATTGGCCGGTGACGAAGGGCACTTCCTGCGCAACCTTGATCTCCGCCTCCTGATTGTCCATGGTGACGATGGAGGGTGTGGCGATGATGTTGGTGGTGGAATCGCCGCGCAGCGCACGTACCACGGCCGCGAAATCCACGCCGCCTGAACCGAGCCGGCCGACGCCCAAGGTCGAACCGCGCGGGACCGTCGTCAAGGTGGTCGGATCGCTTGCGGCGCGTGCCAGATCGATGATGCTGACGCCTCCCACCGGCTCGATGAAACCACCGACGGCGTTTCGACTGTTGGAGCCATCAACGAGCCAATTGACGCCGAGTTCTGCCGACTTGTCAGCCGAGACCTCAACGATGATGGCTTCTACGATGACTTGGGCACGCCGGATATCGAGTTTATCGACGATCCCCATGATCGAGGCCATCTGTTTGGCAGGCGCCGTGACGACCAGCGAGTTGGTTTCGGGCTCCGCCCAGATGGTGGTGTTGCGCTCGCCGCTGACCGCGGCCCCTGCGGCGCCGCCGGCGGCGGGTGCGGCGGTGCCTTGGATTTGTTCTTTGAGCTTGGTGGCAATCTTCTCCGCATCGGCATAACGCAGGTAGCGCACGCGCGTATCGCCACCACCGGCCAGCGGCGTGTCCAGGTAGGCGATGAGCGTGCGGGCTCGCAATCGTTGGGTTTTCTCGCCCGCCAGCAGAATGCTGTTCGAGCGTTCGTCGGCCACCACGCGAAGAGGCGCCATGCCTCCTTCGGCCGACTGAGTCTGCGCCGGGTTGAGCAGGTTCATGGTGCGCACGACTTCCGCCGCCGACACGTTCTGCATCGCGACGACCTCGATATCCGCGTCGCTCGATTGATCGATGCGTCGGATGATCCGCAGCATCCGGTTCACGTTGTTGGCGCGATCGGAGAGGATGAGCATATTGGAGGCGGGATAGGCAGCGAGGTGCGCGTTTTGCGGCATCAGCGGGCGCAGGATCGCCACAAGTTGCGCAGCGCTGACGTTGGTCACGCTGACGACCTGCGTGACAAGCTCGTCCGAGGTGGCACTGACGCGGCCTGGCAGATCGCGTCCCGGCATGGTGCGCATGTTGGCGTCCGGGATGATCTTCAGCATTTTTCCAGAGGGCACGGCGGCAAAACCGTGCACCTGCAGCAAGGCGAGAAAGGCCTCATAGAATTCGGCTGGCGTCATCGAGGTCTGCGAGAGCATCGTCACCTGCGCACGCACCCGCGGGTCAATGATCACGTTCTTGCCAGTCGCCGCCGCGACGGCCTCGATGACTTGCGTGATGTCGGCGTCCTTGAAGTTCGGCGTGATACGTTGGCCCGGCGCGGGTTGCTGCGCCGAGGCGGCGGCTGCGGCGGCAAGCAGAGCGGCAATCAGTACGTGTCGAATGCGCATCATTGGATCCAGTCGAGGTAGGCGAGGGTTGACGCTGACAGGGGCTCTCGAGTTTTGCAAACGCTCACTGCGCATTGGTTTGCGCATCCCGCGCCGGGCTCGGAGGTGGGGGCGGAGTGGGCGACGGGGGGGCGAGACCCGCAACGTTCAAAATAACGTTTTCTTCCCGACCGTTGCGCTCCACCGTGAGCTTCGACTGCGGTGAGCCGCTCAGGGTTCGCATGAATTGCTCGCTGTTGGCCTGGTCCGTCAGCGGCGTGTCGTTGATCGCAAGCACCAGGTCGCCCGGACGCAGGCCGATGGCGGTGAACTGCGCGGCGTCGTTGCCCGGATAGACGCGAACACCGCCCGGCTTGCCTGCACGGATGACCGTCTGCCAGCGAATGACATTGGTGATCGCCGACAGGGCGGCGTCGTTGGCGGCAGGCGCGCTGGCGGCGGTGGGGATGCCGAACACAGCCGTCGACTGTGCGGGTAGCCGCAGGCTCTCAAGCGTGCCATTCCGATCGAGAATGACACGGTCCGGGTACACCGAGTGCAGGCGGGCACCGACGGGAAGGCTGGCGCCAACCCCGTATAACTTGGCCGTAGCCGTTGTCTCGCCAATGATCGCTTTACCCTCGGTCGGCGTTCGGGCAGCAAGTACGCCGGCGAGTACGAGGTTGAGGGAGGTCGGCGGCGCTTCGAGGGGGTCCGCAGCGGGCGCCGCCTCGCGTGCGCCGAAAAGCTCGGCCGCGATGATCTGCGCGATCTGTGGCAGAGGTGCGGAGGGTGTGGCAGGCGGGACCGCGATCGGTGCATCCGACTCGACATTCGGGTCGAGCACGCCGAATTGCACCGCCAGCGCCCAGGCGATTTGTAGCCCGAGCGCGACAGCCAGTACTCCCGCGACCCACACCGGGGCATCCCACCTGACACGCATGACGTGAATCATACCTAGCCGCCTGCCGGCCTACACTTGAGTTCGGTCATCGGCACCCCTATAACGATCCCATGTCTGCCGAAGAGTCACGCCCCGGTCTTGACGCGACGGTTGCCGAGGCTACTCCCGAGGTCAAACAGCCGCCGCTGTTCCAAGTCATCTTATTGAACGATGATTACACCCCGATGGAGTTTGTGGTCGACGTGCTGGAGCGTTTTTTCGGCATGGGTCGCACCCAAGCCACCCAGGTGATGCTTGAGGTCCACATGCGCGGCAAGGGAGTCTGCGGCGTGTTCACCCACGAGATCGCCGAGACCAAGGTCGCCCTGGTGACCCGTTACGCGCGTGACCACCAGCATCCGCTGATGTGTACGCTCGAGGAAGCCTGACGCAATGGAGTGCCGCTGACATGCTGTCCAACGAATTGGAAACCTGCCTCAACTCGGCCTTTCAGGTGGCCCGTGAGGGTCGTCACGAGTTCCTGACGGTTGAGCACCTCTTGCTGTCGATCCTCGATACGCCGCGGGTCAAGGAGATCCTGCAGGCCTGCGGCGGCGATGCCGCGAGGCTCGCGGTCGAACTGCGCGAGCACATCGAGCAGACAACACCGCGGGTACCGGAGGGCGAAGAGCGAGAGGTCCAGCCCACCTTGGGTTTTCAGCGGGTGCTGCAGCGTGCCGTGTTCCACGTGCAGTCGAGCGGGCGCAAGGAAGTTGGGGTCGCTAACGTGTTCGTCGCCATCTTCGGCGAGAAGCAGAGCCACGCGGTGTTCCTGCTCGGTCGTCAGGATGTATCGCGGCTCGATGTGGTCAATTACGTCTCGCACGGGATGTCCAAGCTCGCCGATGAACGTGCGAGCGAGGCCAAGGACGAGGCTCCACCCGCGGCGGCGGGCGCGCCTGAGGCGGACAGCGGTGCTCTCGAGAAATACGCGAGCAACCTCAACAAGCTTGCCGCGGAAGGCAAGATCGACCCGCTGATCGGGCGGCAGATGGAGGTCGAGCGCACCATCGAAATTCTCTGTCGACGACGCAAGAACAACCCGCTGTACGTGGGCGAAGCAGGCGTCGGCAAGACGGCCATCGCCGAGGGACTCGCGCGGCGCATCGTCGAGGGGCAGGTGCCCGAGGTGCTCTCCGACTGCACGATCTACTCACTCGACATGGGTTCGCTGATCGCGGGCACCAAGTACCGCGGAGATTTCGAGAAGCGGTTGAAAGCAGTGCTGGCGGAGCTTCGCAAGCAGCCGGGTGCAGTGCTCTTCATCGACGAGATCCACACCGTCATCGGCGCCGGGGCCGCCTCGGGTGGTGTGATGGATGCCTCGAACCTCATAAAGCCCGTGCTGACGAACGGCGAGTTGCGCTGCATTGGTTCGACCACGTACCAGGAATATCGCGGTATCTTCGAGAAGGACCATGCGCTCGCGCGGCGTTTCCAGAAGATCGATGTGGTCGAGCCCACCGTGCCTGAGACCATCGAGATCCTCAAAGGCTTGCGCAGTCGCTTCGAGGAACATCACGGCGTCACCTACACCGACGCGGCGCTGAAGGCCGCGGCGGAACTTTCCGCGCGGCACATCAACGAGCGGCACCTGCCCGACAAGGCGATCGACGTGGTCGACGAGGCCGGTGCCCGGCTGCGCCTGAAGCCTGCGGCCGAGCGCGAAACCGTGGTCGATGTACACCACATCGAGGAAGTGGTCGCGCGGATTGCCCGCATTCCGCCAAAGACCGTCTCGAGCAACGACAAGGAAGTGCTGCGTAATCTCGAGCGCAACCTCAAGCTCGTGATCTTCGGTCAAGACAAGGCGGTCGAAACGCTGTCAGCCGCCATCAAGATGGCCCGCTCGGGTCTTGGTGATGAGCGCAAGCCCGTCGGCAGTTTCCTGTTCGCGGGCCCAACGGGGGTCGGCAAAACCGAGGTCACGAGGCAGCTGGCTATCGCGCTTGGCATCGAGTTCATCCGCTTCGACATGTCCGAGTACATGGAGCGGCATACGGTATCGCGGCTCATCGGCGCGCCGCCGGGCTACGTCGGATTCGATCAGGGCGGCCTGCTCACCGAGGCCATTTCCAAGCACCCGCACGCGGTGCTGCTGCTCGATGAAATCGAAAAAGCGCATCCCGACGTCTTCAATCTGCTGCTGCAGGTGATGGACCACGGGACGTTGACGGACAACAACGGTCGCAAGGCCGACTTCCGTCACGTCATCATCGTCATGACCACCAATGCAGGTGCCGCCGATATGGCGCGCACGCCGATTGGTTTCATGCCCGGGGACAGCACCCCCGACGGTATGGAGGCCATCAAAAAGCTCTTTACGCCGGAGTTCCGCAACCGTCTCGATGGGGTGATCCAGTTCGGCGGGCTCGATGCCGCGACGATCGAGCGTGTCGTCGAGAAGCTCCTTGTCGAGATCGAGACGCAGCTCGAGGGCAAGCGAGTGCAACTGCTGCTCGATGACGCCTCGCGCGAGTGGCTGGCGCGTACGGGCTACGACCCGCGTATGGGTGCGCGGCCAATGGCGCGTGTCATCCAGGAGCACATCAAGCGGCCGCTCGCCGAGGAGTTGCTGTTCGGCAAGCTGGTCAACGGCGGGACCGTGAAGGTCAGCGTCAAGGCCGACGGCAAGGGTCTCGATCTCGAGTGCATTCCGACTGAGGAACCGGCCCTCGTCGACTGAGGCCGTGCGCCGGAAGGGGCGCGAGTGGGTTCAAGCGCGCTGCGGTCAGTGACCGCGGTAGACGACTCAACGACCGCGGTAGACGATGCGGCCTTTGGTCAGATCGTAGGGCGTGAGTTCGACGGTGACGATGTCGCCCGTCAGGATGCGAATGTAGTTCTTGCGCATCTTGCCCGAGATATGCGCCGTAACGACGTGCCCGTTCTTCAGTTTCACGCGAAAAGTGGTGTTCGGCAGCGTGTCGACGACTTCGCCGTCCATCTGGATCGCGTCTTCTTTGGACATCAGTTTGCGGGCACCCGAAATTGAAGAAGCGCGGATTCTGCCGAAACCCGCCCCGGTAAGCAAATCGGCG
>VFQT010002068.1_pt1 | contig 21597 bp, 22 predicted proteins | sample 3512381 | NCBI WGS metagenome assembly VFQT01 (sample SAMN10412376, study PRJNA504923) | tailings metagenome | isolation source: Relicate 2 Philex TSF3 active mining site | place: Philippines: Tuba, Benguet | collected 2017-08-29
AACTCTTGCAGAAAATGTTCACGCGTTGCCATCAAGAAAAAAAGCCGCTGTAAGTGCCATTTTCGTGTGGTCAACATCCGTTCGCTCTCTATAAAGAGAACTTGGTGGGTCTCTGGTTTTGCGCCTTTCAGAGCTCCATACTTGCGATGCAAATGATCGTTGAGGAGTAAGACAGTCTTTTTTGAGGCTACCAAGTGTGGGTTCTATCTCGTAGTTGACGGTATTGCGCCACTACCTCTGGAGTTGCAGTCGCGTTAGCTGAGAGCACTGGCCCTAAATTCCAATGAGGTGGAGTTGCTGTTCCAAGTAACGCCCAAGCTGCTTGCCGGGCAGCTCCATCTGCTACATATTCGCCTGGCTCTGGGACTAATACCTCGCGACCAAAAAGTGCAGATGCAATTGTTGATACTGCTGGATTCTTTGCAGCTCCACCGATGAGCAGAACGCGTTTAACGTCGACACCAAGCTCGACCAATGCATCAACTGCATCAACTAAACCACAGAGCATTCCCTCAATCATTGCGCGCGCAATATCTTCAGGATTTGAATTGGATAGATTCATACCGGCAAAGACACCCTTTGCCTTAGGGCGATTTGGAGTTCGCTCGCCCTCGAAATATGGCAGAAGAGTTAATCCATGCGCGCCCGGTTGTGCACTGAGCGCGAGTTCACCTACCTGATCATGGCTCTTTCCGAGTATTCGAGTTGCCGCATCTAAAATTCGCGCTGCATTAAGCGTGCATACCAAGGGTAGGAAGCGACCAGTGGCATCTGCGAAACCAGCGACTGCTCCGCTTGGATCATGAGTTGGCGTATCTGAAACCGCAAAAGCGGTGCCGCTTGTTCCGAGTGAAACTACAACATCTCCAGGTTCGGCCTGCACACCAAGGGCTGCTGCTGCATTATCGCCAGCACCCGCTGCGATAGGAACTCCGGATTGGGTTTTTCCACCAAAACTAGCGGGCTCAATTATTCTCGGTACTTGAATTTTTCGCTCTGTACGTAGTGCGGAACTGAGAATGTCATGTCGATATGAAGAAGTAACTGGATCGAAGTAACCAGTACCAGATGCATCAGATCTATCGGTAAAGAGGAGATCAAAATTCTTTCCTCCTTGTAATTGCCATGAAAGCCAATCGTGTGGAAGTGCAACTGCAGCAACTTTTGCTGCGCTCTCTTCTTCGTTATCTGCTAACCATCGCAATTTAGATGCAGTAAATGCGGCAACTAATACTGATCCCACTTGTTCGGCTGTCTTTGCATCGCCGCCTAGCTCTGTATTGAGATCAACTGCAGTCTGTGCAGAACGTGTGTCATTCCATAAGAGCGCAGGTCTAATGACTTCACCTGCGCTATCAAGGGCAACCATTCCATGTTGTTGACCACCGATAGCGATTGCACTGACGCCATCCAATCCACCTGCAGCGGCAATTGCTGCATTAAGGGCAGTCAGCCAATGTGCTGGATCCACCTCTGTTCCATCCGGATGGGGCGCACGGCCCTGCCGAATTAACTCACCTGTCTGCGCGTCACGAATCACAACTTTGACCGATTGCGTAGATGAATCCACGCCAGCCACTAATTTTCCCGCTCGATGGTCGCTATTAGCCATGAGCAAAGGCTAGACTGTGCCAGTCAGAGTTGACCACAGTGCGGCTTTTTTACAGCCAAATCTCATTTTATTTTGGAGCGTTGCAATGCGTATTGGAATCCTTACCGGTGGCGGAGACTGCCCAGGCCTCAATGGCGTAATTCGTGGAGTAGTAACAAAGGGAATTAAAGAGTACGGATATGAGTTCGTTGGATTCCGCGATGGATGGAAAGGCCCACTTGAGGCTCTCACCATGCCGCTCGATCTTGCAACGGTAAAACCAATCCTTGCCAAGGGCGGAACCATTCTTGGATCATCACGTACCAACCCTTTTAAGATTGAAAACGGCGTTGAGCGCATTAAGCAGAATCTTGCCGATCAAGGAATTGACGTTCTCATCGCTATCGGTGGCGAAGATACCCTCGGCGTAGCTACCAAACTTGATGCCCTCGGCGTCAAGGTTGTAGGCGTACCTAAGACAATTGATAATGATCTCAACAACACTGACTTCACTTTTGGCTTTGATACTTCAGTAAATATCGCCATGGAGGCAATCGATCGCCTTCATACAACAGCAGAATCACACCATCGCCCACTTATTGTGGAAGTCATGGGTCGTCATGCTGGATGGATTGCGCTCCACTCTGGTATCGCAGGAGATGCAGCGTGCATTTTGATTCCTGAAGTTAAGTTTTCTGTTGAAAAAGTCTGCGAATTTGTAAATTCTCGCTTTAAGACTGGAACGGCGCCTATCATCGTTATTGCCGAAGGTGCTATTCCACAGGATGGCGACATGGTCACCAAAGATCAGCCACTTGATGCTTTCGGCCACGTACAACTCTCCGGTATTGGTGACTGGCTGGCGAAAGAAATTGAGGCAAAGACTGGACACCAAACACGGTGCACAGTGCTTGGCCATATCCAACGTGGCGGCACACCATCTGCTTTTGACCGCGTCTTGAGCTCACGTTTTGGTTTGGAGGCAATCACTGCTGTCCACGAAGGTGACTTCGGCAAGATGATGGCTCTTCACGGTACAAAGATTGCGCGAGTGCCTCTGGCATCGGCAACTGATGTGTTGAAGACCGTCCCAATCGAGCGCTACGAGGAGATCACTTCGTTCTTTGGTTAATCTCCCTGCGAGATTGCAACCAGATTACATAGTCTTACGCCCATGACCTCTTCCTCATCGCAGCTCGATAACCTCTTTGACCCAACCTTGGTTGCGGCGCAGCAACCACAATGGCCGGGTGGCAAAGATGGCGCACCGCTAGCTAAGGCTGTTGCAGAGCTACGTTCCTTGCCGCCACTTGTTTTTGCTGGTGAATGTGATGATCTCAAGGCAAAAATTGCTGAAGCTGCTGCAGGACGCGCTTTCTGGTTACAAGGTGGCGATTGTGCAGAGACTTTTAATTCAGCAACTGCTGATTCAATACGTAATCGCATTAAGACTATTCTGCAGATGGCAGCGGTCTTGCAATATTACTCAAGCTTGCCAGTAATCAAGGTTGGCCGTATGGCTGGCCAATTCGCTAAGCCACGTTCTAATGACTTAGAAACACGTGGAGATGTCACGCTACCTGCCTACCGTGGAGATGCTGTTAACGATATTGAATTTACTGAAGCTGCTCGTACTCCTGACCCACAGCGCTTAGTACGTGTCTATAACACATCTGCTGCAACGCTTAACCTGGTGCGTGCTTTTACGCGTGGTGGTTTTGCAGATCTTCGCCAGGTACACGAATGGAATAAAGGATTTATTCGCGATTCCAACTTCGGTGAAAAGTACGAGCAGATGGCAAATGAAATTGGTCGTGCGCTCTCATTTATGCAATCGGCAGGGGTAGACCCAGAGCAATTTAAAGCCGTTGATTTTTACGCAAGCCACGAAGCTCTCATTATCGAATATGAAAAGGCCTTAACGCGCATTGATTCTCGTACACAACTTCCTTATGACGTTTCAGGACATTTCATCTGGATTGGTGAACGTACTCGCCAATTAGATGGAGCGCATGTTGATTTTGCATCGAAAGTACGCAATCCAATTGGAATTAAACTTGGACCAAAGTCCACCGTTGCAGATGCGCTAGCCCTCATTGCCAAGCTCAATCCCGATAATGAACCAGGTCGAATCACCTTCATCACCCGCATGGGTGCTGGAACAATTCGCCAGGCTCTACCAGCGTTGGTTGAAGGAGTTACGCAGTCAGGTGCACAAGTGCTGTGGGTCTGCGATCCCATGCACGGCAACACTTTTGAATCCAAGAATGGATATAAGACACGTAACTTTGAAGATGTTTTAGATGAGGTGCGTGGATTCTTCGAAGTTCACAAGAAGTTAGGTACTCATCCAGGTGGCATCCATATCGAACTCACTGGCGATGATGTGACTGAATGTCTCGGTGGAGGCAATCAGGTCTCCGAGAAAGACTTGGAATCTCGCTACGAAACTGCATGTGACCCACGCCTGAATCACTCACAATCTCTCGAACTTTCTTTCTTGGTTGCTGAAATGTTGCGCGACCGCTAACTTTGCGAGCGTGCCGCTACTTCTATCTACAGTTGCAACTCCGATAGGAAACCTCAATCTCATCACAGATGAGCACATCTTGCTCGCGGCTAATCTCTCAAACCTAAAGTCGCTGAAAGAAAGTCTGAGTCAGGCTGACTATGAGAAAGAAATTAAGAACGTCTCTCGAATTCCTATCATTAGCGATCTCATCAGTGACTACTTTGATGGAGATATAACGGCGCTCAACTCAATACAAGTTCGCCAACCCGGAGCACCATTTTCACAAGCTGCTTGGAAGGCAATGAAGAAGGTTAGCCCTGGAAAGGTAATTTCTTACGCTGAATTAGCCCAACGTGCAGGAAGTCCTTCTGCAGTTCGAGCTGCTGGAAGCGCATGTGCCAAGAATGCAATAGTCCTAGTCGTTCCATGTCATCGAATTGTTAAGACTGGGGGAGCGCTCGGCAATTATGCCTATGGATTAGAGAAGAAAGAGTGGTTACTTCGCCACGAGGGCGCGCTTTAATATCTCAATCGCTTGATCGCATTGCGCATCGTCAATATCCAAGTGTGTAACGAGCCTTGCATAGTGTGGCCCAAGCGCACTGATCCATAGCCCATCTACTTTGCACCGTGCGGTTAACTCTGCCGCGGAGATTCCGATCTCTGAAAGGTCTAATCCCACAATATTTGTTTCAACCTTCTTTGCATCAACTAATGATGGATGAACAGTTGTGAGCGCCTGAGCAATCCTCTGAGCACGCGCATGATCTTCTGCTAATCGTTCAATATTGTGATCTAGGGCGTAATGGCCAGCAGCGGCGAGAATCCCAACTTGTCGCATTCCCGCGCCATATCGTTTACGCCAGATGCGGGCTTCGCTTACTCGTGCTTTCGTACTGATCATGAGCGAACCTACTGGAGCACCTAAACCCTTGGAGAGACAGACGCTAATTGTGTCGAAGTGTTTGCCGTACTGCGCCAAGGGAACTGCCGATGCAATGTGCGCATTCCATATTCGCGCCCCATCTAAATGCATCGCAATTCCACGTTGATGTGCAGCACTTGATAGTTGCTCTATCTCTGCAATTGGTTGAACCGTCCCACCACCAAAATTATGAGTATTTTCGACTGCAATCGCTTTGGTGGAAACCAAATATGGGCCTGCATCTTCATGGGCAATTGCTAAGGGATCTTGGGCTCGAAGAAGTCCGTCTGCTGCGGGCCAGGTGCGAGTTGTGATTCCACTAAAAGTTGCGGCGGCGCCAAGTTCGGCGCGAACTATATGCGAGCGAGTTTCTACGAGAAGCTCCTCACCAGGCTTTACCAGGGTGCGGATTGCCAATTGATTGGCAAGTGAACCAGTTGGACAGAAGAGAGCTGCCTCATGTCCAAAGAGAGAAGCTACGCGTTCTTCAAGTGAGTTAACGGTGGGGTCATCCCCATAAACATCATCTCCAACAACTGCGTTAGCGATGGCGCTACGCATTCCCGGTGATGGTTGCGTCACCGTATCCGAACGTAAATCAATCGCCATATCAAGACTCCTTGAGAACAATCATAAACATAGCGGTCAATACCATGAGGCCACCAAAGAGCGCTCGGAGTGAAAGCGATTCACCTCCATAGGCGATAGCGAAGATTGCGGCGAAGACAACCTCCATAGTCAAGATAACGGCAACCTTTGTAGCGCTCATATGTGCCTGTGACCAGGTTTGAACGACGAATGCGAGGGCAGTGCAGACAATTGCTGTGTAGAGAACCACTAACCATCCACTTGTATTTACTGGTAGATCGTAACCGCGCGAAAAAGAGAAGATGCCAGTCATCAGCGCACAAGTAGCTAACTGGACGATAGTCATCGCATAGACATCCAACCCATTGCTCCATTGACCCAAAGTGACAATATGAGCCGCGAATGCGATGGCACAGAGGAATACGAGGAACTCTCCAAATCCCAAATTCCAACCTCGGAGGGAGAGAAGTGCGAGCCCAACTGTGGCGAGAGCTACGCATAACCAGGTAAACGGTGAGATTTTTACTTTGAGGATTAGCGCTGCAATTAGTGGTGTTGCCACGACATACAGCCCAGTAATGAAACCGGTTATCGCAGCCCCTGCCAGGGCCAGCCCCAGCGTTTGTAGTACATATCCCGCTCCTAAGAAGAGACCAGCGATAAATCCTTTCCGAAGAATTTCCGGTGTAATTCTGGTGACCACACTCGGTTGAAGCAGAAGCATGGCAACAACAGCCACCACGAATCGAGTGAAGAGAAAGCTATTCACGCCCTGTTTTTCAATGGGATCTTTCATGACGACAAATGCCATTCCCCACGCAGCCGAAACTGCAAGGAGCGCCCATGGGGCGATTTTCATTTTAAGTGCGTGCTGTGAATTCATGCACGCAGGCTCTTAAGGAGCGCAACTTCTTTGCCATGCTCCGGCTCCATTCCAGGAGTCTCTAAAATTAAAGGTGCGTTAACAACTGCGGGATGCTTAAGTAACTCCGCAAATGGATCTACTCCGATGAAACCTTCGCCAATGTTTTGGTGACGGTCCTTGAGCGCACCACAGACATCCATAGAATCATTGGCATGAATCAGTTGGATGCGTTCTATTCCAGCAACTTCTACAAGAAGGTCGAGGGTCTCTTTCATTCCGCCTTTTTTGGCGATGTCATGTCCGGCTGCAAAAACATGGCAGGTATCTAAACAGATACCTACTTTAGGATGGTATTCGAGCGCTTTCAGATAATTTTCCAAATCTTCCAAACGCTTTACGAGTGACTGTCCTTGTCCGGCGGTCGGTTCTAAGAGCAGATAGGGGGCCTCATCACTGAGAGCTTCAAGGATAGGCATAACTCCCTTTTTAATCTGTTTCCAAGCCTTATCCACATTATCTTCTTTAACTGCAGAACCGGTGTGTACAACTACTCCAAGCGCGCCAATTTCTTCACCTCGCTTAAGTGAGTATGCAGTCGATGCCAGAGAATTTTGATAAGTCTCTTCTGTGGGAGATCCCAGATTAATGAGGAAAGGTGCATGCACATACGTTTCAATATCCAACTGCTCCGCCTTTTCGCGAAAGAGCGCATCGGCTTCATGGTTGGTCTCAGGCATCGCCCAGCCGCGCGGGTTTGAAGTAAAAACTTGTATCGCCTCGGCAGAAATGGTTTGCGCATAAGCAATTGAGCGTTTTGCCATCCCGCCGGAAGTGGGAGTGTGCGCACCGATGCGGGGTTTCTTAGCTGCAGGCATCTTCCTAGCCTACTGTGATGGTCACAGTGCTGCCACGCTTTACCTTGGTGCCGACCTTCGGAGAAATATTTGTCACCTTCTTTATCGTCTTTTTGCCAATCTTCTTCACAACAACCTTGAGGTCAAGGTCTTTCAACGCCTGTACGGCTTTGACCTCTTCAATCGAGAAAACATTTGGAATATAGGCAAATTGCGTGCCTTTAGAGATTACTAGCGCAATTTTTGATCCTTTATCAGCAGTTGCACCGCCAGTTGGGTTCTGAGAAATTACCTCGCCAGGAAGTCGCGTTTCACTAAATGCGTAGGTAGAAGTGACGGTGAAACCCGCTTCCTGAAGCTCATTGAGTGCTTGATCAGAGCTCTTACCTACATATGATGCCAGCGCTACTTGTTCTATTCCTTTGGAGATTCGCAAGACAATCAGAGCGTTTCGCTTCACCTTTTCACCAGATGGAGGATTTGAGTCAATGACGTAGCCCTTGGGAATCGTCGCACTAAATTCTTCAGAATCAGGTTGCAAGGACAGTGGCATAGCCACTAATAGGCGACGAGCAACATCGGGAGTTAAGCCCTTGACTTGTGGGATGACAAATCGTTCTGGTCCCTTGGAAACAATTAACTTAACCGTCCCACCTTGATCAACGCGCCCACCTGCTTCAGGGATCGATTGAATCACTCGACCCGCTGGGATTTCTTCACTAAATTGTCTTTGAATAACCAGCGAGGAGAGACCGACTGGGTTGAGAGCTGCACTTACCTCGGTCTCGGTTGCACCGACAGTAGAAGGAACAACCACGCGAGAACCTGGACCAATGAGAAGATACCAACCAGTGGCTCCAACCACGATTGCCAAGACGAGTGCAATCTTGCGATTACGGCGGACTCGTTTGCTCGCCTTCTTTCTCTGAGTAATTTCAGCGGTACTTTCACGAGGAGTAGGGGTTGGAATAGCTTCGGTCAGTTCGCGAATCTTCTTTCGAAGCGACTTAGGTGTTTTCTTTGGCCGCATAGGCTCAATCGGAATATCGAGTTCTAAACTCAATTGGCTCTCTTTGGGATTGAGTTGATGGCTAATCTGAGCCAGTTTTTCACTAAAGAGCGTTGCGTCGCGAGGGCGATCATCTGGGTTAGAACTAGTTGCGGCATAAATCAAATCGTCGAGTTCTGTGGGTATCCCAGAGACCAGAGTGCTCATTCTTGGGACTCTATTGTTGACATGCATGTATGCAATCTGAATTGGCTCAGCACCCTCAAAGGGTTTATCACCGGTAAAAATTTCAAAGGCAGTGATTCCGATGGAGTACACATCGCTGCGTGAATCAGCCACACCTCGTTGCACTTGTTCGGGAGACAGATATGAAACGGAACCGAGGATTACGCTTGATTCAGCGGTCATTGTGCTGCCCAATAGTGGACCTTTTGCAAGCCCAAAATCAGCAATCTTTATGCGACCCTCTTTAGAGATAAGAATATTTTCTGGCTTGATATCCCGATGCACGATACCAATCCTGTGCGCGGCTGAGAGCGCGCTAAGGACAGGAAGTAAAAACTTTATTCCATCTCGTACTGAGAGCCGACCTTGTTCATTGAGATATTCTCGAAGAGTGTGGCCTTCAATCATCTCCATAACAAGAAAGATCGCTGGAGTTCCGTTCTGATTCCACCCTTGATCTTGCACCGCCACAATATTTGGATGGGATAGCGCTGCAGCAGCCTTAGCCTCACGAATAAAGCGTTCAACAAATTGCTCATCTTGAGCAAGATGAGAATGCATAATTTTTACGGCGACTCTTCTATCGAGTCGAGTATCTAGGGCTTCATAAATACTTGCCATACCGCCACTGGCCATTTGGCGAATGAGTTGATATCGCCCATCGATGAGTTCGCCGGTGAGGTCAGACATATCCCCAATTCTAGGTAGTCAGTACGAAATCAGCTGCGTTATCAGTCTTTTCAGAAGCGAAGTGTTGCTCTTGTGTCGCAAGCCACGTTTGCATCTGGTCCTTAATACTTTCACCATCTCGCTCAAGTACGCGATGTAAACCGCTCATTTCATCAATATTTATCCAGATAAGTGTCGAGAGATACTCTCGCACTGCACTCTGCCCACTGCCAACCCCCTCGAGAATGAGCAATTGCACCTGATCAATTTTTTCAGGAGATAAGAATGAAGAGCTAGCCCAATCAAATTTTGAGATTGTGATTTCATTTCCAGCTTTATGTGATTGACAAATATGTGTGAGGACTTCGGTCAACTCAGGAGAGAGCGGGTTATCCCACCCGGCATAAAGATCATCCATATGAATGATGGCAGATGAATAGTGGGGGAAAAGCGCTAAATGTATGTGGCTGGCAAGAGTTGTCTTACCTGCACCAGCTGGCCCATCAATGGCGATGATGGGTCGCTCATGTGCGCTACAGAGATCTAAGAGCGCGTCGGTGAGTTCCATACCAGGAGCTCCATCCCAAAGCCGCCATTGCGGTAAATGCGACATAGAGCAGGGTCGTGAAGAGTAATCCTTGCGTTGCATAGAGAGCTACATAACCTGCATCCACGATTAACCATAGCGGCCAGCTGTCATATTTTTCGTAGACCATAAGAATCTGCGCAGACAAACTTCCAAAGAATAAAATCGCATCCACGTAGGTTGAGGCTGCGCCGATTGATTTAAGAACTGGGCCAAGAGCAAGAGTTGCAACAAGAATCGCAGCGAGTGTGTAGAGCCTGTACTTATTTTTAAAGGGCCCCGGTTTTGCGCCAGAAGGTTCCCACCCGAACCATCCCACGATGGCGGCAGCGATGAAGACAAGTTGTAACGCTGCACTGGCGTAGAGCTCATACTGAAGAAAGAAAACTCCATAGAGCGCGCTGCTCAGAGCCCACCAAGGCCAAGTAATCCGCTTTCCGGAAATTCCTAAACCAACTCCAATGAATGAAGCGATCGATGCGACAAATTCAAGATAGGAGACTTCATATCCCCAAGCTGTGAAGAAGGTGGAAAACATTGTGAACCTCTTTTCTAAGTCCGCATTACCGGACCAGTCAGACGGTCGACTTCAAGATTGAAGTCCTCTCAGCCGTTGTGGCTCCCGTGAAGGCTTACTTTAGCGAATTCTTGCCGCGATTGCTTGGAGATAGGCGGTGCCAGCTACATGTGCCCTGCGCCATGTCGATGTCTTTGCTCGCTTATTAAAGATGTCATAACCAATTGCTTCAACTTCATCAACGATTCCACAATACAACTCGCTCGCTGCGCGGATGCAAGGGCGAGATTCTTTATCCAAATAAGCAATTCCTTGATCTGCCTGCGCTTGTAGAGTGCGCACTCGAGCAATTTGAAATTTAAGGGCTTCCACAATCTCTGGGGTCAAGGTGCGTCGCTCAAGTGTTGCTCTATCTACTCCAAAGCGTGCCAATTCTTGTAATGGTAGATAGACGCGGCCACGATCGAGATCCTCACCCACATCCCGGATGAAGTTGGCGAGTTGAAAAGCTATACCCAATTTCTGTGCCGCTTCAAATGCGCGTACATCGGAATATCCCAGGATTGGAACCATCTCAAGTCCAATCACAGCTGCAGAGCCATAGACATACTCCATTAAATCTTCATATGTCTGATATTCGGTAACCGTTAAATCCATCTCCATGCTGTGTAGAAAATCAACAAAATGTTGGTGGGGGATATTAAAAGTCCTGGCGGTATCGACCAAGGCGCGACCAATATCGTCGCGGCTTTCTCCGGCTCGAAGATCTGCAAGGACCCCATTGCTCCATGTGCGAAGCGCATCAGCTTTTTCTTCTGGCGAGAGCGTAGACGCCAAATCATCCACGATCTCATCGGCGTAGCGCGCGAAACCATAGAGGGCATGTACGTATGGACGCTTATTTTTTGGCAGTAGTAACGTTGCTAAGTAGTAAGTCTTTCCGTGTAGCGAGTTAAGCCGCTTACATTCTTCATAAGAAGCTTTGAGCGCTGCATCCATTTACTTAACCGGACCTACAATGCGTTCAGCAGCCAATCGTCCCGAAATAAGGACCATAGGAACTCCAACTCCAGGTTGTGTTCCACTTCCGGCGAATACTACATTTTCAAAACCTGCAGCCATGTTGCGAGGTCTGAAAGGACCAGTTTGGAAGAAGGTATGTGCGCTAGCAAATGGAGCTCCTCGCTCCATTCCTTGTCGCTGCCAATCAAGTGGAGTAGTTAGTACTTCGGTCTCGATTGCATCCTCAAAACCGGTATAGCCACGATCTTCCAGGGTCTTAATCATCTGATCGCGATACGGACGCGCTTGCTTGGTCCAATCGATATCTGCATCCAAGTTCGGCGTTGGATAGAGGATGTAATAAGAATGTTTGTTGGCAGGAGCAAGGGAGGGATCATCATGAGTTGGGACTGTCACCAAAACCGATGGATCTGTCATCAACACCTTTTTATTGATGAGTTCATCAAAAACACCATCCCATGATTCACCAAAGTGAATGTTGTGGTGAGCGATGTGATCGTACTTTTTGGATGATCCCACCAGCAGAGTTGCACATGAAGGTGAGTAGTTCAATCGCTTAATGTTGAGAGGGGTCTTGCCCAGAAGATCACGCCAGACAACTGGCAAATCAGGATTCATGACCACAACATCGCAGCCAATTCGTTCTCCGGTATCTGTCAATACAGCCTTGACTCGACCATTCTCTTTCTCTAGACCTGTGACAGTGGTGTTGTATCTAATTTCAACTCCATGTTTTTGGGCAGCTGCAGCAAGTGCGCGAGGAACTGCATGCATTCCTCCCTTGGGAAAGAAGACGCCATTGACTGAATCCATATAAGCAATCACTGCATAAATCGCTAGCGCCTGCTGAGGGCTCACTCCTGCATACATGGCTTGGAATGAGTAAACCTTTTGAAGGCGAGGATCCTTAAGATACTGATTGACCTTTGGCTGTAAATGTCTAAATCCGCCGAGGGCAATTAGTTTTGCCAAGTTAGGTGTTAATAAATTAAATGGAGTATCGATATTCTTATCGATAAAATCGTTCATCTCATATTTGTAAAGTTTGGTTACAAAATCTACATACTTGCGATACCCCAACGCCTCCTCAGCGGAAACATGAGTACGTATCTCTTCTTCCATCTGCTCTGTATTCGCATGCACATCAATTTGTGAGCCATCGGCATAGAAAGCGCGATAGAGAGGAGAAAGCGGCATCAACTCGAGCCAATCCTTTAAATCCTCGCCCACGCAACTAAATGCATCTTGAATAAGAGAGGGCATCGTTAAAACTGTGGGGCCGGTATCGAAGGCATAACCATCTTTATGAAGAAGACCATTACGTCCGCCAGGAACTGATTCACGTTCAACAATGGTTACCTTTCGGCCAGCTCCAGCCAAGCGCAGGGCTGCACTGAGTCCGCCGAGGCCAGCGCCAACAACGACGACATGATCTGTTGGACCTTTGACTCTTCTCACCATTAATAGCTCCTGTTGATCGCAGTCTCGGCTAGTGCCAAGAGAAATGGACGTGCATGTTCAGCAATTGCTGTATGTGATGCCGCCACAAGTGAATTTTCAGCGAGGCGATCAATCAACTTTTCTACATCTGCGACGGCGCCAGTTTCTAGGATGAGCGCACGAAGAGAATCTATCTTTTCGGCCGATAAGTCAGGGTTTCCTAGACTCTTGACCAATTCATCACGTGCTGCACCCTGTGCCTTGTCGAGCGTCATAGCTATTAGCACTGTTCGCTTACCTTCACGCAGATCATCACCAGCTGGCTTACCCGTAGTTTGCGGATCACCAAAAATTCCTAATAAGTCATCACGTAATTGAAAAGCTTCGCCCAGGGGTAGTCCATAGTTAGAGAGGATGTTGAGAAGCTCTGCATTTTCCCTGGGTCGCGCCATCACGGCGCCAAAATGGAGCGGGCGTTCGATTGTGTATTTTCCAGATTTATAACGGGCGATGCGTAGTGAACGTTCAACGCTATGTTCACGTTCCCCTGCTTCACGTACATCGAGGTACTGACCGGCCATCAACTCAATACGCATTTCATCATGAATCCGCAACACAGCAGTGAGAGCATCAGCGGCGATACCTGAGTTATGAAGCATCTGATCTGACCATACTAAAGTTAAATCACCCAATAGCACTGCAGCTGCAGCACCGAATTGCGCTGCTTGTCCGGCCATACCCGCGTTGTGGTGGAGATTTTCAAAGTGGCGATGTATAGCCGGTTTGCCACGACGAGTATCTGACCCATCCATAAGATCGTCATGGATGAGAGCACATGCCTGCAAAAGTTCTAAGCTCGCCATAGCACTTACTTCATTTTTTGTGGGTGTTGATCCTGCGGCTAAATATCCAGCATAAGCAAAGAGCGGACGTAATCGCTTGCCGCCTTCAAGGAGGTAATCTTCGAGGGCATCGCACACTGGAACCATTTCTGCAGCGATTCCAGTCAGATATTCGCGTTGACGCGCCAGATAAAGGGACAATTCCTCTTTCACTAAGTCACGAACTGCGCTAGCGCTGTTCAAGAGCTCTTTATCCACGGAGAAAAGGTACCCTGACGCCGTGGCTGTGCGCAGTGTGAAGAATCAACTCACCTATTCATTTGAGTTCTTTCCTCCTAAAGATATTGAGGGAGAAGAACGTTTATGGGCTGCCATGACTCAGTTAGAGTCAATCGCCCCTGATTTCATCTCTGTGACCTACGGCGCAGGCGGTTCTACCCGCGATCGCACTATTCGCATCACTTCTGAAATCACCGCCCGCACTCACATTCCTACCGTTGCTCATTTAACCTGCGTTGGTTCAACTCGTGACGAACTCATCGAGATTCTCAAAAAATATCGCAGCGCCGGAATTAAAAGTATTCTCGCACTTCGTGGCGACCCAACAGGTGGTCCACGTGCACCATGGATTTCTACTCCTAATGGGCTAACCCATGCAGATGAACTAGTGACTCTCGCTGCAGAATTTGGAGGATTCACTATCGGAGTCGCTGCATTTCCTGACGGTCACCCAGCGTCTGCTGGCGATTTTGAAAAAGATGTCAATGTTCTCATTGAAAAAGAGCAACGAGGAGCAACATTTGCAACCACGCAATTTTTCTTTGAAGCAGATAAATGGAAGTCACTTGTTGATAAGTTAGCTGCAAAAGGATCTTCGCTCCCAATCATTCCGGGAATATTGCCGGTAACAAATGTAAAGCAACTCAATCGCATGGCTGAACTAAGCGGCACGCCCATTCCTAAACACATTTCAGAGGCATTCTCGCGAGTTGAAAGTAATTCCGAGGATGTACAAAAACTTGGCGTTGAGATAGCCACTAACCTCTGCCAAGAACTCCTTGATTCAGGAGCGCCGGGTTTACATTTCTATACAATGAATACTTCAACAGCGACTCGCGAAATTTACGCCCAAATTAAAGATTTGAGGTGAGGAAATGGCGCTGACAGAAATCGAATTTAAGAGCAGGTGGAGCAAACTCCACGGGGGAGCAGATGTTGAAGGTGTAGTCGGTGGCTGGTTGTCATTTTCATTTCAAGCGGCGCGAGTATGCACCGCACTTCGCATCACTCCAAATGTACTTACCTTCTTGGGACTGGCGACGGCAATTGCAATGGGACTCTCTTCCTATGCAGCCATAGCTCTCCTTCTGCTCGTCATTTCGCTCTTCTTTGATGGAATTGATGGCAGCGTCGCAATTGTGCAAGAACGAGCGAGCCAATTTGGGGCGCTGTTGGATTCACTTGCGGATCGAATCGCGGAAGCCTTCTGGCTCTACATGGGATGGCGTCTAGGAATTCCCGCTTGGCTTGCGATCACAATGTGGATGGTTGCATCAATTCAGGAGTATGCACGTGCTCGTATGGCTTCATTAGGTCACCATGAAGTAGGTGTAGTCACAATTACAGAAAGACCAGTTCGCGCAATATTTATGGCCTTTGCGCTCATTTTTTATATCTTTGATATTCCTGGATTGCTCGTTATCTCTTATATTTTTCTGGCGATGCTTATATTTAGTTTTATGCAGGTAATGCGCGTTATCTCTCTAAAATTGCGTTAGCCACTATCTCGGCGCTTAATCCGACCAGCGGTAGTCCACCACCGGGGTGTGCAGAGCCACCAACTAGATACAAACCCCGAATCGGGGAGCGATTCTTGGCACGCGCAAAAGCAGATCGTGCACCATTACTAGATGTGCCATAGATGGAGCCACCGGGCGCTTGCACTGAATTTTGTAAATCAAGTGGGGTTCGAATTTCCAAAACTTCTAAACGCTCCCGGATAGGGATGCCGCGAGCTTCAATCTGATCAATAATGCTGTTGGCATAGCGACGGACAAAATCAGTATCAGACCAATCGAAACCATCGCTACCTTTACTGTGGCGAGGGGCATTGACTAGGACAAACCACGCCTCGTGGTTTTCATCTTTCACCATTAACGAATCTTTGGGAGCACAGATATAGATTGTTGGCTTTTCAACTGGAGTTTTTGTGGTGAAGATTGATTCAAATTCTGCATCATAGTTTTCAGGAAAGAAGATTGTGTGATGAGAAAGTGGCGGGGTGCTACTAGGTTTAAGTCCCAAAAGAAGCGAGAACCCAGCCAGCGATGGCTCAGATTTAGAGAGCGAGCGAGCTATTTTTTTAGCCTTGCGATTGCCGGGCAGTAAATTCTCGTAGAGAAATTGCGCATCAGTATTGGCAACAATGCGGTCAAAAGTATGGTGTTGACCGTTGGCAATTAGTCCATTGACCTTGTTTCCTTGATGAGTGATCTCGCTGACATACGAGTTGAGATTGATAACAACACCTAATTTTTCACAGCGTTGCGTTATCTTTTCAGCGAGCGTGCCGATGCCACCTTTAATGTGCCAAGCCCCAAATGCCTCTTCTACAAAGGCGATTGTTGATAAAACCGCTGGAGCAGAACGGGGATCAGATCCGCTGTATGTAGCGTAGCGATCCATAATTTTTGATAGATAGGGACTTGCAATTCTCAGACCGCGCAGCGATTTCCAGGGTGCAATCGTTGCTAGATCACGCAATACGCGAGGGCGTTTCAATAATGACATCGGAGATTTGAGTTCAGATTCAACAAAAGGTTCGCGCGAAACATCCCACATCGCTTCGGCACGCAGCATTATTTTCTGCCATTCAGCAGCGTCCTCATCGCCAAGGGATTGAGCAATAGCTGCGATCGTTTTTTTCCGAGAAAGATTGGCAAATTGGACGGATTTACCATCATGGAATCGGTAATCAAAGGAAGGGCTTACTTCTTCCAGTTCCAAAACACGACCCATAACTTCGCCCGTGCGTTGGAAGAAATCTCGATAGACCGCCGGAAGGGTAAGTAGTGATGGACCGGTATCAAAGGCATATCGACCAATCCATTCAGTGCGACATTTACCACCAGTGCGATCTGAACTCTCAAAAATTGTGACGCGGTGGCCGGCTTTGGCAAGTCTTGCGGCGGTACAGAGACCTCCGATACCGGCGCCAATGACGGCAATATCTTCTGCAAGAGCGACCTTGCCCACGTGTCCGGTCATACAGTGCGACCTTTCCACTGGACTTTGCCACGCTGACTCCAAGAGTAAATGATCAGGTAAATAAGTAGCACAGATGAGAGTGGGTGCAAGAAGGCGTAGATGGGATTACTGCGAGAGCGCAGCGCACTGAGTTCGCGAGTTAAGACCGAGAGGAGAAAGAGGATGAAACCAACGACATAGCCATTTAGGAATAGTACAAATGGATAAATTCCTACTGCAAAGATAAAGAAGATTGCAAAAATCGAACCGATACGACCACCAAATGCTTTCCAGAGTGATTTTCCATAACCGCTGCGAAGCTCTTTGAAAGATGTATACATCCGAGTTTTCGCAAGAGCTGAACCTTCAGTGACAATTCCCTTAAACCCTGATGCAAGAAGCGAACGAGCGATTTCAATATCATCCAGAATTTTATCTGATACCGAAGTAAAGCCTTCAATCACATCGAGCGCCTCTTTACGTACAACAAAAAATTGTCCATTAGCGATGGCAGTAGAGCGCACCGGATACTTCTCTGCTAAGCGCAGCACCACCGTACTCATCCAGGACCAATGCAAAAGTGGCTGAATCAGTTTCTCAGTAAAGGTGATGGCAATTTGCTGCGGATAGGGAGAGACAAAATCCAACTGTAAATCTTTCACTTGATTAATTGCTCGGGCCAAGGCTTTTGGTTTAAGCCGAACGTCGGCGTCAATTGTGACAACAAAGTCAGATTCTGCCGCCTCATATCCAGATTGAAGCGCAGATACCTTGCCCAACCAGTTTGTACGAAGCGCAGGTGAATCGATAATTGTGAATCGAGAATCTCCAGCTACTGCTAGCTGCGCTAGTTTGAGGGTGTTATCGGTAGAAGAGTCGTTCACCAAAATAAATTTAAGATCTTCAATTCCACTCTGAGCAGCTAGTGCCGAGATACATTCTGCAACATTTTCGGCTTCATTGCGCATAGGCACAATTACAGTTACGGATTCGCCGACGGCGTCATCATTTTCTGGCCGACGGATAGTGATGAAATTGAAGATTGAGATAGAAAACGTCAGAAAGACGAGAACTAAGGTAATTGCTGACATCAATTATTCTTTGCTACCTAACCAGCTGGAGAAAAAGTAAGGAACCAGAAGAGAGCCCATTGCAGCAGTCGCAAAGAGCGCCAACCCAGGTCGATCAAAGAAGAAGAGATTTCCTACGAATCCTCCGAATAAAGTCCAGAGAAGATAAGCATCAATGGCGCGAAGAGAGGCGCCTTCTTTCCGTCTTTCACGAGGAAGAACTCGATTCAGAAGCCCGCAAATCACCATCCCCGCAAGTAGCCAGCCAAAGGGATTCGACAAGGGAATGTCTGGAGTAAATGGTGCATGTGCACCTGTTACCTCCCAAGTCCAACGACCGGCTCCAACCATCAGGGCATCAAGAAAGAGATCCCAAGCCGCTAGAAGTGCGCCCCCATAGAGGAAAACCCAATTACCTGCGATACGTCGCGCAGCACAGAGAGAAGGGTGCACCATCATTACCCATGCACAAGGAACGAGTAGCGGAACTCCAAAAATTTGCACACCTAGAGATTCGTCGTATTGATACAAACCAAATGGCCAACCAGTGTGCACTCCGAGTACTTCAATACCTAAGCCAAATAAGTAAGTAATGAGTAGATAACGTGAAGAATATTTAAACCCATAAGAGAGATGTCCGTGCACAACCATAGCTAGCGCTGCAACTAATACTGTTGCGATGGTGACGATTCGAAGGGTTTCACCTTCAATCAGCGGGTAAGAAATCTGTAAGAAAATCAGGAGTGCAATCAGAGACCCGAGAAAGCCTCTCGCCTTTGGGGAGATACCGCCACGGCGCCTCCGGCGCGGGTTGTAATGGCGGATTGACATGGGCTAAGTCTGCCCTAGGTAGTTGCTTTCTTAACAATTGAGCCACGCATCTCGAGTACCTCAAAGCGCGCGAATAATTCTTCGCTGTACCACCCAATCTTTTGCGTTTGTTCTATCGCCACTTGGTGGGCATGGCCCTTGTAAGCAAAGGCGCGTAAGGCAGAAGCAGATTCCCACAATGAAAAAGTTCCTTGCAAACCTATGGGTGCTTCTCCGATCCCAATTGCAGCAATCAATCCGGGAGATGAATGCAGATCTGTAACAACAGGGGGAACCGCAGCCCAAAAGCGAAAGTTGTGGTTCCATTTAATCCGAGCACGAGTGATCGCCGCTATCTTGGCGTTGGGATTACTCAACGCTTGATGGGGAGTAAAGGGTTCTCGCTTTGACCAAAGGCCATGCGATGAAAGTGGTGACAGAATTGCGCGGAACTCAGATAGAGATCGCTTTCGCCATGCGCTGACGATGGGGGATTGGTCAAAGGCAGCAAGATGTTCCCTGTCAATGACGACGACCATTCCCCATTGCAGTAGATCAGCATCGCTAGGAGTGAATGTCTGCCCTGTGCCCGTTCCGAGCAACTTCGAAAATGAAATCCCGGTGAACTTTCGGCTACGCATTCGGTCAACAGCCATACTCCAAAAGGCGAATGGAATACTCTTTCGTGAAATTGAAAAGAAGTAAGCGACCGTAATGTTAGCGACGCTCTCCATAGTTGAAGGATACCCATGCTGCGTAAGAAGTTATATGCTGAGTTTCTCGGGACAGGGATTCTCGTAGCTACAGTCGTAGGTTCTGGAATTATGGCGACAAACCTGACTCCAGATATCGGAATCCAGCTTTTTATCAATACAGTTGCTACCGTCTTCGTTCTTTACATACTGATTACTCTCTTTGCTCCAATCAGCGGAGCTCACTTCAATCCACTTGTGAGTGGCGCTTCCTATTTCCGGAAAGAGCTCTCCTTTGCTAGTTTTATTGGGTTCCTTTCTGCGCAAATTCTTGGCGGTTCACTGGGTGCAATCGTGGCCAATCTGATGTTTAAGCACCCAGCAATAGATCCTTCCCAGAAAGTAAGGGATGGCGCTCATCTCTTACTAGGAGAAGTGATCGCCTCAGCCGGCCTCATTTTCATCATCTTTCTAGCACTGACACAGGGGATTGATAAGAAAATTCCTCGCTTGGTAGCGGCATGGATAGGTGCAGCTTACTTCTTCACCTCTTCCACTTCTTTCGCCAATCCAGCAGTCACGATTGCGCGAAGCCTTACCGATTCTTTCTCGGGCATTAATTTCTCTTCGGTACCAGCATTTATCACCGCGCAGATTGTGGGAGCAGTTGTTGGGTATTCAGCATTTAAATACCTCACCACCAAAGCCAAGTCAGGAAAATAGATGAGTAAACCAACCGTTCTCTTTGTCTGTGTTCACAATGCGGGCCGCTCACAGATGGCGGCTGGCTTTATGCGCGAACTTGGGCAAGGTCGCATAGAAGTGCTCTCTGCTGGTTCTGCACCAAAGGATTCAATTAACCCAATTGCAGTTGAGGCCATGGCTGAAGTCGGAATTGATATCGCCAACAACACCCCGAAAGTTTTAACGCCGGAGGCGGTTCAAGAATCTGATGCAGTCATCACGATGGGGTGTGGTGATGTCTGTCCGTTCTACCCGGGCAAGCGCTATGAAGATTGGGTTTTGGATGACCCGGCTGGACAGGGGATAGAGGCAGTTCGTGTAATTCGTGATGAAATAAAATCGCGCGTAGAGAAACTACTGAGCGAACTTATTTCTTAGTCACCAACAATCATGGGAGTCGCCCCGGTGCATGCAATGAGTTCTGCAAAGCTGGTTGGATAAACCGCGTGGGGATGACCAGAAGCAGCCCAGACGATTTTGTAATCGTTAAGGGCTTCATCGATTAAAGTGATTTCTGGCGTTGTGATCCATCCAATGGGGGATACACCTCCTACGGAATAGCCCGATACCACTTTGACATAGTTGGCATCAGCCCGACCTAGTTCTGGAATTTCTAATTTCTTTGCAACTAGATCTGTATCAACGCGATGGCGACCGCTGGTGATAATCAGAAGTGGATTTCCGGAAGGAAGTTTGAAGATCAAAGAAGATGCAATCTGCCCTACTTCTATACCTAGACCATTTGCTGCATCAACAGCTGTGCGAGCGGTCTCGGCAAGAATATTGATTTCGCCCTTAACTCCAAGCGCACTTGCTGCTTCTTTGAACCGTTTAACTGCCGCTTTTTCAAGAATTCCATCCATATGCGAACTTTATGAGATAGCGTCGCGCTATGTCTTTGAGTGCGCTCACTAATTTTGAGCGAGGTATACGAGCACGCAATGCGGTGTGGGCTGGATTCTTCTTTCTCGGCCTAACGGGTATGGCTTGGATTCCTAGAATTCCTGAGATTAAGACTTCTCTGGGATTAGGTGATGGACAATTTGGCCTTCTCTTATTAGCAAGCACGCTAGGAGCGGTTCCGGGAGCGCAGCTTTCGGGTCGATTGGTTCATATGTACTCCTCGCGACTTGTGGTGCAAATATCGGGAGTCACGTTGCCGCTTGGTGTGAGCATTATGGGAATTGCAGATTCGGTATTGACCCTTGGTATAGGTCTCTTCATCTGCGGATTTAGCGTTTCATTTATGGATGTTGCACTCAACGGACAAGCCGTTGCTATCGAAGAGCACACCAAAGGTCGTTGGATGTCGAGTTTCCATGGGCTCTGGAGTGTTGGTGCATTTTTTGCAGCTCTCTTAGGTGGACTCGTTGCAAACTTCGTTTCACC
>VFQT010002069.1_pt1 | contig 21595 bp, 17 predicted proteins | sample 3512381 | NCBI WGS metagenome assembly VFQT01 (sample SAMN10412376, study PRJNA504923) | tailings metagenome | isolation source: Relicate 2 Philex TSF3 active mining site | place: Philippines: Tuba, Benguet | collected 2017-08-29
CTATTGGTGCCCACCGGAATATCGAAGTCCATGCGGTCATAGACATCGTAAGGCTGGCTCTTGCGGATGTCCCAGGGAATACCGGCGGCGCGGATCATCGGGCCGGAGAAGCCCCACCGGATCGCATCGTCCTTGCTCACCTTGGCGATATCGACGTTGCGCTGCTTGAAGATACGGTTGTCGATGACGAGGCTCATGGCGTCCTCGAACAGCTCGGGCAGGCGCTTGTCCACCCAGTCGCCGATGTCGGTCAGCAGCTTGAGCGGCACGTCCTCGTGCACGCCGCCGGGCCGGAACCAGGCTGCGTGCATCCGCGCGCCCGAAGCGCGCTCATAGAAGTTCATGCAGTCTTCGCGCAGCTCGAACAGCCAGAGGTTGGGCGTCATCGCGCCAACGTCCATCACATGGCTGCCAAGGTTCAGCATGTGGTTCTTGATGCGCGTCAGCTCAGCGAACAGCACGCGGAGGTACTGCGCCCGCAGCGGCACCTCGATATTCAGCAGCTTCTCGATCGCGAGCACATAGGAGTGCTCCATGCACAGCGGCGAGCAATAGTCGAGCCGGTCGAAATAGGGCAGCGCCTGCAGGTAGGGTTTGTGCTCGATCAGCTTCTCGGTCCCGCGATGGAGCAGGCCGACGTGGGGATCGATGCGCTCGATGATCTCGCCGTCAAGCTCCATGACCATGCGCAGCACACCGTGCGCCGCCGGGTGCTGCGGCCCGAAGTTGATCGTGTAGTTCGTGATCACCTCGTCGCCCGTGGTGGGCGACTGCTCCAACTGCATGCTCATGCTCAGCTACCTTCCGGCGCGGCGCCAGTGCCGCCCTCGCTGCCCGCATCCTCGTCGCGCGGGGCGCGGTCGGGGCGGCTTTCGGTCGGCTTGGGGGCGCCCGGATCCTTGACGGCGCTCGGCTGGGGAACGGGCTCGCCCTGACCTTGGCCCGCGATCGTGCCGCCGGCCGTCGCGCTCGCGGCAGGTCCGCCCGGCTTGGCGGCATCTTCCGCGGGCTTGCCCGCCCCGGTGTCGGAGGGCTTGTCGGTGGTCTTGGGTGTTTCCGCCTTGGGCTCACCCTTGGTATCGAGCTTAGTGGCGACCGGCGCCGGAGCGGGCGTGGGCTCCTTGGCCTTCTCGTCACCGGGCAGCACGTAGTCCGCGCCTTCCCAGGGACTCGTGAAATCAAAGCTGCGCAAGTCCTGCGCGAGCTGCACCGGCTCGTAGACGACGCGCTTGTCCTCTTCGGAATAGCGCAGCTCGACATAGCCGGTCAGCGGGAAGTCCTTGCGGAACGGGTGCCCCTCGAAGCCGTAGTCGGTGAGGATGCGCCGCAAGTCCTGGTTGCCCGCGAAGATCACGCCGTAAAGATCGAACACCTCGCGCTCGAGCCAGCCCGCCACCGGCCACAGCGTCGTGACCGTGGGCACCGGCGTGTCCTCGGCAGCGGTGACCTTGACCATGATCCGATGGTTGCGGGTGAGCGAGAGCAGCATGTAGACCACTTCGAACCGCTCGGTGCGCGCTGGGTAGTCGACCCCCGCGATCTCCATCAGCTGCTGATAGTCGTGCTCGTCGCGAAGCAGGCGCAGCGCGTCCGCGATCCGGTCGCGCGCGACCGTGATCACGATCTCGCCATGCTCTTCCTTGCCAGAAACGACCATGGCGCCAAGCGTGGCGACAAGCCGGTCGAGCACGCCTTCGCTGGACGCGAAGCGGGGCGCAGGATGAAGAACGGTCACCAGCCCTCCCTCACCGTTCCAGCGTGCCGGAGCGGCGAATTTTCCGCTGTAGCTGCATTACGCCATACAGGAGCGCCTCGGCCGTGGGCGGGCAGCCGGGAACGTAGATGTCCACCGGCACGATGCGATCGCAGCCGCGCACCACCGAATAGCTGTAGTGATAATAGCCGCCGCCATTCGCGCAGCTGCCCATCGAGATGACGTACTTCGGGTCCGACATCTGGTCATAGACCTTGCGCAGCGCCGGAGCCATCTTGTTGCACAGCGTGCCCGCCACGATCATCACGTCCGACTGGCGCGGCGAAGCGCGCGGGGCGACGCCGAAGCGCTCCATGTCGTAGCGCGGCATGTTGACGTGGATCATCTCGACCGCGCAGCAGGCCAAGCCGAAGGTCATCCACCACAGCGAGCCGGTCCGCGCCCACTGGAACAGCTCCTCGGTCGAAGTGACGAGGAAGCCCTTGTCGCTGACCTCCTGGTTGAGGTCCCTGAAGAAAGACTGATCGGGCGGGGTCGCGGGAGCGCCGCCCGCCGGAGTGGTGACGAGAGTGCTCATTCCCAGTCCAGTGCCCCCTTTTTCCAGGCATAGGCCAGCCCGATCGCCAGCTCGCCGAGGAAGACCATCATTGTGATCCAGCCCGGCCAGCCCGTGACATCGAGCGACACCGCCCACGGGAACAGGAACGCCGCTTCCAGATCGAAGATGATGAACAGGATGGCGACCAGATAGAACCGGACGTCGAACTGGCTGCGCGGATCCTCGAACGCGGGGAAGCCGCACTCGTACTCGCTCAGCTTCTCCGCGTCAGGATTATGGGTACCCGTCAGCCGCGCCACTCCCATCGGGAGAAACACGAAGGCGGTCGAAAGGCCGAGAGCGATGATCAGAAAGATCAGGATCGGCAGATACTGCGAAAGGTCGACCAACGGGCTGACTCGCTACGTTACGTTCGGTTAGGGCGCCCTAGTCCGGCCTTCCGCGCGGCGCAAGGGTGCGGTTGAGTTAGCCACGGCCCCTGACTATGTTGCCCAATGAAAGCCATTCCGGCTTCGGGCGCGAACAGCCCAATTGCCACCGCCGCAACGCAGCATTAGTTTGAATGAGCGCGTTCGCCGAATGCTTACGAGGGTGCCAGTCATGAGCCAGATTTCCGCCAACGATCCGATCGTCGTGCTTTCCTACGCCCGCACCCCGATGGGCGGCTTGCAGGGCGTGTTCGCAGATGTTTCTGCCACCGAACTGGGTGCGACGGCGGTCAAGGCCGCGGTCGAGCGCGCGGGCGTGCAGGGCGAGGATATCGAGCGCGTCTACATGGGTTGCGTCCTGCCTGCCGGGCTGGGCCAGGCGCCCGCCCGTCAGGCCGCGCTCAAGGCCGGCCTGCCCAAGTCCGTGCAGGCGACGACCGTCAACAAGGTCTGCGGATCGGGCATGCAGACGGTGATCATGGGTGCCGAGGCTCTGGCCGCCGGATCGATCGACCTCGTCGTCGCGGGCGGCATGGAGAGCATGACCAACGCTCCCTACCTGTTGAAGAAGCACCGCGCCGGCGCGCGCGCCGGCCATGACACCGCCTACGACCATATGTTTCTCGATGGGTTGGAAGACGCCTACGAAGGCGGCTCGATGGGCTCGTTCGCGCAAGTGACGGCCAACGAATACCAGCTCACCCGCGAAGCCCAGGATGCCTATTCGATCGAATCGCTACGCCGGGCGCAGGCGGCGATCGCGGACGGCGGTTTCGCCGACGAGATCGTCCCCGTCACCGTCAAGAGCCGCGCCGGAGAAACCGTTGTCGATACCGACGAGCAGCCCGGCAAAGGCCGCCCGGACAAGATACCCACGCTCAAGCCCGCCTTCGCGAAGGACGGCACGATCACGGCGGCGACCTCAAGCTCCATTTCCGACGGCGCAGCCGCGCTGGTCCTGACGCGCGACAGCATCGCCCGTGAGAAAGGGCTGAAGCCCGTGGCCCGTGTCGTCGCGGTCGCGGCGCATGCACACGAGCCCGCAAAGTTCACGACCGCTCCGGTGGGCGCCATTCAAACGCTGTTGCAAAAGGCCGGGTGGTCGATAGACGACGTCGACTTGTTCGAGGTCAACGAGGCCTTCGCTTGCGTTGCGATGTTCGCGATGCGGGATCTCGGAATCCCGCACGAGAAGGTCAACGTGAACGGGGGCGCGACCGCGCTCGGCCATCCAATCGGCGCTTCGGGCGCGCGCATCATCACCACTCTGATCGGCGCCCTCAAGGCCAAGGGCTTGAAGCGCGGCGTGGCGAGCCTCTGCATCGGCGGTGGCGAAGCGACGGCGGTGGCTATCGAGCTCGCCTAGCGCTCGTCAGGGTGCGCCGGCTCCCCAGAGCCGGTTCTGTGGAAGATAGCCGGCATGTCCGGTCACTTCGAAAGCGCACCACCCCTCGGCACAATCGCCCAGCTTGCCCACCACGCCGGGCTCAACGTGCCATAGGAGCCTCCCGCCGGCCTCGCCCTTCTCCCGCATTGGCGCGAGTTCTTTGCCCTTGACGATCGCACCCCGCTCGCGGCTGAGGAAACGCGCGAGCATCCAGCCCCGGGCGCCGTCAGGGTCTTCGACAAGACGCCAGCCTTCCTTGCGGCGCACCACCCGCATGGGCAACAACGGCCTGCGATAGACCCATGCGATGCGATAGTCCTCGCCTGGCCCCACCCGCATGTTGACCTCGCTAACCCGGATGGATGCCCAGTAGGGCACCTCCTCATCCTGCGCGACTGCGGGGACAGCGATAGACAGGACGGCGAGGCCGATCAGATGCCGGAGACTCAATGACATGATTGCGAAATAACTCCGACACTTCCCGCACCGCAAGAGCGCTTGACGGCGGAAGCTGGTAACGCGAAAGCAATGCCGCCGCCATGACCGTAGTGACCGACACCCCCCTCGCCCGCACCTTCACCGGCAAGCCCCGCGTTATCGTGACGCGCAGGCTGCTGCCTGAAACGCACGCCAGAATGACCGAGTTGTTCGACGCCGTGCTCAACCCCGAGGACCGGCTGCCAAGCCGCGATGACCTGATCGCGGCGATGCAGGATTGCGATGTGCTGGTGCCCACGGTGGCAGAGCGCATCGATGCGGCGATGATCGAAGCCGCCGGCGACCGGCTCGGCCTGATCGCGAACTTCGGCGCTGGGATCGAACATATCGATCTGGCGGCGGCGCGCGCGCGCAGGATCGTCGTCACCAACACACCCAGCGTCTTCACCGACGATACCGCCGATCTGACCATGGCGCTGATCATCGCCGTCACGCGCCACTTCGCGGCTGGCGTGCGCCAGGTTCATGAGGGCAAGTGGGACGGCTGGGGGCCTTCGCGCCTTCTCGGCCACTCGCTGTCCGGCAAACGCCTCGCGATCCTCGGCATGGGCCGGATCGGCCAGGCCGTCGCGCACCGCGCCCGCGCCTTCGGCATGGATATCGTCTATCATAACCGCCATCGCCTGCCCGACGCGCAGGAGAACATGGTGGCCGCGCGCTTTGAGCCGGATATGGATCGGCTCATTGCCGAGGCGGATATCCTCTCCCTGCATTGCCCGGCCAGCGCAACCACGCGGCACGTGCTGGGAGCAGACCGCATCGCGGCGATGAAGCCGGGCGCCTACCTGATCAACACCGCGCGCGGCGATCTCGTGGATGAGGAGGCGCTCATCGCCGCGCTGGCGCAGGGCCACCTCGGCGGCGCCGGACTTGATGTCTATCCGCAGGAGCCGCACGTCGATCCCAGGCTGCTGCAGCTCCCCAACGTCGTAGCGCTGCCTCATCTGGGCAGCGCCACCGTGGAAGGGCGCGAGGCGGCAGGGTTGCGGATCATCGCCAATATCCGCTTCTGGGCGGACGGACATCGGCCGCCCGATCAGGTACTGGACGGCTGGCTGTAAACGCCTCCAGCTCAGCATCTGTCTGGTTCGATTAGCTTGTCTCATCCGCTGGAATTGCTCTAGACGCTCGCGCCGAGGATGGCGGACGGCAATGCCGACGCCCCGTGGGGGAGCATCATTTATGCGCAAGCGTCTTTTCGTCCCGCTGGCCGTTCTGGCCGCGACGCCCACACTCGCCTGGGCGCAGGAAGGGCAAATCGACGTGGCGGACACCGGGGACACGGCCTGGATCCTGATCTCGTCCGCGCTGGTGCTGATGATGGCCATGCCCGGCCTGACGCTGTTCTACGGTGGCCTCGTCCGCGCCAAAAACTTCCTATCGGTGCTGGTGCAATGCGGCGCGATCGCCGCCATCGCCTCGCTGCTGTGGATCGTCACCGGCTACACGCTGGCCTTCGGCGGGGTGACCAACGGCTGGCTGGGCGCCGGCAACGCCTGGATGCTGATCGACCTGGCCAATCTGCGCGACGGCTACACCATTCCCGAAAGCAGCTTCGCGCTGTTCCAGATGACGTTCGCCGCGATCACCCCCGCGCTCATGGCCGGGGCCTGGGTAGACCGCGCCCGTTTCGGCTGGGTCGTCGGCTTTTGCGCGCTCTGGGGCCTGATCGTCTATGCCCCGGTCGCGCACTGGGTCTGGGGCGGCGGCTGGCTTTCCTCAGGGCTCGGGACGCTCGATTTCGCGGGCGGCATCGTTGTCCACACCACGGCCGGGGTCTCGGCGCTGGTGGTGGCGCTGCTGCTCGGCAGGCGGGAGGGCTTTCCCAAGACGCTGATGCTGCCGCACAGCCCATCGTTGACGATGGCCGGCGCGGCGCTGTTGTGGGTGGGCTGGTTCGGGTTCAACGGCGGTTCGGCACTGGCCGCCAACGACGATGCCGCCAGCGCGATCATCAACACTCACGCCGCCGCCGCCGCCGCCGCGTTGTTCTGGCTGTTGATCGAGCGCGTCAGCGTCGGCAAGGCCACCAGCGTCGGCTTTGCGACCGGCGCGATTGCGGGACTGGCGACGGTGACGCCGGCCGCGGGCTTCATCTCGCCGGGCGCCGCGATTCTCTTCGGCATCATCGCGGCCTGCGCCTGCTATCCGATGATTCAGCTCGTCAAATTCAAGCTCAAGATCGACGATTCGTTGGATGTTTTCGCCGTGCACGGCGTGGGCGGCATTACCGGTTCGATCCTGCTGGCCTTCTTCCTTTCGCCGGGTCTTGGCGGAACCGGCTATGCGGAGGGCATGAACATGGGAAGCCAGCTGGCCGCCCAGCTCGCCGGCGTCGGCGTGGTGGCGGTCTGGTCGGCTATCGCCAGCGCGATCATCGCCCTGGCGATTTCAATCGTCATGCCGATGCGCGTCAGCGAGGACGAGGAACGCGAGGGCCTCGATATCACGAGCCACGGTGAACACGCGTGGGACTTCGACTGAATGGCGACTAGTCGCCGGTGAGGATGCGGTCGACGAGCTGCTTCACCGTTGGGGTGAAGTTGTTCGAATAGAACGGGTCTTGCTTGAAACGATAGGCCGCGTGTCCGGCGAACATCAGGTTCTGCTCGACGGGTCCACCGTGGGCGATATCCTGAAGCGTCTTCTGGATACAGAAGCTGCGCGGGTCGGCGAGGCGGCCGGTGGTGTAGTCGTCATGGTCCTTCCACGACGAGAAACCGCAGTGCGAAAGGCAGCCCATGCAGTCCGCCTGATCCTGGCGGATGAGGTCGCGCTCGTCCGGGGTGACGAAGATGATCGTGTCGTCGGGCGTGCGCAGCCCATCGGTGAAGCCATTGAGCGCCCAGCTGCGCGCGCGCTCCAGGTCCTTGGGCGCCACCCAAAAGTTCTTGCCCTTGACGCCCACGTCTAGCCGTACGGTGTGCTCGCCAGCTTCCACCTTCGAATAGGGGACCTGCCGCTCGCTCCGCGCTTCCAGGTTGCGCAGGAAAGGATTGCGTACCGCCGAGGAATAGAAGCCGGTGGGCGAGAAACGATGCAGCAGCACGTCGCCGGGCTCCAGTTCGCGCAGGGCGTCCTTCCACCCCTGCGGGATCGGGCTTTCGTGGGTCAGCAGCGGGCGGGTGCCGTACTGGAAGGCGATCGTGCCCAGTTCGGGATTGTCGATCCAGTTGTCCCATTCGCGCAGGAACCACACGCCGCCCGCCATTACGATCGGAACGTCGTCCGACAAACCCTCAGCCCGCATCGTATCGCGCAGCGCCTTGACGCGCGGATAGGGATCCTCGGGCTTGAGCGGGTCTTCCGCGTTGGAAAGGCCGTTGTGCCCGCCCGCGAGCCACGGGTCTTCATAGACCACCGCGGCCATCAGTTCCGACACTTTGTGGTAAGCGCGCTTCCACAGGGCGCGGAAGGCGCGCGCCGAGCTGACGATCGGGAGATAATTGACGTTGAAGCGCGCCGCGATCTCGCTCAGGCGATAGGGCATTCCCGCGCCGCAGGTTACCCCCGCGACGAGGCCGCGCGTCTGGTCCAGCACACCTTCGAGCACTTGCTGCGCGCCGCCCATTTCCCAGAGCACGTTGATGTTGATCGCGCCCTGCCCGCCCGAAATCTCGTGCGCGCGGCGAACCTGCTCCACCGCGCCGTCGATCGCGTAGTTGATCAGTTGCTCATGCCGCTCGCGCCGGGTCAGCGCATCATAGATCTGGGGCACGATCTTGCCCTCGGCGTCGTAGCTGTCGGCGTTGACCGCGCTCACGGTGCCCACTCCGCCGGCCGCCGCCCAGGCGCCCGAGCTGGCGTGATTGGTCGCCGAAACGCCCTTACCGCCTTCGATCAGCGGCCATACTTCGCGCCCGCCGTAGCGGATCGGCTTGAGACCCTTGAAACCCATTTAATCGTTTCTTCCCATTGGCGGCCGGCTCACTTGGCGGCTGCTGGCTTGTCAGCCTGTCGGCAGGGCGTGATCGCATTCGGTGGCGGGCGGTCGCCCGCCGCCTCGAACTGCGCATAGTATCCCTGCAACTCCGGCTTACGGACAAATTCCGTCAAGCGGAAGCCCACGGCGGCGAATTCGCAGAACAGCAATGCGGGCGGAATGCCATGCTGATCGGTGGCGCGGTCCACATCGACCACGATCACCCGCCCGCCCTGCCGCAGCGCGGGCCGCAGCCGCCAGAGGAAGGCGTAAGGCTCGCCCACTTCATGGTACATATGGACCAGGAAAATGCGGTCGAAGCTGGATACCGGCAGGCGGGGATCGTCGAAAGCGCCCAGCTTGATGGAGACGTTGTCGAGCCGCTCGCGTTCGACGCGCTCGCCGAGGCGCTGGAGCGTCTGGCGGCTGATATCCTGAGCGAGCACCCGGCCGTTCGCACCGACCCGCTCGGCCAGGCGCACGGTGTAATAGCCCTCGCCCGCGCCGATATCGGCCACGGTCATGCCGGGCCGGAGATCGGCAAGGTCCATGACCACTTGCGCTTCGTTGACCCTGTCACGCTGGATTTCGGACGAGAACGCCGATGCGCCGGTCTCCGACACAGGGCGATAGGCGCGCGGGAACTCGCGCGAGGTCGCCAGCCGGTCGGCGTCCCCGGTCTGTCGCTCGCACCCTCCCAGGAGGGCGAGCGCGATCAGGATCGCCGCGCCTTTGCTCAATCCACGTCCTCCACCGCCACTTTTTCACCGGTGACGCGCTGGGAAAGCGCCGCCGCCATGAACGAGTCGAGCTCGCCGTCGAGCACGTCTCCGGGCGCGGTGGACGTAACTCCGGTACGCAGATCCTTCACCAGCTGATAGGGCTGAAGGACATAGGAGCGGATCTGGTGGCCCCAGCCGATCTCGGTCTTGGCCTGATACTCGCCCGAAGCCTCCGCCTCCCGCCGCGCGAGCTCGGCCTCGTAGAGCCGCGCCTTCAACATGTTCATCGCGGTCGCGCGGTTCTTGTGCTGCGAACGGTCGTTCTGGCTGGCAACGATTATGCCGGTCGGCACGTGGGTGATGCGCACCGCCGAGTCGGTAGTGTTGACGTGCTGTCCGCCTGCGCCCGATGCGCGGTAGGTATCGATCTTGAGGTCGGATTCCTTGATCTCGATGTCGATGTCGTCATCGATGACCGGATAGACCCAGACCGAACTGAAGCTGGTGTGGCGGCGCGCGGAACTGTCGTAAGGGCTGATCCGCACCAGGCGGTGCACGCCGCTTTCGGTCTTCGCATAGCCATAGGCATTCTCGCCCTTGATCAGCAGCGTCGCGCTCTTGATCCCGGCCTGCTCGCCCGCGTGGTAGTCCACCACCTCGACCTTGTAGCCGTGCCGCTCCGCCCAGCGGGTGTACATCCGCTGGAGCATCTCGGCCCAGTCCTGGCTCTCGGTGCCGCCGGCGCCGGCATGGACTTCGAGGTAGGCGTCGTTCGCGTCGGCCTCGCCCGCAAGCAGCGCCTGCACCTTGTCGGCATCGGCACGGTCGGCAAGCGCCGCCAGGGTGGAAAGCCCCTCGCTCACGGTATCCTCGTCGCCCTCGGCATCGCCGAGTTCGACGAATTCCACCGCGTCCGCCATTTCCTGCGCGATCTGCCTGACCGTGCCAACTGCGGCATCGAGCCGCCGCCGTTCCCGCATCACCGCTTCCGCTTCCTTGGGATTATCCCAGAGCTTGGGGTCTTCGACCCGCGCGTTCAGCTCATCCAGACGGCGCAGCGCGCGATCCCAATCCAGGAACTTGCGGACGAGTGCCAGTGCGGCTTCGATCCGGTCGATATGGGCCTGCCCTTCGGCACGCATGGCAATTCAACTCCGCGTTTACGGGCGCCCCGCTTAGCGGAGCGGAACGGATTGTAAAGCTCAGCGGCTAAGCAAGCTAACGCCGGCGCAGCGCCTGGACGGCCTGGAGCGTAAGGCGCACATGGTCGCGGTAATCGCGATCGGAATGGACCAGTGTGATGCGACCGTTCGGCGCGATCACGTAGCTCGTGCGAGAGGTCATGCCAGGCGTCATCCTCGCCGCCATCCCCGGGGGCAAGGACTCCGCACGAAGCGCAACGTCGTAAGCGCTGGCGATCGCGGGCGTGGCCATGCCCACGGCGAACTTGCTGCTGCAAGCTTCGGTGGAGAACCGCTGCAAGGTCGGCAGGTCGTCCGCCGACATGCCCATTACGGTCGCGCCCGCGGCCGCGAACTGATCATGCGCCTCGGCGAAGGCACGCGCTTCCAGCGTGCAGCCCTGCGTGAAAGCCTTTGGATAGAAGTACAGCACCACCGGACCGCGCCGAAGCGCGTTGCGCAAGTTGAACGTAAAGGGTTTGCCCGCCAGCGCGCCGCGTGTGGAGAACTGGGGCGCCTGCGCGCCCACCGGCAACTCCGCGAAAGCGCTTGTCGGAAAGGCTAGAGCGGCCAGCGCCGCCAGGATCGCAATGGGCTTCATGGCGCGAGCTTCGCGCATCGGTGAAGTTCTGTCCAGCGGGGACATCGCACTCTCATCGCTTGACGGTCAGGTCGCCCTCACCCTACGCGCCATGGCGTACCGCACCGGAGCCGTCGCCGACATGAATCCGATCGATCGCCCTCGCCGTAGCGCGCTCTACCTCCCGGCCTCGAACGCCAAAGCCATCGCCAAGGCCCGGACCTTGCCCGCGGATGTCATTATCCTCGATCTCGAAGACTCCGTTGCCCCGGAAGCGAAGGTGGAGGCGCGCGAGGCGGCGCTCGAAGCGGTGCGGGAGGGTTTCGGCGGCCGCGAGGTAGCCGTTCGCGCCAATGGCCTGGATACCCCCTGGGGCGCGGACGACCTTTTGGCGATCGCAGGCTCCTCGGCGGATGCGGTGCTGGTGCCTAAAGTGTCGTCAATCGAGGATATCAGGCACTGTGAGGCCGCGCTCTCGGCCGCTCCCCCGCAAATGCAGCTCTGGGCGATGGTCGAGACCTGCGCCTGCATCCTTCGCATCGATGCCATCGCGGCGATGTCCGCCACGACCCGGCTGTCCCTGTTCGCGATGGGCGTAAACGACCTCGCCAAGGAAATGCGCGCGAGGCTGACGCCGGAGCGGACGCCGTTCCTGCCATTCCTTTCAATCGCGGTCGCGGCGGCGCGCACGCATGGCCTCGCGATCCTCGACGGCGTCTGCAACGAGTTCCAGGACGCCGCGGTGTTTCGCGACGAGGCCCAACAGGGCTTGCTGTTCGGTTTCGATGGCAAGACGGTGATCCACCCCGCTCAGATCGATCCCTGCAACGCGGTGTTCTCTCCCAGCGCGGATGCATTGCAGGCGGCGCATGCCATCATCGCCGCGTTCGACATGCCGGAAAACGCCGGCAAGGGCGCTGTCCGCGTCGATGGGAAAATGGTTGAGCTGCTTCACCTGGAACAGGCGCGGCGGCTCGTCGCGGTGGCCCAGAGGATCGCGGAAACCGCCCGTTAATGAGCGATGTAGCCCACCGGCTCGCTGTCGTTATCCGGGGAATCCGCCTTCCAGCGGACTGATCCGAACGGACGCTCAAGGCGCCGCCGTATTCGCGGACGCTCCTCCCCGCAGTGATAGTCGTCGACAGCGCGGGCGAGGTCGAGTTCGCTCTGGGTGTAACGGTCGCGCATGCGCAGATAATCACCCCAGGTGGGGCAGTGATATCGCTCTATCCAGATCGACGGGTCGGCGATGTCGCGTGAAATCGACCAGTCGAATGCGCCAATCCGGCTCCGCGCATGCTGCATGCGGGTCATCACGGAGTGGAATTCGCGCGCCTGGTCAGGATCGACCTTATACTCGACCTCGATCACCACCGGCCCCGAGCGCAGGGTGAGCGGCAGCGCCACTTCGGGCTCGTCGCGCAGTGGAATCGATTCCGGGTCCGCCTTGCGATCACGTATCAGCGGCAGGAGCATTCCGAGCAATGCGCTTGCGATCGAAGCCAGGCCCGAGGCGAAGAACGCGAACGTAACGCTTTCCTGAGCGGCAACAAAGCCCCAAAACCATGCACCCAGCGCCACGCCGCCGGTCATCGCCGACGTGAACAGCGACAGCGCCCGCGCCGTCACCCAGCGCGGCGAGGACATCTGCACGCTGACGTTGAGCAGCGCGAGAGTAACGATGTTGCTGAAGCCAACGACGAACATGGCCGCCAAAGTGATGGCAAGACTATTGCTCAGTCCGATCACGACGAGGGCGATGCCTGTCGATCCCGCCCCGAGGCGCACGGCTGTCTCGTTCGACATCCGGCTGCGCACGTTGCTCACGGTAAGCGCCCCCAGCACCGCGCCCACTCCCGCCGCGCCCAACAACAGGCCGAAGATCCCGGCATCGCCTCCCAGCAGGTCCTTAGCGACAAGCGGTGCCAGCGCGTTGCTGCCCGCACCGCACAGGCCGAACACGAACGAGCGCAGCATCACGGTCCGGATCAAAGGCGAATGCATTGCATAGCGACCGCCGGTGATGATCGCACGGTCCAGCCGCTCGGGCGGCAGCCGCGAAGGGACGTGCTCGCGCCGCCAAAGGTAGAACGCTACAAGCAGCGGCAGGTAGAAGGTCGCGTTCAGCGCGAAGGCGGCCTTGGCCCCGGCTGCCAACACAATGAGGCCGCCGAGCGCCGGGCCGAAACTGCGCGCGACGTTGAAACTGATCGTGCCCAGCGCGATCGCCGCCGGCAGATGCGGCCGCGAAACCTGCTCGCCGATCGACGCCTGCCACGAGGGGGCGAACAGGGCGAATCCCGATCCGATCAGCGTGCAAAACAGCAGCAGCAGCCAAGGCGTGACCAGATCCAGATAGGCCAGCGACGTCAGCAGTATGCTGCAGACTGACGCGAAACCCAGCCCGAGCATTGCGATCTTGCGACGGTCGAACATATCCGCGACTGCACCCGCCGGCAGGGCGACAAGCATCAGCGGGAGCATGCTGGCGGTCTGCACCAGCGCGACCATGCTTGGCGAAGAGCTGAGCCGGGTCATTTCCCAGGCGGCGCCCACCCCGAGGATCAGCACACCGAAGTTGGAGAACAGGCTTGCGACCCATATGCGACGGAAGGCGACCTCGCGTAGCGGCGCGAATGCTCCCTCCGCCTTCGCCGGTCGATCGGTGCCTTCGCGGTGCATGTTGTTCAATCCCCCCGCTGCCGGAATGCAGCGTTGTCCGGCACCGCCCGCGTGGTCAAGCCGTCAGACCTGGCAGCGCAAATGCGACAAAGATAGCCCTGGCCTGCCCGCCAGCGCTCGATGATATACTCAGTAAACGCCGCCCTGTTCCGCGGCAAAATTGCCGGTGCCGGAGACATTCGCCCCGCTGCCTGCATCGGCTCGCTGCGCCTGCTGGCCCCGCCGTATCGCGGCGATCAGCGCGTCGCGCTGGAGCGCGAATTCGTCGGCCCGGCTGGACCGCTTGGGCTCGGTATCGGGCTTGAACGCTTCCCAGATTACCGACGACTTGGGATCGTTGCCGGGTTCGGCACCATAGACCCGCTTGCCCGAGACCCGGTCGATCCGAACCATCCGCACGCCCTCAGGCGCGACGAAGGGCTGGCGGCTCCAGCGCGGCTTGGTCATCTGGACGACCTGCTTGAACATCGGCGCGGCGATGCGGCCGCCCTGCGCATACCCGCCCAGCGAGCGCGGCTTGTCGTAACCGAGGTAGACGCCCGCGACGAATTGCTGCGACCCGCCAACGAACCAGACGTCGGTCGGACCAGTCGTCGTGCCGGTCTTGCCGAACAGCGGCAGCCCGAGATCGCGGAGCACGACGGCGGTGCCTCGCGTCACCACGCCTTCGAGCATGTGGGTCACCTGATAGGCCGTGCGCGGGTCCATGACCTGCTTGCCGCGCGGCTCCAGCCTGGGCATCGGCTTGCCGTCCCACTGCGCCATGTTGCAGCGCGTGCAGCGGCGATTGTCGGCGCGCCAGATGACCTTGCCGTTGCGATCCTGAACGTAGTCCATGAAGCTGGCGGGGTACTGGATGCCGTTGTTCGCCAGCGCCGAATAGGCGTTCACCATCTGCAGCACGGTGGTGTCGCCCGCGCCAAGCGCGAACGACAGATAACGCTGGTAGTCGCCGATGCCGACGCTCTTGAACATGCCGGTGACGCGGTCCATGCCGGCGTCGTTGGCGATGCGCACGGTCATCAGGTTGCGCGATTGCTCCAGGCCCCACCGCACGGTGTGCATGCCGCCGCCGCCGCCGCCGAAGTTTCGGAAGCATTTCTGCCCCAGCCTGCCGCCCTGATAGACGCAGAAGGTGCCGTCGAGCACCATCGAAGCGGGGGTCAGCCCGGTTTCCAGCCCGGTGGCATAGACGAAGGGTTTGATCGTCGATCCCGGCTGCCGGAGCGCCTGCGTGCCGCGATTGAACGAACCGAGACCGGCGTCGAATCCGCCCTGCACCGCCAGAACGCGGCCGCTGCTCGGGCTCTGGATCACCATACCGCCCGAGACTTCGGGAACGGTGCGGACCGCATAGAGGTCGCGGCCTGCCGGCGCCGCCGCGATAACGTCTCCCTCGCGCAGGGGATCGGGCAGGCCTGTCAGCCGCGCCGTGCTGCCGTCGGAGAAACCGATCGTACCCTCGCTGCCGCTGCGCTGCACGACGACCCCGACCCGCCAATCCTGATAGCTGATCGACTTGTTCAAAGTGATGAGCTGGACCTGCCAGCGATCCTTGTCGAGCTCGATATGCGCGATCGGCCCGCGCCAGCCCTTGCCGGCGTGATAGCGCAGCAGCCCGGCGCGGAGTGCGTCGCGCGCCGCCTTTTGCATTTCCGGATCGAGCGAGGTGCGCACCCACAGGCCGCCCGCATAGACGCTGTTCGGCCCATCCTCCGCCTTTTCGCCGTACTTTTCGATCAGGCGGCGCCTGACCTCTTCGACGAAATAGCCCACGGAGGAATCGTAAGCCTCCACCCGGCGCGGGATCAGGCCGAGCGGCTGCGCCTTGGCGGCATCGGCCTCGGCCTGGGTCGCCCATCCGTTCGCGACCATCTGGTCGAGCACATAGTTGCGCCGCTCGACCGCCATATCGGCATAGCGCGCGCGGCCATAGCGTTCGGGCGCCTTGGGCAGGATGGCCAGAAACGCGGCCTCGTGAAGCTTAAGGTCGCTCACGTCTTTCCCGAAATAGGCGCGCGCGGCGGCCTGTACGCCGAAGCTCTGCCGACCGAGCGCGATCTCGTTGAGATAGAGCTCCAGGATCTGCTCCTTGGTCAGCGTATCCTCGATCCGCCCCGCCAGGATCATCTCCTTGAGCTTGCGCGTCACCGAGTATTCGTCGCCGATCAGGATGTTCTTGGCGACTTGCTGAGTGATGGTGGAACCGCCCTTCGCGCGCTGCCCCGAACCCATCTTTGAAACGTAATCGACCACCGCGCCCGCGAGGCCCGTGTAGTCGACGCCCCCGTGGCTCCAGAACGTCTTGTCCTCTGCGGCGAGGAACGTGTTGATCATCGGCCGGGGGAAATCGACGAACCGCAGCTGCACGCGCCGCTCGCGCGCATAACTGTAGATGATCTGCCCATCGATGCCGCGCACCATCGTGGGCAACGGCGGCTGATAATCGAGCAGCTTGTCCGCCGAAGGCAGGTCGCGAGTGACGATCACCCATCCCAGCAGCATCGCGGCCAGCGACGCGGCTCCCGCATAGCCCAGCATGCGAAGCCAGCGCTTTTCCGCCCAGGCGCGGCGAAAGGCGGCCAGCGCGCCGCTGGCGTCGCGGCGGATCCGGTAGTGCCGGTTCTCGTTCTCGGGAGACGCGGGTTCAGCCATGCGACACGGCCTTTAGTCGCTGCCGCCGCAAAGGGGAAGCGAGCGATTGCACCGCGCGCTCACTGGCGCGCCTGCCGCGCGAAATGGACGCGGATCGCGCGCGCGGTGGCCTCTGCGAAAGCCTTGCGGCCCTGGCGCGAGGCCAGGCGCCTCGCCTCGTCAGGGTTGCTGATGTAGCCGGATTCGAACAGCACCGAAGGCATGTCGGGCGCCTTCAGCACCACGAACGCGGCCGACTGGATTTCCGGATCGTGGAGTTTCATGCGCTGCCCTGCCTCGCGCAGCAGCAGCCTGGCGAACTCGCCCGACCGGGCCAGCGTTTCGCGCTGCGAAAGATCGACGAGGATCGCGCTGACGGCGTCGCTGGTGCTTGCCAGCGAAACCCCGTTGACCACGTCCGCCCGGTTCTCGCGCGCGGCGATCCGCGCCGCCGCTTCGCTGCTACCGCGCTCCGACAGCACATAGACGCTGGCGCCGGCGGCGTCCGCGTTGTTCTCGACGCTGTCGGCGTGGATGGACAGGAACAGATCGGCGTTGAGCCGCCGCGCAATCCCGTACCGCTCCGGCAATAGCAGATAGCGGTCGTCTTCGCGGGTCAAGGCCACGCGGATTCCGCCGCCCGCGACGAGTTCGTCCCGCAGCGCCTTGGCAAGCGCAAGCGTGATGACCTTTTCCAGAAGCGGGTCCGTCCCCGCCCCGGGGTCATGCCCGCCGTGGCCGGGATCGATGACCACCAGCGGCCGGCTTGCGTCCTGCGGCCCCCGCACCACCGGCAGACCGAGTTCGCCGTCGGCCGGAGGCAGCTCCAGACGCTCCACATAGTCATATCCGCGCCCCGTCGCCCCCAGCACGCGATCGGCGGCAATCACCATCCCAAGCACTACGACCGGTGCGACAAAAACGAGCGCAAGCTTCAGGCTGCGGGGCATCGCCGTATTGCTAGGGCGAGCATGGACAAACCGCAATGGGCGTGCCGAAGCGCCCATCCGTAATCGCCGGAATCTTCAATCGACGCTGCGGTGCCGGCTCGCCGCCCGCTTGGTATTCCGCAATAAACTTGCTGGAAGGACAAAGGGCTGCTAGTCAGCCGCTGCTGGGGCAAAGCCACGCCCGATGCCAGATGTCCGGCTCATATCCGGCGGTATCGGAACAGGCGTCATCCCCGGCCGCCTTTCGGCAGCACACTGCCGAAATCCTGACAGGTTGACGCGAGCCATGAGAAGCCATCCGCCGTTTTGCCAGCTACAGTCCTCCGGGGCTTCGGCGGCATGGACGACGGGGCTAGCGTGTCACTATTCGCCGCGCACTTTCTCGCTCGCAGACACGAACCAATCCGCCAGAGCGCCCCAGAGCGCTCGATTCACCGATCCCGCCCGCAGCCGAGCAGCGCATCGCGCGCTCCCCCGGTTACGAGGCGCTTTTGCATATGAGCGCGCCATTTCGCCGCAGGGCCTGGAAGCCCGCCGCGTACCAAGGCGCGTCTGGAGAATATATTATGACCACGCGCATGCTGATCGATGCGCGCCACCAGGAAGAAACCCGGGTGGCGGTACTCAAGGGCAATCGGATTGAGGAGTTCGATTTCGAATCCGCCGATCGCAAACAGATCAAAGGCAATATCTACCTCGCTAAAGTCACCCGCGTAGAACCGTCGCTTCAGGCGGCTTTCGTCGATTTCGGCGGCAATCGCCACGGCTTCCTGGCCTTCAGCGAAATCCACCCCGACTATTACCAGATCCCGCGCGAGGACCGCGAGGCGCTGCTGGCCGAGGAAGCCGCCCACGCCGAGGAAGAGGCCGCCCTGCGCGCTCAGGACGAGGGCGAGGATGACGACTACACCGGCGACGACGATCTCGGCGGCGATGAGCACGGCAGTCTGGCCGACGATTTCGGCAGCGAAGGCGTCACCGAGATAGACACGTCCGAAAAGGACCAGGTTGCCACGATCGAGGGCGGCCATGTCGAAAACGGCTTCGAATATTCCGAGGAAGACGGCTCCGCCGAAGCCGCCGACCGTACCGATGCGGAGAGCGAGGAAGGCGGTGAGGATCGCCAGCGTCGCGGACGGCGCCGTCAGGGTGGCCGCGGCCGCTCCAAGGAGGCCGACGAGCTGCGCGCCAAGCGGATGGCGCTGCGCCGCCGCTACAAGATCCAGGACGTAATCCATCGCCGCCAGGTGCTGCTGGTCCAGGTCGTCAAGGAAGAGCGCGGCAACAAAGGCGCGGCGCTGACCACCTACCTCAGCCTCGCCGGCCGCTATTGCGTGCTGATGCCCAATTCCAGCCACGGCGGCGGCATCAGCCGTAAGATCAACTCGGCTTCCGACCGGAAGCGGCTGAAGGGCATCATCGCCGAGCTGGACCTGCCAAAGTCGATGGGCTGCATCGTCCGCACCGCGGGCCTCTCGCGCACCAAGACGGAGATCAAGCGCGACTTCGACTATCTCGCCCGCCTGTGGGACGAGATCCGCGAAACCACGCTCAAGTCCTCCGCCCCCACGCTGATCCATTCGGACAGCGACCTCATCAAGCGCGCGATCCGCGACATCTACAATCGCGATATCGAGGAAGTCGTCGTCGAAGGCGAAGCCGGCTACCGCGCCGCCCGCGACTTCATGAAGCTGCTGATGCCCAGCCATATGCGCCGGGTGAAGGCCTATGCCGATCCGGTGCCGCTATTCCAGCGGTATGGCGCCGAGGATCAGCTCACCGCGATGTACGATCCCGTCGTCCAGCTCAAATCGGGCGGCTACATCGTCATCAACCCGACCGAGGCGCTCGTCTCGATCGACATCAACTCGGGCCGCTCGACCAAGGAGCATGGCATCGAGGCGACGGCGGTAAGCACCAACATCGAAGCGGCGCGCGAAATCGCCCGCCAGCTTCGCCTGCGCGACATGGCCGGGCTTGTCGTGATCGACTTCATCGACATGGAATACGGATCGAACGTCCGTAAGGTCGAGAAGGCGATGAAGGAGGCGCTCAAGAACGACCGCGCCCGCCTGCAGATCGGCCGCATTTCCAGCTTCGGCCTCATGGAGATGAGCCGCCAGCGCCTGCGCACCGGCGTTCTGGAAGCGACCACCCGCACCTGCCCGCACTGCGACGGCACCGGACTGGTGCGCACCGCCAGCTCGGCCGGTCTTTCCGCGCTGCGGCTGATCGAGGACGAAGCGGCCAAGGGCAAGGGCAGCGTGATTTCGCTCTACGCCAGCACTGAAGCCTCGATTTACCTCCTCAATGCCAAGCGTGCCGATCTCGCCGAGATCGAGGATCGCTATGGCGTGCGGGTCGAAGTCATCCCCGAGGGCGAGAACGAAGGCGCGAAGATGCGTGTTACTTCGTCGGGCCCGCGTCCGGAATTCGTCCCGAAGTTCGAGCCCATCGTCGAGGAGTTCGACGACCTGCCCGAGTACGAGGAAGACGAAGACGAGATCGCGGAAGAATCGGGCGAGGAGAACGCTTCGCAAGGGTCTGGCGAGGATGGCGATGGACGCCGCAAGCGCCGCAAGCGCCGCCGCGGTCGCGGTCGTGACCGCGGCGACGAATCGCAGTCGGACGAACTTGCCGAAAGCGAAAGCAGCGCCGAGGACGACGAGCCCGAGAGTGAAGAGGAATCGGTCGAAGCTGCTTCCGAGGATGGCGAAGGGCCGCGCAAGCGCCGCCGCCGTGGACGTCGTCGGCGCGGCGGGCGCGGACGCGGCGAGGAAGGCCTTGAAGGCAACGCCGAACACGCTGACGGCGCTGAGTCCGCCGAAGGTTTGGACGCGGCAGAACCGGAACTCGTTTCCGCGGACGCTGGGCAGGACGAACCCACCGGCACCACGGCGGCGGATGCGGATCTCCCGTCCGAGCACGCGGAGGTCGCCGCAGAGCCGGTCAAGCCCAAGCGCACGCGGCGCAAGAAGGCAGAGCCTGCCGAAGCAACCCTTGCCGAACCGGCACCGGCGCTGAACGAAGCTCCGCCTGCCGAGGACGCCGAGGCTGTGGCGGAAGCCCCGGCGAAGCCCAAGCGCACGCGGCGCAAGCAGGCCGAACCGGCACCCACGGAAGTCGCTGTGCCTGAGCTCGCTCTTGCGCCGACCGAGGACGCGCAGGCACCAGAAGAAGCGCCGGCCAAGCCCAAGCGCACGCGGCGCAAGAAGGTCGATGTCGAAGCCGGAGCCGCGCTTACCGCCGAGGCCGGGCCCGTCCCCACGGATGGCCCCGCCGAAGCTGCCAGCCAACCGGCCGAGGAGGCTGCCGCCGGCGCAGAACCTGCTGACGGAGAGGGCGACGGCCCGCGCCGGGGCTGGTGGCAGCGCACTTTCGGCAACTGAGCTGACGTTTCAGGGGCTCTCCGCATTGCGAGAGCCCCTGTTCGTTCTCATCGCGTTTGCGCCTTGCTCCCATGCGATGATCCGCTAGAGAGGCGCGGTGAAGCCGACCCAGGGCGGCTAGACAGGGATTTCACATGGCGACTTTCACCCTCCCCAAGAACAGCGTGATCAGCAAGAAGGGCCAACATCACCGCGCCGAGGGTGGGACACGCATCAAGAAGTTCACCGTCTATCGCTACGATCCCGATAGCGGCGAAAATCCCCGCTACGACACGTTCGAGATTGATCTCGACAATTGCGGGCCCATGGTGCTCGATGCTCTGATCAAGATGAAGAGCGAGGCAGATCCCACGCTCACGTTCCGCCGGTCGTGCCGAGAAGGAATCTGCGGTTCCTGCTCGATGAACATGAACGGCCGCAACGGCCTTGCCTGCACCACCGCGATCGAAGACTTGAGCGGCGACATCCGCATCACGCCGCTGCCGCACATGGAAGTGATCAAGGACCTGGTGCCTGATTTCACGCACTTCTACGCGCAGTATGCCTCGATCCGGCCGTGGCTGCAGACCGTCTCGACAACGCCATCCGGCAAGGAGCGCCTGCAAAGCCCCGAGCAGCGAGAAAAGCTCGACGGCCTCTACGAGTGCATCCTGTGCGCCTGCTGCTCGACCTCGTGCCCCAGCTACTGGTGGAATTCGGACAAGTTCCTCGGCCCGGCGATCCTGCTCCAAGCCTATCGCTGGCTGGCCGACAGCCGCGACGAGATGACCGGTGAGCGCCTCGACGAGCTCGAGGATCCGTTCCGGCTTTATCGCTGCCACACGATCATGAACTGCGCAAACGTCTGCCCGAAGGGCCTTTCACCGGCACGCGCCATCGCCGAAATCAAGAAGATGCAGGCCGAGCGGCACGTGTGATCCGATCACGCTGTCCACGGAAAGCAGAACTT
>VFQT010002070.1_pt1 | contig 21592 bp, 17 predicted proteins | sample 3512381 | NCBI WGS metagenome assembly VFQT01 (sample SAMN10412376, study PRJNA504923) | tailings metagenome | isolation source: Relicate 2 Philex TSF3 active mining site | place: Philippines: Tuba, Benguet | collected 2017-08-29
CGATCAAATCAATTATTTCCCTTCCAAGAAACTCGTAATCCCGGTGAATCGGGCCAATGCCATTCGGCAGGGTGCTGTAACGGAAGCCGACTCTGCGGAAACACTTAATGCCATCGTGTGGGAATATCCACGCAGCGGAATCATGAAGAATGATCTAATTATTCTCGATATCATCGCCCAGAACAACTGGGAGCGCCCGATCTATTGGACGGTCAGTATGGGCTCTGAACAATATTTGGGACTCGACGACTTTTTTCAATTGGAAGGCCTGACCTATCGCCTATCGCCTCGCTTCCAACCCAGTAATGATGGCAATACGATTCGCGTAGCAGCTGACATCATGTACAAGAATATGATGGAAAAATTTCGTTGGGGACGCATGAATCAGGGTATTTACGTGGATCCTGAGACCAGCCGTATGACCATTAATCTGCGCAGCAATGCGATTCGGTTGGCCGAGCGTTTTGTAGAGCAAGGTGAGAAAAAGAAGGCTGAGAACATCTTGGATTTAGTGATGAAGGAGATGCCCCATAAGCACGTGCCCTTATTGATATATAACTACCGTATGGTTGAATTGTATCACCGGGCGGGTGCACACAAGAAGGCGAATGAAGTGGCCAAGACCATGGTGAATGTATTTGAACAGGATCTTAAGTATTTTAGTGGACTCAGAGGCAAAAACCTCAGTTTCTACGATAGGGATCGTCAGAACGCCATAGCCCTGATGGGTGAAATGGCCAATATTTCCCGACAGCACGGGCAGGATACATTGGCCAATAATTTTCAAAAACGCCTCGAGGCATTCGGGGGTGGCGCACTTCCACGCTGATCGCCGCCGATCCCCATCAGGGGGTTCGGACGGCTTGGCTTATGGACTGCACGCGGTAGAGGCATTAATGGAGTCGGGCGCTGAATTGAATCGGCTGCTTGTGGTGCGTGACCGACGCGACCCCGCTCTTCGTGCCCTCATGGCGCAGGCGCATGAACGCGGAATCCCTGTGCAGGAGGTTCCTCGAGAAAAGCTCGATGGCTTGGTTCGGGGTACGCATCAAGGTGTAGTGGCTCTTCGATCGCCGGTAGAATATCAGCCGATCGACGCTGTAGTGGCGGGTCTGTTTGAACTCGGTGTGGTGCCTATGTTGGTATTACTGGATGGCGTAACAGATGTTCGTAACCTAGGTGCGATAGCCCGAACAGCACAAGCCTCCGGCGCGCATGCTTTGGTCATACCTCGTAATAACAGTGCGCAGGTGACGTCGGACGCCATGAAGGCAAGCGCTGGAGCCCTTGCAAGTATGCCAGTTTGTCGCGTAGCCTCTCTGGTTGAGGCTGCAGATTATTTGGTTGCTTGTGGTTTTTCTTTGGTGGGTGCTACAGAAAGGGGGGTTCAGGCATACGAAACAATCGACTACACGGGGCCACTGGGACTGGTAATGGGAGGGGAGGAAGCTGGAATTGCACCTGCCCTGATGCGTAAATGCACGGTATTGTCGTGTATCCCCATGCCTTCGGGTGTGGGATCCTTGAATGTTTCTGTGGCTGCTGGGGTTTTCCTATTCGAAGCGGCAAGACAAAGAAGAGTAGATGCGGTGTAATGCTATTGTTGGATGCTGTAGTTGGATGATGTTAGATTCGCGGCATGAGCAGTAAGTTTACGGTGAAAAACAAATGAATAGCGAAAACTATAGACGCGGGGTGCTCTCACCGCCCGCATCGTCGCCCACGCCTGCACCGTCGCCCACGCCCGCACCATCGCCCACGCCCGCCTTGTTTCGACCGCCTGGCTTGAAAAGGGGCGATTGCATAGCGCTGGCAGCCCCTGCGCGTTGGATGGATCATTCGGAAGTTGAACCATTTATTAGGTGGTTAACTTCTGAAGGATTTAATGTGCGCAGTTCTTGGGGCATGGGGCGCAGGCATCATCAATTTTCGGGGCGCGACGATGAGCGGGCCCAAGCATTCCAAGAATTGTTGGATGACCCCGAGGTTCGGGCGATTGTATGCTTGAGAGGTGGTTACGGAACGGTACGCATGGTCGACCGCTTGGATTGGTCTACTTTCAAGCATCAACCAAAATGGGTGGTGGGTTACAGCGATATTACGGTGTTGCATGCCCATTTGCACCAATTGGGTTTTAGGAGTATGCATGCCGCAATGCCCGTACAGTTCCCTGGTGCATCAATGCCCATACAGCCAACTGCTGCCGCAATGCCCGTACAGTCAACGTCTGGCGCAACGCCCGCACAAGGTCCCGAAACAGGGGGGGTTCCCGCCCATTGGCGCGCATGGCTCGATCAATTAATGGCGCCCGATCATAAGGACGCGCATGAATGGCAGCATTTTTCATGGTCGTCTAGATGCCGTGTAGCTCGACCAGGTACCCTGGACGGTGTTTTGGTTGGCGGAAATCTATCGGTATTGTATAGTCTTTTGGGAAGTCGATCGTTTCCTGACCTGAAAGGAAAGGTTCTTTTCTTAGAAGATGTCGATGAATATCTTTACCACATCGACCGAATGCTGACGGCGCTGAAAAGAGCCGGAATGCTCAAAGATTTGGGCGGGCTGTTGATCGGCGATTTTACGGGGATGAAAGACCACAGCATTTCATTTGGATCGACTTGGGAAGAAATACTATTAGAATCGGTCGCGACATACCATTATCCGGTGATTTTCGGTGTGCCAGCCGGGCATGGAGACGAGAATTGGCCGCTGGAAATGGGCATTAGGCTTCAATCCCTAATACGCAAGGCTTCAATCCCTAATACACAAGTCTTCAATCCCTAATACGCAAGTCTTCAATCCCTAATACACAATAAAAAGACCTAATCGTCCGTTTATAAAATCGACTATATTTGACCCCGAAATGAAACGAATCGTGCCATCCCTTTGGACATTCGTGTTCGGAATATTCTGGACATTTTACTGCGCCCAGGCCGTCGCGGTACTTCATAGCCCAACGCCCGAAATTCGCCAAATTGGCGTAGATACAGGCGTTAATAACACGGCATTTCATCAAATCCCGCAGGCACATGCGCCCTACGACCCCTTCTTTCATGCCGATTCAGCCAATGGGATCTTGCCATGGGAGGAGTTTACTGGCACCACCAATGAAGAGGAAACAGAACGGGATACAAAGTCCGGATCAGCCTTTAGCCAAAAAATCGCCCGATTTTTAACACCGACATCTACAGGACAGGTCCGTCCATCGCTTCGAAAAAGATGTGAACCCGGCATCCCCCGATATCTGCTTCTGGGAAATCTGAGGATACACGACTGTATCGAAGGTTTGATCAGCTGATTATTGCTTCAACTACGAGCGTTTCAGCAGCACTTGTGCACCGTTTAAACAAGAATGGGGGCACAAGATTTCAAACAATCCCACTTTCATACTTCAAGAACTATGGATACCAACCACGGTGGGGGGGATCTACTGGTCAGATTGCGACATCATCTGCCCACACAGGCCTCCCTAAAGGACTTCATCCACCACAACACCCTACACGCATACCAAGATCTACCCTTTCACCAGGCACTCTGGACGGCATCATCCCTCCATGGAAGTGCAACTTATTTGTCGCTCAACGAATTCCGCCGACTCCATCGCACAGGTAGAATTAGCGAGGAAATACTGCACGACCGAATCCATCGGCACCTTCTGTATCGATTTAAAGAGCCCTATCCGCAGGAGGAATTCGATAGCCTGCTGGCCCGCTTGGTTCAGAAGCAGCCCGAGAATGCAGACATCCACGCAAGAATCGGGCGATTTCGTGCACAATGGAAACACAAACGACAAATCAATCTTAGCAAATCGGCTCATCCCTTGCTTTTTCGACTGATTGCAGGCTATCTCGATCAAGGAATTGCATCCTGGAAATTCCCATACCCTGAACTAGGGTTCATACAAGGACTTCAGAGAATGGTGAATGAGGGAAACACATCCATTTTTCGTTCTGCCCGGGTGCGCGATTGGTTTCGGAACGGAATTCCAGCGCTATCCGATCTACTCGAAAGGGTAGTTGGCGACTCCGCGGCTTTTGAAACCTATTTATTCGACCAGCAATTTGCGCATCCGGGTTGGTCGGGATTCGTGGCCACTACCGAAGCGCAGCCGGAAATTCTCCTCGATCGAAGGCATGTGACCTTGGAAGAGTGGATTATTTTGGAATTGCTCCTGGAAATTGATGCATTGGATTATAAGTTTCCGAACGGGTGGTTGCCTTTAACCTCATTCACCAAACCCGAGTTTCCGGACTTGTTTGTCGATATCCCCGATCCCGGTGAACTGTCCTCTGTCCTCGGAATTTGGCAGGATGCTTTTGAGTGGAGCTATTACGATCAGGTTTTAGGTGGATTAAAGTCAACCCGATCAGATGTTGAGCGGGGTCAAGTAGGCCAACCGAACGAAACGGTCGATGCATTTCAGGCTGTTTTCTGTATTGATGACCGCGAATATTCAGTGAGACGGCACTTACAGAATCGTTTGAAGGACTGCAGTACCTATGGAACCCCCGGTTTCTTCGGTATTGCGCTCTATTTTCAGCCGGAGCACGGAAAATTCATCACAAAGTGCTGCCCGGCGCCTATTGAACCCCAGCATTTGGTGGTTGAACACGAACGTCGGCAAAGACCTGTCAGCGATTTATCGATGCGTCACGCCCGCGGCTCGCTCATTCGTGGGTGGATCCTGTCCAATACCTTGGGATTTATGGCCGGTATGCGCATGTTGGGCAACCTGTTTAATCCGCGTCCGGTTGCGGTAATGGCCGATTCCTTTCAACATATGGATGAGCATTCCAAGCTCGAGTATGTCTACAATGGACAGGAGCACCAAGGTTATCGAATCGGTTTCACCGATCAGGAAATGGCCACCATAGTATACCGAACCCTGTCGACAATCGGACTTACATCCGATTTTGCTGCGCATATTTACATCATAGGGCATGGAGGGAGTTCGGTGAATAACCCCTACTATGCAGGCTATGACTGTGGGGCGTGCAGCGGCCGACCCGGGTCGGTGAATGCACGCTTATTTGCCGCTATGGCCAACCGACTTGAAGTGCGGCATCTGCTGAACGATCAGCATGGGTTGCACATTCCCGCCCAAACCAGGTTCATTGGGGCGCTTCACGATACAACGCGCGATGAGGTCATCTACTACGACCTGCACAGCGCCGACCACAAGGAACACACACGCCATCAGCGCTTCCAAATGGGTATGCAGCAGGCATTGGTCGACAACGCGCGTGAACGGGCCATCAGATTTCCCTCGGTTCATCGAACCGAAAGGAATGACCGACTCATGCGCGCCATCCGCAGAAGGAGTTTCGCATTTTTTGAGCCAAGACCAGAGTGGAACCACACCGACAACGCCTTAATCATAGTGGGCCGATCCCAAGTCTTTCAGGGGTTGTACCTCGACAAGCGCCCCTTTCTCAACTCCTACGACTACCGCCAGGACCCAACGGGCGATGCCCTCCAGTCCATTTTATCGGCGGCTATACCCGTATGTGGAGGCATCAACCTGGAGTACTACTTCTCGAGGGTCGATGCACAGCAATGGGGGGCTGGCACCAAACTTCCGCATAATGTAGTGGGCTTATTTGCGGTAAACAACGGCATCGATGGCGACTTGCGCCCAGGACTTCCCAGTCAGATGACCGAACTACATGAGCCCATACGTGCTTTATTTATTGTTGAGCAAGAAAGAGAAGTTGTAGAGCGGCTTTTTCAGCGATGTCCGGAGCTTTTTGCCTGGGTTCAGAAAGGCTGGGTGTGGTTTTCCATATTGGATCCGAACACCGGAGACTATCTGGTCTACCAAAACGATCAATGGATGCCATATGTGCCTTACACCAAAAGTGTCAACCCTGTTGAGGGGGAGGAGTCTTTTGTGCGGGTTGTCAACAAAACAGGTCAACTCGTTGCACGACTATGAATAGTAATAACATTATTCTCACAATAGCCCTTCTTTGGCCATTTGCCGGATTTGCCGTGAGCCTTTTGGTTCCATCGCGCGCGGAAAAGGGACTTGCCCAATGGGCATTCACCACCCTGATCAGCCATGCTGCCATGCTCCTCGCCCTAAGTGTCTCCTGGTTTGGTCAATCAGAACCAGCACTTCAGCTGCGTGAAATCACACTTTACAGGCATGATGACTATGGATTTTTCATCGATGTGTATTTCGATTATATATCCGCAGTTTTTCTATGGACAGGCACCCTCATTGCCGGCATGGTGGTTTATTACAGTGGATTTTATATGCACCGTGAGTGGGGGTACAAGCGCTTTTTCAATACGCTCTTGTTTTTTTATGCGGCTTATGTGTTTGTGATTCTGGCCGGCAATTTCGAAACCTTGTTTTTGGGTTGGGAATTTATCGGACTATCATCGTTCCTGTTGGTGGCCTTTTATCGACTGCGGTACATTCCTGTGCGGAATGCTGTACGCGTCTACACCATCTATCGTTTGGGCGATGTGGGCTTACTCATGGCCATGTGGATGAGCCATCATTTTTGGCATGCAAACATCACTTTTGCCGAATTGGCGCAGCATGAGTGGAGTGACGTGTATTTCGAGCATCACCACCAGACAGCCTTATTCGTTTCGCTGATGGTGCTCTTGGCGGCATTGGCCAAGTCCGCGCAGTTCCCCTTCTCTTCCTGGTTGCCGCGCGCAATGGAAGGCCCCACCCCATCGAGTGCGGTCTTTTACGGATCGCTTTCTGTTCACCTCGGAGCCTATTTGCTGATGCGCACGCACACCTTTTGGGAGATGCTTCCTGAAGTTAAGGTGCTCATTGCATTTTTGGGGCTCACCACCGCGGTGAGTGGTACCCTCATATCCCGTACGCAGTCGACCATAAAGGGACAAATTGCCTACAGTTCGAGCGCACAGATTGGGATGATGTTTATGGAAATTGCGTTGGGTCTGCATTCTTTGGTATTGATTCATTTTGTTGGAAATGCCTTGCTTCGAACATACCAATTGCTGGTATCGCCTTCGGTGGTGACCTACCTCATCCGAGATCAATTCTATCATTTTGAGCCTAAGCCCGTTGCGCCTGCAAAAAGTCGCTGGGTACATCGCCTCAAAAGCAGCTTGTATCTGTTGAGCCTCAAGGAATGGAACCTCGATCACCTGGTCTTTTCCGTTTTGTTATCGCCTTTGAAACGTCTAAAAAAAATCCTGAACCCTATTCCAAATCCCTTTTTTCTGTTGATGACCACAATGATCATGCTGTTATCGACCTTTTGGTTGCCGATTGAAAAGGCCGAGTGGGTGGGGGTTGATAACGACTTCGTGCGCAGTGCAACGTCTACCGCACTGGGAATCTGGGCTATGCTCCTGATGGTGAAGGCTTATAACGAAAGGGGTAGCGTATTTTATGGGTGGACGTGGATTTTGTTGGGCAACCTACTGGTGTTGCGCTCTACACAGTGGCGGGTAGAGATCAACAACACGGAAGCTGCTCTTTTTTTAGGCGGGATCATACTCAGCAGTAGTGTGGGATACGCCGTGCTGCTAATACTCCGTGCCCAACTCAAACAAATGCCCGATTTGAACGCGTATTGGGGGCTAATACACACCAAGCCCGCCCTTGGTTTTTTCTTTCTGATGAGCGGCCTGGGTATGTCAGGATTCCCCATAACCACCACATTTTTAGGTCAGGACCTTCTTCTGAGCCATATAGAGGAGGGAGACTTTGTTATGGCCACCCTGCTTGCATTATCATTTGTTCTAAACGGAATCTCGATCATACGCATGTATGCAAGAGTCTTTCTGGGTCATCATCAAAAATCTTATCTCCATTCTACCCCTCAAACCCTTTAATTTGAACCCCAATGATTAATCATTCTTCACATAAAAATCCATATACCCTGTTGGACGCAAGTGACCTGCAGGACCTTCAAAAAAACTGGAAAACCGATATGCTGTCGGGTTTTCTGGTGTTTCTTTTGGCACTTCCCCTCAGTTTAGGCATCGCCAAGGCCAGTGGTTTTCCGGCGGCCATGGGGGTGCTCACCGCCATGGTGGGTGGACTCATCACACCGCTTTTTAGGGTTTCTCCCCTTACGATTAAAGGTCCTGCGGCCGGTCTCATTACCGTTTGCTCGGGTGCTTTTCTGGAATTTGGAGGCGAAGCCTATTGGCCCATGGTGACTGCTGCCGTCATGTTGGCTGCCCTCTTGCAGTTGCTTTTGGCTTTGGGTCGGCTCGGTTCACTGAGCGATTTGTTTCCGCATTCGGCAGTTCACGGGATGCTTGCTGCCATTGGCATCATCATCATTTCTAAGCAATTTCCTGTACTCATGGGGGTAGAACCCGCGATGTATGCCGGAAAACCACCCCTTGAATTGCTGGCAGAAATGCCGTATTTCATCGCTCAAGCCCGTATAGAGCCGGCCATTCTCGGTGTCGTGTCGCTTCTCATTATGTTTTTTTACCCCGCCGTTCAAAAGGGCTGGCTCAAAAAAATACCTGCACCGGTGTGGGTGTTGCTCATTGCGATTCCCACTTCACTCATCCGTCATTTTCCAGAAAAATTACCGGCATACACCCTCGTGCACATCGGAGATTTTTGGGGCGATTTCGGTTTCCACTTCAATTTCTCATTGATAGGGACCTGGGTGTTTTGGAAATATGTGTTCATGTTTTTGTTCATTAACTCACTCGAATCGCTGCTCACCGTAAAGGCTATCGATTCCATGGATCCGCAAAAGCGTACTTCTGACTACAATTCGGATTTATTTGGTTTGGGTGTGGGTAATTTTGTTTCCTCCATGTTGGGTGGATTACCTTTGATTTCGGAGGTGGTCCGCAGCAGTGCCAATGTGGGATTCGGAGCGAACACAAAATGGTCCAATTTTTTTCATGGCGCTTTTTTGTTGCTCTCCATGCTCTTTCTGATTCCAGTCATTGAACTCATTCCCAATTCAGCACTTGCTGCCATGCTGTTGTTTGCTGGATACCGCTTGGCTTCGCCCCGACAATTTCGTCAGACCCTGCAAATCGGATGGGAGCAATTGGCGATATTTTTAGTAACAATCGGTGTTACTTTGGCCGAAGACCTTCTTTTGGGCGTGGCCTCTGGCATATTATTAAAACTAATAGTGCATATCATCCGTTGGCTCCTGTTGGGATCCTTTTTCAAGCCGACTTATATAATAAGGCCTGATCTTGTTCCGCAAACGCTTGAAATTCATGGGGCTGCGTTGTTCACGCACCTCATCGGATACAAAAAAATATTCGAGCGTCTCGCGAATGAATCGCACGTTCGGGTCGATTTTTCCCATTGCCAATTTGTAGACCATTCATTCCTCGAGTTCATGGAGGAGCAACGCATCCATGCATTGAATGAGGGAAGAGTGATTCATTTTGAAGGTTTGCAAGGGATGAAACCAATTTCCCAGCATCCTTTGGCTTCTCGGGTTAGGGTGAATAATTAAACCCAGACTTCCCATGATTAGCACTATGATACCGGTACCCCGCTTTGGACTTGTGCTGTTCAACATGTTTTGTATGATTGGCGTCTATAAGGGCACTCAAGGCGCCGTTATAAGTCTTGAGTGGATTGAAAATGCCCAAATAAATCCCGAAACGCCCGATTCAATACTGAGCACCCCAAAACCTGAGGAGGGCATTCGTTATAAGCTCAACGGGTCTGGAACCCGATATATTCAAATAACATTTCTTAACCAGGTCTGGTTGCGCCGAAACCAAAACAATCCGGGAACAACGGTAGAGGGACTTCCACAAGATATTAGTTGCGACATCGGTTTGAGGCGGACTCGAATGCAACTCCTCGCACAGCTTACTGATCGTGTGTTCTTTAATCTGCAATATGGGCAGAACAATTTCAACAGTCAATATGCATTGGGGGGCAACCGAAAACAGGCGGCATTCTTGCACGATGCCGTTTGCGAATACCGAATCGGCCCTGCGAATCAACTAAAATTAGGGGGAGGTCTTACGATCATCAATGGGCTCTCAAGGTTTAGCCAACCTGCGATTGGATCCATTCTTTCGCTTGATGTGCCCGTATTTGCCCAGGCAACGGTCGACCAAACCGATCAATTTTCGCGCAAGTTGAGCGTTTATGCTCGTGGTCAGATAGGCCGTTTCGATTATAGAGTTGTATTGAGTGATCCATTTCCTATAAGTTCATCCGGAGGATACCCGCCGCCGCCGTATAAACCCGACTCATTGTTTTCGACCTTTTCACCTGTGGGTCATCGAAGCCAGTCACAGCTTTATTTGATCTACCAATTCGGTGCACATGAATCGCATATCACGCCCTATATGGCAGGAACACGGCTCGGACAGAAAAGTATATATAACATTGCGGGCGGTTTCATTCATCAAAAAAATGCGATGTGGAACGGAATCAGCAGTTACCGACAATTCGAGCCGATGCTTCTATGGGCTATTGAAGGCTACCTTGACATTCCGCTTAATCAGGAGCGGGGAAATGCTCTGAGCGCCTATTTTGGCTATTTTAACACCAATTATGGAACGCGATATCTGCGATATAACGGAATCATGAACCCTGCGAATGGTCAGGATGTATCCTTTGTTCCGGGAACCGGACGACAAGGCCCTACCTGGGGCAATGCTCTGCCGATGATGGGTACGGGTCAGACTATTTATGCCCAATTCGGCTATTTGCTTCCGAAAAGTAAACTCATCCACGCACAAAAACTCATGCCATACGCTACGGCTACCCTATCAAAATTTGATGCACTCAATGGCTTGCCTATGACCACCTGGAATTTGGGCTGCAATTACTTTTTTCAAAGACATCAGGCGAAATTGACGCTGGATTGGCTGTCGCGACCTACATTCCTCCCCGAGTATCCCGGAAACGCAGGTACATCTGGCATGAAGGCCGGTCCCCGCAAGCGCACCCTTACCCTGCAGTTCCAGATCTTTTTTTAAGGAAGGACAAATTTCTAGGAAGGACAAACAAAGCGCACTATTTTTGTTAAACATCACCCCTTCTGCGTATTAAACCCTGCTTATAAACTTACAAGTATAAATGTCCCGACTTTCACCCCATCAGATTCTATTTTTAAACGAATCACGGGGCTATGCCCATCATGGCTGGCTGGAGGCACGCCACACCTTCAGTTTTGCTAATTATTATAATCATGATCGCGTCCATTTCGGGGTGCTTAGGGTACTGAATGACGACCGGGTTTCAGGAGGTATGGGCTTTGGAACGCATCCCCATGACAATATGGAAATCATTACGATACCTTTGGAAGGCGCGTTGGAGCATCGCGACAGCATGGGCAATTGGGGCATTATTCGAAAGGGTGATGTGCAGGTAATGAGTGCAGGAACGGGCGTAACACATAGTGAATTTAATCACCATCCCGATCAGGACGTTCGTCTATTCCAAATATGGGTATTTCCCGACCGCAAGAACGTGTCGCCTCGCTACGATCAAAAGTCGTTCGATTTCCAAGGCAGTCGGAATGCCTTGCAGACCCTGGTTGTACCACAGTCTTATGAAGGGGCGGCTGATGAGCTATGGATCCACCAAAATGCGTGGTTTTACCGCGGAATTTTTGATGAAGGCACGAGCATTCTTTATCCCAAACGGACAGCCAGCAACGGTCTCTTTGCGATGGTCATTGAGGGGAAGTTCCAAGTGGATGGCGTGGACCTCAACCGGCGTGATGCGTTGGGAATCAAGCCCTTGGAGCGTAACGAAATCGGCATCACGGCACAAGAGCCCGATTCGGAATTGTTGCTGATTGAAATACCCATGTACATTTCCAACTGACGCTCCAACAAGAAGTGAATAGACCGGATGGTTTGTACAGTTAAATGGGCCTCAAGCGGCCTTAGAAAAGGTCGTGCACAACTTGGTTATACAATCAATTTCTTCAGTATCGCCTCCACCTCTGCCCTCTCTATCCCCAAGATTTCTGAGATCCCCTCAAGGCTCATTCCATGGCGATGCATCCTGAGCACAGTAGCCTCGAGCTGGATCCTTGCGCCTGTCTCTCGACCTACTTCCATTCCTTACGCTATCCCCTCCGTCCTACCCTCCGTCCTACCCTCCGCTATTCCTTCCGCCTTACCCTTTATCAAGCCTTTCAAAAATCCTCTGTGCTCCCCCTCGGCTTCGCCATCATCCCAGTAGTCCAGGAGCGTCTTCTCCGATATGCCGTATTTCTTGAGCTTGTGCACATATTCTTTATGAAGTTCTGGGTTCATAAGGTCTAATTTTAGTTGTTTGTCCACCTCACCGAGCCCCTTGGCCTGATAGCACTTTGGCAATTTGCTGTGCTTGAAATAGTAGATCCATTCATCCAGCGTGTCCTTTATAGGCCCTACAAATCTACTGATATTTATGATATAGTATTCGGGGTATAGATCGGCTGGAACGGTTCCACCAAATCTTCGGCGTTGGGCACGCCCCAGTTTGAGGGTGTCGTTTTGATGGATCCCGGTGAATTGTTGCCGACCGCGGTACACATAGTCTTTGCCTAGACCCAGGTTAAAGTACACGATATGGACGGAATAGATCTTTTTGATTTTACCATAAGGCAATTTCTTGTCGAGGTACTCCAGAACCAACTTCGAGGCACCGACAAGGATATCGTGGTTAGACTTTTGCTTGAATAAGCGCTTCATGGCCCAATCGAAGCTGATGAAGGTGCGGGCAGGAGGTATTGTCTTACTCATGAACGCAAGTTCGCATGGGCCAAGGGAAACAGTCGTATGGCTGACGTTTACTTACGGAAGATTACGGAAAAAAATGGAGAACCATAAAGACGGTACACATGACATTGAAATTGGCCTCAAGCGGTCTAAGTACCACGCAGATAAATCCGTTTTACCCTTTGCGAAATGCCACTCAATAAGGCGTATGGGATGGTGTTGAGGTCATGGGCTAAGGAGGCCACAGGCTGGTGCTGACCAAACACCTCGACCACATCCCCCTCCTGGCACTCTATGCTGGTTACGTCGAGCATGCATAAATCCATACAAATTCGGCCTAGGGTAGGCGCGGGCTTTCCATTCACCATGAAGTGCACTTTTCCCTCACCCGCTTGCCATGGAATGCCATCGGCATACCCAATTGGGATGGTGGCCACCCGCGCACGAGCAGTAGGACGCCCTTTCCGGCCGTAGCCGATGGTATCGCCCACTTCTGTTTCGTGGATCTGGGCAATGGTGGTGAGCAAACTACCCGCCGGACGCAATTCAATGCGATTCGACCCATCACGCAGACCGGGATCATCCTTCGACCCAGCATACAGAGCCGCATCAGACTGAGGGATGGGATCTACACCATACAAACCAATACCCAGTCGCACCATATCCAACTGCGCTTCCGGAAAGCGAATAATCCCGGCGGTATTCAGAACATGCCGCAGCGGCATATAGCCCAATGCTGCTGCGACCATCGCACATCCTTCACTAAATTGTTCGATTTGATGACGTGTGAAGACATCATGTTCAGCACTTTCGGAAGCCACCAGGTGGGTGTAGATCGACTCAACACGAATTCGGCCTGCCTGACTACCCATTATCGATAAGCGCCGGCAAAGTTCCGGCCAGTCGGCCCGAGAAAAACCCAGGCGGTTCATACCCGTATCGAGATTTAGGTGGATGAGCAGCGGAGCCTTATCGTTTTCATGAATGGCCAGGTCAAGAATCGTCTGCAATAAGGAAAAACTATATACCTCTGGCTCTAAACGGTGTTCCAACAATAAGGGAATAGAATGGACATCGGGGTTCATCACCATAATCGGAAGGTGGATGCCGTTCTTGCGCAGGGCCACCCCCTCGTCGGGGTAGGCTACCGCCAGATAATTGGCATTATGGTGCTGAACAAGGGCCGCAACCTCGGCGGTACCGCTGCCATACGAAAGGGCTTTCACCATCACCATCACGCGCGTTTCGGGCTTAAGGCGCGCGCGATATGCCCTAAAATTGTGGAGAACCGCGTCCAAGTCAACTTCAAAAACGGTTTGGTGTTGCTTGATCGATAAGCGGCGGTCGACCCGTTCCAAGGCAAAGCGCCGAGCCCCTTTCAACAAAATAACACAATTCGACAAGCGTTCATAGGGCATGGCCTGCAATAAGTGTTCTGTATCGCGGTAAAAAAGACACTCCGGTTGAACAGACGAGCCGACCGCCTGGCGCCACCCTGCACCGACGGCCAAGAAAAGTTGGATATGCGCTTCTCGCAGAAAATCAAGAGCTTGAGCATAAATCTGTGGGTTGTGGCGCACGAGCGAATCATCAAAATCGGAGAGCACAGCCACCCGATATGATTGTTGAGGCAAGGTTTTCATATACTGAAGAGCAATCCCCAGCGAATCGATATCGAGGCTATAGGAATCATTAATCAAGAAACTACCTTGCAAGGCCTCGCGGATTTCCATGCGCATCTTCGGACTTCTGAGGGCACGAAAGCGGCCGACCAAAATATCGTTGGGGTAACCCATACCGGCCAAAAAAACCCGGCAAGAGAGGGCATTTTCAACAGATGCTGCGTCTGTGAAAGGCAGTTGAAGCCGATCGGTCTCGCCCGATGCCCATTCCATACGCCATTGACTGCTGTTCTTGTCGAAGCCTTCGTTAAAGACTACACAATACAAGTCATTCGACTGATGATTTTCTCGTTGATGAGCCTCTTGAAAAGAGGGATCATCGGCCATGCACCAATTCAGCAACTCGGCATCCGCATGGCGTGCACGCCATAGGCCCACTTCAGCCGCAACTAGGGGATCGTTGACCCGAACTGTGAGGCTTTTTACCCCATCAAAAAGCAAGAATTTCTCACGAATTTTGTGCGCACGGTCGGTGAATCCACCGTCGTGGGCGTCGCCCAAATGGGTAAAAAGGCCATGGGTCGGACGAACTACAGCCTGCAGGCGTTTCATTTCTCCGGCCTGACTGATTCCTGCTTCGATGATCGATAAATCGGCATCGGCAGGAATGCGCCAAACGGATAAAGCGACACCCAACTGCGAATTGTAGCTCCGTGGTGAACGGTGTATTTTCAAATCGGGCGATAAGAGTTCATAGAGCCAGTCCTTTACCACCGTTTTCCCGTTACTGCCGGTAATGGCCAACACCGGTCGATCACCCAAACGGGTTCTATGCCAAGCCGCTACATGTTGCATGGCCAAAAGGGTATCGTCTACCGCCAAAAAAGTGCCTTCGCGCCATTGCGGGGCCACCTCAAAATCGTGGTGCACCACAAACAGCCGTACCCCCGTGCGCCAAGCATCATCCACAAATGCCGCGCCATCACGCCCAGCTGAACGAAGGGCGAAAAAAACCGAATGGGTGCCGTTTGAAATCCGCCTCGTGTCGTATGCCAGGTGCTGTACCCGATTCGATAAGCCTCGCTGCAACCAAGTAGCGCCGCACAGGTCGTGCAACGTTTCGGAATCGATGCTCCCCAAAGGGAGAGAAGCGGCCAGTTCCATAAAAATATTGTGCAAAGATAGGGGCGACCTCTAGAGAATGCGACTAATGACGTGCAGATCTATGGCCCCCGGCGGCATCTTCAGCCAACAATGGCCGGGCCGTTTGCCAAATACCCAACGCACAGACCAGGAGAAAAACAGAGAGGATAAGGAATGCAAACCGAATTTGATTGCCTTCATGGAACCAGCTCAGGCTGAATAACGCAATGAAAAAACCGCGTGCGAGCGTGTCGGTAACCTTAAAAAAACTCAAAACCCTGCCCATTTTTCCGTTTTCGACCCGCCTGAACAAATACTGAACCCGAAGGATGCGTACCGCCGTATTCACAAATCCATAAACAAAAGAAAACACAAATAGATAAGACAGACTTTTGCTGAATGTTAACACGGCAAAAAGCAAGCTCATCAGGGTCATCAAAACGGAAACGCCATAAACCGCTGGCCATCGGCCCAAGACAGATCCAGCAACGAAACCCGAGCAAAGGGCACCGAAAGCAAAGAGCATCTCATTAGAGGCAAAGACGTCGGCGCCGCCCGAAAGGTGCTGACGGATGTAGGTGGGCAACAACACGCGATCCTCCACGAGTACGGTCACAAAAACCCCGTAGCTGAGCATCCCGAAGCGCAACAACCAAGGATTGGAACGGAGGTAGGCATAGCCCGTGCGCAGACGGTCGAGAACGCGACCTGGCTCTGGGTAATATGGGGTGAGGGGACGGTAGCGTATGGCCGACATCAACACCAAAGAGATGAAATAGGTTATGCCATCCAGCAAAAAGATGTCATGCAGCGACCAGCGCGTAATTTCGAAAGGGAAAACCACCGGAATTCCCATCAACAGCACTTCATGACCAGCCGTAACCCCTTCGAGCAACAATGCAGCCAAGGCCCCCGACAGCATGCTGGTAGACTGTCCCTGAATCTCGAGCCGACTAATGATCTTTTTGTACTGTTGCGCATCGGTCATCTCCTGGGCAAACGCATACAGGGCCGGGTAATGCAGGTTAAAATTAAGAAGGGTAACACCCATCACCATCAAGGCAGGGATGAGGCCGAGTGGTCCAGTAGCCCACCCATAATAACCCCCTGCAAGCGCAACAGAGCCACAAACAGCGTTGAGCCCGATAAAAAGTCGCCGTCGGTCGAATCGATCGATGAGGGCCCCGGCATACATCACCCAAAACACGCTGAGCAGGGTAAAGACAGCGTAAAACGAAGAGAAAATCACACCAGCACCCAATTGGTCGATCACATACCAGGGTACAGCGATCATGCTGATGCCTTGTGCTGCTCCTGATATGGTATTGGCCGAAAACAGCAGCAGTAGAGCCCTGCGGTTGTGGCTAGGAGAAATTGGGGGCACGCCCGAATCTACGTAAAAACTGGCGCAGATACTTAAAAACTCGCGTGATTACTTAAAAACTCGCGTGAATACTTAAAAACTCGCGTAAAAAGGAAAAGCGAGTGGTTGTATTTTTGGGCATGTCTCAGGCCGAAGATGCACAAGAAAATAAAGCGGAGGGGGGAAAGGCCCAATTGGCTCAGCTCATGAATTACTGCGCCCGCCAGGAACGCCCGCTCCAGAGTGTACAAGCCTGGATGGCACGGCGTGGGGTGGCGGAGGAACAGGCACAAGAGTGGATGGCTGTGCTTCAAAAAGAGGGGTATGTAGACCAGCTGCGGTTCGCGCGCCTGTATGCGCGCAGCAAAATGCGTCAGAAGCAGTGGGGGCAGGCCAAAATTAGAGCCGGACTGCTGCGGCTCGGGTTATCGATGGAGGATATTGAAGGATCCCTAGCTGAATTGAGCGATGAGGAATACTTGAGTACGCTGCGTCGGGTGGCGGAAAGGAAATGGGAACGATTGACGCATCACCCCGAGCCGGAACGAAGAATTCGGCTCATGCGCTTTCTTTTGGGAAGAGGGTATAGTGCTGCACAGGCCCGTTCCGAAGCCTATAGGCTGTGAGGCCCTTGGATTGGTCTGGGGTCAGTTGAAAGCATCAGATGAGGCAATGGACGCGGGTCAGTTGAAAGCATCAGATGAGGCAATGGATGCGGGTCAGTTGAAAGCATCGGATGAGGCAATTGACGCGGTTCAGCTAAAAGCAGCGGCTCAGCTAAAAGCGGAGGACGAGGAACTAGCCGCAATACCCCAATCCCTCAAGATAGGCTTCCGTAAAGTGCAAAAGTGAGCGAATGGCCTCAGGGTCGGCTCCAAACTCCACCCCAGCGCGCGCATACACCTCCCGCACCGATCTTGTTTGACCGAGCGCCAAAGCCGCCTTGTAATCAGCCAGCGCATTCGATCCTGCTCCCATGCTGCGTTGCCAAACACCCAATGCCCCCAATTGCGCGAAACCATATTCGATGTAATAGAAAGGCACCTCAAACAAATGCAGTTGCGATTGCCATTGCCTACCCAAATGGGCATCGAGCTGCGACCAATCAACGCCCTTTCCGCCAAACCGGGTAGCTATTTGCATCCATTGTGCCGTTCTTTCGGCACGAGAATGACCCGGATTCGCATAGATCCAGTGTTGAAAAGCATCAATGGCGGCGATCCAGGGAAGAACCGACAAAGAACGCTGCAGCTGTTCGTAGCGTGCCCTGCGCACCAATTCATCGTCATCAAAAAAAACCGAGAAATGCTCCATGGCCAATAGTTCCATGCTCATGGAAGCCAATTCGGCTGTTTCCGAAGGCAGTTGACGGTAGGCTCCCAGGGGAAGCGCGCTTGTGAGAAAAGAGTGCACGGCATGCCCACCTTCGTGCATCATTGTTTCCAGGTCCTCCATCGTTCCCGCCGCATTCATGAATATGAAAGGAGCACCCGTTTCCAATAAGGGATAATTATAGCCACCAGGGGCCTTGCCTTTTCGGCTGTAGAGATCGAAGTGCCCCATTTCCCGCATGGTATGCAGGCAATCCCCGAAATAGGGATCGATGGCACCAAAGGCACGAATGCTGCGCTCCACCAATTGATCTTCGCTGTCGAAAGGAGTTAGGGCTTTTAGGTCGGCTGGTTCGGCACGGGTATCCCAAGGCCGTAGGATGGGCAAACCCAAGCGGCGCGCCCGGTCCGTATGGAATCGATGGCAAACGGGGAGCAACATCTCCTCAATAGCGTTATGAAAGGCCAAACAATCCGCGCGATCGTAATCGAATCGGCCCAATTCCAGGAATCGATAAGGGATGTATGAATCGAAACCAGCGCCCAGCGCAATGTGGTGGCGGAGGTCAATCAAACGATCCATCAGTTCGTCGAGCACCTCAGCATCCTGTGCCCTTCGTTCGGCTATTAAGTGCCAAATCCGCTCGCGAATCATGCGGTCGGGCGATTTCAGCAGTACCCCCGCCTGCGGCATAGTCAGCTCTTTTCCGTCGAAAAGCACCGACATCGCTCCAGCAATGGCCCCATAGCGGCTTTCCAATTGTTTGAGTTCGGTAATGAGGGGAATGTTTTCCTCACGGTACAACCGAATTTCGGTTTCTACACGCCGCACCCAAAGGGCGAGGGCGGGATCCGATGCAAATCCATCGGGTAGGGCCGCCAGCATCTTGCGGTTTAATCGATCGGTCCAGGGCGCCATTTCGGGGTAGATCGAGCCAATGAAAAACTCATAATCGGCCTTCAGTCGATCATCTTCCGTATTGCAAGTCATCCGAATGTAGCGCCATGCCAGATCTTCATCGAGAGCCGACTCCAAGGCCGATCGGTCGAGCAAAAACGCCTCAAAAGCCTGAACGGTCCCTAAATCACGGGAGTCAAGCTGTTCGTACCAAACTACAACGTCATCCCAGTGCTGCAAACGCCAGTTAGAGGGCAAGAAAGCGCGCCTGCGCGGAAGATTAAGGGTATTTGCCATTCCACAAAAATAGGACGTGGCGGGTTCGGCCCGTCCGTTCCGTATTTTCGCCAATCAATACACAACAAGAATAGTATGACCGCAGCATTTGCGCGTTGGTTGGGGGGCGGACTAGGATGGGCCATGGGCGGACCCATTGGAGCATTGATTGGTTTTGCTATCGGATCGGTACTCGACGACCGTTCCGGTTCGGTGGAGTCGCAATTCGGAAGAGGGCCCTCCGATTCTTCACGAACAACAGCCGAGGGTGTGGGCGATTTTGGTCTGGCCCTATTGGTGCTCACCGCGGTGGTCATGAAGGCCGACGGCAAGGTTCTAAAATCTGAGCTGGATTATGTAAAGGACGTGCTCAAAAAGAGTTTCGGGCTCGAAAAAGCGCGACAGCTCACCCTCATGTTGCGCGAAGTCATCAACAAGGACATTGACCCACAGGGGGTATGTCGCCAAATTGCCGACAACATGAATGTAGCCGGTCGGCGCGAATTGCTGCATTTGCTTTTCGGAATTGCTTTGGCCGACGGAACAATGGGCGCAGCAGAGTTGGATTGTCTCAAAGAACTGGCACGTTTGCTGCGCATTCCTCAGTCCGATTTCGATTCCATTCGGGCGATGTATGGTCAGACCACTGAGGATGCCTATACAGTACTGGAGGTTTCACCTTCGGCTACCGATGAAGAATTGAAAAAAGCATACCGGCGAATGGCCACCAAGCATCACCCCGATAAAGTGGCCCACTTGGGGCCGGAAGCGCAAAAGGCCGCCAATGAGAAATTCCAGCAGCTCAATCAGGCATGGGATCAAATCCGCCGCGAGCGCGGTTCATCCATATAACGGAAGGCGCGTTTCAAAATCAGCGGGGTGGTGAGGGTTGCCAGTAAGCTCATCACGAGGAGGATGGAAAATACTTCTACGGAAATGAGGCCACCAACATAAGCCGTGTTCGCGATCACGATTTCCATAATTCCCCTAGCGTTTAATCCTACCCCTAGTGTCACCGATTCACGGTGCGACAAGCGAGCTGCCCGTCCGCCCAGGTATCCACCCAGTGATTTGGTCAGGTAAGAGGCCCCCAAAACAGCCAAGAGGAGTCCAATATTCTGGATGGATGTTCGTTCGAAAACCAAACCAATTCCAGCAAAAAAAACCGGTGCCAAAAATCCCATGGCCATATTGCCCGTGGTGCGTTCAATCGACTTCAAGTGAACCCTTCCGATAACAGCCTCACTAATTAGAAGCGAGGCAAAAAAGGTCCCCACAATAAAATGGAGGCCCAAACCTTCGGTTACTGTCGAAAAGAGCAGTACAAAAGCAAAAAAGAGGGCAAAGAGAGGTTCCTTACCACGCAATAACAAGAGCAGACGGTTTAAGTAGTCTTCCAAGTAATTCCCTCGGTTCACCACACGTCGAATGAGGAAATAGGCCCCTCCCAACAGGCCAACGAGCAAAAGCAATTTCATCAAAGATACGGCAGCGGCCATGCTGATGGTGGGGAGAGACAAATCAGTCCCGTTCACACTCAACAGCACCCCCAGCAGGGAAAGTGCCACCACGTCATCGAAAATGGCGACCGAAATAATGCGCTGACCGATTTTACTGTTCAGCTGCCCCATATCTTGAAGCATACGGATGCCTACGGGAAGAGCGGTGATGGCCATACACAACCCAATAAACAAATTGGTCATGATATCCTGTTCAAACAAACTCCCAGCCATGTAGCCCCCGCACATGGGAAGAAGCATAGCAAACAGGGAAGTCAAGAGGTTGCGTCCTTTGAGCGATTTGATGATGTCATCGATATCGATTTCCAGGCCGGCCAAGATTACAAGCAGAAAAATGCCGAGCTCAGAAATTACCTTAATCTCTTCTGTGCGCTCCATGATTCCCAGTACACTCGGGCCCAAAACGATTCCTGCTAAGATCTCTCCGATCATTGAAGGTTGTCGAAAGCGCTCCATGATTTCACCAAAAATGCGCGCCGTCACCAGCAGAATGAGCAGGTTGGTGAAGAAAGGAAGGTGGAGAACAGCAGGGTTCATTTTAAATTTAAATACAAATTTATGAGGCGGCAGACGGTATTTTAAAAAATTGCCTAAATTTTATGGTAATTTAATTAAATGTCTTACATTTACCCTTCAAAAAAAATACTATGGTTAAAAAGTTTAACACGCTCTTTTCGTTTGTACATTCTGTGGTTAAATCGGTGCATGTTGTCAGCGAAACCAAAGATGCGCCTCAAGCACAAAGCGGACTTCATTCGAGGTTGTCG
>VFQT010002072.1_pt1 | contig 21581 bp, 21 predicted proteins | sample 3512381 | NCBI WGS metagenome assembly VFQT01 (sample SAMN10412376, study PRJNA504923) | tailings metagenome | isolation source: Relicate 2 Philex TSF3 active mining site | place: Philippines: Tuba, Benguet | collected 2017-08-29
GCTCCAGCTTCAGTCCATTGGGGCTCGAGGCCCAGCCTCTGCAATTGCCGGTGCGGCAGCTCACTATCCCCCTGGCGCAGCTGCTGGATGCCCTGGTGATGGCAGGCTTCGAACTCGATCAAGTGGCCTGGTCGGAGGAGCTCGATCTGGAGTTGAGCGAGCAGGAGGAGGCCGCCTGTGATCAAGTGCTCACGACGCCGGGAGCAGCAGTGATGCTGCAGGAGTTGCTCAGCCGAGGGCTGGCCTTCCTGGCCACGTGCGACCTCAGCGAAACGGGCCGTGCGCTCAACTGAGCGTCGTCCTTCGCACGAGCCATGCCCGACGTGCCACCAGCGCCCGGCAGGCTGGACGTCATCAGACCCCAGAGCACTCCCACCCCTGAGCTCCATGGCCGACCGCCTGATTACCCCTTCTCAGCTGGCTCTGTTCAGCCGCAGCCCCGTGATCGGTGCCTGGTGGGAAGAGCTGAAGGCCCAGGGGTTGTTCAACCAGCAACGACCCGCCACCACTGCCCTGGATGAGCTGCTGTTCAAGCAGGGCCATCAGCATGAAGAGGTGCTGCTGGAGTGGCTGGAGGCTGAGGGCAAAGATGTCTACCGCCAGAAGCCTGTCGACCCGGAAGGCCCCCCGCAAGAGGAGGACTACGCCAACACGCTTGCCGCGATGCGGCAGGGACGGCAATACATCCACCAGGCGGCCCTGAAAAATGCTGAGATTCGCGGCTGGGCTGACCTGCTCGAACGCATCAAGAAACCATCAGCTCTCGGAGAGTGGAGCTATATCCCGATCGAATGCAAACTCTCCAGCCACTCCAAACCGATCTATCTGGTGCAGGCCTGCGCCTATTGCGAGTTGCTTGAGCCGATCCTCGGCGAACGGCCTGAGCACTTCAAGCTTTACCTAGGCGGGCGTCGATTCGAACAGGGCGAGCATGGCTATCCCACGGTTCGCTTCTGGAGCTGGTACGAGCTGCTGCGCCAGCGCTATCGCGACTTCCGCGCCATCTTCGATCCCAAGCAGGAGCCTGAGGATGCCCCAGGCGATCACGGCCTCTGGGAGCCGTTCATCGAGCAACGTCTCAAGGAGAAGCGCGATCTGAAGCTGGTGGCGAACCTGCGCAGCAGCCAGCGGCAGAAGCTGCGGGCGGCTGGCATCACCACGATCGATGCGCTGGCGGACCTTCCGGAGGCCGCCGATCTCGATGGAGCGATCGACAGGCCCGTGCTCGCGCGCCTGAGGGATCAGGCCCGTCTCCAGATCGCCAGCGAGCAGCGCGGCGATGGCCGCCCGGAATACGAGGTGCGCCCCATGGAGCAGCAGAGCCGCGGGCTGGCGATGCTCCCGGCGCCCGATGACGGCGACATCTGGTTCGACATGGAGGGCTTCCCCGATCCGATCACTGGTGAGAAGCTCGAATACCTATTCGGCGCCTGTTATCGGAACGCAGCTGGAGAGGTGCAGTTCCAGGGTTGGTGGGCCCATTCGCTAGGAGAGGAGAAGCAAGCCTTCCACGATTTCGTGGACTGGGTGGAGGCGCGCCGTGTAGTGCACCCCGATCTGCATATCTATCACTACGCCAGCTACGAGAAGACAGCCCTCGGCAGCCTGGCTTCACGCCATCAGATCCACCAGGCGGTGATCGATCAGTGGCTGCGCCAGGAGCTGCTGGTGGACCTGCTGCCGATCGTGCGCAACGGTCTGTTGGTGGGTGCGGAGAGTTATTCGATCAAGAAGGTGGAGCGTCTCTACGGCCCTCCCCGCGAAGAGGAGGTGGAGAACGCCGCGGAATCGGTGGTGCAGTACGCCGAATGGCGTAAGTCGCAGGATCAGAAGATCCTTGACGATCTGTACGCCTACAACAAAAAGGACTGTGAGGTCACCGAGGGGCTGCATCGCTTTCTGATTGAGCTGCCGCAGCGGGCACTGATCACATACCGGCCCAACAAATGGGGGGCTGCGGCCCAGCAGGAAGGAGAAGAGGCCGAAACCAAGGCCTACGAGAAGGATTTGGAAGTAGCGGCCCATGAGCTGCTGGCGGAACTGGGCGATCCAGCGCCGGCGCCCAAGCAGAAGGGCGGCAAGAGGCCTGTCTTCGTGGAGGAGAACCCCGAGGCGATCGGACCCCGCGGTCTCAGCCGCCGGGTGCATCGCCTGGTGGGTCAGCTGATCGATTTCCACGAACGCGAAGGCAAGGTGGAGTGGTGGGAATTCTTCCGCCGCCTGCAGATGACTCCCGATGAGCGGCAGGACGACGGCGAGGTGATCGCCGGGGCCCGGCTGGAAGGGGTGGAGCGGATCAAGAGCTCCTTGGGATTCCGCTACAGCTTCGAGGCCAGCCAGCCGCTCAAGCTGGCCGCCCGGGAGGGCCGCCCCCCTGAATTCGCAGTGGTGCCGCTGCTGGCTGTGAATGAGCAGCTGCATCCCCTTGAACACCTGGTCCTGGCCAATGGCTGGGCGTGGGGTGCTGCTGGCCAGCTGCAGGACGACCAGCCCAATCAGATGACGATCAAAGCCACCGGTGACGCCTTGGCCAAGGCCGTGAATCTCAGCGGCTCCGGGCTGCCGGATCGTGCCGATCTGATCCTCAAGCCCAAGCTGATCTACCGCAGCAAGCTAGGGGATCTGGTGCGCCTGGCCCAGGGCTGGGTGTTCCAGCGACAGCCCCTGCCGCCGGCCTTGCTGCACCTGCTGGAGCGGCGGGCCATTCCCGAGCTGGTTTCCCTCAACCAGCGCATCCGCCAGTCGCCGGGCACGGAGGCGGCCGAGCTCACGGCCTTCCTGCTGAACGCCGATGGCGTGGGCCTGTCGCTGCAGGGGCCGCCGGGCACGGGCAAGACCACCGTCATCAGTGAGTTGATCGCGGCCCTGGTAAGCGCCGGCCAGCGGGTGGCGGTGAGCTCCAACAGCAATGCGGCGATCAACCATGTGCTCGTCAAGGTGCAGGGCTGCCTCGAGCAGCGCGCCAGCGACGCCCAGGTGGTGAAGGCCTCCAGCGGCTCCAGCCACAGCAGCGATCAGAAGGCACTGGCCGATTCCAGGGCTCAGGCGCTCAAGGAAGCGGATCTGCCGGAAGCGCCCGCGGTGCTCGGTGGCACGGTGTTCACCCTGGTGAAGGAGTCCTATGACGCTGCGCCCTTCGATCTGCTGGTGATTGACGAGGCCGGCCAGATGTCGCTGTGCAATCTCATGTACATGAGCCGGGTGGCCCGCAACATCCTGCTGGTGGGCGATCAGCAGCAGCTCAGCCAGCCCAGCCGGGCCGACCATCCCGGCGAGAGCGGCCTCAGCTGCCTCGATTACGTGATGCAGGATCACGACGTGGTGCCGCATGACCGCGGTGTCTTTCTGGCCACAAGCTGGCGCATGCCGCCACCCCTCACCGCGGTGGTGTCGGAGCTGTTCTACGAGGGTCAGCTGCAGGCCACTACCGCCAACAGCTCCAACACGGTGACCTGGCAGGGCCCCGCCCAGGGCCTGCTGTTCCAGACGGTGGAGCACAGCGGCAACAGCACCGGCAGCGAGGAGGAGGTGGAGCACATCGCCGCGCTGGTGGAACAGCTGCATGGCCGGCCCTATCAACTGGCCAATGGCGAGCAGGGAACGCTCAGCCGCGAGCAGATCCTGATCACCGCGCCCTACAACGTGCAGGTGAACCGACTCCAACGGCGCCTGGGCGCTAAGGCCCGCATCGGCACCGTCGACAAGTTCCAGGGGCAGGAGGCGCCGGTGGCGATCCATTCGCTCACCGCCAGCGACGGTGAATCAGCTCCCCGCGGCCTGGATTTCCTGCTGTCCCCCAATCGTCTGAACGTGGCAATCAGCCGGGCCCAGTGCCTTTCGATTGTGGTGGGATCGCCCCAGCTGGCCACGGGGATCAGCAGCAGCGTGGCCAACGTCGAGCGGCTCAACCGCCTCTGCCGCCTCATGACTGCTGGCAAAGGTGTGGAGGGCTGAAGGATGAGCAACACCGTCGGACTGTTTGTGCACTACCGCCCTCTCGTGTTGGCGTTGCCAACTGGAGGCTGCCAAGCGCTTGCCCATTACCTCGGATTTGAGGATTCTGATCTCCTGCAGCAAGCCGTGGACAGCGTCGGCTTGTTGTATCGCCATCCCGAGCTGGGTCCAGCCGTGGCCAGCTTGTTGCAGGTCGAGCCAGCTGAAACCACGCTCGGCGGTGTTTTGCATCAATCCCTGATGCAGGTCAACGCACTCACGCACCGGCCACAGGTGTTTCAGTGGAATCCCGATGCGGCGGTGGATGTTGAAGCCATCAGCCTCCGGCTGGAGATCAGCGACGGGACAGAGCTGCTCGAACTGGATCTACGCATGCGTTCTGAAGCGGCTCTATTACCAGGCGCCCATTGCCCGCCGGCACTGATCAGCAAGCTCAAGGAGCAGGGCAATCTCTGGTGGGCGTATGGCAAAGGCGAAGAGATGGACGGCCGCGAGCACGACAGCATGGATCCCGCTGAAGAGTCCGCTTGGGCTGAGATTCTCGAGCAGATGGGACTGCCCCATATCCGCCCTGTCGAGCTCGTGCGAGCTCTCGATGACTTTTCCGATTGTGCGATCGACTTTCGCTATAGCGATGCATTCCTGCAATCGATGGCTAAAACCCTCGCGATGCCCCTGGAATATCTCGAGGCCTGGCAGGCAGAGCGGGATGAGGTGATCGTTGATGTGGGTGACGACAAGATTCAGGGTTTTTGTTGAGGTGATGTCATGAGCCTCAAACCCAACGAACTCAGAACATACCTACAGAAGTTGGTGGTTCAAAACCTTCAAATCAGCACGATGATCTGGGGACCACCCGGGATCGGCAAATCAAGCATCGTTGCTCAGGTGGCTGATCACAGCCAGCTGGCCTTCATCGATGTGCGTCTCAGCCAGCTGGCCCCCACAGACCTGCGCGGCCTGCCGGTAGCGGTACCTCCTCTGCCAGGCGAATCCAATGGCACGTCCACTTGGTACCCGCCCGAGTTTCTGCCCAGGGATGGCCAGGGAATCCTCTTCCTCGACGAACTGAACATGGCCCCACCCGCCATGCAGGGGGTGGCGCAACAGTTGATCCTGGATCGCCAGGTGGGCAGCTACAGCGTGCCTGATGGCTGGTTCATCTGGGCCGCCGGCAATCGCAAAGAGGACAGGGCCTCCGTCTTCGAGATGCCGTCTCCGCTGGCCAATCGATTCCTGCATCTGAGCGTCGGCGCCGATTTCGACAGCTTCAAGGCCTATGCGCTCGAGCGCCGCCTGCATGAGCAGGTGCTCGCCTTCCTGGCCTTTCGGCCCACCCTGCTGCACAAGCTCAACCCCAAGGAACCCTGCTGGCCGTCTCCGCGCAGCTGGGAGATGGCCAGCCGACTGCATCAGGCGGGCCTAGCGGTGGATCCGGCCGTGGGCGAAGCCGCGGCATCGGAATTCCGCGCTTACCTGAAGGTGTACGACAAGCTGCCCGATCTGGATCGCATCCTCACCGGCAAGGGCAATCGACTCAAGTTCCCTGATGAACCGTCAGGCCGCTGGGCTACCACCATCGGTCTGACCATGCGCGCCGCCAGCGCGGAGCAAGGACTGGCTGGCTTCCAGTGGCTGGTGGAAAAAGCCACCGCTGAATGGGTACAGCTGTTTGCCAGTGATCTGGTCGGCCAGATGCGCCGCGCTAACCAGCTCGGTGCCCTGGCAAAAATGGTGGCAGAGGAGCCGGCCTTGCAGGCATTTCTGCAGGACTACCGCCAGCTGCTGTGCCTCTGATGGCGAGCAGCGGCCGTTCCGCCCGCGAGCTGGAGGCCCTGATCAGCGCCACCAGGCTGCGGCTGCGCATGCATGCGCCGTTTTTTGCGGCGTTGGCCATGTTTGCTGAGGTGCGCTTCACCGAGGCTGTACCGATGGCCGCCACCGATGGCAAGACGCTCTGGTTTCATCAGCAGGTATATGGAGATCTGGCCGCCGAAGAGCGCGATGCGCTGTTTCTGCATGAGCTGCTTCATGCGGCGCTGCTACACCCCCTGCGGCGTGGCGTGCGCGAGGTGAAGACCTTCAACATCGCCGCTGACATCGTGGTCAACGGCATGGTGGTTGGCGAGGCATCACTGCGTCTGCCCAGCGGCGCCGTTCGTGATCCAAAGCTGGAACACCTGAGCGTCGAAGAAATCTATGAGCTCCTGCAGAAGCAACTACCGCGCCAGCGCCCCTCCCTCCCGCTCGCGGATCTGTTGAGTCCGGGTGCGATCAACAGCAGAGCGGCCAACAGCGCAACAAACAGGGAACGCGACGAGAGCACACACAGCTTGCAAGAACACCACGAGTTAGAGGCGCACTGGAAACAGGCGATCCAGCAGGCTCGCGTGTTGGCCCAGAGCCAGGGCAAAGGAGAGATGCCAGCAGGTGTAAATCGCCACCTCGATGCGATCGCGGATCCCCAGCTCGACTGGCGCAGCCAGTTGTGGCGCTATCTAGTGCACACCCCCAATGACTACAGCGGCTTGGACCGGCGTTTCATCCACCAGGGTCTCTACCTCGACCATCTGGAAGGCGAGAGCGTGGAGGTTTACTGCTGCATCGATACCAGTGGCTCAGTGGGTGAGGAGGAACTGAGTCTGTTCCTCGGTGAACTGCAAGGGATCCTGTCGGCTTATCCGATGTTGCGCTGCTGGCTGTTCTACGCCGATGCCAGTTGCTACGGCCCTTACGAGCTAATGGATGGCAGCGGTATCCCTGCCCCGAAGGGCGGTGGCGGCACCGACTTCCGCCCTTTCTTCAAGAAGGTCGCGAGGCACTGGAATCGCGAGAAGCAGGCGGTGTGCGTGTATCTCACCGATGGCTATGGCGACTTCCCAAAGCAAGAACCAGAGCTTTCGACCTTGTGGGTCGTTGTGCCTGGGGGGCTGGATGAGGAAGAGTTTCCGTGGGGTGAAGTGGTACGACTGCATGGCTAGACCATCAGCTCTCCTCCATCTCCAGCAGTTGAACAAGCTGGATTAGATAGGGCTTAAGGATCAAGAGCTCGCTCGGCAGTGCTGCTTGCCCGCGCCTGACATTGACCGTAATTAGCGGTCGGCTCATTGGTTCAAATACAACAGAATTGGTCGCTTCATCTTCTGAATCATCTTCCTCGATCAGGTTCGCGCCTGGATACCAGTCTGAGCCGCATCCAAGCGCAAACCAGGCTTCTGTTGATCCCGGAACACTCAACTCACCTCGTGAATAGCTTTCTTGAATGTCGTCAGGGCTAATCCACGTAGCCTCCAGCTCTTCCTCGCCGATCCCCTTGGGGACCCATTCGGGATAGTCAGGGTTGTCACCGATTGCATCCTCACTGCTGGCAGCAATACCGAGGGTGGCGGCTTGATCGGCATCGAGATAATGAAGCCAGCACAATTGCCCTTCATGGTCGCAACTTGCGTCTTCGGGAAAGCGCTGTGTGTATTGCTCAGAAAGATTTTCCCAGTCACTTTCGATTTTGCTGTCCTGCAGTGTGGGGCCTTCAATTGCAAGATCATTGATGCTTGCAAGAGCATATGTAAGCGTGCCAATGAATTCGCCGCGATCCGTAGGGTATGCGCTCGGACCTGTTGCAGCATCGGAATCGAGAATCGCGAAGGCTTTTTCGTTGAATTTTGCCGGCTCGTCCAAAAGTCCAATCGGCCAAGCCGTTCCCTGCGTACTGCGAAGGTAATCACTCCAGAAGCCTTGATAAAACATCATGTCTCCGACCGACATAAATCCAAGTACTATCTCCTTCTGGTTGAACTCCTGTTTGATTGCATGCGAAACCTGTTCTTCGACGCAAGCATATTCATCAGACAGTTCCAGGCAGTTTCCCGACATGGAGTCGTCAATCAGGAAGCAGCTGTCGAGAGCCTCTATGGCGTCGACTCGCTGCGGCCTCTTTGACTCGAGCAAATAAATTGCTCTTGCTAATGGGCATAAAAATCCTAGATCGGGCTGCTCCAGTTCCAACAAAGCCACAACAGGGTTTTCCCCAGCCTCCTTGGGGTTGAGCAGGATCTCCTTGCTGAGAGCCAGAAGGTCAACAGAGGCATCGATCATGGCGAGCTCATGAAGATATAGTTGCGAGTTTAGTCTAGATTTTGGATCATGACCTAAAAGTGATCATGCTTATTGGAACGCCCAGCACAGCCACGAGCCTCAAGCTCTTTTCGTCATTCGCACAAGCCCTGCCTACTGTTTGATGCAATGGGCTTAGCTTTGGTTGGTTCTCGAACAAGCCTGCCGCCTAAGGATCTTCATGCCATACGCCACCGTTCGCTGGATCAACATCAATAATCTCTCGCACAGCTGGAGTGGTGAAGTTGCGTCCCATGGCCGTAAACAGATTATACTCCAAGTCAAATCGCAAACAGGAGCCATGGAGGTGATCATTCAGAGCGACAAGGGCTGAGCAGCAAGAACTTCGTCCCGACATACTCCATGAGTGTCTGATCAGTCTCTAGAGGTTCTGGAACAGCGAACTAATCTTGAAGTTGCTAACGATAGCCGTCTACCCAGCATGACTCAAGCCCACCCAAGCCATTCGTCACTCCTGCAGGAAGCCAGTTCCATCGACACTTCTGCAGAACGCCTGCAGGAGCTGTTTCGAGTTGACCCATCTTTGGGTCCTGCGATTGCATCCAACCCATCGGCCTCATTCCAGTTGCTGGATCAGTTGGCCCTGCATTGCCCTGCAGAAGTTCTTGCCAATCCGCTGCTGCTTCTTAGCGCCTTGGAGACCGCTGGTGCCTATGGAGACTTCTCCTTGCGATCTCTGATCTCCCTCTGCCTCGCATGCGATCCGCAACAGGATGCTGGCCTGCTGAAGGAAACACGGCGGAGAATTCGTGTCGGCCTTGATGAGCTCCGCAAGCAAGAGACAGCTTCACTCACCTGTATTTGGCTGCATCAAGGAAACTTCACGCTACGCCCCAAGGACTGTGATAACCTAATTGATATCGATATCGATTTTAAAGTAAAAAGCGAAGCTTTTGTTGAAGGAGAGGACGTGATCTCTCTTCGTGACATCCCTGAACTGGAAGTGTCGGCATCAGGCTCTGACGCCTCACAAAGGGCAACGATGGCTCAGTTTCTGGGCGCAATAGCCTCTAATCAACTCCAGGAATTTATTGATGATAGCGAAATTGTTCGCGAACACAGTGGCGCTCTTGATTTCATTCTTGAAGCAATTGGCTTACCAAAGGAATACGAGTGTGACGGCCGCCAACTGCTCAAGGGCGGGGAGCCCCTGTTTGAATTCGGCTATCACTTTGGCGATGGAATACTCTTTGAGGGTGGGTACCTGGAAGTTGGAATAGGCGATATTGAAGAGGTCGATCTGAAGATAGATGTATCAATGGGTGAGCTCATTGAGCTGATTGGTTTTGAGCCCACTTCCGCTGGGGATTGTCCGGCTGATTGGCCTAGACGTCTCGCTAGTTTGCTTATCCCCTGAAGTTGTCAATAGAAGCAGTTTTCAGAACTCCAGCCTGGCTTTCGCAGCTGACGGACTCGAATTAACTTTCTCGAAACGACTAAAACAGCGATCCTGTCTTCCTGGGTCTCACCAGATAACTAACGATCTGTTGACTAGCCCATCATTCGCACAATCCAGTCCTGTCTCCTAGACAACCTCCCTCATCAACATCTACACACTGCCCAGTTCGCACCCCATGCTCCGCCTCATCCACACCGCCGACTGGCAGATCGGCAAGCCCTACGGCACGGTTGCCGACGAGCAGAAGCGCTTCCGGCTGCAACAGGAGCGCATCGCCGCCATCGGCCGCATCCGCGGTGTGGTGCGGCTGCAGGAGGCCCAGCTGGTGCTGGTGGCCGGCGATCTGTTCGATTCGCCCACGCCCGATGCCACAGCAGTGCTGGAGGTGCTCGAGCTGATCGGCGAGATGGAGGTGCCGGTGCTGGTGATCCCCGGCAACCATGACCACGGCGCCCCGGGCACCGTGTGGCATCGCGACGACTTTCAGCGCCACCAGCGCCAGCAGGCCCCCAACCTGCAGCTGCTGCTGGATCGCCAGCCCCTGGTGCTCGATTCGGCCGTGGTGCTCCCCTGCCCGCTGCTCCGCAACCAGGACAGCAGCGACCCCACCCAATGGCTTCGCGGTCTCGACTGGAGTGCGTTGCCCAGCGATCGGCCCCGCATCGTGCTCGCCCACGGCGGCGTGCATGGCTTCGGGGGACGCGACTACGAAGGCGACGACGAGGCCCAGGCCGGAGCCAACAACCTGATCGACCTGGCGGCACTGCCGGCCGGGCAGATCGATTACATCGCCTTGGGGGATTGGCACAACCTCAAGCAGGTATCGGCGCAGGCCTGGTACCCCGGCACGCCGGAGCCCGATCGCTTCGATCAGGGCGAGGGCAACCAGCGCGGCCAGGTGCTGCTGGTGGAGCTGCAGCGCGGCAGCACCCCAATGGTGCAACCCCAGCCCACCGGGCGGATCCGCTGGCACAGTCTCAAGCTGCGCTTCAGCGGCGATGACGATCTCGATCGCTTCGAGCGCCAGCTGGGCGAGCTCACCGCCGGCCGTGTCGCCCGCGACCTGCTGCGGCTGGAGGTGAGCGGCAGCCTCAGCCTGGCGGGCCATCGCCGCTACCAGCAGCTGATCGACGACCTGCAGAGCCGGCTGCTGCGGCTGCGCATCAAGGGGGAGTGCCAACAGGCGCCTGAGGCCACCGAGCTGGAGCAGCTCACCGCCCGCAGCGAAGACCCCTTGATCACCCAGGTGGCGCAGCAGCTGCAGACGCGCCTCAGCCACGAAACCGATCCCGATTCAGACGAGGCCAGCCGGATCCGCACCGCCCTCTGTGAACTCTTCCGCTTCGCCACCAGCCGCTGATCCGCCATGCGTCTTCTCAACTGCCAACTCCAGAACGTGCGCCTCCATGGCGAGCTGGAGCTCAACTTCTCGCCCCGCCTCACCTTGATCGGCGGGCCCAATGAATCCGGCAAGAGCACCCTGGTGGAAGCGCTACACCGGGCCCTGTTCCTCAAGGCTTCCGCCACAGGCGCCCCCGTTGAAGCCCTGCAGTCGCGGCTGCACCTGGGCCAGCCGGTGGTGCAGATCGGCTTTGAAGCCAAGGGCGACAGCTGGACCCTGCGCAAGCGCTTCAGCGGCGCCACCGGACAGGTGACCCTGCAGGCCGAGAGCAGCGGCAGGCCGCTCACGGGCCCCGCCGCCGAAGACGTGTTGGCGGAACTGCTGGGCGTCGGCGAAATCATCGGCAGCCGGCAGGCCGGCACAGTGCTGCCCAGCCGCTGGGCTCACCTCTGGGTGCGCCAGGGCCTCTCCGGCGACGATCTGCTGGCCACCAGCACCAGCCACTACGACTTCGACCGGTTGCGCCTGCAGCTGGAGCGCAGTGGCGGCGCGGCGGTGCAGGAGTCGGCCCTGGATCAACAGGTGCAGAAGCGGATCCAAGAGGCGCTCGATGAAAACTTCACCACCCGGGGCACCAAGAAAAACTCGCCCCTCTACGCCCGTGAAGAAGCCCTGACCACAGCCAAAGCCAGGATGGAGCTGGCGCTGGCTCGCCTCACGGACTACGAAGACGCCAGCGAGCAACTGGCGGATCTCTGCGAGGAGCTGGAGCAGCTCCAGGCGCAGGAGTTACCGGCGCTGCTCGAAAGCCAGAAGCGCCTGCAGGACGGCGCACAGGCTGTGGGACGCCTGGATAGCGCCATCGAGCTGGCCGCGAAGGGCCTGGAGCCCATCCGGCTGCGCCATGAGGCAGCGCAGCAAACACTGCAGCAGCTGGATGATCTCAAAGCGGAAATCGCGCAGCGCCAGAATGCTCTGACCACCCTGGAAGCCAATGCCGCCGGCGCCCAGAGCCGCGAAGCGGAGCTCAAAGCGGCCGAGCTTCAACAGAGCCAGAGCGTGGCTGCCCTGAACCAGCAGCGCCAGAGTCTCGAGCAGCGCCAGCAGGTGCTGCAGCGTCTGGTGGAGCGCACCAGCACGGCCGAGTCGCTGACGCGCCAGAGCGCTGAACTCGAGAAGGTGAAGCAGGAGGCCAGCAAGCGCCAGTCGTTGAAGCAGCAGCTCAGCGGCTTGCCGACCATCAGCAAGCCTTCGCTGCTGGAGCTGCGGGGGCTGGAGCAACAGCTGCGCGATGCCCTCACCCGCCAGGAGGCCATGGCCGCAGGGGTGAAGCTGCTCAAGGCCGACCAGCCCGTTCGCCTCGATGGCCAGCCCCTGCAGGTGGGCGAGGAGCAGCGGCTCAGCGCGGTGTTCCAGCTGCAGGTGGGTGATGGGGTGGTGCTGGAGATCGCCCCCGGTGGCGGCCAGGCGCTGGGCGACCTGGAGCAATCGGTGCAGAGCGCCCGTGAACAGCTGGTAGCCCGGCTGGCAGCACTCAAGGTGGACAGCGTGGCGGAGGCCGAGGAGTTGCTGGAGCAGCGCACCGGCCTCGAACAGCAGCTGGCAGCCCTAGGCGACACACCCGCCGATCCCGGCCAGCTTGAGCAGCAGAACGCCGCCTTGCAGCAGCGGCTGGCCGAGCTTGATGCCGAACTGCAGGATCTGGCGGAGGTGCGCCAAGTGATGGAGCAGGAGCAGCCGCTGCCCGAAGCCCTCAGCGCGTTGCAGGCCCTGCAGCAACAGATCAATGCCACCAGCAAGCACACCCACGCGGCGGTGGGTACCGCGGAGAAGGAGCTGGAGGCCGCCCGTTCAGCCCTGCAGGCGTTCCAGACGCAGCGGATCAGCGAGGCGAGCCAGATCGAGGTGGTGCGATCTGAACTGGCCGACCGGAAGCAGCGGCTGGAGCCCTTGATCAGCCAGCACGGTGATCGCAACACGTTGGCTGCACAGCTCACGGGCTTCGGCGAGCAGCGCCAAAAGGCCGAGGCTGAACTGAACCGGCTGAAGGCTGAGCGAGCAGCCATCTCCAGCCAGGACCCCGTGCGGGAGCAACAGCGACTGCAGGAGCAGCTGGAGAACCTCACCAGGCGCCAGGAGGAGCTGCTCGATCAACGGGGTGCGGCCAAGCAGCGCTGCGACAGCATCAGCAGCCAGGACCCCTTCGCGGCTGTTGAGCAGGCGCGGCTGCAGCTGGAAATCGCAGAAGCTGAGCATCAGCAACTGCTACGGGTGACGCAGGCCCATCAGCTCCTGCAGGAATTGTTCCAGGAGGCCCAGGCTGATCTCTCCAGCCGCTACAGCGAGCCGCTGGCTCGCGCCATCGGCGATTACCTCCGGCCCCTGGTTCCAGATGGCCAGGTGGCCCGGCTCAGCTACGACCAGAGCAAGGGCTTCCAGGGCCTGCAGCTCCGGCGCGGCCAGGAGTACTACGACTTCGAGGCCCTCAGCGGCGGCATGCGCGAGCAGCTGGCAGCGGCCCTGCGGTTGTCGATGGCGGATGTGCTCAAGGAGGCCTACGACGGCTGCCTGCCGCTGGTGTTCGACGACGCCTTCACCAACTCCGACTCCGAGCGGGTTGACCTGGTGAAACGCATGCTCGGCAGCGCCGTGGATCGCGGCCTGCAAGTGATCCTGCTCACCTGCTATCCAGCCGCTTACGGCTCCTTCGCTGATCAGGTGGTGGAGTTGGGCAGCGGCTGACGGCTTCCAGCCCCAGTGGCCCTGCCTCCTTAGCGTGGACGGAACCGTCGCGCTGGGGCCATGGCGCCCAAAGACAACCTGTTCAGCCGGCTACAGCACTTGGACCAATCCACCAGTGCTGAGCGCCAGGCGGCACGGCGCAAACGCCAGCAGCAGAGCAGTGGCGAGATCCTGCAGACCTTTCTGGCCTACAAGCTCGACCATGCCACAGAAAAGATGGGGCTGGGGCTGGCCATCGGCGACCCACTCACCCTGCTGCACGAGCCCACTAACCAGTGGGATGCCAATGCCGTCAAGGTGTTCTGGAAGGAGCAGTGGATCGGCTACATCCCCAAAGACATGGCGGCGTTGATCGCCGCCGAAGTGCCAGAAGCCGCGACGGGGCAAGAAGCGGTGGTGACTGGACTCACAACCACCTCGCGCCGCGATGCCTTCCGGCTGCAGATTTCGATCCCCATTCCCAAGGCCAGCCGCCGGCTGCGCGAGCTGGGCGTCACCAGCACCTTTGCCTGGGATTTTGATCGCACCACCGGAACCGACAAACTTCGGCTGGTGATCAGTTGCACCGAAACCGCCTTTCGCGAACTGCAGGAGCTGCTGGCCGCCAGCTACGACGTCAGCAAGTGCGGCTACAGCTATTACCCCGCCCAGGACGGCCGCCACTATCCCTGGTATCTGAGCCTCACCGACAGCAACGGCAAGGCCCCAGAAGACCCGGAGCAGGTCGAGAAGCTGATCCGCTCGCTCTTTGGCGTACCCAGTGAATCCACCCGCAATCGCGAACGACAAGAACGCCTCAAAGAGCTCGAGGAGAAGCAAGAAGAGATCAACAATCGGCTGGAAACCAGTCGTGCCGAGGAGCGCCGACTCAGGCGGGAGTTTGATTTCAACAAGACAGCCTGGGAACAGCGCGCCGAGAAAGCCCGGGCACAAGGCGATCAAGCCATCGAACTGGCGCAATCTGTTGAGGGTGAGCTGAGTCAGAAGCTCGATCTCAAAGAGCAGGAGCTACAGCTGGCTCTCGCTGAAAACAAGGCGCTGGAGGATCAACTCGAACAGAGCACCAATGAGCTGGAGACTCTCCGACTGGAGCTTGACTATTTCGAACAAATAACGCCGTCAGGCGCATCTTCTGATCTGAGTCAGTCCGCTTGGGGCAACACGGGTGGGGTTGTTGGCGAACAGGAGCTGCGCAGCCGTCTCTTGAGTGGCCTGCGCTCTGTCGCCGGAACCGCGCGCCTCAAGCCGCGGCAATGCCTCGAGCTGGTGAGCGAGGAGCTCTGCCCCGGCCACCTTCTCGTGCTGGAGAGTGCTTGGAGCTCATCTGAACAAGCCAAGGGTTTTGAGCATGGCGACCAGCTGTTCGAGCTGCTCTGGTTACTGGCCACCAGCTACCGTGAGCAGAAGCTCACTGGCGCCCCCGACAGGATCGCGGGGCAAATCTTTGGCGGCAGCAGCTATGCCCCAAGAGAGTCGCAAACGATCGAAAGCAACACCCAGGCACGCCGCGCACGCACATTCACTTACCAGGGAAAGTCCGTTGAGATGTGGCAACACCTCAAGATCGGTGCCAAGGATTCAGAGAACAGAACGCTACGCATTCACTTCTGCTGGGATGAGGAGCTGGGGCAGGTTGTGATCGGCCACTGCGGCAAACACCTGTTCAATCCCAATCACTGAAACGGGCCAACCATAGACCAAGTGAATAGATATTCGGTGCATGACACAAAACGATTTGTGCACGCCTGATTCAGTTATGAGGACTGCCGCGCAGGCTTTTTCATGGTGCGGGGCGGCGTCAAGGATCGGAGCCATGCCCGCGGCTTGTTGACGTTGGTGCCGCATGACGCGGCACATCAGTCGAATGGCGCGGGTCCTTGACCCCGCCCCGCTTGGACGTGGGGTCCTGCGCTGGTTCCGCCATGGCCACGCTTTGCCTTCCTGCTCACACCCCTGTTCACCTGCATGCCGCCCGCCGGCTGCACTTCTCAGCCAGCAGCGATGGCTTGCTGCTCTGGCTTTCAGAGGAGTGCTGGTGCCGCGGGCTGATCCGGCTGGCAGCTCTGCTCGATGATCTGCTCACCGAGCGTCAGGCGCAGCAGCCTGAGCCGTCTGCCGATCCCGAGCTGGAGGCGCTGTTGCCCTTCTGAGGGCTGGAGGCTGCGGCCCCATGCCTGCCCATGCCTTGGGGCTTGCTCGGGGCCTCTCCAGTCTGAGGCCCTCCTGCGGTCGGGCCTCCGCTGGGATCGGTCCCGTCGCTGCGCCGCTCTCGGCGCCGATCGTCATGGCCACACGCTCTGCTGCTGGCATCCCGGCTTCCGCGGAATCGCCGTTCTGCCGGCCTGAGGAAGATCCCTTTCTGTTGCTGGAATCCACGCTCCGCTCCGTGCAGGAGATCCTGCTGCGCCGGCGCGGGCTGGCGCTGCGGCGCACTTGGATCGAGCAGCCCTATGGAGAAGAGGAGATCACCCTGCTGGAGGAAGAGGTGATTCCCGCGATCCAGCAGTGCCTGGCCCGCATCGATGAGCTCGATGAGCGGCTGCTGGCCGAGCAGGAGCTGCTGCGGCGCTCCCAGCTCGAGGCGCAGCGCCGGCTGATGCTGGCCTGAGCCCATCCCGGCCCGGCGGGCGTGATCAGCACGCCGGGCCGGGCCTCAGCTCAGCACGTACACATCGCCGCTGGTCTGATCCAGATACAGATCACCCGGCATGGAGCCGGGAATGGTGGTGGGTGCACCACTGCCGGTGAACCAGCCGGTGCCGCGGTTGCCCTGGGGGCCACTGGGGCCCTCCACTCCCTGCAGGCCCTGGGGGCCGGTCTCTCCCTGCAGGCCTTGCGGTCCCTGCGGGCCGGCGATGCCCTGGGGGCCCTGGATCGAGCCACCATCCACCCAGGTGCTGCTGGTGGCGTCCCAGACGCGGAAGGAGTCATCCGCCTGCACGATGTAGGCATCGCCCTGGGCGGCATCGGCGGGCAGATCCGCCACGGTGGGCACATGCCCCTTGAAGGTGATGCCCAGGCCCGGGGCACCCTGGATGCCCTGCTGGCCCTGGGGTCCTTCTGGGCCGGCGACGCCCTGTATCCCCGCAGGTCCCTGCGGGCCTTGCACGCCCTGGGCGCCATCGGCACCGGGTTGCCCTTGCACCCCCTGGGGTCCCTGCGGGCCGGGATCACCGTGCGGACCCTTGAGCGAACCGGAGGGAATCCAGGCCATGGCAGAGCAGCGGCCCAAGGGCCAGAGAGAACACTCCCTATTGCCGTTGGTGAGTTGAGCTGAGCGCAGCTCAGTGCTGCAGCACCTGCCACCAGGAGCCGCGCAGCACCGTCACCGCGGTGCCGGCCACCTCCGAGCGAAAACGCAGGCTGAGGTTGCCGGCGTTGGCGCCGTTCTCCACCGTGCCGCTCACCTGGGCCCTGAGCACCGAACTGCCGGCGGAGCTGGTGCCGATCAGGGGTGTGTCGTAGCTGCTGGCGGTGAGGTTGCGGAAGGTGGTGAGCGATTCACCGGTCACCAGGTTGTGAATCACCGCCTGCGGCCCGGCGGGGCCAGAGAGGGTGGTCACCAGGCCGGTGTTGTTGGCGCCGCTGGAGAAGTAGAGCTCCGCCGCAAAGGAGAGCACCTGCTGCGCCGCCAGCGGTGTGGTGAACAGGGTGAGCCAGCTGGTGCTGGAGCTGGTGCTCAGCGCCGCCGGTAGCCGCGCCAGCCGCAGCATCGAGGGCCCTTTGAGGTTGGTGCTGTGGGTCCAGGGCATCAGCTCAGCTCCAGTTGGTAGAGATCACCGCTGCGGGTGTCGAGATAGAAGTCACCCGCTTGGGCATCAGGGAGCACACCGGGTGGCCCATCGCCACTCCACCAGCGGGTGCCGCCGCCACTGCCCGGCGGGGTGGACCAGAGGCCATCGGCCCGCAGGAAACGGGTGCTGGAGCCATCGCTGGCGGGTACGCCGCCGCTGCTGGTGCCGCCGCTCCAGCGCTGCAGCTGCCACTGCTCGCGGCGCCGGCCATCAAACGGTTGGCCGAGCAGGCCACTGCCGGGGATCAGCGGTTGAATCGCACCCGGCGGCAGGGGTGGCGGTGGCGGCCAGATCGGGCAGCCCAGCAGATGCACTGCCAGCTCGGCGCTGATGCCGCTGCCGCTCAGTTCTGCCGAAACCTGCCAGTCCTGAGCGCAGGTATAGGCATGGCGCAACCGTGGCATGTTGTCGCCGCTGGGCCAGGGCCAGGTTTCAACGGTGCCGTCACCCCAATCCAGCGACAGCGCCGCTGGCAGTGGTGGCCGGGCTTTGAGCAGCAGCAACACCGCGGTGCTGCCAGCTGGATCCAGAGGCACAGGTGCATCCGGCAGCCAGGCCAACTCCAGCGGTGCGGCGGGGATGGGAGCGCGGCGGTAGCCCTGCTGCTCCCAGCGGGGCACCTCCACGGGAGGCACCCACACGCTCTCGCCCGGGCAGCCCAGGGGCGGCAGCAGGCGAATCAGCTGCGGGCTGGCTGCCGTGCTGCTCGCTTGGGAGGGCAGAAAGGAGCGCACGGAAGCGATCACCCCTCAAAGCAGCGGGTCGTCGAGCAACAGCGCCTCGCCTGTGGCGCTGGTCTCCAGCTCCCAGGTGGCTGCCAACTCGGACTCGGCGTCGTCTGGGGTTGCTTCAACAGTGATCAGCTCTGGCGTCGCTGCGGCCGGCGGTGCCTCGATCAGGGCTGTAGGGGCAGGTGGCATCGGCGTGATCTGAAGGCCGGTGGCGGCAGCGATCAGGGTCCAGCCCTGTTGCTGCCAGCCGCCCAGATGCACCGGCCAGATGAAGCGCTCACCGCTGCCGTTGCTGATGCGCACCAGGCCGGCCGGCACGGTGGGATCCACCAGGTCGTGGCGGGTTGCGGCGGCGGGTGGCAGCTCGATCGCCGTGGGCTGCGCCGGCAGCGCCTCGGCTGCCGGTTCCTCTGCAGAGCTGGTGGAGCGTTTGCGGGCCATGGGCTCAGGCCGCAATCGTGGCCGTCAGGCCCGCGTGCATGCCCGCCGGGGTGGTCGGGGTCACGAGCGCCTTGGCGAAACACACCGCCGGCAGGTCGAGGTTGGGGAGATCCGCCGGTGCGATTTGGATGTCGTGCCCGGAGAGGAACGCCTCCACCCGGCCGCCTTCTGCCGGTAGGGCAACGCGGACAGCACTGATCCAGCTGCCGGTGGTGCCATCGCGCAGCACCGGTGCCAGCAGCAGCTCCACCTCCACCGCGGCAGGCGCGCCGGGATGGGAGGCCACCAGCGAGAAGCGGGAGGCCGCATCGAGCTTGGTGTTGAGAAGCACCTCCTCACCGGAGAGGAAGGTGTGCTCGCTGTTGCGGATGGCGCTGCGGTTGGTCCAGCCCACCAGGGTGGTCTCCGCATCGATCAAGGGGTTGCCGTTTGTGAGGGCCATGGCTCAGGCAGCGGGGGTGATGTTGAACAGACGGCCGGCGGCACGGGGCTGCAGCACGGCAAAGCCCACGTACCAATCCACGCGGGTGCGGAACACCGGGGCATCGGGCACCTCGCCCAGATCGCGCACCGAGATGCCGTAGCGGCCCTGGAACGGCCCCTGCAGGCCGGTCACGCCCTGATCGCCAAAGGTGCAGCAGTAGATCGAGCTGGTGCCGCCCGCCTCGTCGTAGCCCATCACCTCGACGCCCTGGGCATCGCGGTCGACGGTGAGGATGTCGCAGTCCTGGTAGCGGTGCACCGTCATCCCGTAGGAGTTGGTGCTGGTCTGGTAGACGCCGCCGCCGATGGAGGCGCGGGCCAGGGCATTGAGCTGGCGGCGCATCGCCTTGCTCATCACCAGCACTTTGCTGCCGCCGTAGGCGTTCACTGAATCGATCAGCTCATCGAGCCGATCGAAGTTCAGCGGTGCACCGGGGATCGCACCGGAGGCGTTGTTGATCGCCATCGGGTTGCCGGGCGGCAGCCGCTTGCTCAAGCCGTCAAAGGCGCGGGGGTTGCTGGCGGTGTCGCCGTTGATCACGGTCGCCTCCAGGGTGAGGCGCATCGAGCGCACCTTCATCTCGATCTGGCTGGCGCGGGCCTCAGGGCCCATCAGGTCCACGATCGAGCGGTCCACATCGACGTCTCCGCCGAAGAGGTGCACCGCTTCTGCGCGCTGGTCCACCACGCCGTAGCTCTGGGTGTAGCCCTCGTTCACGGCGCGGAAGCCCACCGAGGGCAGTTCCTGCTCGGCGGAATAGAAGAGGCCGCTGCCGGCGATGTTCATGAACGGCAGCCGGGCGAGCAGTTCGCCCTCCGAGAAGGTCTTGAGCACAGCGAGGTGCTCAAGACGGTGCTCGTATTTGGCTGCCTCGATCAGGGTGAGGCCCATGGCATAGGTGGGGCCAGGCCCCAGTGATGTCAGGGGCTATTGCCGAGCTGTTTCGGCACGGTGACTCCGCAGAGGTCCGCTCAGAGAAATAAATGGTTCTGGCTAGAATTTGGCGAGTTCCAACAAGGTCATGCCTGATTCGCGAGATTTTCTAAAAAAGTTTCTTTCCGAGAGCTCTTTGAAGGACGCGGTGGACAACATCAGGGCGATGGAGCGAATAAACGCAGAATTCAGCTCACCTCTCGCGGGAGTAGCCTCTCAGCCCGCTCGAATTGATATCGAAGCCTTGAGGCCGCCAAGGATTCCAACGCCGCAGGAGGCAAATTCTTATCAGTCCTCTGAAGCTATCGTTGAAAACATGGCAGCAACAGTTGCCCACTGGAGAAAGGAATTAGATGCCGCTGACGACGAATCTTCGAAAAAATATCAGCCCACCGTAATAGCGTTTTTGCCGAACGGGCAAGTCGTGCAGGTTCGGCAAATGACCGCCGAAAGCTTTCATTGTGTCAGGATTGAGGGCACGCTTGGATTTGATGGCCCTCTTTGTGTGTTTCTTGCCCACCAGGCATCCATTCAGCTTCTTTGCACCACTGTCGAAATAACAGAGGAGAAGCCGAAGCGAACAATCGGTTTCGTTACCAACGAAAAGCACCAGGATCTGTAGGCTGATCACATCGTGGTCATGAGGTCGTAAGCCGTCGGCAACAGCAGGTATCTGTGCTGCTGTCATGACGACAACGCCCACAACGGCTATCCACGCGGCTACCCCTGCTGCCGTCGAGCCTGCTGCCCAGGCGCCATTCAGCGCTGAGCGCTGGCGCCAGTTCTGGGACCACTGGAAGGCTCAGCCTCAGCAGCTCGCCGGCATCGAGCAGTTGCGCCAGGCGGTCATGGCGGCCGATCCACAGGTCCTCACCGAGTCCGCCCCATGGCGGCAGACCTTTTCATCAGCTCCCCCAGCCCCGGCCCATGCCAATCCGCTGCCGGTGGCCTGGGAGAACCAGAACGACAACGCTTCAGGCACTGGCTACCGCGAGTGCTTCTCCAGCAGCTGCGCCATGCTCGCCCGCTTCTGGGGCAAGGTCAGTGGCGATGACGCCTACAACGTCATCCGTGCCCGCTATGGCGACACCACCTCGGCAGAAGCGCAGTTGGCGGCGTTGCGGTCCCTGGGGCTGACCGCCCACTTCGCCACCAACGGCCAGCGCGCAACGCTGGAGGAGCAGATCAAGCTGGGGCGGCCAGTGGCTGTGGGCTGGCTGCACCATGGCCCCGCTTCTGCACCCAGCGGCGGCGGTCACTGGAGCGTGGTGATCGGTTTCACCGAGACAGTCGCCATCCACAACGACCCCAACGGTGAGGCCGACCTGGTCCATGGCGGCTACACCGCCAACACCAATGGAGCAGGGCAGCACTACAGCTGGAAGAACTGGCTGCCGCGCTGGCAGGCCGATGGCCCCAGCACCGGCTGGCTGCTCACCTGCCATCCCTGACCCAAGGAGCACGGCCATGGCTGGTGGGGATGGATTTGATCGCGAGCGCTTTCTGTTGCGGGCGGTGGCTGGGGTATTCATCGCCCAGTTCGCGCTCTATGCCGCTGGCCTGGGCGGTTGTTTCTGGCTTGGTCTGCAGCGGCGGCTTGGCCCGGTGTGCAGCAGCTACGCCGAGA
>VFQT010002073.1_pt1 | contig 21581 bp, 20 predicted proteins | sample 3512381 | NCBI WGS metagenome assembly VFQT01 (sample SAMN10412376, study PRJNA504923) | tailings metagenome | isolation source: Relicate 2 Philex TSF3 active mining site | place: Philippines: Tuba, Benguet | collected 2017-08-29
CAAGTCGGTGATGTTTGTAATACAATACTTCCATGCAAGAAACCATTGGTCAGCGATTAAGGCGCGAGCGAGAGGAACGCTATCTCACCCTTGAGAAAGCGGCAGAAGAAACCCGCATTCGACGCGTCTTCCTTCAAGCCCTCGAGTCAGATGATTATTCTGTCATGCCGTCTGCGGCGCAGGGACGTGGTTTTTTGCGTAATTATGCCGAGTATCTCAGCATCAACATCGACGAACTCATTGCAGAGATCCAGCGCAATCCCATTCCTCCCTCTGAAGTCAGCGGACCGCTCCCACAAGTAAACCTCGCCGAGACGGAACTTCCCCCATTAACCGAATCAGCGGATGAAGAATCCGCGCCTCGTTTCTGGACCCGACTCTTGAATCGCAAATCCGTAGCCGATTCTACGCCGGAAGCGCCCCAAGAACTGCCTGCCCATATCGAGCAGATCATCGAAGAAACTCCCATCGTTGTCGAAGAAGAAAAACCAAAGACTCGCGGCAGGAAGAAAAAGGTCGTCGTTGACGAACCGACCATTGAACCGGTGGTTGAACCTAAGCTGGAAACACCCGAAGCCCAACCTCTGGTGGAGATTCTGCCCAATGGGGAAGAGCAAGCTGAAGTTAAGGAAGAGCCGAAGCAACCTTGGTGGGGCAGAGTCGCTTCGTTGTTCAAGGTAAAACTTCAAAAGCGTGAAGAAGCTTCGGCGGTTGTTCTTCCAGATGAAGAGCAAGAAGAAATTCAGCAGCTGGCTACACCAGCCAAAACGGAAAAGCCTGCTGATGTCATCATGGCAGAGATCGGTGCGATGCTGCGTGAACGACGCGAACTTATCAGCTTATCAATAGATGAGGTGGAGCGTCATACGCATTTGCGTACCGTGTTCGTGAAAGCTTTGGAAGAAGGTGCGTTCGATAAATTACCCTCCACCGTGCAAACGCGCGGCATGCTTTCGAATTACGCCAGCTTCCTTGACCTGGATGTGGATACTGTGTTGCTGCGTTATGCAGATGCCTTACAGGCACGGCGGCGAGAAAAATATGCTGAAACACCGCGTGAACAGATCCAGATGAAGGTCACCCCATCCATGCCTGTGCTGCGAACGTTTATTGCTGGCGATTTGCTTTTTGGTGTGATGATGATCGCAGTGATCGTGGCGTTGGCGATCTGGGGCGTGGGAAGGCTGGTCAGTACAGATGAAGAGGCACAAGCCCAACCCACATCACCATCGATCGTGGATGTGTTGGGAAATTTGGCTGAACCAACAACCTCACCCGTAGTGACCTTTGTTGCTGTAGATGACCCTGCCGTTGCAGACTCAGGGACAGGTGGGGAAGGTCTTGCCACTCCGGAAGGTACGGAGGTCGTTTCAACGGCGAATGTCTCAGTAAATGTGTTTGCTTTGGAGCGGGTCTTCGTGCGTATTTCGGTGGACGGGGAAGTGGCGTTCGAAGGACGTATGGCGCCTCGTGAGAGCAAGTTGTTCGAAGCGAATGACCAAGTGGTGATTCTCACAGGGGATGGCTCCGCTCTGCGAATCACATATAATGGAGCAGACCAAGGCTTGTTGGGTGGGCCGGGTGAAGTAGTGAATCAGGTCTATCTCATCTCCGGGATCGTGACGCCTACCGCCACGATCCCACCAACTCCAACGAATACGCCGATCACAACACCGACTTTTACACCAACTGCTACCTCCACGGCGACATCGACGACTAATCCGTAATCGTAGTTCCATCATTTAATGTCAGGATATAACGTGTCTAAAAATACTTTCCATTTAGTTTCTTTGGGTTGTTCAAAAAATACAGTCGATTCAGATTCGATGGCACAGCTTCTTACCCGTGATGGGTATAGTTTCGTCGAAGACCCTACCAAGGCTTCTGTATTGATCGTCAATACTTGCGGTTTCATTGGACCGGCGAAAGATGAGTCGTATCGTGTGCTGGGTGAGTTGGCACAGGGTAAGAAGAAAAATCAAGTGCTGATCGCAGCGGGATGTCTTACTCAACGCTATGGTGTGGAAGTGGCGAAGAGAGTCCCCGGTATTGATGGCATCCTTGGCACCCGCCGTTGGATGGATATTGTGCAAGTAGTGGAAGATGCTCGTAAGGGCAAACATCCTGAACCGATCTATCACCTGCCTGAAGCCGCCACTGTTGGTGCGGATGAACATGGCGCGATGCGCGTCAGTGTGACAGGACCGAGTGCTTACCTGAAAATTGCGGATGGCTGCCGCCGTCCGTGTGCGTTTTGTGCAATTCCGCTCATCAAGGGTACAGCAGTTTCTCGTCCCGTAGAGTCGATCATCAATGAAGCGCGCACCTTGCGTGATAACGGCGTGCGTGAGTTGATCTTGATCGCGCAGGACTCGACTGATTATGGTCATGACCTGGGCATGAAAGATGGTCTTGCCACCATGCTTGAACAGTTGACCGATGCCGTGCCGGATATGGATTGGATCCGCATCATGTATTCATACCCGGGTTACGTCACCGATCGAATGATCGAAGTGATGGCGACACGCAAGCAGATCCTCCCTTATCTCGATATTCCGCTGCAACATGCACATCCCAAGACCTTGTATCGCATGAAGCGTCCATCCAACATGGATTGGGTTCACAAGACGCTTGCCAAGATGCGCGCAACCATTCAGGACCTTGCCATTCGGACGACCTTCATTGTTGGGTATCCTGGCGAGACCGATGAAGAATTTCAGGCGCTGTATGATTTTGTGGAACAGACCCGCTTCGACCGCGCCGGGGCATTCCAATTCTCCTTCGAGCCGGGGACTACCTCCGCGCCGTTGGGTGATCCGGTCCCAGCTGAGGTGAAGCAGGAGCGTTATGAACGATTGATGGAATTGCAGCAGAATATTTCGTTGCAGGTGAATCAATCGTATGTAGGCAAAACGCTTGATGTACTTGTCGAAGGCTTTGATAACGGCATATCGGTGGGACGTTCCTACCGCGATGCGCCCGAAGTGGATGGGTATGTGGTTGTGGAAGGAAAAGCAAAGGTAGGGGATATCGTTCCGGTTGGGGATATCGTTCCGGTTCGCGTCACGGGCGCGTTTGCCTATGACCTGACGGGTGTGTTACTTGATCAGCAGAATTTGATCAAGCTGTAATACGCTGCTATGAAAATAAAAATCGGAAGTCTCATGACTTCCGATTTTTATTTTCACGATACTCTTGCGAAAGCGGTTGCTCCCAGAATGAGAGCGGAGAGCAGCAGGTTGAGCCGCAATAAAAGTGTTTCGCGTTTTTGCAGTCTGGCGAGTTCACCTTCGTCTGCTTTGTCTTTCTTGAGAAGAGTGCGTTGAATGGCGGGGAGTACTTCCCAAGTTTGGATGGCGCTGACCACGACCATGATGACGGCAAACCCATGTTTGATGAGAATGGACAGCGACCATTGTGTACTGATGGAAAGAAAGCCATCGTAATGGGGGCTGGTGCTCATTTGGAACAGACCGGTCACCACAAGAATGCCCATGCAGAACCATGCGAGGGGTTCAAGTCGTTTTTGCAGGGCGGTGATAAGGCTGAGTTGGTCGGGCAGTTTCAAGGTCCGAGTGGAGGCGGGCAGGAAGAGCAGGTTGATCGCCGCCAGGCTCCCGATCCATACAACGGTTGCCAGCATGTGCATCCAATAGATGACAGCTAATACTGGTGTGGATGGTGCATCCATGATTAAGGTGTTGGGGTTGGTTCGACGACGGGTGCTTCTGATGCCGCAGGTTCAGCAGGATAGCAAGTGGCGTAGGCTTGAGCAGAGTTTGCTGAGGCTTCTCCGTCCAGAGTGCCATAAGCGGCTGCCTTTTGATAAAGGTCGTATGCGCCACAATATTCGCCTGATGTAAACCATTCATCTGCCACACGGAGTTGTGCAATGAAATAACGCTGACCGGCGGTCATGGTGCCATCCCACATGGAGGGCCAACCGGCGGCAACGGTTTCAAAATATTTTGCGGCTTGTTCCCAGTCGAGCTCCCAGAAGCTGGCGCCGACCATGTAAGCGCGCGCCCCATCACGGACACCTTTGGCGGAATTGTCAAGGGGACCAAAACGTTCTGCCAGAGTAATGAAGTAGATGCCGCCTTCAAGATTGCCTTCTTTTGTAATGAGGTCGTAGCCGCGGTTACGGAGGGCGAAGTAATACATGCCATCCACTTGGGCGATTTTATATGAAGGATCCAATTTGCGGATGGTATCGAGTGCGGTCAGAGCGCCGTTCCAGTCTTGGGCGCGGATGAGTTCCTGTGCGCGGGCGAAAGCGCTTTCAGCACCGCTGAAATCAGGTGTGGCTGTGGCAGTTGGTGCTGCAGTGGGGGTGGGGACACTGCTTAATACCAATACTTCGGTCAGTTTTTCTTGTACGCCCGGAAAGTTCGGGTCGCGCTGAATAATGTATTCCAAACGTTGGCGCGCATTTTCGTATCGACCGAATTGAATATCGACCAACGCAAAGGAGAATTGTTCGGAAAGCTGTGTTGTAAGAATGGATTGCTCCGCATTCTTGCGAACAGAGAGAGCTTGATTGTAGCCTCCGAATCCGCCCAAGCCGATCAAGAGCAGGAAGCTCAATATACTAAAAAGGATCGAGCGCCAGCGCGATGGTTTTTTGACCTTTAGCGGTTGGGTATCGTTTTCTTTATAAGGTTGTGAGGGTTGAGTTCCGCCAAGGTTGGCAGGTTCATTAGGTTGTGTAGTTTCAAGTTCTTCAGACATGGCGATGATTATACATTCTTTTAAATGAGCAGATTTTTTTCTTAATTGGCATTTATGACGCAATTACAGCTTGATCAACTGCTTTGCCTCGCTCCAAACAATTGCCAGTGCAATGAATCCGCCAAAGATCATCCCTATTAAAGCAGTGACAATGGCTCCGCCGGGCAGGTAGAGCGCGATCAGGTAGGTCACCACGCCGCCAACAACAGCTGCAATAAGTCCCTTGAAGATGGCTGTATCTGTTTTAAGCGGAGTGTGGGTACGTTTGGAGAGCCAGCCAAGGATGATGATGGCTTCGATCAACAGGGCGATCTCTGCAAAGGCAATAATGGGTGAGCCTATGTTTTGGAAGAAAGTCACGCCAAGGATGCCAATGACCAGGAAAATACCAAGCCGAATACCGATGGCATACAAAGGAACCATTGGTTCTTTGCGAGCATAAAAAGCGCGGATGGCGATCTCGTGGATGGTGTACCCGGTCAGTGTGGCGAGATAGGCACGGGTGGTCCAGGTGATGAGGGTGGAGATCTGTTCGTCGAAGCCGAAGACTCCGCGCACGAGGGGATGGATCCCGGCTGCCATGACGGCTCCAATGGGTAGGGTTAAGGCGATCAGGACTCGGAGGGCACGTTCGACCGTAGCGCCAAACTTGACCCAGTCTTGTTTTGAGGCGAGCTCTGATAAAGCAGGCAGAATGGCGGTGGCGATCGCTGTCCCGAGAATCGTTTCTGGCACTTGCATGATCATCCAGCCGTAGGTCAGCGATGTGACAGCACCAACTTGGTCGAGACGAGAGGCAAGGTTGTCACGTGCAAGGAAGATGATCTGAATGCCAGCCATGGTGAACAGACGCGGCAGCATGAGTTTGATGGCTTCGATCAAACCGGTGTGACGAATATCGAGCGCGGGGGTCCAACGGAAGCCATACATGAACAAGCCTGGTACTTGAATGAGCAAGTGAAATGCTGCGCCAATAATGACGCCATATACCAAGCCTTGAATGCCAAAACGCGGAACGAGGAAGATCGCACCCAGGATCTGCCCAACGTTGTACATGCTGGGGGCAAGTGCGGGCAGGGCGAAATGCTGGTTGGCATGCAATGATGCCATCACCAAACCGCTGATGGAAAAGATGATGGTGCCGACCAGATTCAAGCGCATCAGTTCGGCAAGCAAGGCGCGTTGTTCTGCACCGAAGCCGGGCGCAATGCCGATCTCTGCATCCACGATCTGTTGGGCGAATATGGCAATGATGATGGCGAAACCGCCTGTTACCAGAAACCCAAGGTTCGCCACCCGCGAGAACAAATCCCATGCGGCATTGCGGTCTTTGGTGGTGAGATACTCGGTAAGCAGGGGAATGAACGCCATGCCCAACGCGCCGCCGGAGATCAGAGCGAACAAGAGGTCGGGTAGGTTATTCGCGGCATTGAATGTATCGAGCAGATGCACTTCATCCGAGTATATGCGAGAGATGATGCCAGTTCGTACGAACGCCAATACTTTGTCGATCAAAAAGAAAGAGGCAACGATAAGGGAGTTACGGGTAAGCTTCGACATCTTAATGCTCAGTGGGATTGAGTATTTCCATGCCGGGAAGTTTTTCGCTCAGCACATGGGTCTTGTGGATCAATAGTGGAAGGCATTGCGCGCAGATGTAAGTGGTTTCTCCCTTAAACGTCAAAAGAAGCAAGGGAGTTTTTTCTTCGCTACGAGCACAGTTAAGGCAGGTTTTCATTTCGTGTTGGGTCATAATTCTCCAGTAGATATTCGAATCATTGAGATATTTTATTGAGGAATATTAGGGGTGAGAAAGTTATCTTACCAAAGACTGGGCAATGGGCGAAGTGTACCATGAGACAAACCGCCTCGTTTTTACGAGGCGGTTTCAACATTGTTTGAGATGGCTACGGTAACAAAAGTATCTTGCCCTTCGATTGTCGCCCTTCGAGATAACGATGCGCTTCACCGGCATCCGCGAGCGGATACGTCTTATCGACGCGAACTTTTAATTTGCCTGCGGCAATCCAATTGAAGAGGTCATTGGTTCTTCCCACAAGTTCTGCACGGTCGGCTGTGTAATGCCCAAGGGTGGGACGGGTGAGGAAAAGCGACCCTTTTCCATTCAATATCTGTGGGTCGATCTGCGGAGCAGGTCCGGAAGATTGACCGTAAAGCACCATGTAGCCGCGTTTTCTCAGGCAGTTCAATCCCTTTTCGAAGGTGTCTTTGCCGACCGAGTCATAGACCACATCCACACCTTTGTTGCTGGTGATGCGCTTAACCTCCATCTCAAAATCAGACTGGGCGTAGTTAATGACTTCATCTGCACCAGCTTCTCGCGCAAGCGCCGCTTTCTCTTCTGTTGATACCGTTCCGATCACGCGTGCGCCACGTAGTTTGGCGATCTGCACCAACAGTCCGCCCGCGCCGCCGCCCGCTGCATGGACGAGAGCCGTCTCACCTTGTTGAAGTGGGTAGGTGCTGTGCGTGAGGTAATGCGCGGTCAACCCTTGCAACATGACTGCTGTGGCAAGTTGCATATCAACTTCTTTTGGCACAGGAACGAGCATCCAAGCAGGGACAATGGCATATTCGGCGTACGAACCTTGTACGCTGGCATACACCACACGGTCACCTGGCTTGAAATCTGTCACATTCGCTCCCACAGCATCGACAACACCGCCGCCTTCTTGACCTAACGTGAGCGGCAGAGAGCCTTGATAACGCCCGATGCGGTGATAGATGTCAATAAAGTTGACACCCACCGCCTCGATCTTGACCCGGACCTGCCCCTCGCCTGGTTCTGGTTTCTCCACCTCTTCATATTTCAAAACCTCAACCCCGCCATATCCATGTATACGGACTGCTTTCATGAGATAACCTCCGTTGATTTATATGAAAAGTAATTCTTTGACCACAAAGACACAAATACTCTTAGGCGAAAAGAAGAATAAAGCTTTGAGACTTCGTGTCTTAGAGTCTTCGTGGTTGGTTTTTACACCATCTCTATTTTCGTATCCCAGACATCCCCATCTGTCCAATTCGCCTCTGCCCATTTTGCCACAGTTTGCAACGCGGATTGTAAAAACGCATGGTCATTTCCAATCATCGCGCAGATGATAACAGCGTCTTCCCATTTGTCGTGTAGATCCATCTCTGCAACAGAGACGTTGAATTCGCGATGCAAGCGCGACATGAACGGCTTGATCCGTCCGCGTTTGTCTTTGAGCGAAGTACTAAGAGGGATGCGTAGGTGAAGGGTGAGAGTAGCAAGCATGGTCATTTTATTGATTTACGATTTACGGTTTGCGATTTACAATCTTAATATGGATATAGAAACCCAATACAACCAAGCCCTTGATTACCTATATTCCTTTGTGGATTATAGCCTCAAACATTCGTCTGAATTAGCCAAAGCAGACTTCAACCTCGACCGTATGTTCGCGTTGATGAAGTCGCTGGGTGACCCGCACACGAAATATCCCATCATCCATGTGGCGGGGACGAAAGGCAAGGGGTCCACATCTGCGTTGTGTGCGGCGGGGCTGATGGCGGCGGGGTACAAGACGGGTTTGTATACCTCTCCACATTTGCTGGATTATGTCGAGCGGATTCAAATTAATGGTCAACCGATTACTCATGAACAGTTGATCGAATTAGTGGAAGAGATCAAACCGCATGTCGCGAAGATCGAAAAGCTCACTACGTTCGAGATCACAACGGCGCTGGCGTTCATGGCATTTGCCAAGTATGGTGTCACTGCAGCAGTATTTGAAGTCGGCTTGGGCGGGCGGCTGGATGCGACCAATGTGGCCACACCCAAGGTATCGGTCATCACGTCACTTTCGTATGATCACATGGCAGTATTGGGCAATACCCTTGCTCTGATAGCAGGGGAGAAGGCGGGGATCATCAAACCGAGGGTTCCGGTCGTCTCTGCCCCACAAAAAGATGAGGCACTCCAAGTCTTGCTGCGCGTAGCCAGTGAAAAGGATTCTGATGTAACTCTAGTAGGGCGGGATGTAGGGTTTGAAATGCAAGGGACGTCTTTGAAGGGTCAATGGCTGGCGATCGATGATAGACGATGGACCACGGATGATGGACGGTCCATGGTCGATGGTTCATCCTCCATCCTTGAGCTACACATTCCATTACTTGGCAAACATCAAATTGAAAATGCGGCTACGGCGTACGCGGCTTTGAAAACCAGTGGAATTCCGATCACAGATGAGCAGATAAAAACCGGCTTTTCTCAGGTACAATGGCGCGCCCGCTTTGAAGTGGCAAGAGTCGAACCGCCTGTAATTTTTGACTCTGCCCATAATCAAGATTCGTTCGAAAAACTACGTGAAACCTTGAACGAGTATTTCCCCGGAAAAATGGTCTATCTCATCTTTGGAGCCTCGGAGGATAAGAACATTCCCGGCATGTTCACAGAGATGAAATCGAAAATAAAGAAAATCATCATCACACGCGCAGATCATCCGCGCGCTCTCAGCGTGGAGCAAATTCAGGGTCTCGCTGAGCAGGCAGGGGTGGAGTGGGAGGCGGTGGTTCCCGTCAAGGATGCTTTGCGGCATGCGTTGGAATTGTCGTCAAAAGATGGTAGTATCGTGCTATCCGCTGGTTCAATGTTCGTGACCGCGGAAGTGATGAAAGAATTTGCGTCATTGCGAGGAGGGTGATCTTGCCCGACGACCCTTGCACCGCCCGCAAGGGCAGGTGAGCAATCCCGAAAATAAATTATGAGATTGCTTCGCCGCGAAGAACCAGATCGCGGCTCGCAATGACAGAGGTATTTAAATGAGTCAACCGAATTGGAATGAAGACGAATTTGATCTGACGCTTTCGCAGCGGACGGAGGAGTTGTACCGCATCCCGAACATGGAGCCCAAAGCCGATGGCTTGATCGAAGCGGCTGTGCTGCCATTGCGGGATATGGTCATTTTCCCGCGCATGGTCTCGCCGATCTTTATTGGACGCGAGGCTTCGCTTCTGGCGTTGGAAGAAGCACATGAAAAAGAACAGACTGTTATCGGTTTAACCCAGCGCGACCCAGATGTGGAAGAACCAGGACCCGAAGACTTTTTGCCTATCGGCGTGGAGATGGCAGTGGGGCGTTTGTTGGATATGCCCGACGGCTCACACTCCGCGCTCGTGCAGGGTCGCCGCCGCGTGGAAATTGTCGAGTTCCTGCGCCTTAAACCATACATCCGTGTTCGTGCGCGTATCATTCACGAGCCGACCACCGCAGACCGCCAAACCCAAGCCTTGATGCGCTCAGTGTTGAATCAGTTCGAGCGTTGTATTCAGCTTGATCGTTCCATTCCCGAAGAAGCGCATGTCTTTGCGTTGAACATCTCCGAGCCGGGCTGGCTGGCGGATATGATCTCGACCTCGCTTGGTCTTACATATGAAGCCAAGCTGCGTCTGTTGATGATCCTTGAACCCAAAGCACGCCTCACGCAATTAAATAATTTACTCGCCGCCGAAGTGGACGTGCTTGAACTCGAAGATGAGATTCACACCCGCGTTCAAAATGAAGTGGACAAGAGTCAGCGTGAGTATTACCTGCGCGAGCAGATGAAGCAAATTCAAACCGAGTTGGGCGAAGGCGACATCTTCACCCGCGATGCGGTGGATTTGAAAAAACGCATCGAAACCGCCACTCTGCCGGACGATGTCCGCAAGGTGGCGTTGAAAGAAGTAGAACGTCTCAATCAGATGCCGCCCATGGCGCCGGAAGTCGGCATCATCCGCACCTATTTGGATTGGATTCTTGATCTGCCATGGAGTAACCTCACCGCCGATAACCTTGATGTGAAGAATGCGGCGAAGACTTTGGAACGCGATCACTTTGGTTTGAAGAAAGCCAAGGAACGCATTCTGGAATATATCGCTGTCCGTTCGTTGAAGCCGAAGAAAGAACGCCAACCGATTTTGTGCTTTGTGGGTCCTCCTGGCGTGGGCAAGACCTCGTTAGGTCGCTCCATTGCAGATTCACTCGGACGAAAGTTCGTGCGTGTGTCGTTGGGCGGCGTACGAGACGAAGCCGAAATCCGCGGACATCGCCGCACCTACATTGGCGCGTTACCCGGGCGCATCATCCAAACCATGAAGCGGGCAGGCACGTCCAATCCGCTGTTCATGCTGGATGAAATTGACAAACTGTATTCCGACTTCCGCGGCGACCCGGCTTCTGCCATGCTCGAAGTGCTTGACCCCGAACAGAATTATGCCTTTAGCGACCACTACCTCGAATTGCCCTTTGATCTCTCGAAGGTGATGTTCGTGACGACTGCCAACTCGCTGAGCAACATCCCTGCACCCTTGTTAGACCGCATGGAAGTGATCGAGTTCCCCGGTTATATCGAAGAAGAAAAGATCGAGATCGCCAATCGCTATCTCATTCCGCGCCAGATCGAAGAGAACGGTATTGACGAACTTGGCTTGACCTTTGAACTACCCGCCTTGCAGCGCATCATTCGTGAATACACCTATGAAGCCGGCGTGCGCGGATTGGAACGTGAGATCAGCCGTGTGTGTCGCAAAGTGGCGCGTATGAAAGCGGAAGGGAAGAAGTATCCCACCGCTATCACTGCCGAGATCATAGAGAAATTGCTCGGACCTCAACAGGTATTTCCATCCGAGGCGGAACGCACCGACGAAGTGGGTGTCGCCACCAGCCTGGCATGGACGGAGACCGGCGGCGAGATCATGGCTGTCGAAGTTGCCATCACCGAAGGCAAAGGCGGTTTGCAGATGACCGGTCAGATGGGGGAGGTGATGCAGGAATCCGCTCAAGCCGCAATGACCTATATCAAGTCTCGTGCAGCAGTGCTGAAAATTGACATGGATATTTTTGAGCGTATGGATATTCACATCCACATGCCCGAAGGCGGCATTCCGAAGGATGGACCATCAGCAGGTATTACGATGGCAACCGCCATCATCTCCGCGCTGACGGGACGCCCTGTGCCGGCGAGATCACCTTGCGCGGACGTGTCTTGCCGATCGGCGGTGTTCGCGAGAAAGTCCTCGCCGCACATCGCGCCGGGTTGAAGACCGTCATGTTGCCGGAAAAGAACATGAAAGACTTGGTTGATTTGCCAAAGACTGCCAAATCAGAAATGAAGATCATCCCGGTCAAACACATGGACGATGTCCTCGACATTGCACTTGGGAAGCAAAAGGTCATCGAACCGCCCAAGCCAAGAAAACGTCAGGATGAGCAAGGCGAAGAATAAGCAGAAAAAAATCACCCGTGGAGCAAAATTCCGCGGGTGATTTTTTATGGGGTTGTATTTGTTTTTGCGCGTGCTATAGTGTTTGTATATTCAGAGAGGAGCCGTCATGAAAAAGCGTATCGTCTTTTCAATGATTTTGGTGATTATCCTCATTCTCGCATGCAACCTGCCAGGAGATTCCACTTCGGAGCCGCCAATTGTCGTTGAGGCAAATGAACCGCCGCAAGTAGACTTGCCAGCAGAGATCACTCCCGCGATCGATTCGCTTCCCATCCCTGAACATCATATCGACATCCGCATTGTGGAAAACGGAGTTGGCGAATTTTACAATCGATTTACAGGGGATAAATTCGTACCACGTGGTATGAACTATGTGCGGCTGGCAAACCAGACAAAGATCGACGGCTCTTCCACATTTGGGCATGCATTGTTCGACCCGGGGCAATACAATTCTCTGAAAGTTTCCAGCGACCTCTCAAAAATGCACAACGACGGTTACAACGTAGTGCGTGTCTTCCTTAGCCCAGATACGATGGGAACCCCCACAGGCGGATTCTCCGCTGATTACATGAAGAACATCGTGGAATTTCTCAAGTATGCAGAAGCCAATGAAATGTATGTGATCTTCACATTAGATTGGATTCCTGGGGGTAAGTATGGATCCATTCTAAGCGCCGATTGCTGCTCAACATTCGCATTGATGAATGCAAATTTTTTACCCAAAGCTGGGCTGGAGGCGAACAAGGTCTTCTTTCAAGATTTCGCCAAAGAGCTGATCCAAATGGGTGCGCCAACAGACTATATCTTCTCCTACCAATTGCGGAACGAAATGTTCTACGATGGCGACCAGCCGCCCCTCTCATTGAACTCTGGAAAAGTACTTACTGCCAACGGAAAGACCTATGATATGTCCAGCGCGACAGACAAACAAAAGATGATGGAAGAGAACAACATCTATTGGTTGGATACGATCCGCGAAGCAATTCTGGAAGTGGACCCCACAGCATTGGTCAGTGTTGGCTTTTTCCACCCGCAAGGACCCAACCCCTCACGCATCGGTGACCCTCGCATCGCTGTGACCGAGCCTGCCATTTGGCAATCCAATTTGGATTTTATAGACCTGCATGCTTATCCCAGGTTCGAACTAACTCTGAAACAGTATCTCGAAAATTTTGGCATGAAGAACATGCAGCAAAAGCCGATCATTATGGGCGAGTTCGGCGGTGAGATCGCCCGTTTCCCATCCATCTTTTCAGCCGCCCAAACGTTCGTAGATTGGCAGGTTGAATCTTGTAAATACGGATTTGACGGCTGGATCTTTTGGACATGGGATTTGAACGAACAACCTGATTTTTTCAATGCCCTTATGAAAGATGGCGCGATCAACGGCGTACTGGCTCCCTCATTGCGTCCCGACCCCTGCGTGCCATAACCCATTAAATATTTACGTGCTTCCAAAATGCAGAACGTAATTGCCATATTACGTTTTGCATTTTTCGTTTTACAATAGCCCCGCCATGAACCTCATACTCACCCCTCTCGAAAACAAAGTTGTACTTATTACTGGCGCTTCCTCTGGTTTTGGTGAAGATGCCGCCTGGCTGTTCGCGCAAGAAGGCTGCAAGGTCGTGCTCGCCGCCCGTCGTATCGACCGTCTCCGCAATCTTGCTGCAAAAATCCAAGATGCAGGCGGCGAAGCCATTGCAGTCCCCGTCGATATCGTCAACCCAGATGAGGTGGATAACATGGTGAAAACCGCCATCGACCTCTATGACCGTATTGATATCCTTTTCAATAATGCCGGTATTGGTCGGGTAGGGTGGTATGAAGAACATACTCCCGACCGTGATATTGACCTTCTTATCAAAGTGAATCTCATTGGCACCATGCGCGTTACCCGCATGGTCCTTCCACATATGATGGCACGTCGTGAAGGTCACATCATTAATATGATCTCAGTGGCTGGGCTTGTTTCACCGCCGTTGATCGCAAGTTATTCGGCGAGCAAGTTCGGGTTAAGAGCGTTCAACAATTCTCTGCGTCGCGAGGTTGCACCCTTCGGCATCAAGGTCAGTGCAATTTACCCGGGACCTGCTTCCACCGAGTTTGGTTCACACGTTGGTAAGAATGCCGCTTATCAATCTTTCCGTTCCAAACTCAAGGTACGCCTGCCATCGAATTATGTTGCCAAGCGTGTGGTCGATATCGCCAAACGTCCGCGCCGCGGCATGGTCATTCCGTGGTGGTTTAATTTCGCCGTTTTTCTCGAAACCTATTTTCCCATCGTTGTGGATTGGGGTTCGTACCTTTTTTCAAAACTCAAACATAAATAAGACTAGGAGACTCTCGTGACTCAATCTCGCCTCGATAAACTCACCGCCTCACTGCGGACCTCGAACCTGGATGCCGTTATTCTGAATCCGGGTCCTACGCTGAAATATCTCACCGGTATCGGTTTCCATTTGATGGAACGTCCAGTGGTTTTGTTCGTCGCTCCTGGTAAAGACCCGGTGCTCGTCCTCCCCGAACTTGAACTCCCCAAATTGGATTTGTTCCCATACAAAGTACAAGGTGTTGCCTATGGCGAGAATCCGGCAGAGTGGGATGAAGCTTTTAGAAAGGCAGCGCAGTCTCTCGGTCTGGATGGGAAGCGGATTGGGGTCGAACCGCGCAATTTACGCTTGCTGGAATTCCGTCACGTCAAAGCAGGCGCGCCCGAAGCGAATTTTCCTGATGCAGGTGATGTTCTTGCCGATTTGCGTTTGCGCAAAGATAAAGCCGAAGTGGATGCCATGCGCAAAGCGGTGAAGATCGCTCAAGATGCGCTTGAAGCGACCATTCCACATATCAAGGTCGGAATGATGGAGAAAGAAGTTGCATCTGAATTGGTCATGCAGTTATTGAAGCATGGATCTGATTCTGAATTGCCATTTGCTCCCATTGTCTCTTCCGGACCGAATGCTGCCAACCCACATGCTTCACCGTCTGAGCGCAAACTTCAATCTGGTGATTTGCTCGTGGTTGATTGGGGCGCAGCCTATGAAGGTTACATCTCTGACCTGACCCGTACCTTTGCAGTGGGGGAGGTGGATGCCGAATGTCAGAAGATCCATAAGCTTGTGCAAGAAGCGAATGCTGCGGGTCGAGCTGTTGCCAAACCTGGCATCCCTTGCGCAGATGTGGATAAAGCAACGCGCGATGTCATCGAAAAAGGCGGCTATGGAAAATACTTTAATCATCGCACCGGTCATGGCATTGGCATGGAAGGACATGAAGCGCCTTATATGCGCGGCGACAACATGCAGATCTTAGAACCGGGCATGGCGTTCACCGTCGAACCGGGAATTTATCTCACCAATCGCAACGGTGTTCGAATTGAAGATAATATGATCATCACTGAGAATGGAGCAGAAAGTCTCTCTGACATGCCAAGAGAGATTCGAGTGGTTGGATAAGCGCTTTGCCGCGAATTAAGAACATTCGCGGCTATGATTTTCATTTTTTCAAATTCCACATACCAAACAAGGGTCTGAGCGAGAAAGAGAATGACAAGTCAAATCGTGCAAACGTACCTTGATCTCATGGATTCTCAACGAGAGACCGTCTTTGCTGTTTTGGATGGTCTCACCGATGGGCAATTATGGGAGAGACCGGCTCCAAAAGAATGGAGCATTTGCGAGATCCTGGATCATAACTACCTGTTGATGGCGTCCTCTTATCCCATTGTTCGTTTCATGTGGAATTGGTTGGGTTGGTATGGTCGTGCGAAGCGCAACCGCGCATATGTAACCGAGATCGGTGACGTATACCGTGACCCAAAATTTCCCCAATGGGTCGGCTTTATGTGGACGCCAAGATACAATCCGCGCAAGCCTGTAGGCTTGGAACAACTCAAACAGGAATTGCGCGACCTGCACAAGAACATTCGAACATTCTTTGATGGCAAAGAAGATGACGTTTTGGGTAACTTGTATATTTATGACCCTGTCTTTGGCTGGTGTAATCTGATCGTCACCTTGCGGATCGGTATTTACCACGACCAGTTGCATTTTGACGATGTGCTCAAACAGGTATCCGCATTCAAATGATCGTCCGAGCTCAACCTGCACACGCAGAGGCTCTCACTCGCATCACCATCGCTGCCAAAAGCCACTGGAACTACCCTGAGAATTGGATCCAACAATGGCTGCCCCTGCTAACGATCCACCCAGACTATATTGTTCTCAATGAAACATGGATGGCAATGGTCCAAGATGAACCTGCCGCTTATTACTCTCTAAAGCAGGATGACGAACTCTGGTTGGATAATCTTTGGGTGTATCCATCTTTTATGGGCAAGGGAGTAGGCAAGGAACTGTTCGTACACGCTCTCGAAAGAAGTCGTATGCGAGGTGCGTCCAAATTAAAGATCGAAGCGGACCCGAACGCTCAATCCTTTTATGAACATATGGGTGCAAGGAAAGTTGGCGAGCATCGCAGTGAGATCGATGGGCAGCTGCGAATTTTACCGGTAATGGAAATAGCTCTATGAAAAATATTGGACCCAAAAGCAATGAATGGCTTGCATCTGTTGGAGTGAATACCCTTGAAGATATCGCCCGTCTGGGTGTGGTCGAAACGTACAAACGAGTGAAAGCCGCTTATCCTGACAAAGTATCCTTGAACATGCTTTACGGTTTGCAAGCTGCCTTGCTGGAACTTCCCATCAATCAACTACCGCAAGATATCCGTGACCAACTGAAACGAGAGGCTGAATCTTAATGACCACATATTGTGACTATTGCAATTCGCACCCTGAAGATACTTTTAATAAGAATTACCACGATACCCAATACGGTTTTCCTATTCAGGATGATAATGAATTGTTCGAACGTCTTGTGCTTGAGATCAACCAAGCCGGGCTTTCATGGATATTGATATTGAAAAGAGCGGAGAATTTTCGCAAAGCGTTTCATAAGTTCAATATCAAGAAAGTTGCCAAATATACAGAAGAAGATAGAGAAAGACTGATGAGCGATGAAGGCATCATCAGAAATAAACTGAAGGTCAATGCTGCCATTGTTAATGCGCAGAAGATATTTGAATTGCAAAAAGAACATGGCTCCTTTAAGAACTGGTTGGACAAAAACCACCCGCTCACCAAAGATGAATGGACCAAGTTGTTCAAAAAGACCTTCGTCTTTACCGGCGGTGAAATCGTGAACGAGTTTCTTATGTCCACAGGCTATTTACCCGGTGCTCACCAAAAAGATTGCCCAACATTCAAAAAGGTGGCTGCTCAAAAACCTGCCTGGATGCGCCAATCAAAAAAATCGTAAATCTAGAATCGAAAATCGAATGTCTCTCACTTTTGCCATTGCAGGCAAACTCACCCGTGAATATCTTTTACCGCCGAATGGAAGTCCACGTTTGGATTCTCCCGGTGGGAACCTTTTATATGCCACTGGTGGACTTTCCGTGTGGGATGGTTCTATTGCACTGATATCAAGAGTGAATCAGGAATATCCAATCGAGTGGGTGAATGCCCTGAATGAACGCGGGTTGAATGTTGAGGGCATTTACTTTGATAGTGAAAGTAAACATGCCGATTTGCGCAGTGTGATCGCCTATACCGATGTGAATGAACGCAGCACATCCAATGCCGTTTCACATTTTGCGCGTCGTGAATTGACTTTTCCGAAATCACTGCTTGGATATCAGCCAAGGGATGAAACGGTTAAAGACTTGCGTGAAACGGATCCGCTTTCTCCGGCAGCGCTCTTTGTGCCAAAGAAATATCGAAACATCAACTTCCTGCATCTCTGTCCCTTTGACTTTACCAGCCAGAGCCAGATGGTAAATCTATTCAAGGGCGGTTCGAATCAAATGGTTAGCCTGGATCCTGCTCCCGGATACATGAAACCTACCTTTTGGCGTGACCTCCGTGTGGTGTTGCAAGGAGTAAAGGCGTTCCTTCCATCAGAAGATGAGATGCGCTCACTGTTTTGGGGTGAAAGCCACGATCTCTGGGATATGGCACATCGTGTCAGCGAATTCGGACCTCGGATCATCGTAATCAAACGCGGAGCACAAGGACAGCTCGTCTATGATGCGGAGTCAAAAAGACGATATGAAGTTCCTGCCTACCCCGCCCGTCTTATAGACCCAACCGGAGCAGGCGACGCTTTCTGCGGTGGGTTCCTAGCGGGTTATCAACGTACGAACGACCCATTGCAGGCAACTTTGCATGGAAATGTATCTGCTTCTCTAAAACTGGAAGGAATCGGGGCATTTGCCACCTTAGATGCCATGCCAGGCTTGGCAGAGGCCCGCTTGCATGCCTTAAAAGAAATGGCTAGAGAAATCTGACAATTGACGATTTACGCTTGCAGATTTACGATTGCAGTTACCATGACACTCTCCAAAAAAGTCCTTGATCTTGCCATACAAATCCAACAGATCTCTGCGCCTACCTTCGCGGAGGGTCCACGGGGAGAATTTGTCCGCGACCTGTTCATTCAGGAAAAACTCGAAGATGTTTCCATGGACTCGCTGGGAAACGTCTATGCAAGGTTGGCGGGAAAGCAGAAGAAGGCTCGAGCGTTGATCGTATCTGCTCACTTGGACACGGTGTTCCCGGCGGGGACCAAACTGCAGATTAAGGAAGAAGCGGGTAAGGTCTTTGGTCCGGGCATTGGCGATAATTCCATTGGGGTTGCGGCGTTGTTCGGCATCCTTTGGGCGATCCGTGAACGGAAGATTGAGTTGAAGCACGATGTTTGGTTTGCGGCGAATGTGGGGGAGGAGGGGCTTGGCGACCTGCGTGGGATGCGCGGTGTAGTAGAACGTTTTGGAAAAGATGAAATTGGATACCTGGTATTGGAAGGCTTGGCGCTTGGGCATGTCTATCATCGTGCCATCGGGGTGAGACGTTATCGCATTGCGGCCAAGACCCGCGGCGGACATTCATGGTCTGATTATGGTCAGCCTTCGGCGGTGCATGAACTGGCGGCATTGATCACGCAATTGACGCAGATCCGTTTACCGCGTGAGCCGCGGACAACGATGAATGTTGGCACGATTCTCGGCGGGACGGGTGTAAATGTGCTGGCCGCTGAAGCCAAATGCGAGTTGGACCTACGTTCTGAAGATCCAGCTGTGCTGGCTAAGATCGTTTTGCAGGTGGAAGATATTATTTTGCATTGGAATCATGAAGGTGTAAAAATTCAAGCTGAGATCATTGGGGAACGTCCTGCCGGACAGATCATGGCTGATCACCCCATGGTGAAGTTGGCAGTGGAGTGTTTACAAGCTCAAGGCATGGATGCTTCGTTGACAACTGGCTCAACAGATGCAAATATTCCCCTGAGCAAATTCATACCTGCTGTTGTGATGGGGGTGACCACCGGTGGTGGCGCACATACCTTGAGCGAATATATTGATACTGAACCCATCGAAAAAGGGATGGAAAGTTTGGTCAGATTTGTAGAGATGGCGGGGTAGTTAGTTGAATAGTTGGATAAATAATAAAGAGGCTTTCGAAGTGTTTTACTTCGAAAGCCTCTTATGTTTCATTACTTATTTATTTACTTCATCCCCATGATCTCTAGCACTTCCACCGGTTTTGATTTGCCTTTAACCGCCATTTCCGCTATTGGTCGCGCATCTACTTCGTCTTTCACTCGTTCGAACGCTTCACGGCTGATAAGGATCTGGTTCTTTGCTGAATTTTCCTGGATCCTTTTTGCGGTGTTAACCGTGTCACTGATGGCAGTGTACTCAAGTCGTTTTTCGGTGCCGATCAAACCAAGGACAGCATCACCGAAGTGAATACCCACACCAAACGAAAGGTGCGAGTCACTGGAAAGCTCCTTATATAAGTTCTCGATCGATTCACGGATGGCAAGCGCGGTTTTTACGGCTCGCAGAGTATGGTCAGGTTGGGGAATGGGGGCATTGAACCATGCCATGATGGCATCGCCCATGAACTTGTCTACGGTGCCTTCCTCCGCTAGGACGGCATCTGCCATGGCGGCAAGATACAAGTTGAGGATGCTCACCAAACGTTCTGGGGCAAGGTGTTCGCTGTAAGTGGTAAACCCGCGGATATCGGCAAACAAGGCTGTGATCTCGGTGCGTTTGCCTCCAAGTTGCAAACTATTCGGATCGAGCTGTTCGATGACAGCGGGGGAGACCATGCGTTCAAAGAGGCGGCGCTGCGCCTCCAACTTCTTTCGTTCTGTGAGGTCATCCAAAACGATCGCCACACCTTGAGTCTTCTGGCTCGCATCTTTGAGCGGAGAGAGATTTAAGCGCCAATCCACATTGCCTCGTTTGGGCAGGTTGTGGCTGATCTCCAAATCCACAATGGGTTTGTCGGTCTTACGGACTTCTGTCAGATGTGGACCCAGCTCACTTGAGACGGAAGCAAGCGCTTCGTTAAGATGATGACCAATAATGTCCTGTGTAGTGGAACCAAGGATGGTTTCTGCCGCGCGATTGGCAAGTGTGATCGTATCCTGCACATCCGCAGTGATCACGCCGCTGGCAATGGAGGCAAAGACGTTGTCCATCAGGTTCTTGAGGGCGGTCACTTCTTCAAGTGTGCCTTTGAGCGAAGAGAATAGACGCGCATTGTCGATGGCAATGGCGGCTTGATTTGCAAAAGCTTCGAGCAGTTCTTTTTCAGTGTCAGCAAAGATACCAGCACGGATGCGGTTATCGGCGTAGATGACCCCAATGAGTTCATTTTTGACTTTGAGGGGAACACATAGAATGGAGCGCAGGTTGAAGGCAACAATACTTTCCTGCCCTACGAAGCGTTTGTCTTCCTGTGCATTGGTGGTAACGACAGACTCACCCGTATCGATCACACGCTGAACAACGGATCGGCTGACATTCTTTTCGGAAGAATTGATGGATTCCATTTCCCAGTTGCGTGCTACGCGGGCGATCATTTCTCCGCCTTCGTTGCGCAGCATCAAAAAGCCGCGCTCTGCCTTGGTAAGGCGCACGATATTATCCATCACGATCAGAAGAACTTCATCCAACTCAAGTGAAGAGTTGATAACTTGGCCTGTCTCAACGAGCGCCAACATGTTGCCATGCTCACGCTGGAAGACTTCCATCTTGCTGCCGATCGTTTCCAGCGTCGATTGCAGGAAATGCAATTGTTCCAGCAATTCCTTTGATGGTTTTACTTTTCCTGTGCCAAGTTCCGTGCGGATCTTTCCGGCAAGGATGGCGAGGGCAGATAATTGGTCGTGAACGGTGCGGGGGCGGGTGGAGTTCTCCATCATAAAGGGACTACTGCGAGGTTTCCTTGATTCCTGAATAATTGTATCCCAAGATGATGATTTTTACTCTGCTTTGTATGGTTTTAGAAAGGATATCCCATGCAGCACGGCGGGCAAGTCCTTCATTACCACCATATGGAGTGAATAATTCAGCCTGAAGTTCGTTTAGAAGCGTATCGATCGAAGCCGATGCGTTTGGCAGCAGGTTCTTCAATAACTGTGCCCGTTCTGCCGCCGTGATGTGAACAGGTTGTGGGCGCTTCATCCATTTCAAGCTGATGTTTATATTATGGAAATGACGTTGGATGGCAGATTGATTTGCAAA
>VFQT010002074.1_pt1 | contig 21573 bp, 18 predicted proteins | sample 3512381 | NCBI WGS metagenome assembly VFQT01 (sample SAMN10412376, study PRJNA504923) | tailings metagenome | isolation source: Relicate 2 Philex TSF3 active mining site | place: Philippines: Tuba, Benguet | collected 2017-08-29
CTCGGGCGTCACCAGTCTACCCTATCACCACCCCTTCATGGTCGCGCAGCGTTTCGTCCAACTCGATCACCTCTCGCGCGGTCGTGTCATGCTCGGCTGTGGTCCGGGTGCCTTGGTGTCCGATGCCTACATGCTTGCCATCGATCCGGCGACGCAACGTCGACGCATGGACGAATCGCTCGACGTGATCATGCGGCTGCTCAACGGCGAGATCGTCACGGCAAAGACCGACTGGTTCGAGATGCGCGAGGCGCGCCTGCATCTGGCGCCCTACACCGACCCGCACTTCAAGGTTGCCATGGCCTCCACGCAAACGCCCTCGGCCATGTTGGCGGCCGGCCGTCATGGTCTGGCCGTCCTCTCGCTGGGCGCGGGCATTCCCGGCGGTCCCGAGGCGCTGTCCAAGCAGTGGAAGATCGCCGAGGACGAGGCGGCCAAGCACGGCAAGACGATGGACCGGAAGGAGTGGCGCCTCGTCGTCAACATGCATTGCGCCGAGGACGACGAGGAGGCCTTGCGTCAGGTGCGCCAGGGTGAACGTATCGAGACGATCTCCTACTTCGAGGAGACGCTCGGCCGTCCCGCCGGTCGCTCGGACGATCCGTTGCGCGACGGCGTGAAGATGGGCACGACGTTGGTGGGCAGCCCCGAGACGATCGCGAAGGGTCTGCATCGTCTGATCGAGCTGACGCGCGGTGGCTGCGGCGGCTTCATGTTCCGCGCTCACGAGTGGGCGAACCGGCGCCACACCATGGAGAGCTTCGAGCTGTTCGCGCGGTGGGTGATGCCCCAGTTCCAGGGCTCCATCGAGCCGGTGATCGCTTCTCGCGATTGGGCCCGCGCCAACCGGAAGGCGATATTCACGCCGAGCGTAGATGCGGTGCGAAAGGCCTATACGGACGCCGGCCACGAGCCGCCCGCCGACTTCAAGGCCCGCCTGCTCGGCACCATGGACGCGGACAAGAAGTAATAGGCAGGTCGGGAGCGCAAGATGCGGGATGTCAATGTCGACAGTGGGCCAACGGCCTGGCAGAGCCGGGCGAACCACAACCGGATGCTGGAGTTGCAGCGCAGGCGGGGCTCGCCGTCCGATCCGGGGGTGGTGGAATTGGCGCACTTCGGCAGCTCGGCATTCCGCATCACCTCGCCGCAAGGGTTGAGCGTCCTGATCGATCCCTGGCGCAATCATCCGCGCCGGCATTGGGATTGGTACATCAGGGACATGCCGATGACCTCGGTGGACATCGGCGTGTCCACGCACGCGCACTTCGATCACGACGCGCTGAACCGGCTCGACGCACACGTGCTGCTCGACCGGCCGATAGGTTCCTATTCGCTGCTGGATGTGACGGTCACCGGCATAGCGGACAAGCATTCCATCGACAATTCCGCCGGAACCTACGACTTCGTGAAGGTCTATCGCGAGTTGATGGACACGGATATCACACCGCCCAACAATCCCCGCTCGTGGGACAACGTGCTCGTTGTGGTCGAGACCGGAGGCCTGCGCATCCTGCATTGGGGCGACAACCGGCAGGATCCGCCGGACTATGTTTGGGACATGCTGGGACGGATCGATATCGCCCTGTTGCCTGTCGACGGCTCGCAGCACGTGATGAGCTATCGATCTGTCGAACAGATCATGGCGCGCCTCAAACCGCGGATCGTCGTGCCGCACCACTACTACATCTGGGACCTGGTGCTGCGCGCGGCAACGCTTCAGCCCGCCGATGAATGGGTGCGCCGCCACCCCCACCGTGTCCTGGAAAGCGCTGCCCAAAGATATACGCGCGAGAGCCTCGATGCGTTGCCCGACGCGACCACCGTCGACTACTTCGGTGATCACGTCGCCTTCGACAAACTGGCTTGGCGCAAGGGCGAACTGCCCTGAGCACCGGGGCCAATGTGGGCCGCAGGCTGGGCGCTCGTCAGCGCCCGAGCCGGTTCCAGCCGCGCAGGCGCTCGATAGCCTCGGCCATGTCGTCGGTCGATCGCGCGTAGGAGAAACGTACGAAGCGACCGCCTCGGCTCTCGTCGAAATCGAGGCCCGGAGTTGCCGCGATCCCGGTCTCCTCCAGCATCAGTTTGCAGAACGCGAGGCTATCGTCGGTCGCATGACCGACATCGGCGTAGAGGTAGAAGGCGCCGTCCGCCGGCACGATGTTCGAGATGCCGATCTTCGGCAATTCGGCAAGCAGGAGATCGCGGTTCGCGCGGTACACCCGCTTGTTTGCCTCCAGTTCCTCCAGGCCGTCGAACGCGCCCAATGCTGCGACCTGAGAGATGGCCGGCGGTGAGATGTAGAGATTTTGCGCGAGCCGCTCGACTGTCCTCACGAGCCCTTCCGGCACGATCATCCAACCGACGCGCCAGCCCGTCATGGAGAAGTATTTCGAGAAGCTGTTGATCACGATCGTCTGATCGGTGAACTGGAGCGCGGTGGCCTCGGGCATGCCGTATGTGAGGCCGTGGTAGATCTCGTCCGAGATGAACCAGATACCGCGCTGGCGGCACGTCTCGATGAGAGCGCCGAGCCGTTCAGGCTCCAACATCGTTCCTGTGGGATTAGCCGGGCTCGCGATCAGGAGCCCTTCGATGCCCTCGAGGGTATGGGCATGCGATAGGGACTGAGGCGTCGGCATCCAGCGTGTCTCAGGGCCGGTCTCGATCGACACGGGGCAAGCGCCGAGCGCAGTCAGGATATGCCGGTAACACGGGTAGCCGGGGGTGGGTAAGGCGACCTTCGCGCCGATGTCGAAGAGCGCCAGGAACGACAGCACGAAGGCCGCCGACGATCCGCTCGTGACCACGACACGCTGCGGGTCCAGCGTGAGGCCGTACCAGTCCTTATAGAGGCCGGCGATGCGCTCACGCAGGGGCTCCATGCCGAGCGCGAGCGTGTAGCCGAGCGTATCGCTGTCGAGCGCGCGCTTGACAGCGTCGCGTGCCGCCCGCGGAGCGGCCGTAGCCGGCTGGCCCACCTCCATGTGGATGACGCGGCGGCCGCCTGCTTCGGCGGCTGCAGCCGCGCGCATGACGTCCATCACGATGAACGAGGCGATGTCGCCGCGTCCCGCCGGCGGCCGCAGGAGCGTTGCTGCGGCACGCTGTTCGAGCGATGTCATGAAACTGAGGCCTCCAGGACGGATGGTGAGCACGGTGCCCTGCGGCGCCGCCTCGATCTTGCCACGGGTGGACCCTATTCGATTGCGTCGGATCAGCCCTCTTCGTCCTTGAAAGCGTATAGAAGGGGTCGCAGCCCGTGCAAAGCGCTATGGCGTTGCGGTCGACTGTGCCGGCGCATTGACCCGATGGGAGGCCGACACTAGCGTCGGCCGTCGCCGGACCGGCATTGCGGGCAAGGTAGTTAACTGAGAAAAATCCGAGGGGGGCTGGGAGATGCGTCTCCAGCGAGGATCGTTCGGAAAGCAACGTGCCGTCTTCCGTGGGATGCTGGGCCTTGGTTTGGCCGCGGCGATCGCCATCGGTGCGCCGACGCAGGCCGCCCAGGCGCAATACATCAGTTTCATCCGCGACACCGAGATCGAGAACCTGCTGTCCGACTATGCCAGCCCGATCTTCCGCGCGGCAGGGCTCGGTTCGAACCGCATCACTATGCGGATCGTCAAACATGACAGCTTCAATGCGTTCGTCTTGGATGGGCGCAATGTCTTCGTGCATACCGGCACGATCCAGCAATCGGAGACGCCGAACCAGGTGATCGGCGTCATCGCACACGAAACCGGACATATCGCTGGCGGCCATCTGGCACAGCTGCGCGAGCGCATCGCCCGCGATCAGACCAAGAGTCTTCTGGTCAAGCTTCTGGGAATCGGCCTCATCGTGGCGGGCGGCGCCAGCGGCGCGGGTACGACCGGAGCAGGTGTCGGCGCGATCGCCGGCGGCGATCAAATGATCATGCGATCGCTCCTCTCCGACCGGCGGGCTCAGGAATCCTCCGCCGACCAGGCGGGGCTTCGGTTCTTGACGGCCACGAAGCAATCGGGCCGCGGTATGCTCGAGACCTTCGAGCGTTTCGCGCAACAGGAGTACATTTCGGCGTCCGGTCAGAACCAGGATGCCTTCGCGCGCAGCCACCCCGTCGCCGCCACGCGCCTTGCGCAGCTGCGCGATGCGGTCGGCAAGAGCCCGTATTACAACGCCAAGGATCCTTCCGAGCTGCAGCTACGCCACGATCTCGTCAGGGCGAAAATCGCCGGATATCTCGATCGTCCGCAAACGGTGTTCAATCGCTATCCGCAAAAGGATCAGAGCCTGCCGGCGCGCTATGCCCGCGCGATCGGACGCTTCTTCCTGAGCGGATTGGATAGGGCGCTGCCGGAAGTCGATGCGCTCATCAAAGAGCATCCCGGCAACCCCTACTTTCATGAGTTGCGGGCAGACTTCTTGATGCGCTCGGGCCGCGTTCGCGAAGCGATCCCGTCGCTGCGCCAGTCTCTGAAGCTGTTGAAGGGTGAGGCGCCGTTGATCTCGGTGCGCTTGGCGCAGGCCTTGGTGGGGACTGAAGACTCAAACGGCATCGATGAATCGATCACGCTGGCCCGCAAGTCGATCATCGCCGATCCCAATCCACAAGCCTACCGCATCCTCGCCAGCAACTACTACAAGAAGGGGCGAACGCCCCAAGCGGATCTGGCAATAGCCGAGGCGCATTTCCTGGAAGGGAACATCAAGCAGGCCAAGATCTTTGCGCAACGCGCCTCCCGTGGCCTTAAGAGTGGATCACCGGAAGGCCTTAGAGCTGGCGATATCGTGAATTACAAAGGGCCCAGCAGCCCGCTATAAGGTGCCGCACTCGAATCTAAAGAGGTCTCATGCTCCGTCTCACTGACATGGCGCACGCAATCCAGCGTAGCTTCCGCCGAACTGCGCTCGCTGGCATTGCTGTGGCGGTCGCTCTGACGTCTTATAATCCGTCGGCCGTCGCCCAGAACCCCGCGCCTGCGGCAGCGCCTGCAAACGGCACGGCTTCGTTCAGTCCGGAGCAGAAGGCGGAGATCGAGAAGATCGTCAAAGAATATTTCCTCAGCAATCCGGAAGTATTCCTCGAGATTCAGACCGCCCTCGAGTCGAAGATGGAGAAGATCCAGGCCGAGAGATTGCAGTCGGTGTTGAAGGAGAACGCCGCGGATATCTATCGCCGCGCCAATTCTCCTGTCGCCGGCAATCCTGATGGCGATGTGACGATCGTCGAATTCTTCGACTACAACTGCGGGTATTGCAAAAGGGCGTTTCAAGATCTCCAGAAGCTCGTTGACAAGGACAAGAAGGTCCGTCTCGTGCTGAAGGAGTTGCCGATCCTGTCTCGAGGCTCCGAGCAGGCGTCTCGTGTCGCGCTCGCAGCCAAATTGCAGGGTAAGTACTGGGAAGCGCATCGAGCGTTGCTGAGCGTGCGGGGTGAGCTCAACGAGCAAACCTCGCTGCGGGCAGTTGAGAAGCTTGGCCTCGATATGGCGAAGCTTCGCAAGGATATGGAATCGCCTGAAGTAAAGGGCGAGATCGCCTTCGTTCGCGGTCTGGCGCAGAAGATGAACGTGCAGGGAACACCGCACTTCCTCGTAGGCGATCGGTCCATTGCGGGTGCGCCCGGTAATCTGCTCGAGCAGATCTCGCAGCACGTCAGTGACTTGCGCGTAAACAAGTGTACGTTCTGCTGAGTGAATACGTCGGGCGGCGTTCGGTCGCCGCCTGCAACGCACAACTCAATTGACCCTGTCCCTTCCGAAGGACTCCAAAAGCTGGTAGACGGCTGCTGTTATATGGATCTGCGGCGTCTCTGTGCCGGGATCGGTAAGCGCGTCGGAGCATATGGCGGGAGCAGATGGGCAAGGATCATAAAGATAAAGAGTTCGCCGAGCGGGCCCTGATCAGAGACTTGGCCAACCTGCTCGGCGAGACCGGTCTGAGCGAGATCGAGATCGAGCGGGATGGCTTGAAGCTGCGTGTGGCCCGCCAGATTACCGCTCAGGCGGTCGTGGCCGCCCCAGCGTCGTCGGTTTCCGTCGGGATGGGTGCGTCGTCGATGGCGCCCGCCTCGAGAGCGGCTCCCGCGTCGGCGCCGGAGATGCCAGATTTCTCCAGGCATCCCGGTTGCGTGAAATCGCCGATGGTGGGCACCGCCTATCGCGCTCCAGAGCCCGGGGCTGCGCCCTTCATCGAGATCGGGTCGCGGGTCACCCAAGGGCAGACGCTCTTGATCATCGAGGCGATGAAGACGATGAACCACATTCCCGCGCCGCGAGCGGGGACCGTCACGCAAATTCTTTTCGAGAACGGGCAGCCCGTCGAGTTCGACGAGCCACTGGTGGTGGTCGAGTGAGAGGGAGGGCGCCGGGTGGACCGGTCGCCTTCGGAGCGGGTTTGGGCGCGCTCGTCGATGTGGCAACCGCGACCGGGGCACAGGTAAGATGTTCGACAAAGTCCTGATCGCGAACCGCGGCGAAATAGCGCTTCGCATTCAACGTGCCTGCAAGGAGCTGGGCATATCCACCGTCGCGGTGCATTCGACCGCGGATGCAGATGCAATGCACGTGAAGCTGGCTGACGAGAGCGTTTGCATCGGTCCGCCCCCGGCGTCCGAAAGCTATCTCAACATTCCCCGTCTACTGGCGGCTTGCGAGATCACCGGCGCTGATGCGATCCATCCCGGCTACGGGTTTCTGTCCGAGAATGCGCGCTTCGCAGAAATCCTCGAGGAACACGGCATAACGTTCATCGGCCCGACGTCCGAGCATATCAGGATGATGGGCGATAAGATCCAGGCCAAGGAAACCGCAAAGCGTCTGGGTATCCCCGTCGTTCCAGGCTCCGAGGGGGCCGTCACAAGCGAAGTGCAGGCCCAGAGGATCGCGCGCTCGATGGGGTTCCCCGTCCTGATCAAGGCCGCGGCGGGGGGCGGCGGTCGCGGTATGAAGGTTGCCCGAACTGCCGAAGAACTCGACATGGCGCTGAAGACGGCCCGTGCCGAAGCGAAGGCCGCTTTTGGCGACGACAGCGTTTACATCGAGAAGTATCTGACACATCCCCGTCACATCGAGATCCAGGTCTTCGGTGACGGCAAGGGGCATGCTGTGCATCTCGGCGAGCGCGATTGCTCACTACAGCGTCGCCACCAGAAGGTGTGGGAGGAGGCGCCATCGCCGGCACTCAACGCGGAAGTGCGCGAAAAGATCGGGATGACGGTCGCGCGCGCCATGCAGAAGCTGCAGTATCGCGGCGCCGGAACGGTCGAGTTCCTTTACGAAGACGGTGAGTTCTATTTCATCGAGATGAATACGCGCCTGCAGGTCGAACATCCCGTGACGGAAATGATCACGGGGCTCGATCTCGTGCTGGAGCAGTTGCGCGTCGCGTCGGGAAATACGCTCTCCGTGAAGCAGAGCGATATCGTTTTGTCCGGGCATGCGATCGAATGCCGGATCTGCGCCGAGAACCCGAAGACGTTCCGTCCCTCGCCGGGGAAGATCACCTATTGGCATCCGCCGGGTGGTCTGGGCGTGCGGGTCGACTCTGGCGTTTATCAGGGCTATCGAATTCCGCCCTACTACGACTCGTTGATCGGCAAACTGGTCGTGGCGGGCAAGAATCGCAACGAATGTCTCATGCGGCTGCGGCGCTGTCTGTCGGAGTTCGTGATCGACGGCATCGAAACGACGATACCGCTGTTCTCGGAGCTGGTGCGGCATCCCGACATCGTGAATGGCGAGTACGACATCCATTGGCTCGAGAAATTTCTCGGCATGAAGAGCTGAGGCTGCGTGGCGCGCGTGCGGAGCGTGGCGGCAGGTTCGTCGTGGCCGTCGCTCGGAGCGCGTCCGACATAGCCGAGCGAGGCTTGACCGTATGACTCGGATATTTTCCCATTTGGATGCGCTCGAGGCCGAGAGCATCCACATTTTCCGTGAAGCTGCGGCGCAGTTTCGCAAGCCGGTACTTTTGTATTCGATCGGCAAGGACTCGACTGTCTTGCTGCATCTGGCGCGCAAGGCGTTCTATCCGCAGAAGCTGCCGTTTCCGCTACTCCATATCGATACGACGTGGAAGTTTCGCGACATGATCGCGTTTCGCGACAAGACGGCGCGAGAACTGGGGTTGGAACTGCTGGTTCACACCAACACGGCGGGTGCGGAGAAAGGCGTCGATCCGGTCCGCTTCGCGCCCTCGCTTTACACCGACGTGATGAAGACGCAGGCGCTCAAGCAGGCCCTGGATCTCTACGGATTCGATGCCGCATTTGGCGGCGCGCGGCGGGACGAGGAAGCATCGCGGGCGAAGGAGCGTGTATTTTCGTTCCGCTCGCCGGGGCACCGCTGGGATCCGCGCAAGCAGCGGCCGGAAATGTGGCGACTGTTGAACGGCCGACTGGGTACAGGTGAAAGCGCGCGCGTGTTTCCGCTCTCCAATTGGACGGAACGCGATGTCTGGCGCTACGTTCTGCGCGAAAAGCTGGATGTGGTGCCGCTCTATTTTGCGGCCGACCGCCCGACCATCACACGTGGGGGGCAGATCCTGGTGCTCGACGACGATCGACTGCCGCTGGCCGAAGGCGAAGCCGTGGTAACGCGACGCGTGCGGTTTCGGACGCTGGGTTGCTGGCCGCTGACCGCAGCGACCGAGTCCGACGCGGCCGATATCGAAAGTGTCGTTGCCGAGACCCTGGCTGCGCGAACGTCCGAGCGTCAAGGGCGCCTGATCGATCACGACCAGACCGGCGCCATGGAGCGCAAGAAGCAGGAAGGCTATTTCTGATGGCGGCCGACGCCGACACAGGACAGATGAGCTATGCGGCATCGCCGAATACGGCGACGGCGCTGGGAGCCATGCTGCGCGACCTGGATGGCATCGTGCGCATCCTCACGTGCGGTTCGGTCGACGACGGCAAGTCCACGCTGATCGGGCGGCTGCTTTGGGATGCCTCCGACCTGCCCGAGGATACGCGCCAGGGCTTGATCCTTCAGGCCGGGCCCGACGGCATTCCCGATGTCAGCCTGTTGCTTGACGGCCTGGTCGCCGAGCGCGAGCAGGGCATCACCATCGATATCGCATGGCGCTATTTCGATGCAGGGCGCCGTCGTTTCGTCGTCATCGATAGTCCCGGCCACGAGCAATATACGCGGAACATGGCGTCGGGGGCGTCCCATGCAGATATCGCCATCATGTTGGTGGATGCCAGGCATGGCGTGAAACGGCAAACGCGGCGGCATGCAGCCATTCTCGACCTGGTCGGCGTGAAACGGGTCGTCGTCGCCGTCAACAAGATGGACCTGATCGGCTGGTCGCGCGACCGTTTCGAGGAAATTGCTGCCGACTTCGCGAGCATCGCACAGCGCTTTGCCTTCCAAGAGGCTGTTGCGTTGCCCGTTTCGGCGAAGCTGGGCGACAACGTCGCCAGTAGATCCGCGCACACTCCGTGGTACGCGGGCGAGACGCTATTGGAGATTATCGATCGCGCGCCGAGCCGGATTCTCGAGAGCGGCAGTGCTTTTCGCTTTCCTGTTCAGAGTGTGCTGCGTGGCGGTACGGATTTCCGTGGCCTCGCTGGCACTGTCGCTTCGGGTGTCGTTCGCGTGGGCGATTCGGTCTACGACGGATTGAGCCGACGGCAGGCAAGCGTTCGCCGCATCGTCACGATGGACGGTGACCTCGCGCATGCAACTGCCGGTCAAGCCGTCGTCGTGCAACTCGACACGGACCTCGATATTGCGCGAGGGGCGGTGCTTTCAAGTCCGGAGGCCTCGCCCGTCATAGCGCGCGCGATTGAAGCGCGACTCGTTTGGCTCGCGGACGGCCCTCTGGATTCGTCGCATGGCCTGCTCATGCGCACCGCCACGGATCTGGTCCCGCTGACATCGATCTCGATCAGGACGCGGCTGGATCTCGAAACACTCGAGGAGAAGCCGGTATCCTCGTGCGGCACGAACGATATCGTCATTGCCGACTTGACCCTCTCGCAGTCGGTTGCGGTGGATCTGTTCTCCGAAAATCGCGAGACGGGAGCATTCGTTCTCGTCGACGCGCTCACGGGCGCGACACTGGCCGGCGGCGTGATCACGGCTGCGTCCGCTTTGTCGGGTCCAGCGGGCAGCGATGCCTTCGTGCTCAGCAACGAATTGCTGGCGCGCGGCGTATGTGCCGGTCTTGAGATTTCCGATCCCGAGTTCCGGCGCAGGGCGCAAGAAGTCGCAATCATTCTGCGTGCGGCTGGTGTGACCGTATCTTTAGACAAGGAGGAAGGAGAGAACTGATCGCAGATCTCTCCCCATTCCGGCTTATTCCTTGGGGGGGCGTCCGCCTTCGACCGGGCCGCCGATCTTCTTCCAGTTCGAGAATCCACCCAGAATGTGGGCGACGGGCTTCAAGCCCATGTCCTGCACCGTCTTCGTAGCCAGTGCCGAGCGCAGCCCGCCAGCACAAAAGAACACGAACTTCTTCTCTTCCCCGAAGATCGGCTTGTAGTAGGGGCTCTCGGGATCGACCCAGAATTCGAGCATGCCGCGAGGGCAGGAGAAGGCCCCAGGAATCTTGCCGTCGCGCTCCAGTTCGCGCGGGTCGCGCAGATCGACAAGAACGACATCATCACGTCCGACAAGTTTGATGGCATCGGCGGTTTCGATTTCCTCGATCTCGCTCTTGGCCTTCTCGACGAGCGATTTGGCGCTGGTCGTGATCTTTTGCGACATGGCGGGCACCTCCGAATTTCTGGGATCTGTGCACTCATAGCCCGCTTGGGCTGGCACAGGAAGGGCCGTCGGGATGCGTGTTGCGTCAATCCGCACGAGATTGCCTGAGGATATGCCAAATCGACGGCAGACAATCGCCTCCTGCATGCCACGATTTATGCGCAAATGATTCCATCGTCGTGTTCAGGAACGTACATGCCTCGAAATGCACAAATCGGCTTGTCGCTGGCGGTGATGCTAGGCGGCTGCGCAGCAGCCGTGCCCGGCTACGTGCCGCCGACACCCAGCTATGAGAAGGCACGTGCGGCAGCACCGATCGGCGGAGGCTTCGACCAATCGGGCAATTATTCGCTGTCGAAGCAGGAGACCGAACTCGACTGCAAACGGTTGACAGGCGGTATCACGGTCAAGATCCTCCAGATGCGCGATCGCGAGAACCGCAAATCGGCCTCCTTGGTTTCGACGTCGATCCAGAAGGCCGTACGGCCCGCCATGGGCGGCACGACCTACGCTGCTGACCTCGACGCCGATTATCAGCGCGACCGCAAGCGGCTCGAGGCCCTGAATGCCCGACTCATTGAAAAAAGGTGCAAGTCGTTCGATATCGACGCGCAGTTGAAGCCCGGTAACACCGATACGCCCGCAGCGACGATACCTGCGCCCAAAGGTTGAGGCCGGCGTCGGGTCACTGTCCGCGCAGCGCTGGAAATAGTGTGTCGGAGCGGTCGAGCAGTCGATAGGCGATGAGACCGACCCACTCCTGGACGGCATCGTCGACGCGCCGCAGTCCACGGGCGATGGCATCGAAGAAGCGGCGCGCGTCGCCGGCCCCTGCCGTCCTGAAATCGGCCGGCCAGGGGATGACGTCGAAACCCTGTTTCCTGAATGCGCCCACCGAACGCGGCATGTGTGCTGCCGACGTGACCAGCACGAAGCGCTGGCCGGGCTGCGGATTGATTATGCGCTTCGCGAACAGGGCGTTCTCGTAAGTGGTACGGGATTCGCTCTCTAGGACGAGCCGGTCCTCCGAGATGCCGAGAACTCGAAGGTAGCTGGCGACGGCGGGACCACCCGGACTATGCGCGCGGAGCACTGCTCCTGAGCCGCCACAGATGATGACGCGCGTCCCCGGCATCGCATGGGCAAGCCGCAACGTCTCCGTCACGCGCTCGGCGGCTGCATTCAACGTCAAGGACTGGCGTCCTTCCGCGATGCGGCCGTCCTCGGCCCCACCCAGCAGAATGATCCCGTCTATGCGGCCTGCCGGCAGTTGCTGCCCGTGCGAGGGGAACCGCTGCTCCAGTGGCAATATCAGCATGTTACCCAGCGGGCTCAGTCCGGCCACGACAAGTGCCAAAAGCCCGAAGCGCGCAAGCCTCAAGCCGTGGCGTCCGTACCGCTTGTTGCCCGCCAGACCGAGACCGGCGAGCAGCGTCAGCGTGATCAGACTCGAGGGCTGTGTGAAGAACCAAAGCGACTTTGAGACGACGAAAAACATCGGGTAGCGCTCTTCTCCACGCAGATGATCAGCGCGCTCAACCTGGGAAAGGCTTCGCGGTCTCTGCGAGATAAGCCATTGCCGCCGCAACGCCACCTGCTCGGTGTGGAACCTTGGCCAGCCCTAGGCCCATCTCGACGCCCGCAAGGGTGCCGATGATCGTCAGATCATTGGTGTCGCCGAGATGGCCGATCCGGAAAACCTTGCCCGCGACTTTGGACAGTCCGGTTCCCAAGGAAAGATCGAAATGGTCGAGAATCGTCTTGCGGAGCGCATCGGCGCTATGACCTTCCGGCATCAATACTGCCGTCAGGACCGGCGAAAAGTGACGCGCATCGGTGACGAGGTTCTCCATGCCCCAGGCTGCAACGGCGCGACGGGTCGCCTCGGCATGCCGCTGGTGCCGCGCGAACACGTTGTCGAGCCCTTCCTCGTGAAGCATGTCGATGGCCTCGGCGAGGGCATAGAGCATGTTCGTTGCAGGGGTGTATGGAAAATAACCGTTCTTGTTGTTGGCGATCATCTCGTCCCAGGCCCAGAAGCTCTTGGGAAGCTTTGAGCTTTTGGCTGTATCGAGCGCCTTGTCGGAAATGGCATTGAAGGAGAGACCCGGAGGCAGCATGAGGCCCTTCTGCGATCCGCCGACCGTCACGTCGACGCCCCACGCGTCATGGCGGTAATCGACGGACCCCAGAGAGGAAATCGTATCGACCATCAAGAGGGCAGGATGGCCGGCCGCGTCGATTGCCTTTCGCACCTCGTCGATGCGAGTGGTTGCGCCCGTGGACGTCTCGTTGTGGACCACGCAAACGGCTTTGATCGCGCGTGCCGTGTCCTGGCGGAGGCGGGCTTCGATGCGTGCTGCGTCAGCTCCTGCACGCCAGTCCGACGAGATGAACTCCGGGTTTAGGCCGAGCTTCGTGGCCAGGTTCTTCCAGAGCGTGGCGAAATGCCCGGTCTCGTACATCAGCACGGTGTCGCCTGGCGACAAGGTGTTGACCAGGGCTGCCTCCCAGGCGCCGGTGCCCGATGCGGGGTAAATCACTACGGGGTTCTTGGTTTTGAAAATCGTCTTGATGCCGCTCAAAACGCGATGGCCGAGCTTCTGGAACTCCGGGCCTCGGTGATCGAGGACGGGCATGTCCATGGCTCGCAGGATGCGGTCGGGCACGGGCGAGGGCCCCGGGATCTGTAAGAAGTGCCGGCCAGCGCGGCGTGGTTCGTTGGACATGGAATGCCTTTCTCTGTTCCAGGAATGCGCGACCGCGCCTTCAGCGCGGCAATCCATCACTGAGCGGCAAGCGCCTCCAGGACCATGGCCGCTTTGTGCTCGAGATGTTGCTTGAGGATGCGGGCAAGACGGCTGCCGTCGCGCGCGGTAAGCGCCGCCAGGATCTCCTCGTGGTCGTCGATCGCCTCGCGCCAACGCTCCGGTGATTTGCGCGCCAGAAACCTGATGGCGTGGATGCGCAACATGAGCGAATTGTACATCTGCGAGAGGGCGCCGTTTCCGGCGATCTCGAACAAGGCTTGGTGTATGGCTTGATTGAGACGAGTGTAGGGACCGCGAGCGCCTTTGCGATAATGCGTCAGCATTTCCTCATGCATGCGACGGATCCGGGCGATGTCGCGGTCCGTTGCCCGTGCACACGCCAACTCGCCAGCCAGCGCTTCCAGGGCCCCCATGATCGGGAATAATTCGGCGACCTGCTCGGCAGTGATCGTCGCGACCGATGCTCCGCGGTTCGGATGCAGGGTGACGAGTCCTTCCGCCGCCAGAACTTTGAGGGCCTCTCTCAAAGGCGTCCGTGAAACGACGAAACGCTCGCACAGAGACTGTTCGGGGATCTTGGTGCCGGGCGACAATTCCCCATCGACAATGAGGTCACGGATCAACGTGACCAATTCGCCGTGCAGGCTGCGCCTTGCGATTGCGGCGGTCGCGGACATGGGGTGGCTCCCGGATGGGCAGGCGCTCGCTCGATCAGGACTTGCATTTTGCATTCATAATGCAAAAGTGCGTCTCGTCAAGGCGCCCCGCGTGTAAACGCGCAGCGGACCGGCTTGACGGCGAGGCCTGAAACATGGCCGGTTTCTCATTGCCCACCTGAAGCGAGTCCCTAAATGAACGCTCATGTCCCTCCGAACCATGCCCTCGCCAAGCGCTTGGCCAGCGAGATCGAAGGCGGCGTGCTGTTCGATCGGGCAAGCCGCGGCCGATATTCGACGGATGCCTCGATTTATCAGATCGAGCCGGTGGGCGTCGTGGTGCCTCGTACGCAGCGCGATGTGGAGATCGCCGCACAGGTCGCGCGAGAAGAGGGCGTGACCATTTTGCCCCGCGGCGGCGGCACGTCACAGTCCGGGCAGACCGTCGGGCGCTCGCTGGTGATCGATTTCACGAAGCATGTGAACCGTGTGCTCGAGGTCGACCAGGAGGCGGCAACCTGCCTCGTGGAGCCAGGCATCGTGCTCGATGAGTTGAACCGGCAGATCAAAGGTACGGGTCTTTGGTTCCCGGTCGATGTTTCGACTTCGAGCCGGGCGACCATTGGCGGTATGACGGGCAACAACTCCTGTGGGACGCGCTCGATCCGTTACGGCATCATGCGGGACAACGTTTTGTCCATCGATGCGATACTCGCTGACGGGACCAAGGCACATTTCGGCGAGGTACCTGCCGATTTCCGCAAGCTCAACATCCCGGATGCCGCGAGAGATCTTTTCCGCGATCTGATGGCGCTGGGCGAGCGAGAAGCGGCGCACATCGATAACGCCTTTCCGTCCGTGTCGCGCCGTGTCGGGGGTTATCTCATCGATGCGTTGATGCCGCCTCGGGCCGACGCGGGACCGATAAATCTCGCCACCCTCCTGTGTGGCTCGGAAGGCACGCTTGCCCTCTCTCGGCAGATCAAGTTGAAGCTCTCGCCGCAACCGAAGAACAAGGCACTGGGAATCTGCCATTTCTCGACGTTCCGCAAGGCGATGGAGGCCGCCCAGCATATCGTCAAGCTGGGGCCGGTCGCCGTCGAGGTGGTCGATCGCACGCTGATCGAATTGGCACGCGATATCGCCATGTTCCGCCCTGTCATGGACACTTACGTGCGTGGCAAACCCGACGCTCTCCTTCTGGTCGAGTTCGCCGAGGAGAACCAGGCGGAGAACTTGCGCCGGGTCGAGCGGCTGGGCGAGTTGATGGGCGACCTGGGCCATCCCGATGCGGTTGTGAAAGTTGCCGACGCTGCCGGTCAGAAAGCCGTGTGGGAGGTGCGCGCGGCCGGTCTCAACATCATGATGAGCATGAAGAGCGAAGGCAAGCCGGTGTCCTTCATCGAGGATTGTGCCGTGCCGCTCGAGCATCTCGCCGACTATACGGAGCGGTTGACTGCGGTCTTCGAGAAATACGGCACGACGGGCACGTGGTACGCGCACGCATCGGTCGGCTGCCTGCACGTGCGGCCAGTGCTCAATCTGAAGCTCGAGAAGGACGCTCTGACCATGCGCGCAATCGCCGAAGAGGCGTTCGCGATGGTACGCGAGTACAAAGGCGCGCATTCGGGCGAGCACGGAGATGGCCTCGTGCGCTCGGAGTTCCACGAAGCGATGTACGGCCGCAAGACGGTCGAGATCTTCGAAGCGGTGAAGGATCGCTTCGATCCCAAAGGAGTTCTCAATCCCGGAAAAATCGTGCGCGCCCCGCGGATGAACGATCGTTCGCTGTTTCGCTACAAGCCGGACTACAGGGTCGCGGAAATTCGCCCGGAGTTGGACTGGTCGAGTTACGCCGGCGCGGCGGGCGGCCTGCAAGGCGCCGTCGAAATGTGCAACAACAACGGAGAGTGCCGGAAGTTGCAGGCCGGTGTGATGTGCCCGAGTTATCGCGCGACGCTCGACGAGCGGGATGTCACACGTGGACGGGCGAATACATTGCGGCTCGCGATCTCCGGGCAGCTCGACGAACCGGCGGGGCTTGCGAGCGATGCCGTTGCAGAAGCACTTGAGTTGTGCGTGTCTTGCAAGGCTTGTCGGCGTGAATGTCCGACAGGTGTCGACATGGCACGTCTCAAGATCGAGGCGCTGGCAGCGCGTGCAAAAGAGAAAGGCATCTCTCTGCACGACCGCCTGATCGCGTTTTTGCCGCGATACGCCCCGTATGCGGCGCGCTTGGCACCGGTGCTGAACGCGCGCGACGCTATTCCGGGCATTGCTGCCATGACGGAGCGGCTGACGGGGTTTTCGGCGAAAAGAAAGTTGCCGTCATGGCGTGGCAAACTTTTCCGCCTCGACGAGGCCGTGGGAGCAGAAGGCGGCCGTCGCGTCGCGTTGTGGGCAGACACGTTCAATACGTACTTCGAGCCTGATGTGCTCTGGGACGCGGTCGATGTTCTTGTGCGCCTGGGCTATCGCGTGGAGCCGCTGTCGCTGGGCCATGGTACGCGACCGGTTTGCTGTGGGCGCACGTTCCTTTCGGCTGGCCTCGTGGACGAGGCCCGAAAGGAGGCCGGGCGGTTGATCGAGGCGGCGAAGCCATTCCTTGACGATGGCGTCCCGATCGTGGGTTTGGAGCCCTCGTGCGTGCTGACGACGCGGGACGAGCATCAAGCCATGAAGCTTTCGACAGATGCTGTCCGATTGGGGGATGCCGCCGTTCTCTTCGAGGAATTGCTGGCACGCGACCTGATGGCGGGTCACATCGCCGGGCCGATCGCTCGGAGTGCGGGAAAGGCTCTCCTGCACGGACACTGCCATCAGAAATCGTTCAATGTGATGGGGAGTGTAGGCAAAGCGCTATCCCTCATCGAGGGGCTGCACGTCGAGACGGTCGAAACGAGTTGCTGCGGTATGGCGGGCGCCTTCGGATATGGCTCTGGAACATACGAGGCATCGATGAAGATGGGAGAGCTGTCATTGCTGCCAGCCGTGCGCAAGGCGGCACAAGATACGAGTATCGTCGCAGACGGTTTTTCCTGCCGCCACCAGATCGCGGACGGTACGAAGCGACCAGCGCGACATGTGGCGAGCATTCTCGCGGAAGCGATGCGACAATCTTCGTAAGAGGCGGATCGGCAAAGCCGGTTTCGTCGAGGAACTCGAGAAGTGCACCTGGGGAGATGAGAAATGGGCAAACTTGTTGAACTGACTGCAGTCGAAGCGCGCGACCGGATGGCCAAGGGAGAGATGACGGCCGAGGCTTATGTCCAAGCTTGCCTGGATCAGATCGCGGTGCGCGATCCCGATGTCGAAGCATGGGCCTACCTAAATCCCGATTATGCGCTCGAGCAAGCGCGGGCGGTCGACAAGCATCGCGCATCCGGAAAGGCGCTGGGCTCACTGCACGGGTTGCCCGTCGGCATCAAGGACATCATCGATACCGCAGACATGCCGACCGAGCACAACTGTGCAATTTTCAAGGGGCGCCAACCCGACAAGGATGCGGCCTGTGTGTCCGCGATCCGTGCGGCGGGTGGCATCATCATGGGCAAGACCGTGACGACCGAGCTTGCCAACACCAATCCGAGTAAGACGAAGAACCCGCACAACAAGGAGCATACGCCCGGCGGTTCGTCGGCCGGTTCGGGAGCCGGTGTTGCGGCGGGTATGATCCCGCTGGCGCTTGGAACGCAGACCGGCGGCTCTGTCATCCGTCCGGCATCGTTCAATGGTGTTTACGGCTTGAAACCGACGCTCGGCCTGATCTCGCGGACGGGTGTCCTGCTGCAATCGCATACTCTCGACACCGTCGGCGTCTATGGCCGCTCGCTGGCAGATCTCGCGCTGATTGCCGATGCGCTCTCCGGTCACGACCCGAGCGACCCCGTGAGCTATGCACGCGCGCGCCCGAATCTCTCGGCGGTTCTCGCAACCGGAGCAAGCGTCCAGCCCACGTTCGCCTTCTTCCGATCGCCCGCCTGGGAGGCTGCGGAGCCCGCCGCGCGCGCTGCGATCGAGGCGTTCGTCGCGAAGCTCGGCAGCGTGGCCAGTGAAGTGCAGATTCCCGGTATGGATGGCATCGTCGAGCACCACGGGAACGTGATGGGAGCCGAGAATGCTGGTTACTACGGCCCGCTTCTCGCCAACCACCCGGAAGGCCTCAGTGACAACATTACCGCGCGCTTGCAGGCCAGCATCAAGATCACCGGCGGCGAATACGTTCGCTCGCTGAATGCGCGGGAGACGGCTTATGCCGAAGTTGCGCGTGTCCTCGAGAGCTACAGTGCAATTCTGACGCTGTCGTCGTGCGGTCCAGCACCGAAGGGCTTTGCCACGACGGGCAATGCAATTTTCAATGGCATGTGGACCTTGCTCGGCGTGCCGTGTGTTTCGCTGCCGTTGATGACCGTTGACGGCATGCCTTGTGGCGTGCAGCTGATCGGCAAGCGTCGCGACGAGGCGAGGCTCCTTGCGACGGCACGGTGGCTGGAGGAGCGAGTGAAGACGGCTGTGTGAGTGGATTGCTTCTCAACAGGTCGCGGAGATACGGAGGTAACGCAAATGGCACGACGCATCATTGATATTTCCGTCGCGCTGAGAGCGGGCATCGCCTCCGATCCCCCAGGCGGTGAACCGAAGATCCACTACGAGACCCATCGGGAATCGATCCCGCGCATGCTCAAGCACTTCCCCGGCATGACACCCGATTTGCTACCCGATGGGGAAGGCTGGGCTACCGAGCAGTGCCAGATTTCGACGCACAACGGCACGCACGTCGATGCGCCCTACCATTACGCGACGACCATGGATGGCGGGAAGCGGGCGATCACGATCGACGAGGTGCCGTTGGAGTGGTTTTTCCAGCCCGGCGTGAAACTCGATTTCCGTCATTTTCCGAACGGTTACGTCGTGACGGCAGCCGATATCGAGGCCGAATTGAAACGTATCGGCCACGAACTGAAGCCGTTGGAGGTCGTCGTCGTGAACACGGCGGCCGGAGCGCGCTACGGCGAGCCCGACTACGTGCCGACAGGGTGCGGCATGGGGCGTGAGGCAACGCTCTATCTAACATCGCGCGGCGTGCGAGTCGTCGGCACGGATGCGTGGTCTTGGGATGCGCCGTTCGTCTACACGGCGAAGCGCTACGCCGAGACGAAGGACCCGAGCATCATTTGGGAGGGTCACAAGTCCGGTCGCGAGATCGGCTATTGCCAGATCGAGAAGCTGGCTAATCTGGAGCAGCTTCCGGCAAGCGGGTTCACCGTCGCCTGCTTCCCAGTCAAAGTCGAGGCAGGCTCGGCAGGGTGGACGCGGGCGGTCGCCATTATTGAGTGACAAGCCCGCCGCAGAAGCGTTGGGCTTTGTCGTTCAGGAATTGCTGAAATAGAAAAGGAGCCGGGATGCGCGCTGCCGTCTGTCAGACGTTGGAAGGACCGGGGAAAGTGTCCGTCGCGGAGTTGCCTGACCCCACGCCGGGCCAAGGTGAGGTTCTGGTGCGCGTGAAGGCGGTCGCACTCAACTTTCTCGATACGCTGATCACGCGCGGCAAATACCAATACAAGCCCGATCTTCCCTTCTCCCCGGCGGCTGAAATCGCTGGCGTCATAGAATCTGTGGGAGATGGCGTGGAGCGGCTGCGCGAGGGCCAGCGCGTGTGCGGCTATATCGGCTGGGGGGGCGCGCGCGAGTTGGTCGCCGCAAAGGCCGATCTTCTCGTTGAGATTCCCGACGGCGTCAGCGACGAGGTCGCAGCGGGAACGAGTGTCACGTACGGAACGGCAATTCATGGATTGAAAGATCGTGGTGCGCTGCAGCGCGGTGAGACGCTGGCGGTGCTCGGCGCATCGGGTGGTGCCGGTTTGGCGGCCGTGGAACTCGGCAAGCTGATGGGCGCGCACGTCATCGCCGTCGCGTCGACGCAAGAGAAGCTCGATCTCTGCAGGGCTCACGGCGCCGATGCGGTGCTGAACTATGCCACCACCGACCTGAAACAGGGGCTGCGCGATCTGACGAACGGCCGTGGCGTCGACGTCATCTACGACTGTGTGGGCGGCGACTATGCCGAGGCCGCGCTACGGTCGATCGCCTGGGGAGGCCGCTTTCTCGTCGTCGGATTTGCTGCGGGCCAGATCCCGCGGATTCCGCTGAACTTGATGCTCCTCAAGAGTTGCGGTGTACTCGGTGTCTTCTGGGGAGAAATGGTCATGCGCGCGCCGGAAGTTCAGCGCGCAAACCTCGCGCAGATCTTACGCTGGATCGCGGACGGCAGGCTGAGGCCGCACATCCACAAGGTCTACTCGCTGGACCAGACGGGTGAAGCCATCGCTTCGCTGGAGACGCGTACTGTGATCGGGAAGGTCATCGTCAAGATCTGAACGCAACGGGCGCATACGGGGAAGGACACGAGGATGGCAGAAAAGATTGCCGTGATCGGGATGGGGCAGATGGGCTCGGGCATGGCCCGCAGGCTGATCGCGAGCGGTCACGATGTCATGGGCTACGACATCAACACACAAGCCAGGCAGGCGCTGCGCAAGGAGGGACTGCTTCTCGCGGATTCGATGGGTGAAGCGATTGCCGGTCGCAGGATCATTCTTACGAGCCTACCAGACCCCAAAGCCGTGCGCGCCGCCTGGCTGGGCGAAGCGGGGCTGGCCAGCATCGCGGAAAAAGGCGATCTCATCCTTGAGTTGAGCACGATCGATCCCGCGACCATGAAGGAGGTCGGCGCGGTTGCTGCGGCGCGTGGCGTCGACGTCATCGATTGTCCCGTGAGCGGCAGCCCTGCGGAAGCGGCGCAGGGCAAGTTGGTGCTGATCGTTGGCGGAGAGGACGCGGCGCTCGCTCGGGCCGAACCGATCTTGAAGCTGCTCGGCGATACATGGAAGCATACGGGGCCCGTCGGGACAGCGAAGGTGGTGAAGCTCGTCAACAATATGATGTCGATGGGCAATGTGTTGATCGCGTGCGAGGCATTCGCATTGGGTGTCTCGGCTGGTGTCGATCCCGAGCGCTTGTTCGATGTGCTGTCGGTGAGCGGCGGCCGCTCTCATCATTTCCTCAAGCGCTTCCCGAATGCGATCAAGGAGGACTACCGTCCCGGCTTCAAGATGGAGCTGGGCGAAAAGGACCTAGCGCTGGCAATTGATTTCGGTCGGACGATGCACATGCCGACGCCCGGGGCCTCCATGGTGCGGGAACTGATGGCCACGGCCTTGTCGTCGGGATATCGCGGTCAGGACATCGTGGCCCTTCTCGACATGTACAAGCGGTGGGCGAAGGATGGCGGCACAACGTGAGGCCAGCCTCGCGTCAGGCGGCCGGCAGATCGAGGCAGGCCCGGAGGCCGCCCGCCTCGGAGGCTTCAAGTGTGAATGTGCCGCGGTATGACTGAGCCAAGTCGGCGACGATCGAATGTCCCAGCCCCGATCCCGGCTTCGACTC